>JGI11641J44799_10000151_pt1 | contig 19244 bp, 15 predicted proteins | sample WetSurSiteA1Bulk_FD_44799 | JGI IMG/M metagenome (IMG submission 44799) | reverse complement strand
TGAACTGGTCGGAAAGGGTCTGAACGTGGGAAGGTGCAGCGGCAGGGGCAGCGGCAGGAGCAGGTGAGGGAGTATTAACTGTCACCTTTTTATCTGTTGCACTTACTGTAGTTGCCGGAACATCTTTTTCCTTCCTCATCATCAGCATCAGTTCATAGAGATTCCTGAGTTTTTGAAGGGTCAGGTCAATTTCAACAGCAGGAATATCTTCCTGGTCAGGGAAACCCCGGACCAGATCCTCAATCTCACGCAGGCTTTCCAGTGCTGCTCCCAGGGTATGCCGGTAGCTCATCTTTTTTACATATTTTTGTAAAAGTAGAAAAATTAGTTGATCGTTAATAGTCGACAGGTAATAGTTCACAGTAGCTTATCAGTTTTTCGCTTTTCATTTTTCACAGTTCACTGATTGCCTATTCTTGCCGTTCAATATAAACGATAAATGAAAAGAATAATTATCCTTGCCTTATTCTTCGTACCCCTGGTTATAAAAGCCCAGAATTTTCAGCTGCATTACGATTTCGGGGAAGATCGCAAATTGTATACCGCTACCCTGGAAATGTTTAGACCTGATACACTGGGCTCCACCTTCTGGTTCGTTGATCTTGACTTCAATTTTCCCGGTAACCCGCGCAGTATGTCAGCCGCCTATTGGGAGTTCTCGCGCGATTTCTATATTCCGGGGTTGCGAAAAAAACCTGCCTTCGATCAGCTCACTTTCCATCTGGAATATGATGACGGATTCACCGCTTACAAGGACAGCGGGAACTACATGGGGGCTGCAAGCTATAACAGTGTTTTCCTGACCGGTTTCAGCCACCCGCTAAGAATCGGTCAGGTGGTCCTGACCACCCAATGGCTGTGCCGGATGCCCCGGGGCATGGATGTTCCTGATTTCCAATTCACGGTTGTGTGGTTTCAGTCTGTTTTTAAAGGAAGATTGCTGCTTACCGGCTTCCTGGACCTCTGGTCGCAGGACAAAATTGATGATACTGAAAAAAAAGAGCTTGTTTTTCAAACAGAACCCCAGTTCTGGCTCCTTCTTACTCCAAAGATAGCCCTTGGCGGAGAGATCGAGATCAGTAAGAACTTCCCGGTCGGCCCGAATGAATGGGAATTCTTCCCTACACTGGGCTTCCGATGGGAGTTTTAGAAATGCTGGTAAAAAAACGGTATACTATTTGTATTGGTAAGCGGTTGTACTAATTTTACCCGCTAATCCAAACGATATCAATGTCCAAATCCCATATACTTCTCTTTATCCTTTTCGTGATCTCTTCTTTCAGTGTTTCGGCGCAAAAAACTGTTATCAGGGGGAAGGTTATTGATTCGGAAACCAAGGAGCCCATACCTTTTACAAACATCGGTTTTCAGCACAGCCTTGTGGGAACCATCAGCGAAAATGACGGTTCATTCTTTCTTTCCACGCCCAAAGCTACCGATACCCTGCTTGTATCCAGCATAGGTTACCAACTATTACGCCTGCCTGTTAAAAAGGGTGTTGAGCAGTATTTTGAAGTAAACCTGGTCCCTACAGCCATCGCTATCGAGGCAGTTGTGGTGACACCCGGTGAAAATCCGGCCTTTAAAATACTCAGGGCCATCAATGAGCATAAAAAGCAAAATGATCCGTCGAGGCTTTCCTCCTTTCAGTACAATGCCTATACCAAGATGCGTCTTGATATGAACAATGTGGGGGAAAACATTAAAGATCAGCGTTTTTTGCAGGATTTCGCATTTGTATTTGATTACATGGATTCGTCCGAAGTATTCAATAAAAATTACCTGCCACTGTTAATTACGGAAACTGTTTCCAAGGTTTATTTTTCAAAAGACCCGCCTGTGAACCGTGAAGTGATCGAAGCGTTCAAGGTGAGCGGGATCGAAAACAAGACAGTTTCCCAGTTCACCGGAAGGATGTACCAGCAGCTGAATATCTATGACAATTTCATACTTTTCTTTGATCCCGGATTCATTAGTCCTATCGCCGATTTCGGTCGTTTATACTACAAATATTATCTGGAGGACAGCACTTATATCGATGGTAAATTCTGCTATAAGATCTCTTTCAAACCCAAAAGGGAACAGATAAGAACCTTTCATGGCTTTATCTGGGTCGCGGATACCTCCTATGCCATTAAGAAATTCCAATTGCGGGTTTCCAAGGATGTTAATCTTAACCTGTTGAAGGACATGATTGCCACCTACGAATACGACCAGGTGAATGATACAACATGGTTCCTGACAAGTGAAGATATCGTGATCGACTTCAATGTGGCTGAAAAGACTTATGGTTTCTTCGGCAGGAAAACTGCTGTTTATGACAGCATCCGCTTCGACAACCCGGTGCCCGAACCTGTTAAAAAAATGACTACCGATACCTATGTGCTGGAGGATAAAATTGACAGGGATGAAAGCTATTGGGAAGCTAACCGGAAATCGGACCTGACCGAAGAAGACAGCAAGATTTATACTATGGTGGACTCGGTAAAGAAAGTGCCGATGTATAAAACGCTGTATTCTATGGTCAACATGCTGGCCAGTGCTTACCTCGTTGTCGGGCCTGTTGAACTGGGACCTTATTACACTTTTGTCAGCGGTAATGTGATCGAAGGACCGCGAATCCGACTGGGAGGACGAACCAGCAATGCTTTCAGCACTAAGATCATGCTCGGAGGACATGTAGCCTATGGATTTAAGGATGAGCGATACAAGTACGGGCTATATGCAACGTACATGTTCAACACCAATCCCCGACGCACTGCAACAGTTTCATATTTCCATGACATCAGGCAGCTCGGTAAAAGCGAAAATGCTTTCCTCGATGACAATATCATGGCTTCCATTCTCAGGCGAGCTCCCAACTACAAACTGACCCTGGTGGACCAGTTTAATGTGTTTTACGAACATGAATGGGTACTGGGATTTTCAAATACGCTTAAACTCACCTATCAAACCATCTATCCAACAACCTATGTGCCATTTGTTGAATATGGAACAACAGAGGGGGATACCCTTATTGGCTCGCCACTGACATCGGCTGAAATTACACTGAGTACGCATTTTGCTTACCGTGAGAAATTCCTCTGGGGTAAATTCGAGCGAACAAGCCTGGGTTCCAAATATCCCACGCTCGACCTTGATCTGACCTTCGGACCCAAGGGCCTTTATGGAAGTGACTATGAATACTTCAAGTTCAGACTGAGAATTACCGACAAGGTTGAAACCAATCCGTTAGGATATTTGCGCTACAGGCTCACTTTTGGAAAAATATACGGTACCCTCCCCTACCCCTTGCTCAAGCTGCATGAGGGTAATGAAACCTATGCCTACGATCCGATTTCATTTAACATGATGAATTACTATGAGTTTGTCAGTGATGAATACGCCAGTATCTTTGCTGAACAGCACCTCATGGGGTTTTTCCTCAACCACATCCCCTTGTTGCGCAGGCTGCACTGGCGTGAGGTGGTGAGCTGCCATATACTGTACGGAAGGCTTTCGGAAAAGAACAAGACTGTAATGGTATTTCCCGAAGGATTGTCAGGGCTCAGCACCCCTTATTATGAGGCGAGCATAGGGATCGAGAATATCTTCAAACTGTTGCGTATTGACGCCACATGGCGGTTTTCCTACCTCGATCATGTGAATGTGAGTCCTTTCGGCCTGAGGGCAACGCTGCAACTGTCGTTCTAATTCGCCATGCATTATTGAACGATCTCAAATATGGGTGTTCCTGTACATGAATTGGGAAAGGTGATGTTCAGAAAGGTCGCCAGGGTTGGGGCAACGTCAATAATGTCCACCTGCCGCGTGATGGTCCCGCGGCCAACCTTCCAGCCATACCATAGGAGCGGTATACGGGAATCGTAAGCATAGGAGGAAGTTCCCCCTGTGGAAGCTTCGCCTTTCTCAACCCACCCGGCTTTCAGGTTGATGATCACATCCCCGGAACGTTTCTGGTTGTAACTATTCTGTATTTTCCGGTAGACTCCTTCGGTAAAATTGGCGGTTTGCAGCGTGTGTGAAGTTACCGTATTGGCCACACCCGAAAATTGGAGCAGAAATTGTGCTACATACTCCTGCATCTGAGTGAGCGAAAGCTTGGAATCTTCTATCAGGGTATGGTTCAGGTAAACCTGCTGGGCATGATAAGCCCTTATCCAGTCACCTTTACCATAAGTATTGTTAAGTGCACTCATCAACAGCGAAAGGGCTCCGTTCTGGTTGAAATAACCTGCCGGTATTTTGTTATCACTGAGATAGGAAGGTATTTGGGCCACGCCGTGATCGGAGGTGAGAAATACCAGGGCATTTTCTTTGCCAACCTGTTCATCAAGAAAAGAGAGGAAATGTCCGATTTCTTTGTCAAGACGCAGGAAAGCATCTTCAACCTCAACCGAATTGGGGCCAAACAAACTGCCAATGTTTTCCATCGCGGTAAAGCAAATCATGAGAATATCCGTGATATTGTCTTTTCCCAATTGTTCATTGATGATGAGTGTCGATGCAAAATCTTTCGTATAGGTGTTGCCAAAAGGAGTCTTGTCCAATAAACTGTAGTCAATTTTGTTCTTCCTGATTTCAGCTATCTCTTCCAACACGTATGGGAAAGCCACAAGCCCCCCGAATCCGGTTTCATATTTGTTCTTGTCCGGAAGACTTTCGGTATAACTGTCAATAGGCAACAGGGTATTCCATGTTTCCCTGAGGTATATATCCGGAAATCTTTTATCGTTAAAGCTTTCCACCCATTTCGGGAGCGAATCGGTATAATAGCTGCTGGTGATCCATTGGCCCGTACGCTTGTCGAACCAATAGGCACCATTGGCAGTGTGACCTGCTGAAAAGATGCCGGGAGCAGGATCAAGTGAAATGGAAAAGACCTTGGACCGGAAATTATTGGACAACCGGAGTTCATCGGAAAAAGTAGTGCACATCAGGTTTCTGGGGCTGTAACGGCCGTTATCAACATCGCCGCCAACTGCTTTGTATTGCGGATCTTCTGTGCTCTGTTCAATCTTATCCTGCAAATACAGGTACCATTCACGGCCGACAATCCCATGGTCTGCAGGTGTTGTGCCGGTCGACAGGCTTGCATGTCCCACACCCTGCTGTGAGAACAGGTAGTTAAAACTGGTATTTTTACAATAGGTGCCGCGGCTGACGAGCAATTTTATACCATTCTCATCCAGTTTATCCCAATACCGCTGGATATAGTCATACCGCATCTGGCTGACAATGATACCAACAATAATTTTGGGTTTTTCTGGAGGGATCTTTTTAAATTCCTGTGCATACAAGGGCGCTGTCAATATCAAACAAGTTGAGATACAGGTAGTAATTAAGATCTTCATGCCGTACATACGCGGTTAGTGATTAATGATAAAACACGAACGGCAAAGATAATTTTTTGTTGCCAGCAGGCAACAAAAGATGTTAACCATTAAAAAATATAACCTGCCTGATCAGGTATGGCTGAACCGCCGACAAGCCTTAATTCTCCTCGCCAATATCATCACGATTGCTCCCAGCATAGCCAGCGCCATGTCCTTCTGTGCATCCCAGAAATCTCCCTGCTGTCCATTGTAAGCATCAGCCTGTTCAGGAGAAAGCGCGAGTGATAACACCCACTCGAATACTTCATAAAACAAACTACCGGCAAGTATAAAAAGAAACGCGATATGATCCGATTGCTTAGCCGGAACACCCAGCCATTTGTGGTAGACTTCGCTGGCAGGAATCAGCAACAGGAATCCAAACATCAGGTGAATGAACCGGTCGTACTGATTTCTTTGCCAGTTGAAACAACGGTTAACGCTGAATCCTGTCAGTTTCCTGATCCAGTCATCATAAGGTGTATAGGAATAGATCCAGCGTGCTCCGATCATATGAAGGATCATAAACAGAAAGATCAATACAAAGGCTTTGTTACTCAGGTTGTTATTAATGGTGACGTACACGAGGAAAATACCCATCAGCAGGGTGGCAGAATGCTGCAGATACATTTCCCGCGGATAAATGGGATGAATGCAGGAAAAAACCAGAATCAAACCATAAAGTATTAATACTACTGATTTCAGGTTGCGTGATTTCATGCGAAAGTCCATTGAAACATAGCACTAAAAATAGTGAAATCAGTGACAATTCCATCACCTCTTTTCCAGACTTCATCTTTATGTTTACTTTATATATCATTAAATTAAACATTCCACTATTTAGAAACAATTTTGTTTATTTATATTTAATAATTCATTTTCAGTTATTTATTATGATTAACAAAATTGATTTCATACCTGTATCATTATAATTTGTTTATCTTTTTATATTTTTTATTAAACATTATTCATATTCCTGATGTTAATACATCAAATCAATAAAACCAGAAAAAATGAAAAAGTTTATAAGATTCTTCAAGCCCGTAACAGCCATCGTGCTTCTCGGGATGTTCGTATTCGCATCATGTGAAAACGAGGATGATAAGGCCCCTGTGGAAGAAATGAAAAGTATCGTGGAGATCGCCTCTTCCGACAATAATTTCTCCATACTGGTAGCGGCACTTACAAAAGCCAACCTGGTCTCCGCACTTCAGGGTGACGGACCATTTACCGTATTTGCTCCCACCAATGAAGCCTTTGCTGATTTGCTCGCCGATCTCGGCGTGTCCAGTCTGGATGATCTGTCCGCCGAAGCCTTAGCTCCGATTTTGCTGTATCACGTGGTAAGCGGTAAGGTATTATCAACCGATCTCACCAACGGTTATGTAAATACACTGAGCCCGGGTCCCGGCCAAACCGCGGTCTCCCTGCAGGTAAACGCAGATGAGGTGATTCTGAACGGTGGTTCGGAAGTTACGTCCGCTGATTTGCTGGCTTCCAACGGCATCATCCATGTGATCGACAAGGTATTGTTACCGCCGACCGTGGTCAACCTGGCCATCAACAACCCTCAGTTCAGCATCCTGGTTGAGGCTGTTGTAAAGGCAGAACTTGCAGAAACTTTGAGCGGCGTAGGTCCCTTCACGGTATTCGCCCCCACCAATGCTGCATTTGAAGAACTTTTTACCACACTGGGAGTATCAGGAATTGAAGATCTTACCAAGGAGCAGCTGACTCCGATCTTGTTGTACCATGTCGTTAGCGGCAACGTACTTTCGACCGACCTGAGTTCGGGCAATGTAGCTACGCTCAATGGTGACATTGCAGTCAGTGTAGGAGCTTCGGTAACCCTCAATGGTTCCTCCAATGTGGTCCTTACTGACGTGCAGGGAACCAATGGTGTGGTGCATGTGATCGACGAGGTCCTGCTTCCCTCCGGCAAATAAACCGGCAACTCCATGATACCGTAAAACCGGGCAGGATCTGCCCGGTTTTATTTTTTCAGACAAACGCTTCGGGTTGCCCGGTGGCCGCCAGCGCTGCCCGCCACTCCCAGCCATTCAGATCGACCCGTTTTGATTTTTGCGTCAGCAGGTCAATGGGAACATGGATAAAAGTATCATGGATATGCCCGATCACCAGTCCTGTCTTGCCTGCCATTGCTGCATGCACAGCATTGCGGGCATACAGGTCGCATGATATGGAGTCTTCAGCATCTGCCGCGCAGCTTCTGATTGAATAACTGGGATCGAAATACCGGATAATGACAGGTATATTTTCCTTTTTAAAGAATTCCGCAATCTGATCCTTCAGGAAAACCCCAATATCTTTCAGGATAACGTTGCCCGAAGCATCACGGCCGGTATCCCCTGATGCAAGCAGGTCCTGTCCCGCACCTTCGGCTACCACAATGACGGCATGCTTCCTTTCGATCATGCGGTCTTTAAGCACCTGCAGGAAGCCCTTATTACCATGAAGTGCAAAGGGTATTTCGGGAATGAGAACGAAGTTCACATCCTGACTGGCAACAGTGGCCCCTATGGCAATAAAACCTGCATGGCGGCCCATTAGTTTTACCAGACTGATGCCGTTCTGTACGCTTTTTGCTTCCACATGTGCCGTATCGATTACGCGACAGGATTCCTCAACTGCGGTTAGATATCCAAAGGTCCGCGATACATAGGATACATCGTTATCAATGGTTTTTGGTATTCCAACCACAGCCAGGGGATAATCCCGCTTTTGAGCTTCTTTGAAAAGATCATGACCGCCCCGCTGGGTTCCGTCACCTCCTATAGTAAACAATATGTTGATTTTCAGCCTGATAAGGTTGTCTACAGCTACTTTCACATCAACCGGTCCCCGGGATGTTCCCAGGATGGTTCCCCCTTCCCTGTGAATGTCGTCAATACGGTTTTGTGTGAGCACAACAGGCTCGATACCGCTGGCAGGATCGAGACCACTGTACCCGAACCTGAAACCGATGATTTCCTTAACACCATAAATAAAGTGCAGCTCCAGGAACAGGGACCGGATTACATTGTTCATTCCCGGGCATAATCCTCCGCAGGTAACAATTGCAGCCCTGGTATCCCCGGGATTAAAGAAAAGTTGCGACCGTGGTCCGGCAAGTTCGAACAAAAGACCATCGTCCTGTTCCTCTCCGGGGATAAACTTAATTGAGGCAGGGATCCTTATACGGTCATCTACTGAATAATTGAGCGGGGATTTAAATCTGGCCTCACCTAATGATGTAATCATAGCATTTAATTAATTGTTGAACAGGTTTTCATTTTTATCTTTATTGTCCTCAGGGCATTTTTAGCACCACCTGCCGAATGACCAGGCTTCCGCAAGTTATCCTTACCAGCCAGGTACCCCTGGAGAGTGCTTTTGTATCAATGCTCTGCGTTCCGGCATTAATGACCGGCTGGCTGGTCTGCAGGACCTTTCTCCCCGAAAGGTCAAAAAATTCAGCCTTCAGATCATTCCCTGATTCACCGACATAAAGATACAACATGTCAGTGAAAGGATTTGGATGAAGTTCGTACATATTTGCTGGAACAAGTTTTGCATGAAGCGGGGAAAGCGCTCCGCCGGCAACAGCAACCGGTTTCTTCTGAGTCAGGTATCCCTGTGCTGTAATGCTCACCTCATATTGCCCTTCACTGGTCAATCTGTAGAAAGTACCGTCGAGTGCCGATGAAAGTACAAATGAATTATCCTTGTCATGGTTCTCGATCCAAATTTCTGCCTGAACAGCTTGTTGTGTCAACGAATCGGTTACAGTACCCGTGATCCCGGTCAGCGATCTTTCCATATAGTGCAACAGGCTCTGCCGGTGAAATTTCCAGAAATCCTCCAGCAGGTCCTCCGCAGGCATCTTATCTGATGATAACTCAATGGTGACCTCGCGTGCATGCAGAAAATAGTTGACATAATCCTGGCGGCCCCCGTACAAGGGATACCAGGCATAGCCGTTCGTGATCCCATTGTCAAGATCGTTCATATATTCAGCAACTCCGTATTGGTGAACGGTATCAGCATAAGCACGTGAAATCAGCCTGTACCAGTCATCATCCGCATGCAGTTTTTCCCACGTGTCCCACGGATAGTTTACCACCTCAGCACCTCCATGAAAATTGGCCGCCAATACCACACCGCAATCATTCATGAAACTCATCATGGCCAGGTTCTCCGGTTCCCTGGGTCTGTTCTCCCAATCAGGGTCCTGCAAATCGGGGAAATTTCGGTTCAGGTCGGTGTGGTTGGCATTGAACCTGGTTGCACCAGCCACCGAGGTATCTGACATGAAGTAGGTGCCGTCAGGATTGGCAAGAGGATTGATCCATATCTCTGCCTCATCCACCAGGTGCCTGATCCGTTCATCCGAATCATAGTTAGCCAGCAGGTAGTCTATCATCCTGAGCATCAATACATAACCAACCGTCTCATCCCCATGTATGGAGGAAGTCAGTATTATAACAGGTTCATTTTCGTGAATTGCAGGATTATCGGATATTTTTAAGGCCAGCAGTTTTCTTCCGTTTATGCTGGTGCCAAACTGGGTAAGACGACTGAGCTCGGGCCGGGCCATGGCAAAACTGTCCATCAGACCTGTGTAGCGACTGTACGAAGGATACTGGTTTCGCCAGCTTTCCTGAGCCAGAACTTCAGGTTTATGCAGGGCAGATTGCAGTGAGGGTGGTTTCCGCACTTCATAGGGTATATTCAATGCCAGGAATTTCCTGAATCCTGCCTCGCCGGCATAGGCTGTTACCGTATCCAGGTGGTAATTGTCAATGGAAAGGAATGAGGAAAGATCGGCCAGGCTGCAGGAAAAGGGTTTTACAAAGGAGATCACCACCTCACCCCTGGTAGTTAGCAGGTAATGAGCCCGCTGTGCGTCAGTTGCTTTTATCTGCTGTGCTGAAACCTGGCCAGACAGTATAAGCGCAGATGAGATCAGGCACAACCTGATTACCAGGTCACGTGGAATCATGCAATGCGTTCCCAATCTATACGTTAAACCGGATATGGAGAATGTCCCCGTCACATACCACATAGTTTTTACCTTCAATCATCAGCTTTCCCTTCTCCTTACAGGCATGTTCAGAACGGAGGGTAATAAAATCCTGGTATTTGATAACCTCGGCCCGGATGAATCCGCGTTCCAGGTCACTGTGGATTGCTCCTGCGGCCTGTGGTGCAGTCATACCCTTGTGTATGGTCCAGGCCCTGATCTCATCGGGCCCTATGGTAAAGAAGGAAAGCAGGTTAAGCATCGAATAGGCAGAACGTACCATCCGGTTCACACCGGGTTCGGTCAGACCGGCATCGGACAGGAACAGCATTTTATCCTCTTCGTTCTCAAAATCGGCAATCTCCGCTTCGAGTTTTGCAGCAACCACCAGGATCTCGGCGTGATGGTCTTTCAGATGCTCCCTGACCCTTTCAACATAGGCATTACCCTTTGCTGCTGAAGCATCATCCACATTGCACACAAACATCATCGGCTTCATGGTAAGCAGGAAAAGATCATCTATGTATTTGTGTTCCAATGAATCAAGCTTCAGATCACGGATATTGCCCATCGATTCAAGCCTGGCTTTCACCTTGTTCAGGACATCCATGCCATGCTTGGCTTCCTTGTCGCCCGCCCGGGCAATCTTGTCCAGTCGTTGAAGTTTCTTGTCCACACTTTCGAGATCTTTAACCTGCAACTCAAAATCAATGTTCTCTATGTCACGCACCGGATCAACAGATCCGTCAATGTGCGGAAGGTTCTCATCATCAAAACAGCGCAGCACATGTATCAGGGCATCGGTATTCCGGATGTCAGCCAGAAATTTATTGCCAACCCCCTCACCCTGGTTGGCACCCTTGGTAAGACCGGGAATATCAACAATCTCAACCGTTGCATGGACCACCCTGTTCGTAGGCTGGTATTTCTCCAGCTCATAAAGCCGCTGGTCGGGCACGTGAATGATGCCGATATTGGATTTGTTCGATGTAAAGGCAAAATTGGAGGTCTCTGCTTTTACATTCGACATACAGTTGAAGATGGTGGTTTTGCCCGTATTGGCAATCCCGATAATACCGCATTGAAGGCTCATGATTTGTTTTGAGTTTAATCCACCTCAAAAATACACCTATTCCCCATTTCATTGCAAGCCATTTTGTTCAAATCTCGAATCATTTTATGCAATAAATTACTCCTGCCTTAAAACCAGGTTGCCATAGTTTTATTTTATATTTGTCAGAATTAGTTTCAGGGGATTACAGGACTTCCGGTCTGCACGACCGCCAGGCCGTCATATAAAACACAGATCAACCATAATAAAACATGCATGAAAAAAGATATTATAAACCGGGCTGCAGATAACATCAGGATTCTTTCCGCCGCCATGGTCGAGCGAGCCAGGTCGGGCCACCCGGGCGGAGCTATGGGTGGTGCTGATTTTATCAATATTTTGTATTCCGAGTTTCTGAACTGGGATCCGCAGGACATGACCTGGAGAAACCGTGACCGGTTTTTCCTTGATCCGGGACATATGTCACCCATGCTGTATTCCATCCTCACACTTACTGGCAATTTCACAACAGGAGAGATCATGAATTTCCGGCAGTGGGGAAGTCCGACTCCCGGACACCCTGAAGTCGATATTAAAAGGGGCATTGAAAACACTTCTGGACCATTGGGCCAGGGTCATGCCATGGCAGTGGGTGCTGCCATTGCCGAACGTTTTCTTTGTGCCCGATTCGGAGAATGGATGTCACATAAGACTTATGCCTATATTTCCGATGGCGGTGTACAGGAAGAGATTTCGCAGGGGGCCGGAAGAATGGCAGGATTCCTGGGATTGCACAACCTTATCATGTTTTACGACTCCAATGATATTCAACTGTCAACCAAAACCTCGGCGGTGAGCCGCGAAGATACTGCCATGAAGTATTCTGCATGGGGCTGGCAGGTAATCCAGATCAACGGTAACGATCAGGATGAGATCAGGGCTGCCCTACTGAAGGCCACACAGGAAAGGTCCCGTCCCACACTGATCATTGGCAAAACTGTGATGGGCAAGGGTGCCGTGGATGCAGCCGGTGACAGCTTTGAAGGTCAGACCTCCACTCACGGGATGCCCCTGGGGGAATCCGGAGCCTCTTTTGAAAAAACGATTGAAAACCTTGCCGGAAATCCTGCCGATCCTTTTGTGATCTTCCCCGAAGTTGCTGCCTATTATAAAGAGGTTCTCCGGAAAAAAACCACTGTCGCCAATGCCCGTAAAGATGAAGAAAGAAAGTGGGCCTTTGCCAATCCTGAACTCGCTCAGAAACTTGATCGTTTTTTTTCAGGCCAGTCGCCGGAATTGGTTCCTGAACAGGTTGCACAGAAAGATGACATCGCTACACGGGCGGCATCAAGCAATGTGCTTGGCTGGCTGGCTAAAAATGTTGACAATATGATCGTGGCGTCGGCTGACTTATCGAACAGCGATAAGACCGATGGTTTTCTGAAACACACAAAAGCCTTTGCCAGGGGAGACTTCAGCGGAGCATTCCTGCAGGCCGGCGTGGCCGAGCTTACTATGGCAGCCGTTGCAAATGGGATCGTGCTGCATGGTGGAGTAATGGCAGCATGCGGCACCTTCTTCGTATTTTCCGACTACATGAAGCCAGCCGTACGCCTGGCTGCTCTCATGGGTCTCCCGGTGAAATACATATGGACCCATGATGCCTTCCGTGTGGGTGAGGACGGACCGACCCACCAGCCCGTTGAACAGGAAGCGCAGATCCGGCTCATGGAGCAAATGAAGAACCACCACGGAGAAAACAGCATGCTGGTCTTGCGTCCTGCCGACGTGCATGAAACCACTCAGGCTTGGAAACTGGCGCTCCTGAATACCAAAACCCCTACTGCACTCTTGCTGACCAGACAGAATGTTCCTTCCCTTCCGGCCCGGGAAGGATCGACGAGGCTCGCAGATGCAGCCCAGGTAAGCAGAGGAGCCTATATCGTAAAAGATACACCCAAACCAGATATTATCCTGCTTGCCAATGGCTCTGAGGTATCCACCCAGCTGGAGGGCGCCAGGAAACTGGAAGAGAAAGGGCTCAAAGTTCGTGTGGTTTCTGCTCCATCAGAGGGACTGTTCCGAAAACAGCCCAGGGAATATCAGGCACAGGTCCTGCCTCCAGGAATACCCGTGTTTGGCCTGACTGCCGGTTTGCCTGTAACCCTGCAAGGCCTGGCAGGAATAAACGGCAGGGTCTTTGGCCTCCAGCACTTCGGTTATTCTGCTCCTTACAAAGTACTGGATGAAAAATTCGGCTTCACCCCTGAAAACGTTGTGAAACAGGTCGAAGAAATGTTAAAGATATAATTGGCGACCGACATTTCTAAAAAAATGTTAATTTATTTGAAATTATCACTATACTTATAGTATTTATAAAATATTTATAGTATATTCGTCCTGCATATTCATATCATTCATCTCAGACCATGAAGGAAATTACCAAAGCACAGGAAGAACTGTTAAAAGCATTATGGGAAATCAAGGAAGGAGCCGTAAGCGACGTTCTGGATAGCCTGCCTGATCCTAAACCGGCATACAATACAGTCGCCACGGTAATTAAAGTATTGGAGAAGAAGGGCTATGTTTCGCACAAGACCTACGGCAAGACCCATGTTTATTACGCCCTGGTCACCAAAAAGGATTATGCCCAGCATGTAATGAAGGAAACATTTAAGGGACTTTTCAATGGTTCTCTGAACCAAATGGTCTTGGCATTTGTCAAAAGTAAAGAGGTAAGTCTCAACGAGCTTGAAGAACTGAAAGAAATGCTGGAAAAGGAAATCAGAAATAAACGGCAATAAGATGGCAGTTATTCAATATATCCTGATCGCAACGGTATGCCTGAGTATCTTTTATCTGGTATACAGGCTGTTATATAGAAACGAAGCCAACTTCAGACATCTGCGGATTTTTCTGATGGGTTCTGTTGTGGTCTCCCTTCTGGTTCCACTTAACAGATTTACAGTTGATATTGTTAAAAAGAATCAAACTGTGATTACACTGCAGGAACTTGATAATCCGCCGGGTATGGCGGAACGGGCTTCTGTGGCACAGACCCGTCCAGTTATTAACTGGCAGGATATGATTTCGAAATTGTATTTTACAGTGACTGTGTTACTGTTGTGCCGGATCCTGCTGCAACTGGTAATCCTTGCTTCTCAATACGTGAGATCCGAAAAGGTCAGGCATAAGAATTGTACGCTCCTGCTGAATCACAGGTTCAGGAATTCCTTTTCCTTTTTCAACTGGATTTTTATTACCCGCGATACTACTTCCCAGGAGGACCTGGATCAAATCATCGCACATGAAAGAATACATGCTTCCCAGTATCACGCTGTCGATCTGATTGTGATTGAACTGCTGACGGCCGTAATGTGGTTTAATCCGCTTATCTGGATGATGAAGAACACAGTGCAGCTGGTGCATGAATACCTGGCAGATGAAGGAGCCCTCAATACCGGAATTGACAGGCTCAGGTACCAGGTTCTCCTGGTCAATCAGGTAACCGAAGAAAGACTCATCTGCCTTTCTTCCAGTTTTAATCACGCTTTAATTAAAAAACGTATGAAAATGATAACCAATAACAAATTTAACCGGAAATCACGGCGGCGCGTATTGGCCCTGCTGCCTCTCACCGTAGCCCTGTTTTTCGCAATGGCCGTTGTGAACGGTTTCTTCCCTGAAAGAATTCAGGCCGGTCCATCTTCAGTGACATCAGCCTTGAGCAATACAAATGAACCGGAACGCTTGCCCTTATCCAACCTGATCCAGGCCCAGGATACCATCAAAAAGAAAACCGTTATCAAGGTGATCAGCAAGGGTGATCCGCAGGATACCGTGATCACTGAGACCATTGAGGTTATCGTTGACGATGACACAACCAGAACAGTTAAAATGGTCGGCCATACCGATGGCGGCGAAATCATGCATGGTGATAAACTGATATTCATTTCAGAAGATGAGGATATTGAACATTTGAATATTGGCGAGTCCGATTCTGTTAAAGTAGTGAAAGTGTATAAACATAGTTCTGAGCCTGGTGGTACCGATAAAAATGTCATCATCATCAGAAATTCCAAAGATGTACAATGGGAAACCAGCGATAAGGAAATCCCGTCAAACACGCTGGTGATTGTTGACGGAGTTGAACAGAAGGGCAAAGATCCTTTGGCTGGTCTTGATCCGGATCAGATTGTTACTGTAACAGTCATCAAGGATAAAAAAAGCATGAAGCAATATACTGACAAGGATTACGAAGGAGTTATCGTGGTCACAACCAAAAAAAAGTAACCCCTTAGCAGCAACCAGTATCAGTTGTTAATCACTATACACCCTTCAGGCGGTCCTTTAACCCTTGAAGGGTGTTCTGCTTTAAAAAAAAATCCTAAAAAAATTTGGATATTATGTTATATATTTCTAACTTTATGTTAGATATATTTAACTTAAATCCAGAAAACATGAAACGCTCAATTGTTCTTTTTATTGTTGCTGCCATTACCCTGGCTACCACGGCATGGTGGTTCTTCTCTGCATCAACCCGGTTTCAGCTTTATGACCTGCTTCAATTCGGCATTATCGTGATGGTAGTCGGATTAGCTATATTTGTCGGCTACAAACGACTGGTCAGTGCCAAAAGGGGCGAACCCGCCGAGGATGAATTATCAAAGCATATCATGCGGAGAACGGCTGCATGGTCATATTACATTTCGCTTTATCTGTGGCTTGTAATCATGTATGTGAGTGACAAGGTAAAACTGGAGATCCATTCACTCATTGGGGCAGGGATTCTTGGTATGGCCGTTGTCTTTACAATATGCTGGTTGGTTTTTAATTTCACAGGTATCAAAAATGAATAACAGGATCAGGGAATACCGGGCAAGATTTAATCTTACCCAGGAGGATCTTGCCAGGAAGGTGAACGTCCGGCGGGAAACCATAGTTTTCCTTGAGAAAAACAAGTACAACCCCTCACTGAAGCTGGCATACGATATTGCCAGGGTTTTTGGGGCAGCCATTGAGGAGGTGTTTGTTTTTTAAGTTTTAGGCTATATTTGTACCCGTCTTTCATCATAAACCTAATCCAGGATATGGAAAAACGAAAGCTGGGTGCATCTTCGGTTGAGGCTTCAGTCATTACCTTCGGAGCCTGGGCCATCGGCGGATGGATGTGGGGTGGTGCCGACCGCAAAGAGGCCATCGACGCCATAAGGGTCTCAATTGATCACGACGTTACGTCCATTGATACCGCGCCGGCCTATGGCCAGGGCCTGAGTGAAGAAATTGTCGGCGAAGCGATCCGGAAAACAGACCGTGATAAAATCCAGCTTTTTACCAAGTTCGGATTAAGGTGGGATACCAGTCTGGGGGAATTCTTTTTTAAAAGCAAGGATAATGCGGGCCGTGATATCAGTATGCATAAACTGGCCTCCAGGGAAAGTATTATCAGGGAATGTGAAGACAGTTTGAGAAGGCTGAAAACCGATTATATTGACCTGTACCAGATTCATTGGCCCGACGGTTCCACCCCTATTGCCGAGACAATGGAGGCTTTGCATCTATTGCTGGACCAGGGCAAGATAAAAGCTGCCGGCGTCTGCAATTACAATGCTGCTCAATTGGCGGAAGCAGGAAAAACGATAACGCTTGCTGCTGACCAGGTTCCTTACAGCATGTTGTACCGGAATATTGAACAAGAAATAATACCCTATGCAGTAGACCACAACATTGCCATTATTGCATACAGTCCTTTGCAAAGAGGGTTGCTTACCGGGAAAATCTTACCGGGACATCATTTCAACGAAGGAGACACCCGTGAAGGAAATGCTTTTTACAGCACCGAAAACATAGCCCGTGTCAATACCTTTCTTGACAAGCTGAAACCACTGGCCAAAGAGAAAAATGCCACCGTAGGGCAACTGGTGATACGCTGGACTGTTGATCAGCCCGGAATTACCATTGCACTGGTTGGAGCGAGGAACCGGAAGCAGGCGACCGAAAACGCCGGAGCGGATCAAATCCGCCTATCCGGCGATGAACTGGCATTCATTTCCGGCGAGTTAAATAAACTGGAATTGGTTGGCAGTTAAAAAGAATGTGAGTTTATAGACAGGAAATTATTAAACCAATTCACTTTTGGTTAATTTTAAAGGAAGTTTACACCGGTATTCCTAGGACGCTGCCGGGATTAACAAACAGGTTATGTTCGCATCAAAAAGATCCAGACATACCATTGATGATGTAAGAAGGCAAATCCTTGATACGGCCCTGGTAGTCGCTTCTTTAATTGGTACCGCGGCCTACCTGATCAGCCTTTACAGGTGGGTCAATTATGGATTCCATCCTGCTTATATCATCAACCTCCTGGTGATCGGAAGTGTTATTCTGATTACTTTTTTCCGGACAAAGTTGGGTACCATCTTTAAGACTTATGGCCTGATTGCTCTGATAATCCTGCTTTCCATGGTCGATTGCATCAATTATGGCTTATTGTCTGCCGCCCGGATATACCTGATCCTGATCCCTTTCATATCCATACTTTATCTTCCATTTCTCCGTACGGTTTTTATTTATGTAAGCCTCGTGCTGTGCTTTCTGGTGATTGGTGTTTTACACCACAAAGGAATCCTTACCATTCCTGTAGAATATGATCCCGCACGATACATCCTGCAGATGTATCCCTGGGTCATCATCATAACCCACATTTCCGTGGTAGCGATTATTATTCTCCTGGTTACCCGTACCTTCATCCAAAACTATACCAACCTTATTTCGGGTCTGGAACTGGCCGTCAAGGAGCGTACCGAGGAGATCGAGGCAACAAACGAAGAGTTGAAAGCCGCAAATGAAGAGCTTTCCGGACAAAGGGAAGAGTTGGAATCTGCCATTAATAGCCTGCACACTACGCAAAAGCAACTTGTTCAGTCAGAAAAAATGGCCTCCCTCGGCGTGCTGGCTGCCGGTGTGGCTCATGAAATAAACAATCCCCTGAACTTTATTAATGGCGGGGTAGTTGGACTGGAGAACTACATCAGTGAAAACCTGCAGGAACACCGGAGCGAACTTGAGCCACTCATTGAAGGAATACAGATCGGGGTCAGAAGGGCATCCGACATCGTAACAAGTCTCAACCATTACAGCAGGCATGATGATTCACCATCGATTGCCTGTGACATTCACGAAATAATTGACAATTGCCTGGTGATGCTTGCCAGCCAGTATAAATACAAGATCGAAGTCCAGAAAATATACACCACCAAAACCCATACGCTGTTGTGCAATGAAGGAAAGCTCCACCAGGCAATTCTGAATATCCTGGTAAATGCTGAACAGGCAATAAGTGAGAAAGGGACTGTCATCATTACAACACATGTAATGAATGGCCGACTGATCATTTCGGTAACAGACAGTGGCTGTGGAATCCCGCAGGAGGACCTGCCTAAAATCACCGATCCGTTTTTCACTACCAAGGATCCTGGCAAAGGAACAGGTCTCGGGCTGGCAATCACTTATAACATCGTGCAGGAATACAAGGGCACACTTGATTTTGAATCCCAATCGGGTTTAGGTACCAAGGTTACCATTACATTACCAGTAAGTAATACTGAAAACCATGAGTGAAAATACCAAGTTGTTATATGTGGATGATGAACCCATCAACCTGAAGCTTTTTACCATCAATTTTAAAAGTAAGTTCCAGGTCATAACGGCGGGTTCGGGTTTTGAAGGACTTTCCCGGCTGCAATCAAATTTGGATACCCGAGTGGTTATCAGTGACATGAAAATGCCCGGCATG
>JGI11641J44799_10000150_pt1 | contig 19310 bp, 19 predicted proteins | sample WetSurSiteA1Bulk_FD_44799 | JGI IMG/M metagenome (IMG submission 44799) | reverse complement strand
TAAAGGCGGGGGTGGAGTACCGAAAGGAGATCTGGCAATAGCTATCGAAGGTGAATTCGGGAAATTTGAGAGGTTTAAAAAAGAGTTCACCCAGGCTGCAACCAGTGCAGAAGGGTCAGGATGGGCTGTCATGACCTTTTGTAACTTTACAAAACGGCCCGTAATCATGCAGGCAGAGAAGCACAATGTGAACATCATGCCCGGTTTTGACATTCTGATGGTACTCGATGTCTGGGAGCATGCATACTATTTAGATTACAAGAATGATCGTGCAAAATTTGTCGAGTCATTCTGGAACATCGTAAACTGGGACATGGTGAGTAAACGGTTCGAAATGATGAAAAAATGAAATTGGATTAGCACATCGAAAACCGACAGGTTCGGGATCTCCGTGCTAACCCATTTTTTTGTAGAACCGTGAAAATCTCCACCCCAAGGTACCTGACCTCTCAAAAATTTTTTAAAAAAGTATCGCCTTGGGTGTGGTACCAGATAATCGAATAATATCGTTAAAGATTGTCAATACAAACGAGATTTTCATAAATAGTTGGAACTATACCTGTCAAATCTTATTTTATAAAAAAAGGAATACCGTATTACGTTTTCTGGTATTTCTTCCCGGCTGAGAATGCCATATCTACCAGGTTTCCGACGTCAAAATAAGCGGCATGGGTGTACAGGATCGGGTTGACTTTTTTTATATCCGGTTTCCCGTCGGTAATACAGGAGGTGTCGGCATGGATCTCAACAATTTTCCCGATATAGAGCAGGTGGCTCCCGCAATCAACGGACTTGAACACGGTGCATTCGATATTGACCGGGCACTCTTTTGCCATCGGAGCTGTCTTCAGTTTCCCAAAAAATGAGGTAAAGACCTGTGACTTGTCTTTTACAGATCCTGAGACAAGACCACAATGGTCAGTCTCAACTACCTGGTCGACAGAAGGTACATTCAGGCTGAAGGTCTTGTTCTTCTCAATACCCTGCGCAGTAAACCGCATCTTGTTGATTGCAACGCAGACCATCGGGGGCGCCATGCAGGCAACCGTCGCCCAGGCAGCAGTCATGTAGTTGGGTTTCCCTTTCACGTTTGCACCCACCAGCAGCGTGGGCATGATACTCATGTATGGCATTGGGCCAAGCAGGATCTTATCCAAGATTTTTTCACCGGACTTATGGTTTGGCAAGGATATGTTTAAGGATATCTTTACAGGGGTCGCCGTTCACCCTTGTAAGGTACGCCATCACTATGAAGAGAAATCCTGGTTTGGACAAGGATTCCTGTATTTCCATCAATGTTTTATCCTTCTTTTTGGAAATTGTGAAATTCTCTCACATAGAACAATAATCTGAATTTTTTTAGAACGGCTGTCATTTTTTAAAACCCGAATTTTGTAACGAAATCTATATTGGCATAAACAGCACTCGTCCCTATAACCAGGTTGGATTTCACCTGGGGAACAAAAAGGAGGAGGTAGACAAATGGTACGACGTTTTCACAGATCAATTTATGAAGAACTCGATGAACTCAGAGCATCCATGGACTACCTGTACCAGCTTGCTCTTGAACCCATGGATAATCCGCTGGTGCATGAAGATGATACCCCTGACATCCGGTGCCAGTACATGCATAACCTGAACGCGGAGATCGTTGAGGATGATAATGAAATAACCGTAACGATAGATACGGTTCCGGGGACCGGGAATTCAAAAATTTCTGTTGACCTGGTCAATGCAGATACCCTGCTCATAACCTGTCATCAACAGGAGGAAAAAAGGGAGGATGATATCGAAAATTACCCGTGCAACCAGAGATCTTTTTCCCTGCACCACATAATCCATCTCCCTGTCCAGGTCAAAAAAAAAGGGGCACGGTTAACTTCGAGAAATGGCGTGCTTGATATGCATTTCAAAAAAGCAACAGCCCGCCAAATCTAAAAAATAATTGATAAACATTTTTATCCTCTATCCTCTCAAACACTTGTCTATGAAGGAAGATACGAGGTGGAAACTGATCGTGGGCATCGGGCTTGTCGCCCTCTCCGTTGCCCTGTATGGTGTTCATTACCTGTTATTTCAGGATGAGCACCACTTGTTCATCTTCTTTTTCGGTGACCTCGCGTTCATACCCATCGAAATCCTGATTGTGACTCTCATTATCGACCAGATGCTGGAAGGGCGCGAGAAGAAACGGCGCATGGAGAAACTTAGCCTGGTGATTGGTACGTTTTTCTCTACGATCGGGACACCACTTCTCGCAACACTTTCCCGAGCAGATCCGGGCATCGGATCCGTGAAATCTCACCTTGTAATCGGAAATAATTGGGGGGCCGGGCAGTTCCGCGATGTTCAGGCTTGCCTTGACTCACATGCCTGCACCATTTCAGGTGACCTGATTGATAAGGAACTCCTGAGGTCATTCCTGCTCAAAAATGAGGAGTTCATCCTCCGGATTGTCGAAAACCCGATGATCTTTGAGCACGAGTCTTTTACCGGGCTGATACTTGCCATAAATCACCTGACAGAAGAGCTTAAAGCCCGTCACGACTTCGCAACACTTCCCCCAACCGATCATCATCACCTCTCGGTAGATATCCAGCGTGTATATGCATTACTGATCCCGGAGTGGCTGAAATACATGGGCTACTTAAAAGATCATTACCCGTACCTTTTCAGCCTGGCCATGCGGACAAATCCCTTCGATGAATCGGCATCGGTCATTGTGAAAACCTGACCCATAGTAAGATAACCATGTCTGGTACCCCCATAAATCTACGATCAACTATACGGGGCGCTTGCGAGCAGCTCAAATCCAAAACGACCCGTGGTGAACTTGGAAAAGCGATCGGAAAAATCGTCCTTGCGTACTCGCCTAAAGACCTGCAGCAATTGAAATGGAATTTTTCAGAAAAGATCCAGAACCTTGACCCTGCCTACAAGAAACGTCTTGAAGAGACTATCACCGGGTACCTGCACGGGACCTACCAAAGCGTACGGCTGATGAACCAGCAGGGAACGTTCTCATCATTGCACGAACCCGTCCATGATGAAGTAACGGCATTCTGGGATATGGTTGCCCTGAAATGCACGAAAGGTGATGGCGAAGATTGGCTCCGCTTCTTGAAATTCCTGCTTGCCGGGTTCTGCATGTTCGTCCAGGGACTGCCAGGTCATCCCGTGGGTATGCCATTTCCCGGCGGTGACAAAGTAGCGGTTATTGACGGGGTCTATTATTGCCCGGTCAGGACAAAGGCAAACGATGTTGATGCTGCCCTCTGCCCGTTCTGTCCTGCCCTCCAGACACCGGAGATAGGATATCTCCGGCCCCCTGTCAATGCCAGCGAGCACCGGAAACAGGAGTTCATCAGGAACTGCTATGATTTTCACAATTTCAACGGGTAAAATTCTTTCATGCAGGAATTTTTTTAATACCAGATAAATCCCGTTGTTCTTTTTTTTTTAAGTAGCTATAAGCGGAATTACCTGTATTCAAGGTGCCTTACCATCATCTTTATAATTAGGTAATACCTAACTAACAAAGGATCGGAATATGGTGGATAGAGAGGAGCATCTGTTTGAAGTTATTGAGAACATACTCAGGCTGAAAAACGAATGCTCCTGCACTATCTTTTCCGAATGTGGATTATCTGACCTGACGGTACGGCAGATCGCTTACCTGAAAGCGATTGCTGAACAGGATGAAGTAACCTTCAGCAGGCTTGCTGAGATTACGAATCACTCGAAACCGACGATCACTGAGATGATCAATAAATTTGTCCGGATGGAATGCGTGTACCGGGANCCCTGCCCGGAGGACGGGAGAATTCTGTACATCCGCCTTACGGACAAAGGGCTAAAAGTCGCAAAAGCCGACCATCATGCCCTGCGCCAGGTGATTGAACGAATGATGAATTCACTGGATGAAGATGAAACGGATCTCCTGATTGGGATCCTGCAGAAAGTCAGGTAATTTTTTTTGACCTGCACTTTAGTTAGGTAAATTAAAACTAAATAATTGAGGTAACCATGCAACCAGAAAAACCTGATGATACAAACAAAACAATGGAAAAAATTGTCATACCGCTCTTTGAGATTGTCGTCTACCCACACAGCCGGACAAAATTCCAGGTCGACCGGGCAACCGGGGATCATCTGTTGGCCGGCATAGAGAATCCCGCTGATGCATATGCAATTGGCCTGACGGTTAAAAGCGGCATCAGGCCATTTGAAGTAACCAGCGAGTCGCTCTACAAGACCGGCAACCTGTTCCGGATCTCGCATGTGCAGCCTGCCGATGACGGGTACCTGATCTGTGCCGAAGTCGTGGAGAGAGTTAAGGTACACTCCCTCTCTGAAAAAAACGGGCAGTTTTATGCGACATTTGAACCGCTTCCGGACCTTGAGGATCTTGAAGAAGACCTCAGGATACGGATCCTCGCTGACGTAAAAAGCACGATTCATGAGATTAGCAGCCGCTTCCAGGGTTCCGAACAGTTCACCAAACCGATCGACTTAATGGAATCTGTCGACCAGATCATGGGTTTTGTCATGCCCTTCCTGCCAGTCAGCCTTGGCGAAAAGCAGGCGCTTCTTGAAATTATCTCTTTACGACAGCGCTACATCACGTTTCTTGAGATACTCATTAAGGCAAAAGAGAATATCACCTTCCGCATCGACATGGCAAGAAAGGTATCTGACAAGGTTAACAAGTCAAACCGGGAGGCAATGCTCCGCGAACAACTCAAAGTGATCCAGGAAGAACTCCACGAAAGCGATGGATCTGGGCCTGACGATGCCAGCTACCGTGAAAAAATTGAACAGTCAAAGATGCCGGATGATGTGAGGAAAAAGGCATTATCGGAACTCAAAAAACTTGAAACGGGAGGCAACCAGAACCATGAAAGCCCGGTAATTCGAAATTACCTCGACCTCCTGCTGGACCTTCCGTGGGTAACAGAGGAGAAAAAGAACATCGATATTGCCGAGGCACGCCGCGTGCTCGAGAGCAACCATAACGGGCTTGAAAAGGTCAAGGAACGGATCATCCAGCACCTCGCTGTCATGAAATTAAAACAGGAAAAACAGGGATCGATCCTTCTCCTTTCAGGTCCGCCCGGTACGGGAAAAACCAGCCTTGGAAAGAGCATCGCCGATGCCCTTGGCCGCAAATATGTGCGGATCAGTCTTGGCGGAATCAGGGATGAAGCTGAGATTCGCGGGCACCGGAGAACCTATGTCGGGGCACTGCCCGGCAGGATTATCCACGGTATCCAAAAAGCGGGAACGAAAAACCCGGTGTTCATTCTCGATGAAATTGACAAACTGTCATCATCGTTCGCAGGTGATCCGGCGAGTGCTCTCCTCGAAGTTCTTGACCCTGAACAGAACAGCACATTCTCAGATCACTACCTTGAAGTCCCTTACGACCTGTCTGATGTCCTCTTCATAGCAACCGCAAATAACCTTGCTACGATCCCGGCCCCGCTGCTTGACCGGATGGAACACATCGAGATATCAGGATATACAAAAAATGAAAAGTTTGCTATTGCCAAGGATCACCTCATTCCTGAAATCTTAAAAGAACACGGCCTTGATGCTGACAAGCTCCAGGTTACCGATGAAGCATTAAAAGAGATTATTGAAAAATATACCCGTGAAGCAGGTGTACGGGGGCTCAAAAAACAGCTTGCAAAGATCGCAAGGTACGTATCAGAAAAGATCGTCTCCGGCACTGCAGAACTGCCCTTTGTAGTATCTCTGGATAATCTCTCCGTTGTTTTAGGAAAGGAACTGATCCGGCAGGAAGTTGCACGCAAAGAACCTGTCCCCGGCGTAGTTACGGGCCTTGCATGGACCCCGGTCGGTGGAGAGATCCTGTTCATCGAAGAGACATTTATGCCCGGTACCGGCAAACTCACGCTCACCGGACAACTGGGTGATGTGATGAAGGAATCGGCAACGATATCGTTAAGCCTGATTCGGTCCCGTCTGGCAAACACGCAAAACGGGTTTAATTTCATAACCAGCGATATCCATATCCACGTGCCCTCCGGCGCAACTCCCAAGGACGGACCCTCTGCGGGGGTAACAATCTTTACCGCTCTTGCATCCTTAATCACCGGAAAGACTGCAGATCCCGACCTTGCCATGACCGGGGAGATTACCCTGAGCGGGGCGGTATTACCGGTCGGTGGAATTAAAGAAAAGGTGCTTGCCGCACACCGGGCGGGAATCAAAAAGATTATCCTGCCAAAAGCAAACGAACGCGACCTTACTGAAGTGCCAGAAGATGTCCGGAACGAACTTGCGTTTGTCACGGTTGAGACCGTTGAAGAAGTCTTAAAAGAGGCGCTCGGAATCGAGATGCCCCGGATTGTAGTACTTCCCACAGGATCCAGTTTCGTTCCCGCACAGAACCTCTGAACAGGACCGGTGGCAGGGGGTGACCGGTGTAATGCCGGGATAGATCCTGGCACCAGTCCTCCATCATTACTTTTATTAATCCCCACAGCAGAATGAGCCGTATGGCACTCAAGGATTCTATTCTGGAAGTGGTTGCAGGACCCCATGTTACTGCTGTTGCAACCCTTGACGGCAGGATGCCCGCTGTCCGCTTCATGGTACTTGCCGGTTTTCCTGACATGACTTTTGTCGGTGCGACCATGAAGGCATCAAAAAAAGTTGAACAACTGAAGAAAAATTCTGACGCTGCATTATCTGTCTGGTCGGGTAAGGAGTTCTCCGACCCCTATGTCGAGATCAAGGCAAAAGGTAAGATCTACGAAGATGTAGCAACCAAGAAGAAGTACTGGAACCCGATGTTTGAGCAGTACTTCAAAACACCGGAAAATCCCGATTTTGTCGTGCTGGTGTTCACTGCCAGTGAGATCACGTATCACGGTAAGAACATGTCAAGCATGGACGTCTGGAAACGGTAAAAACATACTCAGACCTCTTTTTTTTTTTAAAAATCCATTGCAGTAGGCATCCAGGCAGCCTGCCTGCGGGTTGCTGATCGGAGAGGGGATTGTTTTCCCAATGACGATGAAAGATGTGTTTTTTTAAAAACCAGTGTCAAACAAAGACTATTAAAAGAGGGATTTATTCTGTTGGAGCAAAACGCCAGAAATAGCATTCACCCGAGGACAGTTTTTCACCGAGCTTAAGATCACGTAAGATGGTGTCAGCATGGTCCATGCATACGTAGGCAAAACAACACCCGTATCCCTGGTAGCCTTCGGCATCCTTGTCGCAGTACTCGCATTTTATTTTTTCTTCCATACCATTTCCTCTGTTGTTATTTCATAGAAATTTTTTTGTTGGTTGCTTTCTTTTAAAAAAAAAAACGTTATGGAATTTCTTTTAATCGTTTTTTTGCCATATCACAATATTTTTTTGAGATGTCAATTCCCAAAAATCTCCTCTTGGTCTTTTTTGCTGCAACACAGGTTGTACCTGCACCGTTAAATGGATCAAGCACCACATCCCCCTCAAAACTGAATAATTTCAGGGCACGGGCTACCAGTTCTTCGGGAAACATGGCAGGATGATCATAGTGGTTCATCTTTTTTTCCGGTGCAATGGACCATTTTGCCACCACCCATCGTTTGAATTCATCGTCCTGTATGTCAATATTTTCAGGCCTCCCGGATTTTTTGATATCCCCTTTTGCAAAAATTTCTAAAAATTCCCAGGTATATTTGAGATAGGGACTGCTGGGACTCTTCCAGCTCCCCCAGGCACAATACTTACAATTGTAATTATTTTTTTCCCAGAGAATCTCTCCTTTCCAGATCATTTTTCTCTCCATGAAATGATGGGAAATAATATGATGACTCGGGATATAATCTGAAAAAAGGGGTTGAATATTGATAATGATCCTTCCGCCGAATTTTACCACCCGGATGCATTCATCAAAAATCAAAAACAGTTTATCAAAATACTGTTCCCAGTTCACCCCGTCTTCTGAAGTATCGTAACCAATACCGAAATTATAAGGAGGTGATGTGATGACAAGGTCAATACAGTTATCCGGTAATTGCTTCAGGACCGATTCGCTGTCATCGTTGATGATCACATTTTCGAATTTATTTGGTAATGCAGTATTATCCTTAAAAAACGCGTTATCTTGGGCGTAATAATGTAATCCACGCCGGTTCGCTTTTGATTGCCGGTCCTTCACCTTTCTTTCATCTTTGAAAGTCACGTACCGACGTTTTCCCTCTTTAATACCGTAATTTTTGACGCGGGAAATACTTTTAAGAATAGATAAAAAAAGGTTCTTATCCAAAAATGCCGGATCAAGGTCATTTTTCGGGTCGGCCAACTGAGTATGGATATAATCCCGGAATACTTCAAATTCAATTCCCTGCAGATAAAGCACTATTTCCCGATCATGGATCTCAATAAAAAATCCTTTTTTTGAAAATTTTTTCCGGAGGTGTTTCAACAACCGGGTTTCATGGGATGTCAAGGGTTTTTTTAACGGAGTCACCAGTTTCAGGTATTCATTTTTTAAGATTTCGTCAGCTGGTCTCTGCAAATTTTTACCGGTCATGATTATAGAATATCATTTTTAATGTTTCCTCAAGTTAAACTATCCGGCTTTGTCATGCAGTTGTGAAATAAAACCGGGGAAAAACAAAACAGCTTCAGACAGCAGGAAAAACCGGGAATTAATGAAAAGGTCATTTTCTGAAATGCTTTAATCGCTGGGTAACCAGTGCGATAAGAGAATCTGTCGAATCCACACGATTGATCTCATCAGCAGCAATAATTTCTTCAAAGGATTTTCCTGATTGGATGAAGACAGCAGGAAAGGGATGTTTTCCGATCCCCGTTTCTATTGCAAACTCGTCCCGGTAGAGGTAGCGTGAGGGAATGCCAAGATCGTTAATAAACCGTTTCCATCCTTTTTTCATTCCGACGGGACTGAAAATCAGTGCATACAGGTTGCACGGTGAAATTTTTGCTGCAGTCGTGCTTTTATGGTAATCTGTCATAGCCGAAAGGCTGCCCCGGTCAAGGTTATACACAAATACCAGCATCTGAACTGGCTGCATATAAAGTCCCATTACATTCCCATGATTTAATGATTGGGATCTTATGAGTTGATTTTTTTAACGTGTCTTTACAATACCCGCGAAATTTTGATCATCCCTGTTATGATTGTGCGGTTCGAATCAACCCCGAATCGGGATCAATTAACCGCTTCAGGATAAGTGTAAAGGCGAGAGATTATGATGTATATTCATGCTATAGTACAGTGGATACGAAAAAACCAAAAAAGAAGGTATAATCAATGCTTGACATCAGGTTCGTACGATCCAACCCGGAAATGGTAAGGGCAGATCTTCGCAAACGCAATGACCTAGAGAAGCTGGTATGGGTAGAGGACCTGCTGAATTCAGATGCTCGATCACGCGAACTCAAAGTCGAGACCGATCTCCTGCGCCAGCGCCGTAATACCATAGCCCGCGAGATCAATAGTGCACGAAAAGCAGGAAAGGATGCGGCACCTCTTATGGCTGAAGCGGCACAGCTTCCTCAGTTGATTAAGGATTATGATGCTGAACGAGACGAGATTGCAGCCACGATTCGCAACTACCTGATGCGCCTTCCCAATATCCTGCATGAAAGCGTTCCGGTTGGAAAAGATGACACAGAGAATGTTGAGATCAAACGCGTAGGAACTCCGCGTGTGGTTGATTGTGAATTGAAGAATCACGGGCAGCTGGCATCTGAACGCGGGTGGGCGGATTTCGAGCGGGCTGCAAAAATATCCGGAGCAGGGTTTTATTTCCTGAAAGGCAGTCTTGTCCTGCTGGATATGGCACTCCAGCGCTTTGCACTGGACCTGCTGTCACAAAAAGGGTACCTGCCGGTCATTCCCCCGTTCATGATCAACCGCGAGTCGTATGAGGGGGTTACCGACCTTGGCGATTTTGAAAAAGTCATGTATAAAATCGAAGGTAACGATGCGTACCTTATCGCCACCAGCGAGCACCCTCTCGGTGCAATGTACCGCGACGAGATCTTTGAAGAAAAAGAACTCCCCCTACGCCTTGCAGGCATCTCACCCTGCTTCCGGCGTGAGATCGGTGCGCACGGTCTTGACACCAAAGGCCTGTTCCGGGTTCACCAGTTCACCAAGGTCGAGCAGTTTGTATTCTGTAAACCCGAGGATTCATGGCTGATCCACGAAGAATTACTGGCAAATGCCGAGGAGATGTTCAGACAACTCACCATCCCTTACCGGGTTGTTAATATCTGCACGGGAGATATCGGGACTGTTGCAGCAAAAAAATATGATATTGAAGCCTGGATGCCTCGCGAGAATGCCTACAGAGAAGTCGTGTCGTGCTCGAACTGCACAGCCTACCAGGCAATCCGGCTCAATATCCGCGTGAGGGACAAGAGCGACTTTGAATCAAAACAACCTGTTCATACTCTCAATTCGACAGCAATTGCTACTTCACGGGTCATTCGTGCAATCCTTGAAAATTTCCAGGAAAAAGATGGACAGGTAGAAATTCCGGAAGTGCTGCGTCCTTATATGAACGGGCAGGAACATCTCTGATCTTTTTTTTATAGTATACAACGAAATGTACAAGCAACGAATACTTATTTGCTGCATATAACGCACATATAAGTAAGACTGTGGTACTATGGGCTATCCTGAGCTGGACCAAGACGAGTCCATAATCCTGGAAACGCGAGACGTCAAATTCAAATCGATCTCGCTTGATGCGATACTTACGAATAAGCGTATAATTCTCATTGACAGCAAGAAGAATGTTCTTCCTCCGCAGGATATCCCGCTGACATCCATCAGGGTTGTCGAGTTGGGAGAAAATGCAATACGGGACCCCTTTTTGCTCCTCATCCTCAGCTCGATCACGGGTGAGAAACGCCAGATGGTTATCACCTTTTCTCGCATAGCAGGTGCCGAAAGAAAAAGGGAATGCAATGAATGGGTCAAGAAACTGGATAGTCTCAGGGAATCGATGGTTCCCGACAATTATCCTGCTGATATTCCTGTGAAGGCCGAGGAACCTGAAATTACACCTGAAATCTCTGCTCCGGCCCCCTCACCCACACGAACCGTTGTTGCGGGAACACGTCCGGTGAAAAAGAAGATCGAGATTTCCCGACCTTTGAGTAAGATCATTGAAAAGAGCCCGGTATCGCCGGTACCTGTAGAGACATCATCACTGCCCTCAGGTACGTTCTGTTCACGATGTGGGAATCGCGTGCCCCTGAACTCTACGTTTTGCAACCATTGTGGTACACCAATTGTTCATGTACCGGAAAAAGCCAGTGCACCACAACCACCGGCTCAATCAGTGAAAGTGACAATCCAGCCCCCGGTCAGTCCTGTTGCAGAACAACAAAACCGTCCTATTGACCGGGTAATCCATTCGATTGAACCTCTGATAGAAGACTCGGTTCCCCGTACCTCGTCTGCACTACGGGTGCAGAAAAATGCCCAGGAGCAAAAGACCGAACCACCTGTACCTGCTTCACCTGTCCCTGAACCCCAGCAGGACCCCACACCCCAGGTGAACTGGCCGGTACTATCGACTTCGGGTTCTCCCATGGTTCCGGCAAAAGAGCCGGAAGCAGCAGAACCGGAAATTCCCCCACCACCCCCGGCACCAGTACCTGAAGGCGACAAACCAAATTATCGCATGATTGCCCTTGTTGGCGTAGCAATAATCGCAATTATTATCGGGATTATTCTTCTGCCTGGATTAACTTCCTCACCGGCCGGTGGTACCGGGTCGAATCTGACTACTCCGGCAATTACAACACTGGTGACACCCTATCCCACAACAATGCCAAGAACTCCTGTGACACCGTTAATTACCACCATGGTAACCCCTGCACAAGTCAAGGTATTGATACCCCAAAACGGTGTATGGGTGAGAGTCACGTATCCCGGTATGTATACCGGATCGATTGGTATGCCCAACGACCTGCATGTATCGACGGATTCCGGTGATCGTTTCTACCAGATATCAACGACTAATGGAACCGTGGCAGTAGCCCTCCAGAAAACTGATGGCTCCTCTGATAAACTCAATGTGGAAATTTATAAAAACGGAGTTCTGGTCAAACAGGCCTCCACCATTGCCCCAAAAGGTATTCTTGAATTCCAGTTCGATTTGAAATCGGTTTCATCCGGTGGAACAAATACCACAATACCCGCCTAATAACTTCAGATACAGAAAATACAATCTTCCTCTTTTAGTGCATGTGGTCTTTTTAGCGCATCCGGATCTTATAAAAAATTCATGATCGGGTTTGTGAGAAGGAAAAATTAAAAAAGCGGGAATTTGAAAAACGTTGTCGCCTGGTCTTATGCTGCTATGGGGATTCGAACCCCAGTCGCGGGCGTGAAAGGCCCGCATGATTGGCCGGACTACACTATAGCAGCGCGTTGTTGCTCTATCTAGTTTCACGGCACCTCATAAATAGATTATGGAACAGGAAAATATCGGGATAGTAAGGGATTAAAAAAAGGTATGAAGGTGATTTTTCAACATTATTTTTTATTGATCGGGTAACCTTCTGTCTCAGTCACGGTCTTAAATGCTGCCATCAGTTGCCGGGTAATCGGACCTGGTTTTCCTGTCCCGATCGTGCGCCCGTCGACCCATGTGATTGGTGCGACTTCGGCTGCAGTGCCGGTGCAGATCATCTCGTCAGCGGTATACAGATCAAAATACCCGATATTCTGCTCTTTTACCGTTATACCCAGAGATTTGGCAAGCTCCAGCAGGACCATGCGGGTAATGCCCCGAAGGTTATTCAGCGTCGGTGGAGTGATGATCTCGCCATTTTTCACTACGTAGAGATTGTCCCCCGAACCCTCGGAAATATACCCGTTGGTATCAAAGAAGATCGCCTCGTCGCCTCCCTTGTAGTTTGCCTCGATCTTGGCAAGGATATTATTGAGGTAATTTAAGCTCTTCACATTCGGTGGAAGGGCTTCAGCGGGATTACGCCGCACTGAAACCGTAATTCCTCTGAGCCCCTTTTCATACAGGTCGCCATACATCGCGCCCCAGCTGGTTGCAATTACAATCACCGAAGGTTTCGGGCATTTTCTCGGGTCAAGACCGAGATCTCCCACACCGCGACTGATAATGGGCCTGATATAGGCATTCGTCAGGTGATTCCTGCGGAGCACTTCGCAGAGCACTTCCGTCATCTCTTCTTTTGATAAGGGAGGTTGCAAATCGATCGTTTTTGCAGAATCATACAAACGGTCAAGATGCTCTTTTAACCGGAAAATTTTACCATTGTAGGCACGGATGCCTTCAAAGACTCCGTCACCATAGAGAAAACCGTGATCAAAAACCGAGATTTTTGCCTGGTCGTCCGGAAGATACTTTCCATCAATGTAAATGATCATAGATTTCATAGGATGTGCAGGGTTTTGTAGTTTTTTCTTTAGTTCGAACTGCCAAAAAATCATACAGGGAGAAAAGGCACTTCCGGTTACAGATAATCCGTCACCGGATTTCCAGATGAATATTCATAAATTTTTCCGGCATAATCCAACAAAATGCCGGAACATGCCGGCACTGGCTACCGGGTGCAGGTGGGTATAACTTCCCAGGGTATTGTTCAAAACCGCACCGTCAAGGTTCTCGTGGATGCCTACACCACGGGAGAGATGGTATGCATAACGGGTTTCTTTTGAGAGGTGCACTTCGGAATAGTGGAATTCATGGCCCCTGAATGCCGCAGATCCCAGAGGTGAATTACTTCCGCTCGTCCCTTCAACATAACTCACAACCCTGCGTGCCGGCATACGGGTCTCACCGGAAAAAACCCCGCACATCCCATACCTCGTATCATTTTGCGCATCCTGCCAGCCCTTTTTCAAGGTCATGTGGTCAGTGAGATACATGAGCCCTCCGCACTCGGCATAGATGGGGATACCGTTCCTGGATACCTCAGCTATGGCTTCACGCATTGCATGGTTTGCCTCCAGTTCCTTAACAAAAAGTTCCGGGTATCCCCCTCCGATAATATATCCATCGGCTGTTGGGAGCCGGTCATGCACGGGACTGAACGGGATATACTCTGCGCCGGCTGTGTGAAGTATATCAAAAAGATCGGCATAGTAAAAATTAAATGCCTCGTCGAGCGCGACTCCAATCCGGACATCCCGGTCAATCTCGACATCAAAGAGCGTTTTATGGCGAGGCTTCTTGTCGATATCGGTCATAAGACCCTCAAACTGCCTTAGATCAACATATTGTCCAATCAGATTCTTGATGGTAGCAATGCGTTTATCAAAGTCACCGCGCCCGGATCCTTCACGGTAGGGTATGAGCCCGAGATGCCGCATGGCAAGATGCATCTCTTCAATACGGGGAATGGCTCCGATAACCGGTACATCACAATAGTGTTCAATTGCCGTGAGGGCTTTTTCCCTGTGTGAACCGCCTTTCACATTGTTCAGGATAACCCCGACAATATTTACGTCCCGGTCAAATGCCTGGAACCCTTTCACCAGTGCAGCTGCACTCCGGGTGATACTCTGGGCCGAAATGACAAGGACGACCGGAATGTCAAGGAGTTTTGCAACAGAGGCAGTGCTGCCAATATCGGTGAGTGCTTCAGCCCCTTCGTACAATCCCCGGACACCCTCGACGATAGCGATATCAGCACTGCGACATCCATACTGGAAAATTTCCCTGATCTGNTCATTATTGAGNGTGTAACTGTCAAGGTTCCTGCACGGGCGNNAAGTCACAGCCGACAGGTAGGATGGATCGATATAATCCATCCCCACTTTAAACGTCTGCACCTGGTGATCTTTTGAAAGAAGCGCAGCAAGGGCAAGGGTGATGCTGGTCTTACCGCTTCCTGAACGATCGCCTGTGACCATAATCTGTTTCATGCAATGCTCCTTAGGACAGCGCCGAATTCACTGCCGACAATCTCCCGGACTCCCAGCGTCTTTGGGTGAAGGTCAATCTCAACGATCACGTGCTGGTGCCCGATAGCCTTGAGCGGCTCAACCTGCCGGGGACCGTTTGTCACCGAGAAACATTCGATCCCCCTGGTATATTCAGGTGGAATTGCATGCGGAACACCGGCGATCAGGGCAAAAGCCGGTCCGATTTCCTGTAATCTTTTTCCCAGCAGGTCGCCATTTGCCCCGTACTCATCAAGTGCTCCAATGATTTCAATCGGTACACCCCTCTGTTTCATCTGATTGTATATTCGTTCAGCATCGAGCCGGGTCTTGGGCAGGCCTCGCTGGTCGAGATTGGCAATGTAGGTGATATCCGCATCAGGGCAGGCATCATGGAGAGCGATAAGTTCGTCAGCAAACATGTACGCGGTCTCTTTTTTTGCATTCAGGATTGCGACACCTTTTTTCCCGCTCCGTGCCAGTTCAATCAGTTGCTGTGCTGCCACATGTTTCAGGTCGCCCCGGGAAGGTTCGATATAGGGCTGGCTTGCAGCACCCCTCAGCCGTTCCACTTCATTTGCTTTTTCCATTAAGAAATGCTGGCGGACTAACTCATCGTTTGAGATCCAACCCGCTTCGCATGCGGCTGCCAGCGTAGCAAGTACACCCGCAATGTTCTCCAGGAATCCGGCATGGATATCGACTGCGATGGTGGGGGTGGTAACGCCGGCAACATCAATTGCTGACTGGAGATCTTCTCCAATGATCATCGATACACAGGTGCCGATAACTGCCATTCTTTTGGGTGAGAAATGGTCCTCGGCATATCGCAGGACATCTTCTAATGGCTTCTGGCCGCCAAAGATGAACTCGTTGTCGGCAAGGGAGGTAGTGAGCACCCGCATACCATCTTCTTCCAGCAGTCGTGCATGTTTGAATGAACAACCTGAAGGACCATGGAGGATTGCAACATCAACGTTGAGATCACGCGCAGTATACAGCGCAGCGACAATCGAACTGGGGCGTGGGTGCATGTATTTCATGACAAATCAGTTATCTCCAGGTTTTTACGGCAAGTACTATGGATCCTGTTCTGGTGATGGCAAGAGCGGTATCATAGGCTTCTTTGAGTGTTGTCGCAGAGGCTGATATAAACGGCGCACTCTCTGGTAATTCAGGAGGTCCAGCTTCTGTAACTCTACCCACCCGGACAACCCGTGCAGGACGAATCTGGTCAATAGCTGCCTTGATCTGGTCAAAGGAAAAACCTTCGCAGACTGCACCATCACCTTCTTCCTGGCCGATGACAAGAGTAATTGCATCGTTTCCTGAGGTATTCCGGGCGTATTGTGCCGCATCAAGGGTAGTTTCAAGGTTAGTACCACTGTTTGCATTATCAATAACGAGCAGTCCCCTGTCATAGGAAACAGACATCCTGCCTGGTACTGCGGTGAACGAAGATAACGGCGAGGGATCAATTCCCAGGATCATTGCTGCCACAGCGGCAAGCACCAGGGAGGTCTGGTAGCCGGGAATTGCGAGCAGGGGATTTGAGAAGCGGGATCTCTTTTTCCCGAGGATGACGGTACATTCAATCCCCTCACAGCGTGCAACATCTTCCATATGCACCACAGGTCCTGCATGGTCAGTATGGATGTTTTGTGCAAGGATAAGATTTTTACAGCCCTTAGCTGAAGCGATTTTTGATGCAAGGGCTGACTTTTTACCGGCGGCAATAGGATAATCTTCATCGGAAGTAATAATCCCCAGGTTCCCAAGACAGGTAATACCGAGAGATTCTTCCACAATCAGCCAGCCATGGATATCGCGGGCGCTCATTGTAGCAGTCAGTACCGATCCTGGTGTGATACTGGACCGGGAGATCCATCTTCTTTCCGGGAATAGATATGTCCCGGCGGATGTGTGCAGGATCCCTTTTCCCGGCATAAGGAATGCCAGAGCATGTGCAGTCGTTGTCTTACCTTTCGCCCCCGTGATCTCGATCATGGGCTCTGGAATACTCCCGTCAAGGAGCTGTCGGACACCTTCATGATGGGAGATGACCGGGGCTTTTGAGAAGTGCAAAAGTGGATGATCCGGATCGAGATGAACCGGTGCCACGATCAGGTCATAATCCCTGGACATGGCAGTCTTTTCATCAATATCCCCCTTTCCCCGGTACACATCCACACAATCAACACGGTCTCCGCGGGCTGCAAATGCTTCCCCGATTGTCTTTCCACCGTGGATAGTGTCCAGTACCAGGATATGCATAAAAAAAAGTTACAGAAGGGTGAGCGCTTTTGTCGCGTTCTTGACCATCAAATCGGCAAGCAACGGATCACTCCCGATCGGATCTGCGTAGAACAGCGGGATTGATTTGCCGTTTAATGCAAACACTCCCTTTTTGGTGCCTTCGGCAAGCCCGATCTCTCCCGGGATATCCTTTTCAATGTGAACCCCTTTGGCAAGAAACAGGGGAACAACAACGAGTGCATCAATCGGTTCACGCCGGAATTCTTCCAAAGAATCCCTGATTGTTGGCGAATTCATATTCATAAACCCGCATTTTACGATAAAATCCGTGTTTTTTGCTTTAATAAACGAAGCGGTATTCTCAACGAGTTCTTTATTATAAGGCATCGTGCTCCCGTGCCCCACAAGTAACATTCCCTTCTTACCCATATAACAAATAGTATTACCGGGAATCTTAAAAATTCTTACCAAATGGATTTTTTACCATGGATTCATCACATTATAACCCTTCGCGTAATTGTTCAGGGAGAAGATACCTGCGATTGCAGGACTTTTTTGTAATGTTTCTGTTAATTTCGCAGGTTCGTGTATAATTGATTTGAGGCGGAAAGTATAGTGGTTTTTCTGAAAACCGCATTTTCCCTACAGTTCTTTTATTTTTTTGCAGCGGGAAGATAACATACCTGGGGCACGTGACAGGTAAAAAACCTCCAACAAATGACGACTCACATGATACAACCTATGCAAAGTAATTTCTTTGAAGAGTTTTAATGTATATGAATCTATGATGGATGCCTTCGAGCGATTTGGCCTGCTCATTAACGATCGGATTGTCAGGACACCGGTTGCTGTCGCATCCATGGCCGGAATAGTTGATGCTGCCTACGTCCTCGACCGGGCCGACCATATCGGTGCTGCATTTATCGGGGGATATGCAATTGATCAACCGACCATGGAAGCAGCTAAGGTCATGGATGCCAAGGGCAATCGTAAAGAATTTTTGTACGATGATCCGGTACAAGAACTCAAAAAACAGGTCGCTCTTTTAGAAAAGAGCACGGTAATAACCGGACTCAACCTGAGGGGCAGTAATCCCGAATCTTTCCGTGTTATTGCAAAGACCTTGGGAGATAGTGTTGTTTACGAAATAGACGCACATTGCCGCCAGCCTGAGATGATTGCTGCCGGTTGCGGTGAACATTTTCTCAATAAGCCAGGAGATCTTCTGGCAGTTGTCCGGGCACTCAAATCCGAAGGTGTCACTGTTTCTGTAAAGATACGTGCCGGTGTCGCCGCTGACGACCGCGTACTTGCCCGAAAACTATGGGAAGGTGGTGCAGATATCCTGCATATCGACCTCATGGATTTCGGGGCTCCAAAACTCCGCCAGATCCGGAACAGCTGCCCGCTGATGCTGATCGCAAACAATTCCATAAATACCTTTGATAAAATGCGCGAGATGCTCTCGCATGGGGCAGACATGGTTTCTCTTGCCCGAAAATCTGATGTCAGGACGCTCTCTGGTCTTGACGCAGCTATTACCCGGTATGCCATGGAAGAAGGGTGGTACAACTCTCCCAAACAGCTGTGCAGGGGAGGAGATATACGCGCTCTTGCCTTTTGCTGCATGCCCGTTAAAGAGTGTCCCCTTATCCCTACGCTTTCCCGGATAAACCTGCCAAAAGAAGAGTACATCCGGTTGAAACTGGATACGGTCAGGGATACTCCCCTCAAAAACGGAAACCAGACTTGTTTTGGCAGCCTTGCATGGTGCTGCAAGACATCATCTCCCTGCATGTTCCGTGACATGACGCTCAAGCAGGAGGGACTTTCAAAGCAAGAATATATGCGCCTGAAACGTGATCTCTCAGATACGATAATGAGCCGTGTGTTCCATGACGTGCCTTCTGATGAGACCAGTTGACCGGGCTCAACTTGCAATGATGCTGGAAGTCTGCGCTTACCCAAAACCGGGAAACGTAGACCGTTGTCATGACTATTCAGAGACCCGGCTCGAACATTTTTTAGCTTCTGTCATCTTTGCCCGGCCGGCACTCGAAGAAGCAGAAACAGGTGTCGGGCGGATCGGCGAGATCATCAAGCATGCTGTACGGGA
>JGI11641J44799_10000148_pt1 | contig 19397 bp, 21 predicted proteins | sample WetSurSiteA1Bulk_FD_44799 | JGI IMG/M metagenome (IMG submission 44799) | reverse complement strand
CAACACTGCCTGAACCGCCCGCGTTGCTCGCAGCAACCAGAGCAGCGACATAACCTATATGTACCTTGTTCTTAAAAACAACCAGCGCAATTGTACCGCCTATAAGTGCTGCTGCAATATTATCAAGAAAGGATGACAGGACGAATACGAAAACCAATAACAAGAATGGACCTTTCCAGTCAACGGGAAGGTATCTGGGAAGTATGTCAGGCACTCCGGATTCTTCAAATATTTTTGAAAGAACCGCAAATCCAAGCAGCAATCCCAAAAGGTTGAGAATTATTCCCCATTCTCCCTGGCGTAATTCCTTATCCATAATCTGGTCTCCGAAAGGAGTTGTTCCAAAGAAATGCTCAAACAGGTGAAACCCCGGATCGAAAACCAGTTTAAATGTTAAAAGAACGACTAATCCGATAACCGCTACCCAGAATGTTTGTTTATGAAACAAAGCAACACCGAGAAGAATGAGCCCGAAAATAAAAAACTCCACTCGTACAGGCCCAATTGTAGGAGCTTCGCCTCCGGCTGCAAAAATATAAAATGGTGAAAATAAAAATACTGCCAGCATCAGCAGCTTTTTTCCTGTTTTAGCCAGACATTTGTCCAATATTTTTAGCATAGATCAGGATTTATTTGAAAGGTTAGTGGGTAATAATTTAAAAAGGGGGCAATTTATAAATATTTCCCTGATAAAACCTGAGAAATTCTTTCTCCCTCTAATTTTTTTCAGGCAATAACATATTCAAATTCCGGAGTGATTTCTTCCGGAATCGTAATAATTTTAATATTTTTGCGTGTTTATTTAGATTAAATATAATTAAGAAAGAAGAAACTGGCAGTAGGCTGTTATAAAATCCTTGGTGGTACTTTGTGTAGTACTTTGTGGTCCTTTGTGGTTTAAGTTTTTTAACCACAAAGTAACTCAAAGGTTCCTCAAAGTCACACAAAGGAATAATATCAATCCTTGAATTAACAATTGGTATTCCAATTTGTTAGTTGTTAAGGGATTTATTCTGTTTAAATCAAAGAGATGGAAAAGGATCAGGATAAGATAATCAATGATGTTACTTCGGGCGAGTACAAGTACGGCTTTTATTCAGATATTGAGACGGATAAGATACCCAAGGGACTCAGTGAGGATGTTGTACGTCTTATTTCCAAAAAGAAAAACGAACCTGAATGGCTGCTGGAATTCCGGCTGAAGTCATATCGTCACTGGAAGACCATGAAAATGCCGGCCTGGGCAAATCTAAAGATACCAGAGATCAGATACCAGGATATTATTTTTTATGCTGCTCCGAAGCAAAAAGCCTCAATTGAAAGCATTGATGATATTGATCCGGAACTTAAGAGAACATTTGATAAGCTTGGAATACCGCTTGAAGAGCAGAAACATCTGTCAGGTGTTGCAGTTGATGCAGTAATGGATAGTGTTTCGGTCAAGACCACTTTTAAAGAGACTCTTGCCGAGCTCGGGATTATTTTTTGTTCATTCAGCGAAGCTGTAAAAGAGTATCCTGATCTTGTACGCAGATACATGGGAACAGTAGTGCCATATACTGATAATTTTTTTGCTTCTCTTAATTCAGCAGTATTCAGCGACGGATCATTCTGTTATATTCCAAAAGGAGTGAGATGCCCCATGGAATTGTCAACTTATTTCAGGATCAACTCTGCAAATACAGGCCAGTTTGAACGTACTCTTCTTGTTGCAGAAGAGGAAGCCTATGTAAGTTACCTTGAAGGTTGCACAGCTCCAATGAGGGATGAGAATCAGCTTCATGCTGCAATTGTTGAAATTATCGCTGAAAATAATGCTGAAGTAAAATACTCGACCGTTCAGAACTGGTATCCGGGCGACAAAAATGGCAAAGGAGGTATATTCAATTTCGTAACCAAAAGAGGACTTTGCCGGGGCGAGAATTCTAAAATATCCTGGACCCAGATTGAAACAGGTTCTGCCATAACCTGGAAATACCCATCATGCATACTTCGTGGTGATAACTCGACAGGTGAGTTTTATTCTGTCGCTGTTACAAATAACTATCAGCAGGCCGACACAGGGACAAAAATGATCCACATCGGCAAGAATACTAAAAGCACAATTGTTTCTAAAGGCATTTCCGCAGGGCACGGACAGAACAGCTACCGCGGCCTTGTTAAAGTACTTAGAAACGCGACAAATGCCCGCAATTTTTCACAATGCGATTCATTATTGCTCGGGCATAAATGTGGTGCGCATACATTCCCTTATATTGAAGTAGACAATCAAACTGCAATTGTAGAGCATGAAGCCACAACATCAAAGATAGGTGAGGACCAGATATTCTACTGCAACCAGAGAGGCATATCGACAGAAGATGCTATAGGACTGATTGTTAACGGGTATGCAAGAGAGGTTATCAATAAGCTGCCAATGGAATTTGCTGTTGAAGCGCAGAAACTTCTCCAAATAAGCCTTGAAGGCAGCGTAGGTTAGAATTTATTTTTTTGACAATATAATTTTATGCTAATAATTAAGAATTTAAAAGCTGCCATAGACNGTAAAACAATATTGAAGGGGATAAGCCTTGAAGTGAAACCCGGTGAAATCCATGCTATTATGGGTCCGAACGGATCAGGTAAAAGCACTCTGGCAGCAGTGCTTGCCGGGCGTGACTTTGTTGAGGTAACAGAGGGAACCGTAACTTATTTTGGAAAAGANCTCCTTGCTATGGCTCCGGAAGATCGTTCTAAAGAGGGAATTTTCCTTGGATTTCAATATCCTATTGAGATTCCGGGAGTAAGTATGGTTAATTTTATGAAGACAGCCGTCAATGAGCACAGGAAACACAAGGGACTGGAGCCGCTTTCTGCATCCGATTTCCTGAAACTGATGCGTGACAAGAAGGAACTTGTCGAAATTGATTCTAAGCTGGCAAACAGATCTGTCAATGAAGGTTTTTCAGGTGGAGAAAAAAAGAAAAACGAGATTTTCCAAATGGCTATGCTCGAACCAAAGCTTGCCATCCTCGATGAGACTGACTCCGGCCTTGATATTGACGCTCTAAGAATAGTGGCGAATGGGGTGAATAAGCTTAAACGCCCCGATAATTCTGCTATTGTAATTACTCATTATCAGCGGTTACTCGATTACATTGTCCCTGATGTGGTACATGTTCTCTATGATGGACGTATCGTAAAAACATCTGGTAAAGAACTTGCACTCGAGCTTGAAGATAAGGGGTACGATTGGATAAAAAAGGAAGTTGATAATCAAGACTGAAATGAACGAAATATCTGAAGTAACCGAATTTTTTTCAGGGCTCTATACAAATAATATTAAAAAAATTACAGAGGGTTCTTCTCCTCATATTAATTCTTTCAGGGAAGAGGCCCTCGAGATGTTTACAAAGCTTGGTGTGCCAAACAGAAAAAATGAATCATACAAATACACTAATTTAGATCTCTTTTTTAAGCATAACTATAAGACTTATTTCATTCCCGATGAATCGGATTTTCAGAAAGCTGAAGAATTCAGGTGTGATGTTACTGACCTTGATACCCATGGGGTTGTTCTTTTAAACGGATTTTATCCTACGATTAACGGCAAGCTACGTAAGCTGCCGGGAGGGATCACAATTGGCAGCCTGAATGAGGCTGCAAAACAATTTCCGGAGCTAATCGAAAAGCATTATGGCAAGTATGCCGGCAGCAAAACAGATGGACTGATACATCTTAACACAGCGATGGCTTACGATGGTGTTTTCATTCATGTTCCCCGCGGATCTGTTCTTAAAAAACCCGTGCAGGTAGTCAATCTTGTTGACTCAAAAGAGGATACTTTCAATCAGCACCGTAACCTGATAATTGTTGAAGAGAATGCTGAATTTACCCTTATTATCTGCGACCATACCCTGTCACCTCAGAAGTTCCTTACCAATGCTGTTACTGAAATACACGTTGGCGAAAACGCACATTTTGATATTATCAGGGTGCAGAATGAGCATAACAATGCCTGTAAAATTACACATACTTTTATTCACCAGGAAAAGAACAGCTATGCTTCTTCAAATAACATAACTCTGCATGGCGGCCTTGTCCGGAACAGTACATTCCATTACCTGGGAGGAGAAGGAGCCGAATGTAATTCCTATGGTCTCTACCTTTCGGATAAATGGCAGCATATCGATAACTACGTAAATATCGAGCATGCCTTTCCGAATTGTACAAGCAACCAGCTTTTCAAAGGGGTTCTTGATGAAATGGCCACCGGTGCATTCAACGGCCGTATATTCGTTGCTCCTGACGCACAGGGGACGCTGGCTTACCAGAAGAATAATAACATCCTGCTTACCGATGATGCTAAAATGGACACCAAGCCTCAGCTTGAAATTTATGCTGATGATGTAAAATGCAGTCATGGAGCTACTGTAGGTCAGCTTGACGATAATGCACTTTTCTATATGCAGTCGAGAGGAATNGATAAACGACAGGCCAGACTGATGCTGATGTTCGGCTTTGCTCATGAAGTTATTCAGAATATTAAAGTCGAAGCACTTCGCGAAAGGATGGATAATCTGGTAATGCAGCGGTTGAAAGGAGAACTGTCGCGTTGTGCCAGCTGTATGGTCAAATGCGGATAAACTAATACCAGAGTGAAGGATATTTCTGAAATAAGAGCCGACTTCCCGTTACTAAGCAGGAAAGTTTACAATAAACCGCTTGTCTATTTTGATAATGGTGCCACAACGCAGAAACCAATGTGTGTACTTGATGCGGTCAGGGAAGTCTATACAAACTATAACGGTAACATCCACCGGGGAGTTCATGCAATGAGCGACCTGACCTCTGAAGCCTATGAAAATGCGAGGGAAAAGGTTAGGTCATTCATCAATGCCGGTAAAAGAGAGGAAATCGTGTTTACCTCAGGAACTACAGGTTCGATCAACGCAATTGCTTTTTCATTCGGTGAAAGATACATTAAACCGGGAGATGAAGTAATTCTTAGCACTCTGGAACACCATGCCAATATAGTTCCCTGGCAGATGATGTGCCAGAGAAAAGGAGCGCTTCTGAAAGTTATTCCTGTAGATGAAAACGGAGAGATACTTTTTGATGAGTACCTCAAACTGATCTCGCCGAGAACCAGGATCGTTTCCATAACACAGGCATCAAATGCACTTGGAACACTTCTCCCTGTAAAAGAAATAATTAAGGCAGCTCATGCTAAAAACATTCCAGTCCTTGTCGATGGGGCTCAGGGCATACAGCACGGAATGGTTGATGTTCAATCGATTGATTGTGATTTTTATGTTTTTTCAGGTCATAAAATCTATGGACCGACAGGTATTGGAGTTCTGTATGGCAAGGAAAAATGGCTTTCAGAATTGCCTCCATATCAGGGGGGTGGTGATATGGTAGATAAAGTGACCTTTGAATTAACTACCTACAACGAATTACCTTTTAAGTTTGAAGCTGGAACGGTTAATTATGCCGGAGCTATCGGACTGGGAAGGGCACTTGATTATGTATCAGACCTGGGAAGAACAGAAATAGCAGTACGGGAAAAATCACTTCTTGTTTATGCAACAAAACGTCTGTCGGCAATAGAAGGGCTCAGAATATTTGGAAATTCAGAGGATAAAATTTCAATTATATCGTTCCTTTTAAAGGATATTCACCAGTATGACACAGGAATGATACTCGACAAAATGGGAATCGCGGTCAGAACAGGAACCCATTGTGCACAGCCTGTAATGGACCGGTTTGGTATTGAAGGAACAGTGAGAGTATCAATGTGCTTTTATAACACAATTGAAGAGATTGATATACTAGGCGCGGGAATTGAAAAGGTGATCAGCATGTTTTCATAAATATGGTATGACAATTAATGAGGTTCAGGATATTATAATTGATGAGTTCTCACTGTTCGATGACTGGATGGATAAGTATAACCTTCTTATAGACATGGGAAAAGGATTACCTGTTATCGATCCAAAGTTCAAGGTAAAAGATTATCTTATCGAAGGATGTCAGTCAAAAGTCTGGCTGCACCCTGAATTTGATGGAAATATAATTAAATTCAGGGCCGACAGCGATGCTATTATAACGAGGGGTATTGTTGCCCTGCTTATTAAAGTACTTTCAGGAAGAACCCCGGATGAGATTATTCGTTCAGAGCTCTATTTTATCGACAGGATAGGTCTCAGGCAAAACCTTTCCCCGACTAGATCGAATGGCCTGCTTTCGATGGTAAGGCAGATAAAACTTTATGCAATGGCATATAAGGCGCAGGGCGAAGGGCACAGGGCTTAGGGTAAGATAAAAAGTTACTCACTGCTGGTTACCTGTTATTGTTCAACCAGCAACTTATGACAAGTAACCGGCAACATAAAATATAAAACTAAAATATATGGACTCATCTGAGCAACTTGAGATTGAAACAAGAATTGTTGGAGTTCTTAAGAGTATCTTCGATCCGGAAATACCCGTAAACATCTATGATCTCGGACTGATTTACAATATTGAGCTTGATGATGATCATATTGCACATATTACCATGACACTTACAGCACCTAATTGTCCGATGGCTGAAGATCTGGTGGAGGAAGTTAAATACAAAATCGCCGGAACAAAGGGTGTAAAAGACTGTGACCTTAAACTGACTTTTAATCCCCCATGGGATAAAAGCATGCTAAGTGATGAGGCAAAGCTTGAATTAGGATTTCTTTAAAAAGAGTTCCCATGAACAGTATTCATAAGTCGGATCTTTCTAAGGGCATAAAGCAGAAAGCCCATGAACTAGGATTTAATATCTGCGGCATCGCAAAATCACGTTTACTTGAGGAGTATGGCCTGAGGCTTAGATCATGGATTGATGAAGGGATGAATGACATAATGGGCTACCTCGCCAGAGACATTGATAAAAGAATCAATCCTGAGAGTATATTTCCGGGAGCAAAATCGCTGGTTGTAACAGGATTGAGCTATTACTCTGAAAATATGCAGAAAGACCCCAGAATACCTGTCCTCTCAAGATACACTTATGGGTCTGATTATCATGAAGTGATACAAGCCAAGCTTGAAAAACTTTTGACCTGGATAAAGGGGGTTAGTCCGGAATCCGAAGGAAAGCCTTTTGTTGACAGTTCCTCAATTCTCGAAAAGCCATGGGGGAGAGAAGCTGGACTTGGCTGGCAGGGCCGCCATTCGGTCCTGATAAACAAGGAGATCGGATCATTCTTTTTCATAGGTATCCTTATACTGAATATTGATCTTGACTATGATCCTCCTTTTACCGGGGAATATTGCGGAAGCTGCCGGTTATGCATGGATGCTTGTCCGACAGGTGCTATTAACGAAAACAGGACGATCGATGCAAGAAAATGTATTGCCAATGTAACAATAGAAAGAAGAGGTCCCATTCCGGATAAGTTGGTACCGCTTCTGGGCAGAAGGATTTATGGCTGTGACAGATGCCAGGAAGTTTGTCCCTGGAATAAGAAGATAGAAATAAAAAGGACTCCGGATTTCATTATCAATCAAGAGATTGCAGAAATGAGTACCGAAGAATGGAAGAATCTTTCCAGGGAACGGTTTACAAGACTCTTCGGAAAGACCTCCATGTCCAGGGTAACCTATGAGAAGCTGATGNGGAATATTAAAGATGCTCTAAGGTCAGAGAGTTGATNTTTCCTGATTGTTTCCGAGTACTGTCACCACAATTTCCCTTTTGCTCCGGGGACCGTCAAATTCACAGAAAAATATGTTTTGCCAGGTCGACAAACCTGGTTTACCGTTAACTACAGGAATGGTTTCAGAAGGTCCGACGAGTCCAGCTTTAAGATGGGCATCCCCGTTGTTATCCTGTCGGTCATGTTCCCATATTCCGGAAGGGATCATCCGGTTAAGTAATGTGATAACATCGTTCTGAACAGACTGGTCCCAATTCTCCTGGATCATTATAGCGGCAGTGGAACCAAGTGCATAAACTGAAACAATACCCTGCATGATTCCGCTTTTTCCGACAATCTCTTCCACATCTTTTGTAATATCGTACAATCCGTTTTTACTCCGGGTGCTCAATGTAATGGTTTTTTGAATCATAAGGTAAGAATTGTATTCATTGATAAAATTAATTCTTAATTAACCAGAAAGCCCAGAATCAAATAGAATTATTAATGTTTCTTTTTACCTTTCTGTTAAAATTACGTCTTATTTATAAATGTTCAGGAAGTTTTGATAGAAAAAGAAATTATTGACGAGTGCAGAAAAGGAGATTTGCACAATTTCAGAAAGGTTGTTGAAAAAACTTCACCAATGGTTTTCTCGATCGCTTTCAGAATGCTGGGAGATGAGGATATTGCACGGGATGTAGTTCAGGATACTATGGTAACGATATGGCAAAAAATGAATAGGATAAAAACACCAGACAGCTTTAAATCNTGGGTCTGCAGAATTGCAGTAAACAAATGTTATGATCAGCTAAGAAAAAAGAAACATCTGCCTGAACAACGATATGATGACCAGACATGGGCGCTAATTTCAAATCATATTTCAGAAGAAGGGATTTCAGAACTTGAAAGCAAAGAAAATGCCCGGATAATCAATTTTCTTACTGATAAATTAAGTCATAAGCAAAAGGCTGTTTTTATCCTTTCAGAGCTGGAAGAGATGCCAGCTGACGAGATTGTCAGAGTTACAGGCATGAAGAGATCTTCGGTGAAAGCAAACCTTCATTATGCAAGGAAGAATATTCAGACATTATTGAAGAAATATTTATAAATATGATAACGGATAATGACAAATATAANAGGATTATTGAGATTCTCCGGAACGCCAGGCCAGAATTAATAAGGCTTGAAGAAATTGAAGATGAGGTAATAAAAAGGATAAGGCNCCAAAAAAGTCCGAGTGAAACCATTTCAACTTTCATTGAATCGCTTTTTGGATGGGTATATGTNAGCTGGGTCAGAAGAAGCCTTATCGTGGCCGCCACTTTACTTGTTGCAATTTTTATTTATCAGCAGGCCAGTATTTTAAAACAGGTGAACAATATAAGCAAACAGATNGTTGTAACCGGGAATGGACAATTACCNGGTTCATCATCAGAATTCGATAAAAANCTTACCCTGTATAAANTCTCGGCCAGATTTTCCGGTGACAGGGAAATAAAAATATCNGAAAATCAGCTGAAAGAACTTNTCAATTCATACCAGAACCTNCAGCTAAAGTACAAGGACCTGTTAAGGATTATTGAAGAGAATCCCGAATTAAAAAAATACATTGAAAATAAGCTTAAAGAAAAAAGAAATAATAAAACTGAGCTTTAATATTATGAAAAACAGGAAAATAAAACATTTGATTTCAGTGATACTGATCATCTCGGCATCATGTAATGAACCGGAGACTGTAGTAACAAATATTGTTCATCCTGACGGATCGGTGACACGAAGGATTGAAATGAAGAATAGTGAAAACAAATTCGAGTTTTCTGATCTTCAGGTNCCGTTTGACAGTACGTGGATAATAAAAGATTCAATTGAGATCACGGGGGAAGGAGACACGATCTGGATAAAACGTGCGGAAAAGTTGTTTACGGGCATAGAGGAGATTAACAGGGATTATAAGGCCGATAGCGGCGCAAACAAAGATATTATTCGCCATGCCGAATTCAGGAAGAAATTCAAATGGTTTAATACTGAATACAATTTCTCCGAAGTCATTGAAAAAAAGATGTCGTATGGATACCCGGTGAGNGAGTTTCTTAACCAGGAAGAACTAAAATGGTTTTACTCCCCGTATAAACTNAAGGAAGAAAAGAAGAATGGATCTGACAGCCTTAAATTAAGGGCATTTAATGATACTGTTGATAAAAAGCTTGAGAAATGGTATATGANAAATTTGGTTTCGGAATGGATTGGTGAATTTGCAATTCTCACAAAAGAAAAGGCAGATAGTGAAATGACTCAGGGATCATTGAAACAGAGGGAAAATGAATTTGTAGAAATAGTTCAAAATAACATTGATCATTTTGACAGTTTGTGGCAGAATGGTACCATCCTTAAAGAATTCATCGGTGAGGCAAATACACTTAAATTTAAAAANGAAGCTGATTCAGCTGCAAATATAGCCACTGAGCGCCTTTGGGTCAATTTTAAGCCNTATACGGTACGGACAATAATGCCCGGTAAATTGACTGAAACAAATGGCCTTATCGATTCANCCGGTTTCTTNTTGTGGCCTGTGAATTCNGACTATTTTCTGACGGAACCATATATGATGCAGGCTGTATCGAAAATCCCAAACAGGTGGGCCTGGATAATATCAGGATTGTTTATGATGTTTGTTATTACAGGTATAGTAATAAAAAGAAAAGGCTGATTCCTTAGCCTTAATCTTTTCAATGGTTTTCAATAATATAGTCTTAATAAAATAAAGAGGGTGCTCTTTTGAGAACCCTCTTTATTCCTAACTAACCTAACTAACCGAAATAAATGTGAAATTATTTATCAAACCCTAACTGTCATAGTCTTTTAATATCAGCATAAGCTTCTGTCTTGTAAAGAAGATCCTGCTTTTAACTGTTCCTATTTTCAAGCCAAGCTTGTCAGCAATCTCGTGATATTTAAAGCCGTCAATATGCATTCTGAACGGGACCCTGAATTCATCACTGAGTGAATCAATAGCTTTCTCGATCTCTTCCTGGGCATAATTTGATTCAGGAGAGACAAATCCTTTATCATGCGGCATGTTTAAATAATAGAGATCCTGAGTACCGTCTATTATAGTGTTTTCCTTTATATTTCGCCTGTAATTATTAATAAAGGTATTCTTCATTATAGTAAATACCCATGCTTTAAGGTTAGAATAATCTACAAATTTATCTTTGTAGGTTATTGCTTTCAGGTACGTGTCCTGAACCAGATCCAGGGCTGTATCCCTGTCTGAAGTAAGACTCATTGCAAACCTCTGAAGGTTGCTTTTCATCTGTACCAGGTTATTATTAAATTCATGAGCTGTCATCTTTGTTATTTTTTGATTGTTTAAGCAAATATATACAAGCTAAATAAGATAAACAAATCTTAATATCTCAATATCCTTAAAATCCACGATCATTCTAAAAAAGGAAAATATTGTAAATAGCAGTTTATCAATTACATATATCAGAAATGCCAGGACTGTTCTAAATTACAAAAAAATTGTACTTATGGTTAATGTCTTTTTTTCAATACCACTATCACTGTTATAGCTTAATTTTAGCTGTAAGAGCTTTTGTTTTTCTTTCTTTTGTATTTTTAAAGAAAAAAGAAAATGGATTTCAATATACGATTAAGNAANGGCCAGGTACTGCGAGGGTTTATTAAGAGCCCAGGAGAAAACCTGCGTGGAGTTGTAGTACTCATTCACGGACGTGGTGANCATATTCAACGCTACAAGAAGTGGGCTGAATTATTTAACAGGGAAAAAATCGCATTTGCAGGTGTCGATCTGCCGGGTCATGGGCTTTCAGACGGCAAAAGAGGACATATAAAGAATTATAAGCTGACTGATGAGATGATCGACATTCTGATAAATGAATGTAAAATGACTTTCCCGGATATTCCTGTTTTTCTTTATGGTCACAGTATGGGAGGAGGAATTGTACTTGATTACCTTGTCCGTATGGCACCAAAACTGAAAGGCGCAATAGTAACCTCACCATGGCTTAAGCTGGCATTTAAACCTAAAGAATCAATGGTTAAGCTGGCTACCATAATGAGGAATGTTTTTCCGTCACTGATACTGCCTGCCGGACTGGTGGAGGAACATCTTTCGCATGACCAAAAGGTCGTGGATGCTTTTAAAAATGATCCCCTGAATCATAACAAGATTTCATTGAGCTTGTTTCAAGCAGCAATATCGACAGCATCAAATGCACTAAAAAATGCTTCCAAGTTAAAAACACCTCTGCTGCTTATTCATGGCAGTGATGACAAGATATGTTCCCCGGANGGAAGCCGGGAATTTGCGTCAAAAACAAAACTTGCTGAATTAAAGATATGGGAAGGTGGATACCATGAGCTTCATAATGAATTATTCAAACAGGANGTATTCAATTACATTATAAACTGGATCAACTTAAGACTATCCGGGAAACTTCTATAAATGGCATGGAACTAAGAACAACATTTAACATTCCAGCTTCCGGACGCAGGATAACCTACACCGATCCGGCAATGTTCATTGGTTCATGTTTTGCCACATCCATTGGCAGGCAATTTGAAACTGGACGGATGCCTGTAATGATAAATCCTGCGGGTACAGTCTACAATCCGGTATCGGTCTGCAATACTCTGGATAGTATTACAAACGGAAGGAAAATTGATAAGAACAACCTTTACAATAACGATGGTACCTGGATCAGTTTTGATCATTACACGGATTTCTCGTCAGAAGATCCGGATGAAGTCCTTGACAGAATAAACAGGAAATCCGATGAGGCACTGAAATTTATTTCCCGTGCACGATTCCTTTTTATCACTTTTGGAACCGCAAGAGTTTTCAGGTGGATCAGATCCGGGAAAATTGTTTCCAANTGCCATAAGATACCTGCTACAGGGTTTACCCATGAACTTCTTAATGTTGATGAAATAACTGCTTTATGGACAGATCAGCTTGATAAGCTAAAAAGGCTTTTCCCTGATCTGAAGGTCATTTTTACAATAAGTCCTGTCCGTCACTGGAAAGACGGCGCACACGGAAACCAGATAAGCAAATCGGTATTGTTTCTGGCAGTGGAAAAACTGCTTGAACATCCTTCACGGCCGGATTATTTCCCTGCCTATGAGCTGGTTATGGATGATCTGCGCGATTACCGTTTTTATGAAGATGACATGCTTCATGTTTCCGGTCTGGCAGTCGATTATATATGGAATGCTTTCAGCAATTGTTATTTTGACAACACAACTATGAATCTGTGGCAGGAGATTTCTAAAATCTCAAAAGCCGTTTCTCACCGGATTCAAACTGAATCCACTGAACAGATAAGGAAATTCTATGAAAATATAATTTCCCGTATTGATACAATAACAATCAACAATCCTTCTATCGACCTGAAAAAGGAGAGAGACCACTTCCTTGATCTTAAAAGTAAGTTGTAACAGGAAATAATTTTACCTGATCATTCAAGGGAGGAGATTTTTTTGCGAAAATCTTCAGGATTCCTTGTGATGATAATATTATCTGGTATTTTTCTGTCTAAAAACTCAGGATAATCGGTCAGAATTATTTTCTTGATAAACAATGATTTGCCAATGCTGCTGAAATAACTGATCTTTTTCCTGCCAAAATCAAATGCACTTGAATTTACAACCAGGTATTCGAAGGATTTGATCTTATGAATTTCGATTACTTCAGAAGATGGCAGTATCCCACCTGTAAAGATCACATCATAACCNCGTTTTTTGAGTGCATATTTGTAAAAAAGGAAATTATTGTCCGAAAGGTTATCAGATGTATTGATCATTGCTACNGAAGCTTTTNTCCTCCCGGCCGGAGATTTAAACCTGTTATCTTCAGCTATCAGGATCTGCCTGATAGTATTCCTTACAAATTGTTCCTGAGCCCGTGACAGGCTTCCTGTCTGCCATAGTATTCTTGATTTTTCCAGGAGTGGATGATAAAACCTGATATAAGCCTCTTCGATCCCATTATTCCTTAAAAATGGTTCAAGGGCTTCCTTAAACTGGAATTCATTAAACCTGATCGCGGTCATCAGGATCTTTCCCGGCTGGAAACTCTGATCATGATCTTCATTATGACTGCTTACAGTCATAACCTGCTGTGTGAGTTCATCCTCGTTGAACTGCGCCAGTCTTGAAATTTTTAGTCCATTTCTNTTAAGGTAAGCTAAATTCANGATCTTTTTTANCTCAGTTTCGTTATAGGTCCTTATATTCGAATCTGTTCGGTCCGGTTCCAGAACTTTGTACCTTTTTTCCCAGATCCTTATAGTGTGAGCTTTTATCCCTGAGAAATTTTCAAGATCTTTTATCGAAAAAACATTTATACCTTCTTCCATGACATCCACAATAAATCAATTTTCAAATGTCTTCGTCCTACAATAATAAACAACCAAAAAAACAGATTGTTCTTTTGTGCAGTCAATAATAAAATGGTATTTTCAATACGGANCTTTCCCCTTATGGCCGCAATTTATGAATTCTCTAATCCTTTTTATTCCGGATTCTCAATCATGACTTTTCTGACAATTCTGGTGCCATCAATAAAAGCGATCGTTACCAGATACATACCCCTGGTTGGTTTTTTAAGCAGGACTTTTGTAACTGAAACAGGATTTTTATATTGAGCTCTGAAAATATCCTGACCGATCATATTTGTGACCTTTACCATTGTCATTTCCTTGTCAGTTTTTATGGTAAAACTGTTTTCCCGGACCGGAATAGGGTAAATATTTATATTAGAGTTGACAATTTCCCGGGTAAAGGTCTTCTGGGGGTAATTTCTGACCACACTGGTTGTATCACTCTGAGAATGAAGACTAAATGAACACATTAATAAAGAAAAAATGAGTAGACTATGCTTCATAAGCAACCTTTCCTTAACCTCTCACAAAAACTGTGCTAAAGATAGGCATTATTATTGGATTTGATCAAGAAATTTCATTGCATTTTCCAGATCTCCAGGGGTGTCAATACAGACACTTTCCCAGCTTGTCACTGCTGTCCTGATCTTGTACCCGTTCTGAAGCCACCTGTTCTGTTCAAGCGATTCCACCCTTTCGAGAGGACTTTGGGGTAATGTGGTTATCTTGTCAAGTGTAGTGGCCTTATAGGCATAAAGACCTATATGTTTGTAAAAAGTGTGGATATGTGTCCATTTACTGATTTCTGCATCCCTGACAAATGGAATAACAGACCTGCTGAAATAGATTGCATTTCCCGACAAGTCTAAAATGACTTTAGGGTGATTGGGATTGGTGATATCTTCTCCCGGTTCAACCTTTCTTATAAGGGTTGCAAGCTCGACTGACTTATCATTAAAGCATGACTTCAGGAGATCGATCTGTTCTGGTCTGATGAAAGGTTCGTCACCCTGTATATTTATAACTACATCAGCTTTTATCCCCTTTTCATTTGCCAATATTTTAACTGCTTCGGCGCAACGGTCTGTTCCACTCTGATGTTCAGCTGAGGTCATGACAGCATCCCCCCCGAAATTCAATACCTCATTATAGATTCTCAGGTCATCGGTCGCGACATAAACAATATCGAGCGATTTTGAAGCCTGTTCAAATACTCTCTGGATCATCGGTTTGCTCCCGATCATTGCCAGTGGTTTCCCAGGGAATCTTGTTGATGCATATCTCGAAGGGATAATGCCAGCGAAATGATATCCATTCAATGTTTTCATGCTGCAATTTACGAAAATTGAATTTCCCAATGTTTTAAAAATATCTTAAATTCGCACCAGCGAAAACAGGTATGAAAGATCTACATAGTATTAAACAACGTTTTGGCATAATCGGAAATTATGCAGGGCTCGACCATGCACTTGATATTGCCGTGCAGGTAGCTCCTACAGATCTTTCTGTCCTTATTACAGGTGAGAGCGGAACAGGAAAAGAGTCATTCCCTCAGGTTATCCACAACTTCAGCTCTCGTAAGCATGGACCATATATTGCTGTAAACTGCGGTGCTATCCCCGAAGGTACAATCGATTCCGAATTGTTTGGTCACGAAAAGGGTGCATTTACAGGAGCAACCGAAAGCAGGAAAGGTTATTTTGAGGTGGCTGACGGGGGCACAATTTTTCTTGATGAGGTTGCAGAACTTCCGCTTTCAACACAGGTCCGGCTTCTAAGAGTACTCGAAACCGGTGAATTTATCAGAGTTGGTTCTTCAAAAGTCCAGAAAACAAATGTCCGTGTTATCGCAGCCAGCAATGTCGACGTCAATATGGCTATTCAGCATGACAAATTCAGGGAAGACCTGTTTTACAGGCTTAATACTGTACCAATAAAAATACCACCTTTACGGGAGAGGGGTGAAGATATATTTTTACTCTTCCGAAAATTTGCTGTTGACTTTGCTGAGAAATACAGGATGCCATCAATCAGGTTAAGTAACGAGGCAAAAAATATTCTGGTGAATTATTCATGGCCGGGGAACGTGCGTCAGCTTAAGAATATAACTGAACAGATTTCCATTATAGAAAAGGAGAGAGAAATAAGTCTGGAAGTACTCCGGAACTATCTTCCCGATTATTCAGGCATTAAGTTACCAGCCGTAATCAAAAGGGAGGAAGACAAATCATTTTCGTCAGAACGTGAAATACTTTATAAGATTCTATTTGACATGAAAAGCGATATGAACGACCTGAAAAAGCTGGTACTTGATCTGATAAAAACGGGTGAGCTTGATATCAATTTTCATGAAAACAACTCAGGAGTCATTAAGAATCTTATAAGAGATACCGGCCGTGAGCAACCCATTCATAGTACCCCGGAATCTCATCCTTCTGATTTTTCAGTTCATCGTAGCGGATCTCATATTCAGGATACCGAAGAAGTCGTGGAAGAATCACTTTCTCTATCAGGGAAGGAAATAGAGATGATTAAGAAAGCCCTCGAGAAATACAACGGAAAGAGAAAAATGGCTGCACATGAGCTTGGAATATCTGAACGGACTCTGTACAGAAAAATCAAAGAGTATGAAATTGAAATGTAGGAATGTAATTTCCGGAACAGGGATAGTCATACTTTCCGCTCTTTTTGTGGTTACAGTCTTGCTTATCAGTGGATGTAAGATATATTCATTTTCAGGAGCAACCACTGAAGGTTTAAAGACTGTAAGTGTTAAATATTTTCAGAACAGGGCCAGCATTGTCCAACCAGAACTAAGCCAGGGACTTACCGATGCCCTGATTGATAAATGCAAAGCCCAGACATCGCTTGCCGTTGTAAATGGACTTGGAGATGCAAATTTTGAGGGAGAGATTACTGAATACATCGCCAGACCTCTTACTGTCTCTGCCGATGCAACAGCTGCGATGAACAGGTTTACTATTACCGTGAAAGTCAATTTCACGAACAGCGTCGATCCTGACAAAAGCTTTGAACAATCCTTCTCAAGATATCAAGACTATAAAAGTACTTATGACCTTGGAGATGTTGAGGACGAACTGGTTAAAGTAATAATTGAAATGATTGTGGAGGATATCTTTAACAGGGCATTTGTTAACTGGTAACCAGCCATGAACAAAAGTGACTTTCTCAACCTGATTGGCAGCAACACGCCTGTTGACCGACAAACTCTGTCTGAAATAAATGAACTGGTAAATATTTTTCCCTATTTCCAGACAGCACATCTTCTTCTTTTGAAAGGTCTGAAGGATAATTCGGATATCAGGTTTGAAAATCAACTTAAGAATTCAGCAATTCATATCGGTGACAGAGAAATATTGTACAATCTTCTTAAAATTCAGCCCGGATTTTCAGAGAATGAAGTCATTATTGAGCAGAAGGAATCAGCTCCGGCAGAAGTTCTTTCTGAAGTTGAAGTGATAAAGGAAGAGCCGGGTATAGTGGAAATTCCGAAAGAAGAACCACCCATGGAAGAACCGGTAATGGAGGAAATTCGGAAGGAAGAACCACCCATGGAAAAGCCGGTTATAGCGGAAATTCCGGAAGAAGAAACACTCATGGAAGAGCCGGTTATAACGGAAATTTCGAAAGAAGAACCACTCATGGAAGAGCCGGTTATAGCGGAAATTCCGGAAGAAGAACCACCCATGGAAGAACCTGTTATAGCGGAAATTCGGAAGGAAGAACCACTCATGGAAGAGCCGGTTATAGCGGAAATTCCGAAAGAAGAACCACTCATTGAAGAGCCGGTTATAGCGGAAATTCCGAAGGAAGAACCACCCATGGAAGAGCCGGTTATGGCGGAAATTCCGCAGGAAGAACCACCCATGGAAGAACCGGTAATGGCGGAAATTCGGAAGGAAGAACCACTCATGGAAGAGTCGGTTATAGCGGAAATTCGGAAGGAAGAACCACTCATGGAAGAGTCGGTTATGGCGGAAATTCCTATGGAAGAACTTCCCAAAGAATTTAGTATAGCGGGGCACCTCGACCAGACTGTCATTGAATCTGCCAGAAACAGCGAGGATCTGATAAATGAAATTGAAAAAGACAACTGGGAAAGTTCGGTTGAGGAAAATGCCGAAAGTCCCGATCATATCCTGAGCCGTTCAGTACTGGTATCAATTGAGTCTGATATCAATGAACCTGAAAGAAGTGTTCTGGTTATTGACGGTGAGTCGTCCGATGCAGATGAGAATATTTTTTATATGGATCCTGGTTTTTCAGTTCCTGAGAAGGAGGAACCGGAGGTGGCAGGGGTTCAGAGTGAGAAGCAGCCTGCCAGAAGTCTTGATAAACAGGCACAGGCAGAACTTATAAATAAGTTTATTTCAGCAAACCCCCGGATAGAGACAAAAAAAGAGAAGACTGAAGTTCCGGCAGAGGATCTGGCGGAAAAATATACTGAAGAAAAGGGAGGATTTGTTACAGAAACTCTTGCCAGGATCTATGTAAATCAGGGGTACTATTCAAAGGCTATAGATATTTATGAAAAATTATGTTTGAAATTTCCGGAAAAAAGTGGTTACTTTGCGGCTCAAATAGAAAAAATACGATCGATCATTAAATAGTTGACATATGGGAATTTATATTTTTATATCAGTTCTGATCATTATAGGATGTGTACTTCAGGTAATGATTGTACTAGTTCAGAATTCCAAGGGAGGGGGGTTAGCTGCCAATTTTACTTCAGCTGGCCAGTCAATGGGAATCAGAAAGACAGCTGATTTTCTTGAAAAGGCAACATGGACACTTGCAGGATCGATTCTTATATTGTGTGTTGTGGCTACAGCTGTTATCCCACGCGGATCAGATACCCAACGTTCAAGGATTGAAAATCAGATTCAGAATGCAGTTGATCCGAATGCCATACCTACCCTTCCGACGGCTGTTCCGACAGATGCAGCCAATCCGCCTGAGGGTGGCGAACAGCAACCTAAAAATTGAAGCGATTTTATCTTTATTAAAGAAGTGTCAGTTTGTCATAAACTGACATTTTTTTGTTTTTAATTAATTACTTAATATACAACGATATACATTATTTTTTTCACACAGACCCTTAAATATGTCATAACAAAGACGATAAAATGTCGGCTGATTTTGGTCAGCAACATCAAATTTTCATTTGGCACAGAATATGCTAAATGAAGAGGCAGAAAATAATCATTAACTTTAAAACTAGATAAAAATGGCACAATTAAAAGGAAAAGTATTGGCTGGAAAGGTTTTGGTAAAACCAAACGAAGCTGAAGCAAAAACTGCAAGCGTA
>JGI11641J44799_10000147_pt1 | contig 19413 bp, 12 predicted proteins | sample WetSurSiteA1Bulk_FD_44799 | JGI IMG/M metagenome (IMG submission 44799) | reverse complement strand
TAAACCTAAAAGTGGCATAGTTTTCGGGGGGCACTCAGTGGGGTCGAATGGTAAAATTATGGATTACACAACAATTGGGGGCAGGTCAAGGCCCTTTGGTTTATATCGATTTGTTATCGGGAATACAAGGAATAAGCAAAGAGGGATAATCAACAATCATCCTTTCAGTGCATTGAAGGAATTTTCAGCATTAAGATTAGAGCAAAACAATTGCCCTTAAACCAAACTGGTAATAGTTCCATCCTGCAGCGGTTCCAGCATAATTGCCCCCCTCTCCATTTATTTCAAGAGCAAACCTTTTTGTCAGACGAAATCCGATATGTCCGTAACCTCCTCCGACAATATCATCTGTTTGGTCTTCATCTCTCCTGTATGATTCATACCCGATAAATGGTTCAAGGTAACCGTAGAATCTCCCCTTTGTAAAAGATATTGTGCCATATATCTGATGTGACATGAAATCGTCAGGGTCAAAATATCCTCCGCTGCTTTGACGATTAAAATCCATGTACCTGAACCGGTACCCCATATGTATACGGGGATTCATTCGATATAAGAGATAGTTCGTAGATATAAAGAAATCGTTTGCATTGTTATCATCGGAGTAATCTCGATATGTATAGCTACCGTATGCAGAAAATCTGTCAGTAAACCTCTGCTGTATATAAATAAGGGTACTCGTTACACAAATTCCGTTTTCAATAAGTTCTGCAGTCACGGGGAGACCATCCCTCGATATCCTGACGCCTATATTTCCGTTTAGGATGTCCGCTTCGCTTTTTACTTGCCAGGTAATATACTGACTGTTGTCGTTAGTGCCTGTAAGATAAAGGCCGATTCTGCCCCCTATGCTGAATATATCTGAAATTCTGGAATTTGTGTTGAATGAGATATCATGAGCGTAGGTAGCCCGCCCATGATCATCTTTTGCATCAATATATGCATAGTGCATTCCATTTCTCCAGTTGGCTAACCAGAAGTTGACTCCACTTGTATAGCGGTTCACTTCATTATCATCTGTATCTTTATAAAAACTGTATCCGGCCTCGATATTCGGCCTGGACATTCTGAAAAACTCTTCATTGAATGTATCCATCTCGCCCTGCTGGTATTGATGTACTGGTTTCAAATATTCCTTATGATACTCCGTATTTGTTAAATGGCCCATGAGAAGATATGAATATGCAAGACCAAGCCTGGAGTCAAAATCCTCGCCTTTATTCAGCACATTCTTGTAAATCGGTATGGCTCTTCTTGTATCACCCCACCATCGGAGAGCATTCGCTTTAATGACGAGCGCCTCTTCATTGCCAGGAGATTCCTTGAGAACGCTATCTGTCTCCCTCATTGCTTCAGAGAATTTTCCATCCCATGACAAAATCCTTGCAAGCTGTAATCTTGCTTTCTGATTCGCNGAATCTTCTTGAAGGATTACCCTTAATTCATTTGTTGCTTCCCGGGGGTTCCCCCCCCATGANAGATATTTTGCTATTTGTATTCTCTCCTCTGTTGACAATTGCTTTCTCCCCATCTGCAAGGCAGGAATATAGTAATGAACAGCTGATTTGTAATCCCCCTGAGAGACAAAATAGTCACCTATTTCTTTATAGAGAGAAGCTTGTTCTTCGGGACGTTGCGATATTTTTTTAATTTCCTCGATTCCTTGTGTTCCTTTGAAACTCAGTATTTCTTTTACAAGCAAGGTGCGTGCTTTTTTATTCCCGGGATCGCTCCCGAGAATTTTATTCAGCACCTGAATGGCTGTTTCCTTATCGCCCCCATCAGAGATGTATTGAGCCATCTTGAGCCTATCCTCCACCGGGAATATTTCCGGGGTAGATAATGCTTGTGAGAATGTTTTTACAGCGTTCTTTATATCATTTCTTGAAATGTAGAGCTCTCCGATCTCCTTATATATTTCGGCTCTTTTGTCCAAATTGCCACAAACTCTTAGTGCATGATCATATGAAGCGATTGCCTGGTCGGTTTGCTGTGTCCATGACAAAACCCTTGAGAGGTGCAACTGTGCTTCACAGTTTGAGGGGTCTGTTTGAACAATGCTATTCAGTTCAAATATGGCCTCATTATATTTTTTGCCCCAGGACAGGTACTTTGCTATTTGAAGGTGTTCGTTTACTGTCAGNNCGTTTCTTATGAACGGAAGAGCCTTGAGGTACGCATCTGACGCTTGTGAATAATTATCCAATGAAGCATGATAGTCTCCTATTTCTTTATAGAGAGAAGCGCGTTCCGTTTCTTCTGCCGTGTTTTGCAATTTATCATTTAACGTCTGAATATCATCAAGAGCAAAAGCATTTACGGTGGAGAATAACAAAAAGAATATACATAAAAATGCAGCCATATTTCCTCCTAATTCTTTAAATTCATTTTTCAAAAGAGACATGTATATCACCAAAAGATGTTTGATCGGGAAATTCAAAAAATAACCTGTACCCTTCCGGATAGACCGCGGAATGGAAGAGTACGGCCCTATTATTTTTATTCTCACGAAGCCAGGCTGATACCGCATCATGTTCTGCTTTTCCCCAGACTCGGATTCCTATTAGTCTGGAACCAAGTTGCCGAGCCTTGTCAATAACATTCCATGCTTTTCCATACTCAGTTATTTCAACCGGCACAAGATTCAATTGCTTACCGACATAGGTTCCGAGAGCCTGGAAGTATCGATACGGTGTATCATAATATTGAAGTGGATATCCTCCTTGAGAGTTTGAGACAATAATAGGCTCTCTGATATCAATCACTATAGGTTGCCCTCCGATTACAGCACCTTTTGGGGTTTTTTTAATCGGGGCTGAGCCAATGATAGTCCCTTTTGTCTCAGCTCCAATAAGCTGGTAAACAAACCGGTCGGTGGGCATATAGACATTAACGCCGTTATCAGCGAGGTAATACGCTGCTTCAATTTTACCCGGATAGTCTCCGCATCCAACCGCCAAATCAGCTTCAAAAGCGGTGGGGTTCCCTGCAAGGACACTGATGCCGTGGGTATCATTAATGAATACTGTCGTCGGGTCGACAATGAAATTTGTAGGGTAATTCAGCACCTTATCTTCGCTGATCACAAATCTGAAGACACCGTCTTTATCAGGAGCATACCAATTCTTTCCAAGTTTCTTGGCTTTCACCCCCCATATCGGGACGATTTCAGCCTCTGTATAATCAACTATTTCCTTAATCTTTTCCCCTTCATGCCAGGGAACTATGTGCTCTGTGCTGACCGTCCATGGCGAGGCGGTGATGTTATAAGCCATCATCCAATCTCTCGTGACCCTGTCCGTCTGACTCAGAATTTTAGAATCTTTGGAAAGATGAATAGCAGATTTCCCGATAACGAGTTTTGTGAAATCACCGGAAGGTGCCGGTGTTTTCCTTATTGAAACGCTTTCAGGTGTGTCCTCAGGAGAGTTTGCCGCATTCCCAATATAGCCATGCAACATTGAATCAATATATAAAATCCCCTGGAGTGCCATATTCTTAATCGCTGGGTCTAACTCTGTTTCGTGGACGACTTGTAAGAGGGAAAGTGCATACGCGATATGAAAAGGATCATCAGTGACAAGGCCAAGTGTTAAATGAGCAAGTGCACGGCCGTAGAAATCAGAATTTTTTACATTGTTCAGGCTTTTCCTATAAAGCGTCTCAAATTCTTTCAGGGAACCGTAATGTGTTTTGACGACAGATGAGAAATTATATTCCCCCGGAATGCTGAGTCTGAATTCAGGATTTTCCATATTCTGAAAAGTTTCCTGCATGACAAAATAAGCTCTTTTTTTGTATGAGGTATACGCAGGGCTGTCCCAACCCGGCCAGGCATAGTATGTCATATGCGAAAAACCAGAGGGGATCATATCAGTAATGGTCGTATCGCTTTCGGAAGATACGGTATTGATATTGCCCTTAGCCAAAGGCTTATAAGAGAACGCCATCATTCTGATACCTCTGGTTATTTTTCTTTCCGATTGCGAATAAAGGACCTCTGAACGAGAGGGATCTGAAAAATACAAGAGCGACCAAGGGATTCTGATCTCAATAAAATTACCCTCTTTGCTGTAATAAAAATCACTGCCAGTATCGTCTGAAAGGTTACCCTGAATGAAGGTGCTTGCATTATATACCTTTTCTGGGAAAATTTTCCCCTCTCTCGAAAAACGTTTTGGATGTATTGTCAATAGTTCAGTAAACAAACCGTTCTTATTATCGGTCATCTTGAAACTTTCATTGTCTTTATAGCCGCTAAGACCCGGGAATCTGAGAAGGCTTGTATCGAAGACAGTTCTGTTATAAAGGTCATCAATAAGCAACCTGCTCTGTTTGCCATGTAAGATAAGAATGAATTCAAAGCCAATTGGACTGATGAGATTTGCATTCAACGGGATGGAGTGATCTCCCTCCTTATCGCCGAATGTATCCAGTGCAATGAGGTATGCAACGTTGTCCCAGTCTATAGCACCTCCGATATCCAGTTTCAAGTAGAGATATCCGGCATCACTGGCTGCACTTAGCTGCCTGAGTGTCCTTGCACCGTCAAATTTGTCATTAAAAGTGACGACCGGTGGAGTACTTGCTTTGCTGTACAGTACTGTTGCTTCGTCCCATGCATTTGCATTGCCCTTCAACTTATCGATTCCTTTTGGCGCCATAGCAATCAAACCATAGCTTTCTTCTGGATCAAGGGCATTGAACCACAGTTCGTCTCTCTCCTCCATGCCCTTTACCATCCAGGTTTTCTTCACCCATTCATCAATCCATGCAAAGACAATCCCCCCGGCACACTCTGCTTCTTTTATGCTTGTGATCAGTCTTTTTAATCCGTCAGCTTGCTGATATTCCGATAAGCCTCCATGATTTAAATTTTCAGGATGGTACCGGGCAATGCCTCTGCTTGTTGAAAGACCAAATTCAGAAATGAGCAGTGGTATATTTTTATAATGTTTTTTTAATGAAAGAAGATAATTGTAATAGTATGTTGATCCTCCGGGGAGCGCTCCTTTCCCGTACGCTTCATCGTACCGGAGAAAATCCGGGTAATATGGATATACATGATAAGAAGCAAATATACCGTTCGTATAGGTTTCTTTCGGTACTATCTTTGTTTCATCTATACTGACGGCATCTTCATCAAATGCCTTGGTATAATCTATTGCTCCAAATATTTCTCCTGACTGTTTCCTGAATACCACTTGTTCCTTGAACGTTGCCTCGGTTGGATGAAATAAAGGATCGAGAGGAGGCCAATTCATGATGGCAGAAGGTCTCTGCTGATGATATGTGTTTGACTCATATTCAAGAAGATAATCCAGCATTTCTGTCAACCATACTTCCATAGGGTTTGCATCATTGATCTGAAGAAACTTCCCGTTATAGCTGTTATTCCCCGGTCTGGAGTTAAATGCGATGACGTCAGGCGGCTCCCACTCCCTGCCGAAAATAAATCCCATAACATATTCGGAAATATCTGCTGTGTACGTTCCGAATGCATGACCGTATCTGTGAGGAATTACAGCTTTCCCATGAATTACATCAACGGCATTTTTTATCTCATTTTTTATATCAGTGTCATATGATTGATCTCTGAAATCGGATTTTTCAGGAAGTTCCGCCCATATGCCGTGTATCAGGTAGAGCCTTTTATTTTTTTGATTTTCATTAAATTTCCTGAAAGCGTTATAGAACTGAGGCGGAAGTATGGTATATACCCGGATAGTATTAGCATTCATCTCTGAAATGAGTTCGAACCATTCCCTATACAGTTGCTCATCTTCAGGGAATTCTGCGGGAAATTTGCCTGGAATCGCAAAGCTTACATTGACCCCTTTGATGAAGACCGGCGCGGCTCTTTGGCCCGGTCGTTTTACCCAGAAATAGTTCCCTATTGCAAAGAATTCATTTTTGGGTTCATCATCCGGACGGGTTATCCTTGGTGCAAATGAATCCAACTTTTCTTTCGCGAGAAGGTTATTTTTATCAACAGAAAGAATTTCTCTATATATTCCTAATGCTCCCTCAATATCATTAACGCGCTCACGAGTTAATGCCAGCCCAGCCAAACAGTCCACATTCCCCTTATTGTCAGAAACACCGCGATTGAAATATTCCAAGCTCTTATCTAATTGCCCCAGTTGAAGATGAGCATATCCGATCCCACAAGAAGAGTCGTTATCATGGGGGTCGATTGCAAGGGATAGCTCAAACTCTTTTATTGCTCTGTCCGGATTCCCTGATTTGAGATATGCCCATCCAAGCAAATTATATTCACCGTCACTTTTTGCCGCTTTTTTATCGAGTATTTTTATTGCTTCAGAAAAATTACCTGTCCTGTATTTTTCTAATGCAAGTTCGTACACATCGGCTGAAACCGAAATACCAGACGACAAGGCCATTGTGAAGAAGAGAAGAAAAACAAAAGGAACAGAGATATATCTATTTTTTTTCTTTCTGGTTGTTTCCCTTTTTTTCAACATATTCCCACTGTCTTTTGCCGAGTATATACTGGAGAATGGCTTCAAATCTCCAGACAGAGTTGAGCTGTCTGTACCCGAAATTTTCAAGTATGCCATAAAATAAGAGACGGGAAAAATCACCCCACTTCGGGTATCTTCGATATGTCAATTCTTCAAGAAAAATAGCGATTGCTGAGAGAAAGATGCCATAGAAAATCGCAAGGATAAGAAAAAGGATAAAGTAATCAACACTCAGCAAGCCAAAAATATAAGACAGGGGGACAACGATATACCCCAGTAATTCGATGATAGGCCCGAGCATTTCAAAAAAGAAATAATAGGGGAAAATGACAAGACCTAAGAACCCGTAGCGCGGATTGAACATCATGCCTCTATGTTCGATAATGCTTTGTACTAGTCCCATGTGCCATCGTCTTCTCTGTCTTCCGAGCATTTTGAAGGTTTCAGGCACTTCTGACCAGCATATAGGGTCTGAAATGAAGCGTATTTTATAAGGCTTTTTGTTTTTCCGATAATATCTGTGGAGCTTTACAACAAGTTCCATATCTTCTGAAACCTGTTTTACATTGTAGCCACCCACCGCAATAACGCTTGCTTTATTAAAGAGAGAAAATGTACCCGAAAGAATGAGAATACCGTTGAGAGCGCTCCAGCCAACTCTTCCGAATAGAAACGCTCTGAGATATTCAACGATCTGGAAGAGAACGAGTTTTTTCTGTGGAAGCTGTATCTTTATAATTTCCCCGTCTTTTATTTCAGTTCCGTTCAGCACTCTTACCACTCCACCGCATGCAATAACGGGTGTAGTGCTTTCCATAACAGGTGTCATAAGCCGGATAAGCGCGTCTGTTTCCAGCATCGAGTCTGCATCTACAGAGCAGTAATATGGGCTCCTGCTCACATTGATGCCGCAATTCAAAGAGTCAGCTTTCCCGCTCTTGAACTTGTCTACGACAAGGAGATTCGGAGTTTTGGAATTGTAGTAAAAGGCTTTTACCGGTGAGGTTTCAAGAATATTCCTGTACACAACATCAATTTTTTTGAGATTGTACGTGTGAATGAGCATATCCAATGTTCGATCCGTGGACCCGTCATTAATCATGATGACATCAAAAAAAGGATAGTTCATGGTGAGTGCAGACCGGACGGTCTGTAAAATTATACGTTCTTCATTATGCGCTGGTATAAGGATAGAGATGGGAGGAGTTTCAGGTGAGTCCCTGAAGTCTTTTATCGCAGAATACTTGATGCGTCTGATGTATCGTGTGATAACAAAAAGTGCTATCGTAAGAAGGATTGAATAAACAAGATTGACAACCCCGTAATAAAACCCTACAAAGAAGTTGAAACCGAGCAGAAAGGCAATAAGAATTCCGGTCATTTCTTCTCGTCCTTTTCTTTCACCATGATACTACGCATCTCCGTTTTAATTATTTCATTCTTTCCTCTATCCATATACTCCATGAGCGGAGTAGAAAAATTCAGTCTGTGCATAATCATCAGAATCTCCTGCGATTTGCCAAAGGTTTCTTTTCGATCTGCAGAGAGGTTTTCTATTAATGTAAACACAAAATTGGATTTTTCGATTTCTTCACAGATGCTCTGTTTTACATAATCGTCTTTATCTTTAAGGGCTTTCAGAAAAATATCCAAGCAAACATCCCCGAATTGTATCAAGGCGGCAGTCGCTGCACTTCTTACCTGCCAGTTCGGATCAAGCAGCAGCTTTCCCAAGTTATCCAAGGCACCCTGAAAGCGAAGCTTCCCGAGGGCTTTCGCGGCATGGAGCCTGATAAACCAGACAGGGTCCGATAAATATTGAAGCAGCAGAGTGTAGTCGAGTCTGAGAAAAGATGGATCAGACCGCCCAATCAGTTTCAATGCTTTTGCCCTGACCTCTACGTCAGGATTATTCAGATAATGAACAGCAAAAGATGCTGAAGTGTCGGTTGAAGGCATATTGGACATCACTTCAAGGATGGAAGAGAGAATACGAGTATCGGTAAATTTCACCCCATGTTCAACCAGAACCGGTTGTGCAGCTATGCCAAAGCTGCGGAGAGAAGTTTCAACCGTTTTATGGCCAATAAGATCATTCTGATAGAGTTCCGGCAGATGCTCAAGTATTCCGACAAGCGCTTTTGGGGTACCAATTCTGCTAAGGGCTCTTATTGCTGTTGAAATTAATTCGGTATTTTTTGTTTTCAGCATCATAACCAGCTTGTCAACAGATACTTCGCTCTGCATCATGCCAAGTTTGTCGATAGCAGTCGCTCTTGTGATGATGTTTCCACTCCTGAGCTTTTTCTCATAATACTGTGTGTATCCGGATGATTGAAAGAATTCCCTGATGGTTGTTCTGTAAGGTGCAGCTTTCATGAATTCGAACAGAACGTCTTCAATGGCCTGAAATCTAAGTGAACCTGCCNGTGCGATAAATTCTTCCATGTTTTTTCGAAAAGTTCCGGCTATGAGAAGATTTTTCACCTTAACCCTGGTTATTTCACGATACCTGTCTAACTTTCGATATCTTCTGCTGTGGATAATTCTTCGAAGAATTGCGGATACAAGGACAACAATAATCAGAGAGATTACTGAAAAAATAATCGATAAGAGTATTGATCTAAAAGTATCAAAGACTTCTATTGAAAAGCTCATAATTTATTTTCTTCTTTAATACTACTGTTACCATTATCCTATTATGATAATTACCAGTCAACCCTACCCAGGTAGGGGGTCACTACCAACTCCCTCCTCCACCGCCTCCGAATCCTCCTCCTGAGAAGCCGCCTCCGCCAAAACCCCCTCCACCGCCGCTTATTCCGCTTCCTCTCGGAGCTGAGTACATTGCCGAGGCCAGACTTGAGGTCGCTGAGCTTATGGACCTGGAAAAAACATAAGGGTTGAATGTTCTCATTCCCGTAGGTGAGGCATACCATTGAGGGGGTTCCTGATAAATCCCTTCAAATGCCTTTGCCCAGTTGTCGACAACATCGAGGGCAATCGCATAAGGAAGAAACTTTGAAAACAGTTCCTTGTCCCCCATCCTCTGCAGCTTGTCCTTTTCTGCACGGCTCATAAATTCCTGAAACCCCATAATGTCCATATAGGCAGATGCGCCGGCTCTGGTTTTTGCAGGCATTAGTCTTGCAAAAGCGAATACAGGGAGCCCCATGAGTATCCCTGCAATCACCCCTTTTCCAATAGTAGAGGTAAGGAGATGTACTGTGAAAAAACCGGCAACGGCTACAACAAGTCCGGCAGTGGCATAATATTTCCTTATTTTCTCAGGGCTGACAAGAAAATATCTTTTGGTTACCAACTCGCCATAGAGGGTGCTTTTAAGGAGATCAAGTTTTTTATAGAAGTTGTTTTTCAGTTCGGATATCATTCTTCCCGGTACCGGCAGTTCAGAAGTGAATATACCGTCCATAAGAACTTTTTCAAAAGGGCTGAGACTCCCATCAGGCTCTTTTATCCTCTTCAGATAGTAATCGGTCGAATCGAAAATCAGTCCTTCATTTTTAGTCTCTTCAATAGAGATAAAGCCCTTCACCGCCAGTCCGACTATTGTCGAGGTAATATCCCTCGGATCAAGTTTTTCATCCACCAGCGCCCCTACTTCTCCGGGCGTTAAAGGAATATTATTGTACTGCGGCGGTTCATACATAACCGTGACGGATTCTTTTACTCTCGGATCTCTTCCACGGGAACGCCACAATCCAACCATGAACAGGAGAGAAAGAAACGGGAGGATGAACACCCAGTTTTCCCTGATATCCAGAGCCCACAGGACTTTCTTCCAGGCCGTCGGCGGTTTAACGAGTCCCTTGTCCCAGCCGAATGCAATAGTCAATCCTTCCCGTTGATTGAGTTGCCGTTTCGCAGAAAATTCTCCGGAATTGTTCGATGCTTCATATCGGCAGGTAGATTCTTTTGAACCGAGAGAGCCTATATAGCAGGCAGCCCATAGGTTTCGGCTGTTATTTTTTGCCGCAAGCATCACCTTTGCTGACGCCTCATTGATAGGTGCCCACCAATAATTGCCTGTCACATTCCAGTAGAGTTCGTCATGGTCATCAAAGAAGAGGATCGCATTCATCACGGTATAAGTGATTATGTATGTCTGGCGTCCCTCAACATATGATTTTGGATCGCCAATTCTGATATTTATGACATTACCCTGTTTCTTTGCTCTATAGGGCAAGTTTTTCCCGGTGGTGTCGGTTACAGATAAAATAGTGACCGGCGTTCTTATCGTACCACCCCTTTCATCCTCATATCTGAAGGGGATCTCCCGGTAGATGCCATGCTTCGGTTGTTGAAATGCTACGTCTATAGTCTCCTGCACGGTGAGTTCCGAATCTCCGTGCAGAGTAATATCGGCATGGAATGAATTGATTACGAAGTCCTGAGCAGAGAGAGGAGCACCATAAAAAAATCCGGCGCCGAACAGGATGAAGAGGAGCAGGATTCTTTTGCTCATTAAAAACTGACCTTCACCGGCTTTCTTTCTACCTCAGGAGCCTCCAGTTCGAAGAACTCTGCCTGTTTAAAGTTAAATACAGATGCGACGACATTCGAAGGAAAGGATTCAATGGTAATATTGAAATCCCTGACTACAGCATTGTAGTAGCGTCTTGCGTATTCGATGTTGTCTTCGAGTTCCTTCAATTGCGTTTGCAGTTGCATGAAATTCGCGTTTGCCTTGAGATCAGGGTATGCCTCTGCAAGGGCAAAGAGACTTTTCAGCGTGTCAGACAAAAAATTCTCTGCCTTGGCCTTGTCGGCAGGAGTTGCTGCATGCATGGCCATGGATCTTGCTTTTGTGACATTCTCGAATACAGACTTTTCGTGTGAAGCATAGCCCTTCACTGTCTCGACAAGATTCGGTACAAGGTCATACCGCTTTTTCAGATGGACGTCGATGTCCGACCACGACGACTGTACAGTGTTCCTTAGCCGTATGAGCTTGTTGTAGAGGGTTATGCCGTAGGAGATGAAAACTACGAGGATTCCGAGAATTACAAGGATTGCGATCATACTGCCTCCTTTCTTTTTATCAATTTCGCACTATTTCATTCTCACATTGAAAACAATTGTATCACAAAACCCCTGCATCGTCTGCATATGAAGCTTCTGTGAGATACCGCCCGGTGGTCACTCATCCCGGCAAATGCCCTATTTCCCTCAGTTATCCATAGATAGCCGTATTTGATAAACCGGAAAATGCAGGGCAGGAACTCTCCACATGTGCTGCCGCAAAATATGGTATAGAACTTGCTTACTTATAGAACGGGTTTCGCGCAACTCATCTTTCGGAGACAATGGTAAACTGGAAAAAGGGGGTGAGCAATAATCCGGGGAGAAGCCGGAGAAAATAAAGGAACCTATTTTGGTAATAACCATTCCCAACAGAGGAGGGAAAACAAATGAAGGCAAATGAAGTAGCAATAGTTTTAACAGGATATCAAAAAGAATTCTGTTCACCGGACGGAAAACTGCATGCACTGATCAAGGATATGCTGGGCCCTTGCAAGATCATCGAGAACACCCTCGACCTTCTGAAGCGTGCAAAAGAGAAAAAGATACCGGTATTTAATGCCGCCATCGTGTTTAGCCCCGGCTATCCGGAACTCGAAAACCCTGTGGGAATACTGAAAAACATCAAAGAGATGAAAGCCTTTCTTAAGGGCACACTGGGAGCTGAACTGATCGATGAACTGAAACCTTACAAGGACTATATCATAGACGTCGAAGGAAAAACCGGCTTGAGCTGCTTCAGACATACCAACCTCGACAAACTTTTGAAAGACCGTAATATTAAAGTTGTTGCCGCAGCAGGACTATTAACCAACGTATGTGTTGAATCAACAGTCCGGGCGGGTTATGACGCCGGCTATGAAATCATGGTTCTCAAAGACTGCACCGGCTGCAGGTCCAAATCCTGGCAGGATTATGCGGAACAGAATATCTTCCCGATGTTCGGTTCTGTCATAACCCATGATGAATTCCTGAACATGGTTCAGTAGGTCCGACACCACCTCCATTCTTATTTAATAGAAAAGGGGCTGCCGGTTGCTGTTTCATATGAGCACCCGGCAGCCCCTCGTTTTTTATCAGTTATTTTCTTTTCCTATAAAGAATCCGCTCCTATTGCTCAACCAATTCTACACGCCTGTTCTTGGCTTTGCCGTCTTCAGTTTTGTTTGATGCCACAGGCGCAAGTGATCCGACACCATATGCCCTGAGTCTTTGGGCATCTATACCATACCTGGAAGTAAGGGCTTTTACAACAGCATCGGCACGGGACTGAGAGAGTTTCATGTTGGATTCCATCCCTCCGACATTGTCCGTATGGCCTACCACATTCACCTTCAGGCCGGCGTCACCCTTCAGAAGTTTGGCGACCTCTGCCAGTGCCGCATCCGACTCGGGCTTGATCTCTGATTTGCCTGTGTCGAAGTATATGCCGTATACCGAAACGTGGCCGGTGGTATTGATGTCATTGCCCATCGCTGCGGCGTCGGCCACTACCTCCTGCTTCATCACCTCTTTTTCTATGATCGTCAGCCGGTACATGTTATTGTAGCTCCTGACCTCTACCCACGTCTCTTTGCCCTCCTTTTGAACCACAATGGTAGAGGCCTTGTTGAAGTTGTCGTCGAAGACAACTTTTCCGCCGATCTTCTTGAGAGCGTCCTGGATATTCCTGCGTATCTTTAATTCTCCCGGCTCTGCCGCGCCTTTGTTCAGGCGGTATTCAATGTAGTACTTGTGTCCCTCGATGCTGACCCACTTTGTGTCCTGGTCGAGGAATTTGTGACTGTTAAATTCGGTGTCCTTGTAATCCGATATATGAAAATCGGGCATCCTCGAAAGCAGGGGGTGATCCTTGCTCCCTTGCCTGTCTTGTTCGGCTGCCATAGAGAGACTGAACCCTGCCAGTACAAAGAACAGACTGAAGATTGCTGCCATAATTTTTTTCATATCATTGCCTCCTTGATGTAAACGCATAGGGATACCTCATCGAAATAAAAATGTAAACGCCTGCGATAAGTATAACATGGCATAATTTTTTATTAATTAACGGCACGTTTCTTCCTGCACCTGACACCTTTGAAACCTGCTATAATGGTGCGTAATACAACTGAAAACGGTTAATCGCGCGCATGCAGGAACGATTTGATATCGTTGTAATATTTTTAGATTTTTATTTGGAGTAATTTTAGATTGAAATAGTCCCAAAGATGTGTTACCTTTTGGGTGGAAAATATGATAAATAAACGTAATTATACGAGAGTGCCGATGACGGGAACTACCATAGTCAAATATGAGCATAAGGGCTACGTTACAATTAAGACTACTACGGGTAGCATATCTTTAGGAGGAATTGGATTGTATTCTGATTATCCGATAGAAATCGACACGGATGTATCAATGACCATTAGTTTTATAACGGTAGACGGTATAAAAAGTGATTCTGTCAAAGGACGTGTTATGCATAACAAAAAGATAGAGGGTATCTATTCCCTGGGTATCTATTTTAGTGAAGAAATTAATCCTAAAAATCAGCCCTCATTGTATGAACATATCCAGAATATCCTTACGTTGGATAAGTAGAACCTATCTCAAAATTGATATTTTATGATATGTCGTTAGCATGTCATTCCGGCTCTACGAGTCGTAGACTTGTCCGGTCTACGACTCATAGAGAATCTTTCTTTGTTTCCATAAGGATTCCCGACTCCCGAAAGCCTTCGGGATTGCGGGAATGACAACTTATAACCAAAAACCGATTTTGAGATAGGTTCTAGTCTTTATGACAGGATGTAACAGCCTCGTCAATCGTTTGCCAACTTCTTCCTGAAATAAAGGTAGTTTCATCTCTCTTCAAAATGCAATAGTTGAAATCGAAATCAACAAGGGGAAGCATATCCCCTCCCCAGGTAGGATGCGATAATGTTTTCTTTATGATAGATTGAATCCAGAGGAGTTTATTGTTATGACAAAAGAAGAGAGACATAGTAAAAGAACCCCTGTGCTTCAACCTATCAAGTATCTTTTAGCTCCGTCAATAATAGAAATATCTTATGATGGGGTTGTTACCGATATAAGTGACTCTGGGTTATGTCTTTTAACGACATTTCCCCTTAAAGATCGTCAGAGAATAATTATGCTGGATGAATCAGCTTCATTTGAAAAAGCTGCTATGGTGCGATGGAGTCAAAAATATGATGATATGTTCTACAAAATAGGCGTGGAATTTATTGAAGATCAAGCTTTCATGAATATCAAAGATAAAAGACGATTTAAAAGACTCAACATTAAAAATCTCAATATAAAAGGCGAAATGGCAAATGCTCATTACATGAAAATCTTGGATATAAGCCTCGGAGGATTGTTGATAGAGACCGACAAGAAATTGAATATCGGGGAGGAATATATCTTGCAAATGGAATACGAGGCGAAACAATGGCTTATCAGAGGGTATATCGTACGGTCAACATTGAAAAAATGGAAACAAGACGATCAAGGTAATACCATACCGATTTATAGCATAGGAATGAAACTTACAAGTGCTGTGAATGAAATACAAGAACTTCTCAATTTTATAAGGTTGAAACTAAAACAAAAAGATATAAATGAATATTTTTCTTTAAGCCTTGATGAGACTGATATCCAGGGGAAAGATATAAAATACTTAGAAAGCTATACACATACTTAAAAGCTCACCCTTACAGGGTTCTCACGTCTACCAGACTCCTTCCTGAAGTCACCATAACTTGGTATCCTTGAAACCAACACAGATTTCTATAGGGAATAAATACTGAATTATAAATATTTGTTGACAATGTTGAGTGTTTTTGACATTATTGCAAATAGAATTAAGAGGCAGAATCGACTTAAAAATAGCTCAATAGAAGTGTAAAGGCAAGGGAGTGAGAAAGGCAAAAGAGAATTTTTGAAGTTGAGGGTAAGAGCACACCAAAAAGGAGGAGAAAGGCAATATGAAGAAAACGTATCTTATTTTTAGTTTGGCAGTAGTCCTGACGTTGTCAATATTTTCAACGTCTCAGGCTGTTGTTGTGTACCAGGACCTTGGAACCGGTGCACCCCCCACCACAATGGGTGGTTACACATTAATGACATTTAGTACAGCCGCCCAGGCTGCAATAACTAATGGAACCGCTGTAACGACAATACCGGGTTCGCCAATTTTCGGAGACCTCACCCTTAATACAGCGCTTACTAAGGGGAACGTAGGCATCACGTGGGCGACATGGAGCCATGGGTATAGCGGACCGGTATTTACGTCGGAAACTGGTACGGTTTCAAGAAGATTAACGCTTCCACCGTTTACAGGTGCTTTCTATTTCTATATTGAACCAAGAGCCTTCGGACTACATAATATTACAGCAGTTACAAATTCCGGAGTTTCAACAGGGCCTATTCAAGTAGAAGGCAACTCGGGTGCGAGAGGGTTTGGTTTTTATACCACAGAGGATAATGAGTACATCGCATACATTGACATTAATGCAGATGCAGGTGCAAGCGGTTTCTCCATCGCAGAGTTCGGCATAGCAGAAGCGCCATTCATGTGTGTCGGCCAGGTCTGCTATTACAACTGCATCACCGGCAGTTGTCCTGCTTCACACTGTGACGTATACATTCCGGGCGCGGGTCAGGCACCAATAATGGTTGGTCAAATAACCTACCTCTGGCTTGGATGTGCACCGGGAGCATGTCCTCCTTCAGCCTGCTCAGTCTATATCCCGGTTCTGGGTCCGTAGGGACTTAACCACAACGTTTGCATCTTACAAAGGCAGGGTTATTCAAAACCCTGCCTTTTTTATTGTTCATTCCTTTTGATAATATTCAACATCTATATTTCAGACAGACACAACATTTGTAGGTGTTGTACGCACCCCCCATGGTTAATTTTGCGAATAAAAGAGAGTTTCTGTGACAGCGTTTTTTTATTCTGAGATGCAGAGATATTGATACTTGTAGATTCTCACTGAAAATTGATCTCCCTTTGGCGACACAGTTCACCTGCCAATATTGCATCAAAATGAATTTTAACAGTTTTATTTTACCAATAAGAATTATTGATTTAAAAAATACCAAGGTAAATGTAAGCCTAAAAATATTAGTTGAATTCTCACTCCTTGTATGAATTTATTTCCAGTGTTTAGAAACTGATATAATATATGCGGCCTGAGGAATAGAGCTTTTTTAAATTATTATTCATATCATTGAATATGATAAAACTATTGAAAAAAATCCCGTTTACCAAAGAACTTATAGATTCAATAAACACTAAATTCCTTAACTTAGAAGCAAAAATTGATAAGTTATCAAAAGATATAGTTAGCACCCAGGAGGCAATTCAGTCACTCCATAATAAGGAAGGCGAAAAGCCTAAAACACAGCATCCTGGCGTTATAATCTTTCCGCCAGGACATTATTACTCTCCCTTGCCAGACATTGAAGCGATAAAACTTGAAGAAGCTAAAATCTTCCATACCTATCCTGACTCACTCCCCGGTGTTGACTTGAATGTTGAAAGACAACTTCATTTGTTTAATGAATTTAAAAAAATATATAAAGAACAGCCCTTTCATGATGACAAACAAGAGAACTTGCGTTTTTACTTTAACAATGATGCTTATCCGCATGGTGATGGGATTCTGTTATATTGTTTTATCAGATACTTAAAGCCAAAGAAAATAATCGATATTGGCTCTGGGTATTCATCATGCGTTATCTTAGATACCAATGAACTTTATTTTAATAATGCGATCAATTGTACTTTTATCGATCCTTATCCGGAGAGATTACTTGCCTTCATTAAGGAACGAGATAGGCAAAAAATAGAAATAATTCCTAAAAAACTTCAGGAAATAGATATAGATTTCTTTTCCCAATTATCATCAGACGATCTGCTTGTAATAGATTCCACCCATGTATCAAAGGTTAATAGCGATGTGAATTATCTGTTTTTTCATATTTTGCCTTTATTAAAAAGGGGCATATACATTCACTTTCATGATATTTTTTATCCGTTTGAATATCCAAAGGAATGGATTTATCAAGGTTTTGCATGGAATGAATCTTATATGTTGCGTGCTTTTCTTCAATACAACACAGCTTTCAGAATACAATTTTTTAGCTCATATATGTTTCATTTTTATCGCAAAGAGTATGTTGAGGAAATGCCTCGTTGTACAGAAAAAATTGGTGGTAGCATATATATTAGGAAAGATTTTTAATCATATTTCTAATCGAAAAAACTATCTTGCTAATGAGGGCATAAGGATGAAGATATTAATAGTGAGGAAGTCCACAATTGAAGCACATATTCCATTCTTTTTATGCAGGGATAAGGATATTGTGCAACTAAGGATTGCTAAAATGATCAATCGTTGATCAACGAAAAATCCCGATGAGTCTGTAATAGCATCCTTTAATGTTTTTCACTGAACAGCAAACCGATCTATTACCTCTTCGACTTTTATCTTCTGTACCTCTTTCGTCTTTCTATCCTTTATCTCAACCAGGCCGTCTTTCAGGTTCTTTTCTCCGATGATGATATGCGTAGGGATGCCGATCAGATCTGCGTCCTTGAACTTCACTCCTGCCCTTTCATCACGGTCATCAAGAAGAACATCAACACCTTTCCCGGTTAATTCCTCATACATTTTCTCTGCTGTTTCGACAGTCTTTGCATCGTTCATGTTCAGGGGCAGAATCTCGACATCAAAGGGAGCGATGCTCTTCGGCCAGATTATTCCGTCCTTATCATAGTTCTGTTCGATCGCAGCCGCAGCAATTCGGGCAGGACCTATTCCATAGCTCCCCATGACCAGAGGGATTTCCTGACCTTTTTCATCAAGATAGAATGCTTTGAGGGGCGCCGAGTATTTCGTCCCCAGTTTGAAGATATTCCCGATCTCGATCACTTTTTCTATCCGTATGGGCGCATTGCACATGGCACACAGGTCGCCTTCCTTTGCAAGGGTTATATCATGCCATTCTGCAATGAAATCCTTTCCGGGTCTTATACCCTTTGCGTGATAATGCGGTTTGTTCGCGCCGCTTACATAGATACCTTCCTGAAGAGAACTGTCGGCGATAATCCTTATGCTTTGGTTCATCGGCCCTATGAAGCCCGCTTCAACGCCGAGGATATCCTTCACCTCCTGCTTGTGTGCAGGCCTATGCGTACCGATAATCCTGTTCATCTTCTTTTCGTGCATTTCCTGATCCCCTCTTACGACAGCAAGAACAGGTCCGTTCTCACTGATAAGCAACAGGCTTTTCAGAAAGTATTCGGGCTTGATCTTCAGGAAATTCGAGACTTCCCCGACAGTCCGCTTCTCAGGAGTATGCACCGCTTCAAAGGCCCAATCTTTCTCTTCTATCTTTTTCGGATTCGAGAGGGCAAGCTCTACATTCGCGGCATAACCGCAGGAATCGCAGAGCACGATTTCGTCCTCTCCCGCCTTGCTCGGAGCCATGAATTCATGAGAAACTGCGCCGCCCATCATTCCCGGGTCTGACTGGACCATCAAGAACTTAAGCCCGCATCGTGAAAATATCTTATGATACGCATCGGCATGGAGCTGATAGTTTTTTTCGAGCCCCTCTTCATCAGCGTCGAAACTGTAGCTGTCCTTCATGATGAATTCTCTTGTTCTGAGAATGCCGCTCTTCGGCCTTGCCTCGTCTCTCAGCTTTGTCTGTATCTGATACCACACCTGGGGGAGGTTCCTGTATGAGCGTATCTCTTTCTGTGCAAGCCACGTCATGATCTCTTCGTGGGTCATGCCGAGGCACATGTCCCGGCCTGTCCTGTCTTTCAGCCTGAACATCTCTTCCCCGATAGCAGACCATCTGCCGGTCTCCTGCCATATTTCAGCCG
>JGI11641J44799_10000146_pt1 | contig 19428 bp, 18 predicted proteins | sample WetSurSiteA1Bulk_FD_44799 | JGI IMG/M metagenome (IMG submission 44799) | reverse complement strand
GCCTGCGCTGAAAATATTCTCTCAGGGTCCATCTGATGAAGATGAGCCATTGAATAGATAGACAGGCATTACCATCGCTTTTGTGAGAAGCAGGTACTTAATACTTCCGTTCGTTTCCACATTCCGCATTAATGCTAAGCGGGATAGGGCTGAGCTTGGCGTGATATATCGGCCGGGGCTGGAGTCCAGGACAATCCTGAGCTATTAATACTTTTAATAGTTTACCTGATGCAATGAGCTGGAGTAAACCCAACAACCTATGATTTCTATTAAATCTTTGCGGGTTACCAATTAAGAAAATATCAGCTAGAGAATAAAACAGGAATGGACTTTTACGAAAAGTTAATATATTGAATAAGAGGTCTATTGAAAGTATGAATATTTACTCTTATATTTATAAACAGTAAGTGAATGGATTATTCACATTGCATACAAATCTACTGTAATTACAATCAAGACTTTCACAAATGAGCAAGATGGCCAAAATACTTGGATCATCCTTTCTTATGAGAATGATTAGAGCATTGACGAACTACTTCAGTAAGGATTCCAAAAAATCTGAGGGTACGCTTGCTCGCGAAAATACTGCGGTTGTTTTAGAGTGGGATACAAAACTACCACAGATGGACGCGGACATTTCTGGGGTAGGCAAGTTCCTAATTCCTGTACGAGAAGATTTTGATGAATTTGTAAATAACGCATACAGAATTGTTAGCAAGGCTCGCGAATTTCTGGGTCAGAAAAGGACAGAAGAGCTATTGTCAAATGTTAATGCACTAATCCTTTTGGCGAATAGAGCATACCTGGAAAAGGATCAATTGTTACTTAATGCATGCTGCAGGGAAATTGAATACTCCTTGTCTGTAGTTGAGGAGCAGCAAACCAAGTATTATCAAATATTGGATGGTTGCCGTGAAAGCATTGAATACTGTGAGAGTTTTATCAAAGAGCAGACGCCTTTGGAAATGAAATCAGAGAACACCCCTCCGCTTTATATTTTTATTCCTGAGATCGTAAAAAAAATCATCGATGAGTTAAATATTTCTCAACATATAATGAAACTAATAATTCAAGAGCATGCTGAGATACTCGATAGATTTCCAAGGATAGAATACTTAGAATCATTAATAAATATCAAAGAGGAGTCGGTAAATGAAAGTTGCGTTCCCCATCTTCAGTCGGCATTCAAGACGATAGCGAAAGCCAGGAGCTTCCTTTCTGAAGCTGTTAATGAAGCAAATGTCAGGCATTTACATAATGATCCAAATGTCTCTGACTTCTTTCATGGTGGGAGGGGATATGTTGATTCTTCTACCTTAACGCGTACACTTACATCAAATATGCCTTTCGGCGTAAGCGATTTGGTACATTTTACAATAACTTCACCGCCAGTTGTTACGTGCGGTACTAATTTCCTAATAGATGTATGGGCGCACCTGGATGAACAGCGACAAGAGGTCATCGAGCGAGCTAAAGAGGAAGCTGGTGGAAAGAATATTAAAATCAAAAGCAAAGGACCTGTCTCCTTAGCAAGGGGCAGTGTTCTCTTTGTGAGACTCAAAATTGAAGGTTTTGATATTGATCCATCACAAGATACAATTCTTTGGGAAGGCGAAATAGGAAATGCAACATTCGCTCTCACAGTTCCCTCCAATGCGGAATTTGGATCGCATAAAGGATCTTGCGGTTTTTATGTTAACGGATTGCAAATTTCGTCACTTATTTTCTCCATTGATGTCGGAAGGGAAACATTGGGATCGATGAGCGTTCCTTGCATAGAAAATAGGTATAGGCGGGCATTTGTTTCTTATGCAAGCTATGACAATGATGCTGTGCTGGCTCGTATTCAAGGAATGGAGAAAGCATCACCTGATATGGATGTGTTTTATGCTGATGAATCGCTTCTTTCAGGACAGAAATGGAAAGATGTGTTAAGAAAAGAGATATTAAACCGAGATGTCTTATATCTGTTCTGGTCAAAAGCTGCTAGTGAATCTGAATGGGTGGATTGGGAGTGGCGTTTTGGGTATAAGGAGAAAGGCCTTGATTTCATTGATCCAGTTCCGCTTGTATCACCAATAGAAATACCCCCACCACCGGAACTCTCGGATCTTCATTTCAATGACTGGGTTCTTGCGTACATGCGCGGTAGACATATTCCAAAATAATTGAAAATAGGATTTGTTTAAATATTTTTAGATTTTCTGGGTTAGCAACATGAACACCATGGGAATACTAACCCAGTTTTAGATAATAAAATCATTGAAGGCAAGGGTAGTAAGGCATTTCATACCGAAATTTCCGGATTGACCTTATTGGATTAACTGCTAATGTTGCTGGTGATGAGATAGTCTTCTTTTAAGTTCTTAGTAGTAGATTTTAATTGTTCTTTATCATAACAGATCATATTCGTCGCAGGCTCCTGCCACGGCCGAACGGGTGCCGACCGCAGAAACCGCGGAGCGGTTGAAAGTGATTCGCACCGGGTGATACGCGATGATATTCATATGATTGCAATCCTTGCCTCCAAAAACTAATCCTGTTTGAATTGATTCTCCTTGCATTCACTAACTTTATTGCACAATGCAAAATCCCTGACAACCATGAAACCAAAGCTATTTATCATTGCCCTCCTCCTGTTGCTCCTTGTCGCATATTCCTGCAAGCATCCGGATAAAGCTAATCAGGTTCAGCAACAAGACACCCTGCAACCCCGGCAGGCATGGGCGCTCGTAGTGCATGGCGGAGCCGGAAACCTGCGGGAAGATGTTCTGGATTCCGCATTGGCGAAGCAGTACCGGCAATCGTTAACGGAGGCCCTGCGGGTTGGTGGGAAGATCCTGCAAGACGGAGGCACAGCCGTGGATGTCGTGGAGACCGTAATACGGATTATGGAGGACAACCCCCTTTTCAATGCCGGCAAAGGGGCCGTTTTCTCCCACGATGGGAAGAATGAACTGGATGCTTCCATCATGGATGGTTCAACCATGCAAGCCGGAGCAGTGGCCGGAGTAACTGACATTAAAAACCCAATCAGCGCAGCCAGGGCAGTAATGATGAACTCGCCGCATGTGATGCTTTCGGGAGCCGGTGCTTCGCAGTTTGCACGTGAACAGGGATTGGAAATGGTACCACCCGGATACTTCCATACCGATCGCAGGTGGAATGAACTGCAGGAACTCCTGAAAAAGGAAAATCATGGCACGGTGGGCTGTGTAGCACTCGACAAACAGGGCAACCTGGCAGCCGGCACCTCCACGGGAGGGATGGCCAATAAAAAGTATAACCGGATCGGTGACAGTCCCGTTATCGGTGCCGGAACATACGCCAATAACGCAACCTGCGCAATTTCCTGCACAGGTCACGGGGAATATTTCATCCGGTACGCAGTGGCCCATGATATTTCAGCCCTTATGGAATACAAGGAGTTGCCTCTTCAGGAAGCAGCAGAATTGGTCGTGATGGATAAGCTGGTTAAAGCCGGAGGCGAAGGTGGGGTGATCGGAGTTGACCGGATGGGGAATATCACCATGACCTTCAACACGCCCGGCATGTTCAGGGCCTTTGCCACGGCAGCCGGGAGGGAGGGGGTATTTGTGTTTAGTGAGAAGTGAAAACTGTACAGTGAAAAGTGTAAAGGTGGTGGTTATTAACAGATTTTCACGGATGAACCTAATGCAACGCATAAATACAGCTGTCGGTGCTACCGAAATATACCATACCATTGGAGACAGCAGGTGATGAAAGAACGGATCCCACGGAATAAATTAAATTAACAGCTTTCAGGTTAGCCGCATAAGTGTTTTCCGTAAATACTTTTGCATAGTTGAATTCGCCGTTCGGGGCAATAATGGAATCCTTGTTGGCCTTTGCAGACGGCGTTTGAAATTCCCATACTGGTTGTCCGGTTCTGGCCTCAAATGCCATCAGACTTCCGCCATGATTTCCCAGGTATATTTTACCGTCAGCCAGGGCCGGTGAAGAAAACCCATAGGTTTTGCAATCGCTTGTATACAGCAACTTCCCGTTGATCGCATTCAAAGCGACTAATTTGTGGGAGTCTGATGTTTCATAATAAAGGGTATCATTGTGTATTGCCGGCGTAGCATTGACCCACGAGAAATTGTTGAAGTACTTCCATTTCAGATCGCCGGTCTCGGCTTCAATTGCCCATATATGGGCATCACGGCAGCCGGAATAGACAATTCCCTTATAAACAACAGGGGACGATTGAAAGCCGACCTGGTTGTAATAAACCGTATCGATTCCGGTTTTGAACTTCCATTTCAGCGATCCGTTTTCTGCATTCAAGGCGTACAGGTAACTGTCCCAGCTTCCAAAATACACTGTGCTGCTGGCATAAGCCGGGGACGCATGAATTACTCCATTGGTTTTGAATTCCCAGAACTTGTTGCCGGTATTACAATCCAGCGCATAAAATATTCCTGCTCCGCAACCAAAATAAACCTTGCCATTGGCAACAACGGGCGAAGAAAGGAAGATATCCCAGGGATCCTCAAGATCCCTGTCTTTTTCCGGCATTCCGTGTAAGCCCGGTGCAGAAAAGACCCTTTCTCCGGCCGTTTGGAATTTCCAGATTTCCTGACCCGATTTTTGTTCAATGCAATAGATATATCCATCAAAACTAACCACATACACTTTTTCATCATATATTGCAGGCGAGGAACTCACACGTCCGCCAGTTCTGAATTTCCACAATATTTTGCCGTTCCTGGCATTCATTGCATACAAATAGCCATCATCACTGCCGATAAAGAGTTCATTTCCGGATATCACAGGCGATGAAAATATACGGCCACCGGTCTTATAGCTCCATGCAACACCCCGGAGGGTGTCAATTCCACTGGTTTCACAAAAGCCTGAATGACTGGCATCGTTGTGAAAATAGACGGCTTTATAACTGCTGTTGCTTTGGCAGGCCATGAGCAGAGCAGTAGCTAAGCAGATAACAATGGTTTTAGAATCAATCATGGTTTCACGTTGATGGTACTCCTCTTACAGACTCCTTTCCTGCCGGTTTACCCTATTGGAAATTATAAATTGCGAATTATAAAAGGCGTAGATGCACGCTACGCCTGTCAGGAAGAACAATATGTTGAACTATGGAAACAGATCAACAGAAGCCGGGCCCCTTAACCATAAGTACAATTCTGTATTACTGTATGAACCCTATATTATAAGCATTCCCGATCATATCAACATAACAAACTCCGACACTTCTGATATTGGCCAATGGTACCGGCTCCGGTAAAATGAAAGTATAAAGTTCGGTGTTCGTTTTCGCTTCGGGATTTTCCCATAAAGTACCAACCTGGCATATGCGGTTGCCCTGAAAACCATCCAGTGTTACCTGTGTCTGAAAAACATAGTTTTCAGCAGTAACCAAAGCCTGATTCATGTCTCTGTATTCGATGGAAACAGAAACAACCTCATTTGCTTCGTTGGTATGAACGGTTGGCTCTGCCAGGATGAAAAAGTATTTTGCATTTATATTCGAATAATTCAATGTATAGCTCTTATTATCAATCGTTACTGTGTAGATCCCCTGTGCAAAGGGTAAAAAGGCCGAACCAAAAGGATATCCCTGGGGGGCAGGAGCTTCTCTCTTGAAAAAAGCTATAAAACAATCAGGACCTGTGGCATAATGAGGCTGAATAATATCAGTATAAGGTGAACCTTCCGGACCGGAAAGAACGATGTTTTCATTTTCCGGAATGAGCGCTTTGCCTCCGGCAATACGCATGGCATAATTGATGAAAAAGTGAGCAGTATCATTTATTTGCGGCGGAGTATCGTTCAATCCCCAGGAGCCACAATAAATATCAAATAGGGTGCTGATATTGAATTCTTTCTTAACCAGAATATCGGGAACGCCATCATTATCAGCATCTATATTTTTGGATAATGATTCATAATAGGCTCCCAGCTCTTTATACCATGCAATTTCATCCTCGTTCAGGTTAATTTCATTGCCAATAGGATTATTGGTGGGTATAACACGGGTTCCTTCGAGTGTTAAACTACTCAGGTCAATGACTGTATTATCACCGTCTTTTAAGCTCACCAGGGGAAGCACATTTAAACCTCCCGCACACAAAGCACCAATGTATTGGTTGTTTGCATCAAGAAAAGCCAGTGCAGTGGCTGTCCCTGATGTGGCACTTGCCGTGAAGGCATTGTCTTCGATATTGAAAAGCTGATATCCGGTACTGTTAAAAACGAGTACTTTTTTGGCATCTGACAGGGATAACAGACTTTCTGATTTTGTTCCGGTACTCTTCAGGTTACTGCCCGAAATACTCCCTTTTATAACAATTCTGGCATAATTCGATTCAGCATTATTATTGTCTTTGTTGCAACTTACAATAATCATTGAAATTGCGATGAGCAGAAACAGGTTTCTCATAATTCAGTTTATTTGTAATATTTAACTACTCCAGATAGGTTATGACAATTGAAGGTATGATCGTCAACTAAGGCGGGTAGGATTATTGGATGGTGTTATCAATTAAACGAAAATGGTTAACAGAAGGTTATGTAAAAGCAGGGTTTTGTCCAGCAGCAAAGTGCTATAAGCAGAAGAATTTCTCACAGGCTTCGCAGAGAAAGAGTTTCACGCGGATAGCTTAGTGGAGTTTAACGCCATGCCAGGCGTAGAATATTCACCAAATATTTTCATTTATACAAAAGTAAAACCCAGTCCATTTCAGACTGGGTTGTGTCAATACATACTTCCAATTGTTAACGATACGTTATTTGATTATCCAGTCAGTGAATTCCTCGGTTTGGTAAAGCAGGTATTTGCTAAATTCCTCAACTATAGGTTTCATTTTGTCTAAGGCTGCCTTAACTTCATCGGAGCCTTCACCTTCTTCAGTTGGCCAGTATTTATTCCGTATTTCCCTGGATTCAAAATACCATATTTCACCCATTTGATTCTTTTTTGCTCCTCTATCGCCTATTAATACATACATTTTCAAGCCCGGCATATTTTCTTCAAAAGCAGGAATGTATTTATTTAAGTAAAAATCCAGGTATTGATTCATCGTTACATCTGGTTGAAGAGTTACCGTATAACTACGAACAGCGATGACAGCACCTTTTTTCAGGGTTTGTCCAATCGCGACTCCTGCAAAGAGGGAGATTGCTATGAGAAAAATTAGTTTTTTCATCAGATTAGGTTTTGATTAATGACTGGGAATTAATAATGGAAGGGCAATTGCAAGATGAAAGTTACAAAAATGGAAAAGGGAAGTCAAGTTAAATTTGACCAGTTTGATAAGTTTCAGTTTATTAAGAGAGTAGTTTTAGGACCAATGGAGACAACAGGTGATGAAAGAACGGATCCCACGGAATAAATTAAATTAACAGCTTTCAGGTTCGCGGTTTAAGTGTTTTCCAATAAATACTTTTGCATAGTTGAATTCGCCGTTCGGGGCATGAATCTTATACTGTAATTATTTTACTAATACACAATTACATCTTGTCCCTGGTCCGCCAACCAGGCTGATTTTAGTATTCCACAAAGAAGATCTTCAGATCAGCCTGGTTTTCATATTCAACAAGATAAATCATGAATTGCGCCTGGTTCTCGTACTTCGTGAAAACCCATTTGCCATCGTTTTTCCCGACCTGGTTTTTGTAGTTCACGACAAAGACCTTGATATCGGCCTGATTGGCATATACCACCGAATAAATATTCTGGGCGGATACTGTTTTACCGGCAACAAGCAGAATGAGGGTTATGAATATTTTGTATATGGGTTTCAAGTACCATTTATTGTTAAAGAAAATCACTTTTGCCTGCGGCCTACTAGGCATAAATAACTCAACAGGATGTTTATTCCAGGCCGGAACCAATATGAATGCTTACTAAGCAGGCAGAACCTGGTATAATATTCCGGCCGAGGTTGGAGCTTCGGGCGAACGGGAGAGAACTAAAAAAACGAAATTAATTTACCGTATACTCAATATATAATACTGGATTATATAACGTACCATATTCAGGTTCAAGCTCTTTCGAATAGAATCCGCAATATGCAGATCCTGTACTGATAAAGTTACTTGATGCCACTAAAGAATAATAAACCTGATATTGACAATAAAGGAAATCTGCAGTAACATCGAAGGACTGAATATTTGTTACCTCAAATGGTATATCATTTTTACCTGCAATTGCCATGGCACTATGTGAGGGTCTATTATTATAGGTTATAGTTTCTTCTTTCCAATTTGTATCTGAAATTCCATAAAGAATTGTCTGTGCTGTTGGTTTTGTTACAGAATTATTGAAACTAGTGGTTAATCTTATTTCAGCCTTTTCAATCGAAACATTATATGGAATATTGATTAGGCTAAATTTAAGGTAAGAGTAATAATAATAAACGCCAAGTCCCCCAAAATCAACCTTTCCCGTAAACAAATTGAGATCTGTGCCATAATTCTCTTCAGGGGCTCCACTGCAAACATAAGCATCATCTGTTGGATATATTATTAAAGTGTGGATTTCTGGTTCTTCTGGTTCAACAGGTATTACCATTATTATTATTGATTCTGAAATTTCATCGGGGTTTTCCGAATCACTTATTCCAACATTTATTTGAAAATTAGTTGCTTCCTGAACTGTCGGAGCAAACCAAATAACAGAGGATACACTAGTACTATTAAATGAACCTCCACTTGCTGACCAATTGTATATAATTTTATCGCCATCTATATCAGTGGCTTCACATACAATATTAACCTGTTCTCCACTATATACAGTATTGAAATACGAGTATAATGAAGTAATCTCTGGAGGAGAATTAATAATCTTTGTATCTTCATCACAGGAAGAAGAAAACAAACAAAAGATTAATAAAGATAAAAGAAGTGTTTTCATCGGATGGGTTTATTAGATTTACTAGGAGTACTTATAAAATTAAGAAATTTATACAGATGTCTGATAAAAAATTGACAAAAGAACCTATATATGTGATTAAATTTTAATGGCTTAAGTTATCAGTAATTCGGATTTCGGAATCGATACAGCACAAAATAAATTAACGGCACTATTAATACTCCATGTAATTCCATTCGCTTTATGAAAGGCAGATCAATCGCAGTATAACACTGAAGAATTTTTTCTGGAAGGAGTGTAGAAAAATATGATCACACAGGCAGAGCCTTTAGAGATATACCAGCTGAGGCAGGATCCTCAGCCGAACAGGGTAAAGAAGTTGTGAACAAGGACAACAAGTCACGCCTGAACCATCACTTCCCCTTTAATCTCTTGATCTCATTAAAATGGTCGATGGCTGTTTTTTCACGTTCGAGCCTGGTTTTTGTCCGGTATGCCTCAAATTCAGCATTAAGTTCATCCAGATCTTTCAGGGTGCGGATCGTAACACTCCTGTTTTGTTTGAAGGACAGGAATCCGATTACCAGGAGGAGGACCAATGCCCCCAGAACAGACCACATTAAGGAATTATAGGCTGCCTTGTTCACTTCTATACCCAGAATACCAATGCTGTTCTTGGTACGGGTTTTCTCGGTTAATTCATTACTGGTAGCCTCCAGGCTTCTATTAAGAGAGTCAATCCGGTTGTCGAGCAGGGTGGTTTGCGCTAACAGCCCGGTAATCCTGCCTTTTGCCTTTGTCAATGAATCCAGGGCGTTCCTGCGGATACTGCGGTACATATCTTCCCGTATGGCCCTGTAATTCTCATATATCCGGGTGTGCTCATCCAGGTATTTCATTTGTTCGGATATTGTACCCTCCTTAAACACCTCCGGGAGATCGCTCTGGCAATTGCTCCTGGCGGCTACAGCCAGCACAATGCTTGCGATGAACCAAAACCTTACTGCTAACTGGTACATATTTAAAGAATTAGATTTACCAAGGAAACATCACCTTGGCCAGCATTAGAACGTAACTAAGTTAGATTTATTACTGGTTGAAGACTGCTTTAAGCGAAGATTGATTAACCTAACGCAAGTATTCGATAACCTGTAAATAAATAGGCTTAAACCGGGTCATTTTTCTATGGGCCTCATCATAAGGCATGTTAAAAGGGGTACCTGGTTTATCTGCCCCAGGCACACCTAAAGCACTTGCAACTCCTACGATCCCATCATCAGGTCCTTCAATTTTCAGGTTCCAGTCAGTTCTGCTCGTGGCAGCGATAACATAATAGGGCAGGGCGGGTTGCGTTAATTCCATCATCTGATTGATATAGCCAGAAGTGGTATTAAGATCCCTGAATCCCTGGGTAAAATAATTGTACATGTTATAATCCGAAAGATCCTCTTCGGCCACCAATGCGCCAAGATAATCTCTTATAACTGCCAATGGAGAACCCTGGTGCGGCGTACCCAGGGTTATCAGTTTATGAATATATTGCGCACCTTCATATTGCTCTATCACTGAACGTGATACCAGGCCCCCCATACTATGTGCAACGATATCAATTTGTGCCCCGCCGGCATATTCGTGCAAGGTTTGGGCAAGTATTTCGGCATTATCTTCAATACTCCATGAGGAGTTATATCCAAAAGTCCAGTATTCTGAGTATGCCGGATCCGTTTCTGTCTTAATCCAGGTTAAAAGCGAATCCCAGACCGTAGTTCTGCCTGTCCAGCCGTGCACCAGCAGTAGCACTTTTGAAGTGGGACCGGCTGAGGGAACGCTATAAGACATTGCTCCATCCGGATCGATAGTTACCTTATTTAATCCCATTTCTTTTAAAGGGGGGGTCTGTTTGACAATTAAGGTCATTATAATTATCTCACTCAAAGGATATTCCGTATTCTTTCTTGCAGACAATTCCCAATTGATAATATCAATATTTACCGTTGCCATTCCTCCATGGGTAGAAAATTCGACAGGAAAATAGGTTGCACCGTTATATAGAAAAATAAAGCAATTGTCTGCAGATACAACATTGGAGGATATGGGAAATGATAATTGCAATGGTTTTAGCAGGGAATCTGAGGGTATTCTTAATGTAATGGGATACCCAATGATTTGCATATCTTTATTAGGAACAGTCGAAGGCTCATGTCCTGTTCTTCCAACGAACACTTTACCGTCAGATGGCAAAGCATAGGAGGGAATAATTAGCTTTACCGAATCAGCAGTAAGGAGCATGCCACCTGCAGCAGCAATGATTAATTTTTCAACTTGTTTTTCAATAAGAGGATTCCATGAAATGTCTTGCTCACAGGCAAATATTGTGAGAATGATAAGCAGAGAAAGAATTATCCGTTTCATGGATCAGGTGCAGGTTGGTAAGATCATGCCAGGTTGGTTAAAGTTAAGTATTATTATCAATAAGAATGCCAAGATCTGTTTGATCAGCAATTCAATTCCAATGACTTATTCCAAACAGGAAACCATCATGAGAAAATGCAAATTTGAATCTGCCTTTGAATCGGGACAAAAGATCACTTTATGGAACTTTTTAGTCGATCAGCCAATAATGTGTCCAAAATACAATCAGAAAAACGAGAAAAGAAATAGAAACCAGCCATACGCCAATGCGCAATCGTCTCAAAAACAATGAAATCAGGGCACACAAAAAGCTTTTACACTGCAAAACAATAGTGAAGTAAAGCAGTTCCCTACCCGGATAATAATGACGCCAGGGGCCGTGATTCCCTTCGTACGTACCCCATGGAGAAGGAATCATGCCATCCTGAATGCCATGATACCATGCTAAACCAAAGGAAATAAATGACAGGAAAAGAAGTAAAAAGGAAATGAGAACAAAGCCTTTGGCAAGGAAGCTTCTAGCTTTGAAGGTACCCATTGCATTAAGTAGATTATGAAGCTTCATAAAAGCAACACGATAACTTGAATAATTTTCTTACCAGGCCTTCAGACAAGTTAAACTATTCATGTAAATATAGGGCTTTATAGCCCGCAAGTCAATTGGGTTTTTAGCCCTTTTTTAACAATCGGGGGTCAAAGCCCGAATTAAGGGTGGGTGTATTTAATTAATTCTGCGACCTTTATTAAATGTTGGAAAAAAGTGTTGATTTACAAAGAAAAAATGTTCAACAGAGGGTTATTATTTGTAAATTTAACAACCTCAACCGACCAACCCTACACCCTACTGAGCAAACCTGATGTTGCCCTGCCATTGATCAGCCCAGAATCGATAAAGGCAGGTTTTGGATTTTCATACCCGTTGTTCCTTTCCGCAAGCGAACGGTGAATTATTGAAGCAATGGAAACTAATTTTTAATACTAAATAGCTATGCAAATGGAGGGTAAAGTTTTTCGGATCAGTGCGAGAGGAATCATCGCAGCTGCAGCTGCAATGCTGCTTGTGTTGTTTACTACAAGGGGACAGGCGCAGGAGGCTCTTAAAGGCCCGCAGAGCCCTCCGCCCAAGCTCTCCTCAATAACCTATGATCATCCTCCCAACGAAGGATGGATTGGCAGACCAGGCGGCATACTCTACACCATTACCAACATTACCCTGGCTAATACCACTACCGTGTACTGGGCTATGCTTGCTGATTCAATCAAGCTATCGATGGATGGCAGTGTTTATGCGGGTGCTGAAGTGCTAAGCTTTGATGCTGCTGCATCCAACCTGGCAGGCGGAATATCAGTTTGGACAGGTGCCACAAACATCCCTATCGAAGGCGGCAGTCCAAGGCCCCTGCTATCTAGATTTACAATTACCGTGGTGGATGTGTCTGATAATCCGCTCCCGCTTACTGACGCGGTAAGTGTAGGTTTACCGGTCAATACCGGCGGTATTGTACCTGTCACGGGGAATTCCATGGTATTTAAGACAAGGGTTGAAATGCTGGTATCGGATAATGGTGGTACCACATATGTTCCGCACCTCGATTACTATGATGCCGCCCCGACACCTCCGGAGGCCATAGCAGCATACAGCTCTTATACCCCCGGATTCTATTGGCAAAATGATCCTCCTGAGTTGGAAAATCTGGTCACCCTGAATGTTGATGAAGGAGATACTTCTGGCATAACAAGCGCCATCCTTAAGGCTGTTGATGTTGAAAGTGCTCCGGCAGACATACTTTTTGTGGTTGATCCGAAAAAGGAAGGATTATCGCCCCGGTATGGCAAGGTGATCAAATCGGACAATGACCTGGCCCCGGGCGACACATTTACCATGGAGGAAATAAACAATGAGTTGATTGCCTATGCTCACGATGGCAGTGAAACCGTTAAAGACACTATTGCATTGATGGTGGTGGATGGTGACGGCACAAAATACAGGGATGGAGCGGATTCCATATTTTATCTTGAGGTGAATGTCACGCCTTTTGATGACCCTCCGTCCGTTGCTGTGAACGAAGGAATGACTTTGGATGAAGCGGCGACGCTGGCATTGAGCGATGCCATGCTACAAACAACGGATCCTGAAAGCAACAGCTCCGCTGTTACCTACACATTCGATCCGGATGGCAGTTCGGATCTCCCGGGTCACGGGCTTCTTAAGCTGAGCAACATACCTTTGAGCGACGGGGCTACCTTCACACAGGCCGATATCCACAACGGCAACCTGGTATACCAGCATGATGGGTCTGAGACCCTCCTGGACGGTTTTGTATTCCAGGTAGCGGATGAATTCGGACACCTGGCAGGAGAAGCTGGTAACAACGAATTCTTTTTCGAGATAACGATCAATCCGGTAAATGATCTGCCCGTGCTGTCCAAAAATGTTACTGCTGCAGTTAATCAGGGAGAGGAGGTCATTATCACCAACCAGTATCTTGCTGCATCGGATGCCGAGAGCAGCCCAGGGGAGATAACCTTTACCCTGGATCCTGACCACAATGTGTTACAACCCAATGCTGGAGTTGTTAAGCTGAACGGCACAGCCCTCGCGGATGGGCAAACCTTTACCATGGCCGATATTAACAACAGTATAGTGACCTACGATCAGGATGGGAGTGCCAGCACAACAGATTTCTTTGCTTTTTCAGTGGCGGATGCGGATGGCGGTATTGCCTCGGATGCCGGGTTTACAGTTTTTCATTTCAATGTTACCATTACCCTGCAGAACAATCTTGATAATGCCACAGGAAATACCACCGAATTGTTCACCCTGTTCCCCAATCCCGTCAGGGACCAGATTAATATTACCTTTAACGATGTCACCGGAGGCAATGTTCAGCTGGAGCTGCTGAACAGCATCGGGGAAAAAGTCTGGGAAAGCAGGCTGGAAGAAGGGAAAAACTATAGTGTACCTTTCGGGAACTATCCGGCCGGAGTATACTATCTGAAGGCAGAAAGAAACCAGGAAATTCAGGTTGAGAAAGTAATTAAAAAGTAATAAGTTAGGGACGAGGGACGAGGGATGAGGAAGAGAATTCCTGTCCTTCGTCCCTTGTTCTGTTAAACAGCACCTGCGCTGGCAGTGGTTACCATCTTTTTCATGGTAATTGATATAATATAAGGATATTCAGCAGGTTTAATCCTTTACACACCGGACACTGAGGCCCGTTTCCCGGGGACACGGAAACAACTGTGCGGTTCCATGGAAATTCTGGATCATCACGTAGTATACAAAGAGCGTATCGTACATTGTACTGCTCCACCATGCGCCTGTGTAATCAATGCTAAAGAAACCGGCACTTGCACTGCGGGCACCACTTGGCAAGGCTGTAAAACCCGATTCGTTGGTGGCTCCCGTGTTTGGCTCCTGCCAATGAAAGTTGCCAATTTCCTTTAATCTACCCCCTGCGGTTTCGGCACCTCCCAAAAAGGTAATCAATGTATCCCAGTCCGTCATTGCTGGGACATGCCATCCGGCGGGACAAAGCCTTTCCGTTTCAATAGCATACCAGTTGTACAATGCACCCCAGATCTCCTTATGATCCTCTTGGTATTCATACCAGCAATATCCGGGAGTTGAAAGGCCGGACCACGACAAATGTTCTATTACCCGGGGTACGGCAATTCCATCATGGGTATGTGTAGTGCGGAGATTTTCAGCCATCCATACCTGCTGCCCGATGAGAACAGTCTTATAGGTATTTCCATCCCAGTCTGTTATGCTATCATAGGAAATAAGTGGATTGAACTGAATACTGGAGATATCATCATCGTCCGCCTGCTCTTTCTCGCAACGATGCATGAATAATACAAATGCCAATATCAGAATCAGGTTATGAAAGCGAATGTTGCCAAATTTATCCATGGCTTTAATGCATGGTCTGGTCACAATTAATGCATTGATCTATATAAATATATAAATTCAGGGACCTGATGTCAAACACTTTTTGACCAATACCTTCAGTGAATCATATCCAGACAATTTTGTTGCTTGTCTGTTTCAGGTAACCCATTACAATCATGAACTGGCCTGATATATAAGTCGACATAATCAGGACAGAAGCCCCGTGCAAAGGGTGGCTGAATTTATTGACAGCGATCAGGGAATCGGACAGAACAAATAATACAGCACCGCATAACACAAGCAAATAGCTGGCGCTGCTGACCTTTCTGATTCTGCTTATGGCACCGGCAAGCATGGTGAGGATAACAACGGCATATATCATAACAGGGATGCGCATGATACCAAGATCATCGTACAAATAGTACAACAATCCGGCGCCATATAAATATACCGGCAAAATGGACAGGCTGTATTTCCATCGTGATGCACTACTGCCGGGCGTAAGAAAGAATACAACAAAATACAACACCTGGGTAAGCAAAAAACAACCCAATCCCAGCATGAACATCAGCTCATTTTGCCGGGTGAGCTCCAAGGCAATGTCTCCTGCCCAGGAGAAGAGAAGTGCTGAGAACATCAAACCGTTTGTCCTGTCAGACATATTCCTGCTGTTGATCCAAAACAGGAGGATAAGCAGCGGGATGATAAGTGCTTTTACGGCAATATTCGGAAGGCCTTCCTGCCCATCATCCAGCAGCATGAAGATAATTCCCGCAATGAAATAGAGTGCAGACAGGATCTTTGTTTTCATAACCGGATCATATTCATGAGCTATTAATGTCTCTTATCTGTAAAGATAGTACCGACACAGGTTTGAGCCTGCACCGAACCAGCCTCACCTGAAAATCAGGTTAATCGTAATAGCTTGGTTTTCCCGGACTGCGATTCTACAGTCGTTAAAATCGGGGGCACGCAGTTTCGGGCTAAAGTTCTTCGAAAAGCCAAACCCTTCCTTCGGGATGCCGAATAAGCCCAAATTGCAGATCCCGTCAGCATTCTGATCATGGAAAATGGCAATGGCATAATCTCCGCGGGGAAGGTCCGGGATGGCACATGATGCTGTAAGATTATGCACTTCAACAAATAATTTCCTGAATTCTTTTCCTTCGATGGGGAAATCTTTTTCGCGGTTATAAACACCCACGACAACAACCCCGCTTACTGTTTTCAGGTTGTTTACCGTCAGCAGGAGGGTTACATTCTGTGGGTGTCCGGTCTGACCGATCATCGAAAGGCAAAGGAGAATAGCGCATTTCATCATGGAACCTCACGAAATCTTCGATTTGACAGCGCAAAAGTTACTGACATTTCAAGGAATTTGCAAGAGCTGTTGTGTTGTAAGGGCAATCCCCGGTGCAAAAAAAAGGCAGGGCGCTTGTTGCTTTAACGAGATAGAGTTATAACGGCTGATCCTTGCCTGATTACACCCTGCCGGGGTTCAGCTGGCATGAATTTCATCGTTTAATACCGCGGGAGGTTAAAAAGTAACCTTTGGGATGGAAAAAAAATTAAAATGCGGCAGGGGCAGTTGCAGCAGAGGCATTGGTAATAGCAGCATGAGCAGTCGCGGTCAGGATGCCTTTTTCATAAATATTTCACGTGCCGCCTCAACGGCTGCTTCCTTGATATAATCATCAAGGCCATTCGGATTTTCAGTCAGCATTTGTACTTCATCGCGTGTAATCAGGCTGTTGGTTTCGGCGTACCGGATGAAGTTGTCAAACCAGGTATCAAAAAACACAAGCAATTGATCGGCTTCATATGAGCCCGGATCAGCATTCCCCTGAAAAAATTCCAATGCGAATTCTGCCAGATACTTTCCGATTTCACGGATCCTTTTAATGGGGAAGGACATTACTCTTTTCATGACTATAACGTATGGGTGATCTGTATAAAGTGTTGTTTTACATACCCATTGTACGTAAAATATCTGAGCAGGTCACAAGTTTTAAGCTGTATATGACTAATTGATAATATGTTGTGATGAATCCCCGGGATTCATGTATGTATGATATAATTCCTGGGCGTATGGAGTTATTTTCAACGCTACCGTTTACAATCTTTCGGTAATGTTTTCTATTTTTATGAGACAGCAGGAGAACGGGAAGAAGGATATTGACAAGGCAATAATCGGTTATGCATTCGGATCATCTTTAAAATTTCTAAATATAACAGCAGCAAATCACCATGGAAAACTTAACCGAATCGATGAAGGGCCATTTGAATGGCTGCAACGATTGCATCTCGAAAGGATGTGATACCTGCGGAACCTCAAAACCAAAGCATGAGGATCGCACCCTGTTCACGCGCCGGAATTTCGGCCGTACATTGCTGGCAGCATCGGCAGGTGCGCTGTTCACTGGTTGTGCCAAGCCGACCAAACAGGCAGGAGATGAAGCTGTCAGGACTGATTCCCTGGCATCAGCCCTCTCCCCGGATCTCGACGTGGTAAAGAGATCAAAAGGACCTATTCTGACGGTCCTTGAAGAGTTCTACAAAATGGGCCCCGGTCCATCAAGCTCACATACCATGGGTCCCATGCGAATTACTTACGATTTCTTCCAGCGTATTTCCAAGCTTCCGTCAGACCAGCTTAAAAGGGCAACCGGGCTCAAGGTACACCTGTTCGGCAGCCTCAGTGCTACCGGAAAGGGACATGGAACCGACAGGGCTTCGCTTGCAGGACTGCTTGGAAAGGCCCCTGCACAATGCCCTCCACAGTTTCTGGACGAACTGGCAACAAACCCGGATAAAACCTACAAGGTTACCATTGGCCCTACCAGTCTTGACCTGAGCCTGAAGGACATTATTTTTGATGCACCCAAGGGTGATTTCTACCATCCGAATACCATGACAGCAAAGCTTTTAGCTGGCAATGAAACGTTGTATGAACTGGAATACTATTCGGTGGGAGGCGGTTTTATTGAATGGAAAGGCTATAAAACGCCCGATAAGGGTCAGCCCAGGTATCCCTTTGCCCATGCGAGAGAACTGAAGAAATACCTCATCGACGATAAAATACCGCTGTCAAAGCTTTTACTGGAAAATGAGATGGCCATTTCAGGAAAGAGCGAGAAACAGATCTGGGAGTTCCTCGACCAGGTGGCTGAAGTGATGGCACGCGGGGTGGACACCGGACTTTCCGTGGAGAGTGTGCTACCCGGTCCTATTCAACTGCACAGCAAGGCAGCTGCAATGCAGCGTAACCTGAAGAATACCAGCAAAGGGGCAGCCGGTCAGGCCATCACAAGAGTAGCCTCTTATGGTTTTGCCATGGGTGAAGAAAATGCACGCGGCCATATCATCGTAACCGCGCCTACCGCAGGTTCTGCAGGTATCATACCCGCGGTCCTCAAATCACTGCGTGATCTCAACGTCCCTGCACAGAATATCCGTGAAGGCTTCCTGGCCGCAGCAGCGATCGGTTATCTCTGCAAGCACAATGCCACACTGTCCGGTGCCGAAGGAGGCTGTCAGGCCGAAGTGGGTGTTGGTTCCTCCATGGGTGCTGCCATGATCGCCCAGGCACTGGGTGAAGGCCCCAAGGTGGTTTCCAACGCAGCTGAATCTGCCCTGGAGCACCACCTTGGCATGACCTGCGACCCGGTTGCAGGCTATGTACAGGTACCTTGCATCGAGCGTTGTGCTTATGGCGCAGTTAAAGCCTGGACGGCTTATTGTATTGCCAGCGAGGAAATTCCGGAGGAACGCCGGGTAGATCTGGACACAACCATTGCCGCCATGGATCTTACGGCAAGAGAAATGAACACCAAGTACAAAGAGACTTCGGAAGGCGGTCTGGCTGTTTCCGTGGTGCTTTGTTAGAACACAACAACAAAGAATAGAACCCGGAATATGAGTAAAAACGCGAAAATGGCCACTGGTGCCTGGCTGCTGGCAGCGGTTTATTACTTCTACCAATATACGCTGCGTTCGGCACCTGCGGTGATGATGCCGCAGCTTTCGGAGGCCTTCGGGCTCAGTGCATTGGGCGTGGCCTCCATGGTGGGCTTTTTCTATTACGGATATTCACCGTTCAGTCTGGTTGCCGGAGCCGCACTCGACCGCCTTGGAACCCGCAGGGTCATTCCCTTCGGAGCCGTTGCTGTTGGTTTAGGAGCACTGCTTTTCAGCTCCGGTAACCAGACTGCCGGCAGTATCGGCAGATTGCTGCAGGGGGCAGGGGGAGTCTTTGCGCTGG
>JGI11641J44799_10000145_pt1 | contig 19483 bp, 17 predicted proteins | sample WetSurSiteA1Bulk_FD_44799 | JGI IMG/M metagenome (IMG submission 44799) | reverse complement strand
TAAGTATAAGGAAATTGTATTCTGCGGGTATGGAGAACCGACTCTCAGGCTGGATGTGATTAAGAATATCGCACAATGGGTAAAACAACAAGGAGGGCAGGTAAGGATAAACACCAACGGGCACGGAAATCTTATACACGGGAGGAATATCCTGCCGGAATTGAAGGGGCTTATTGACAGCATCTCGATCAGTCTCGATGCTCATGATGAAGAGACGTACAATACTATCTGCAAACCTACATATAAAAACGCTTATCCCGAAGTACTCCGGTTTATCAGGGAATCAAAAAAATTTATCCCGGATGTACAGGTTACAGTTGTCAACCTTCCAGTTGTTGATATCGAACGATGCCGCTCAATCGCCGAAGATTTAGGGGTGGGATTCAGGGTCAGAAAGCTTGATGTTGTAGGGTGAAGTGCTTACTGGAAAAAGTTATGTACTTCACTGAAAGATATTTCCCCCTGGCTGCTATCCGCAAGTCTTTTCCACTTGCATCTGCCGGAGGCTATCTCTTCATCGCCGATTATCAGAACGTATTCGGCGGACAGTCTGTCAGCCCTTCTCATCTGGCTTTTCAGTGAATTTCCTGTGTACCCGATTTCAGCCCATATCCCTTTGCTGCGTAATCCGTTGACAAGCGAAAGACCTTGTTCCCCGGCAGCTTCACCAAGTACTGCGATGAAGACTCTGGGAGCAGGTATATCCTGGCCTCCCGATACCTGAAGAAGTGATGCGAGCCGTTCCATCCCTATCGCAAAACCGATAGCTGGAGTCGGAGGGCCCCCGAACTCCTCAACAAGCCTGTCATAGCGTCCCCCGGCAGCGACCGCATTCTGTGCGCCGAGATGTTCACAAGTGACCTCAAAGGTGGTCCTTGTGTAGTAATCAAGCCCTCGAACCATATCAGGGTTTATGATATGGGGGATATCCAGTAATGCCAGAAACGACAAAAGGGCGTTGAAATGGTCCTGACAATCACTGCAGAGAAAATCAGTCACACGGGGAGCGCCCTGACGAACTGTTTTGCAGGAATCCACCTTGCAGTCGAGTATCCTGAGAGGGTTCTGCTCGTATCTCCGGTTGCAGTCAGGACACAGCCCTTCAATTTTATCTGAAAAAAAACTGACCAGGGCTTTCCGGTAGCCGGGCCTGCACTGTTCACATCCTATGGAATTAATCTGAAACCTGAGTTCCTGAAGACCGAGTCTTTCGAAGAGCAGTTTGAGCATGGAAAGTATTTCGGCGTCAATCTTCGGTTCTGCTACACCGAATGCCTCGGCTCCGATCTGAAAGAACTGTCTGAAACGGCCGGACTGGGGCCGTTCATAACGGAACATCGGACCCGAATAAAAAAATTTCTGGGGTGACGGCAGATTGTATAAATGATTTTCTACATAACATCTGACAACGGGCGCCGTGCCCTCAGGGCGGAGGGTAATACGTCTCCCTGCTTTATCATTGAAGGTGTACATCTCCTTCTCAACGATATCGGTGGTCTCACCAATGCTTCGAATGAAAACGTCTGTTGACTCGATGATCGGAGCGCGTATTTCCTGAAATCCGAATAGAGAAAAGACATCTGTCGCGACTTTTTCAATATGCTGCCATCTGTAGATATCAGGAGGGAAGATATCATGGATACCCTTCAGGGCATTATATTTCATTCCTGGCTTACGCCTCCCTCTTCTTCCTCCCTCTCCCTGTCGAAATCGAGCATCTTCAGGTGACCTTCAACAAGACGTTTAACCTCTTCCTTGAAATGACGCCTAATGCCTTTCAGATCAACGATGTCCTCATGGATTTTTATGACTTTTTCCTGCGCTTCTCTCATTATCGAGTCTGATTTCAGTTCCGCTTCTTTGACAAGGAGTTCCGCCTCTTTCCGGGCATTCGTTTTATAGTCCTCGACCATCTGTTGCGCCGTCATGAGCGTTTCCCTGAGGGTGGTCTCCATGTCTTTGTATTCCTTGATCTGGTTTTCGAGCCTCTGGACGTTTTCTTTGAGTGATGCGTTGTCCCGGAGTTGATCTTCCAGTTCCTCCCGCACGATCTCAAGGAATGCATATACTTCCTCGACATCGAATCCCCTCAGTTTCATGGGGAATTGTTTCTGCTGGATATCAAGCGGCGTTATTCTCATAGATGTATGCCCCCTTTCAATTTATAGGCAAACTCAATCAAAGACTGTATTATGAAATACTTTACAAACATTATGCCCAGTATTACAACCATAGGCGAAATGTCTACAGGACCCAACCTGTATCCTATTATCCGTCTTATCGGCCTGAGGACAGGCTCTGTAACCGCGTGCAGGAATCTGACGATCGGATTATAGGGGTCCGGATTGACCCAGCTTATCAACGCCGAGATGATTACGATCCACAGGTAAACGTCGAGCAGGATTTTAAGAATGCCGGCTACTGCAATTATAAAGTTTGCAAAAATAAACATTATTCCTTTCTCCCCAATTCCTTTGATTTGTTTACCGCTGCTTCAATGACGTCATTCATCATATCCGAAAAACCTTTGTCCTGAAAAACCTTCAGCCCTGCGGCTGTCGTGCCTCCCGGCGAAGTGACCATTTCCCTGAGTTTGTCAGGGGGCATACCGGTTTCAAGGAGCTTCGCCGTTCCTATCAGGGTTTGAACGGCAAGTTCAGAGGCGTTGTCTTTACCAAGTCCGGCCTTTACGCCTGCGTCCGTCATCTTCTCGACAAACAAAGCTATGAATGCGGGCCCGCTGCCTGAAACGGCGGTGACGGCGTCCATATATTTTTCGGGAAGCACCAGAACCTTTCCGATAGACATGAAGATGCCCCGCACAAGCGCCATTTGTTTATCATCAAAGCATTCACATAACGACAACACCGACATGCCTTCTTGCACAAGCGCAGGGGTGTTCGGCATAACGCGGATGATCTGTGAAGTTTTCAGCTTTGCAGAAAGATATGATAATGTTATCCCTGCGGCAATTGAAATAATTAATTTTTCAGGTGTTATCAGCCCGGCGATCTCGCCGGTCACCTCGTCCATATTCTGAGGTTTCACTGCAAGGATAATGATATCGCAACTCTTTACAACCTCTTTGTTGTCGGGGGTAGTTTTTACGGTATAAGTGCTTTCAAGATATGCGCGCCGCTGGTCCCTCAACTCAGAGACCAAAATGTCCTTCTTGCCGTTCCGGGTTATCCCCTTTATCATTGCCTCTGCCATATTTCCCCCGCCGATGAAACCGATCATTCCTCTATCTCCTTTCTCCGAAAATCGCTGTCCCGATTCTCACCATGGTTGCTCCTTCCAGAATTGCTCCCTCATAGTCATTGGTCATTCCCATTGACAATTCGGGGAGCTGATATCCTTTCTTTTCAGCCTTATCACGCAATTCCCTTAACTCCCGGAAAAAGGGACGCGCCAGTTCCGGATCCTCAAAATAAGGAGGCATGGTCATAAGTCCTTCAAGCTTTAGGTTCTGCATGCCTGCTGTTGTTTCTATTAAACCCATGAGTTTCTCTCTGCCTATGCCGTATTTTGTCACCTCTTCAGAAAGTTTTACCTCTATCAGAACCCTCTGAATTTTTCCTGCCTGCCCAGCATGGTTGTTCAACAGCGTTGCAAGCTCTATTGAATCGAGCGAGTGAATGAGATCAAAAAGGTGGACCGCGGTCTTTGCCTTATTCCTCTGGAGATGTCCGACCAGATGCCACTCTATATCGCAATCCGGGCATTGCACCTTGCATGCTTCAATTTTCCCCTGCGCCTCCTGTACCCGGTTTTCACCAAGCGCTCTCAGACCAAGGTCTACTCCGGCCTTTATCCTCTCAACCGGAATGGTTTTTGTGACAGCGACAAGTTTTACGTCGAAAGGGTTCCTGCCTGAACGTATGGCGGCAGAAGAAATCTTCCTGAAGACATTCTTTATCCTTTCAAGAAGCAATGTATCTTCCATGCCGGTTTTCACATGGCCAAAATGAATAAAGTCCGTGTTCATACAAATTATTATAGTATCACAGGGTGGTAATGAAGTCATCAAAGTAAGTTCCAATGGTCAGCCGATAGCCAGAGCTTCCTGGTATTCTGCCCACAATGCTTCTTTTTCTATGCCGGAATCGATGAATTCCCAGGGAAATATTTCGGACAACTGTTTTTGCCTGAAAATGAAGAAATCCTTATTGACTCCCGCGGCTTCTGCAGCCTTCATCCAGTCCTGTACTGTCAGTATTTTCTCGATGACCCCTGATACGCGCCTGTTTCCGAGGGCAAAGAGCCCCTGCATATATGCATATTTCGGGACATCGTGAAATACCCTCACACCCCTGAGATTTTTCAGACCGCTCTTAATCATTTTCAGCCGGTCCTTCACCTCTGTAAGGTGTTCCATCGGATGCCACTGAAATGGTGTGAATGGCTTCGGTACAAATGTGCTGATGCTCAGAGTGATGTTCCCCTTTGCTGAACCTTTTCGGATCTTTTCGGTGAGGTCAATGATTCCCTGTATATCATACCTCGTTTCAGTAGGAAGTCCGACCATGAAATAGAGTCGCAGGGTTTCAATACCTGCTCTGAACAAATGCTCGGATGCAGCGAGAATATCTTCCTCTGTAACTTTTTTCTGAATGACTTTTCTCAACCGCTCAGTGCCGGCCTCCGGAGCTATAGAGACACTTTTATGCCCCTTCATCAAGCCGATAATTTCAGCGCTCTTTCCGCTCGCTCTCAGGGAAGTGATCGAAAAATCCACTTCGGGAATTTTGAGAACCTCCTTGATAAAAGGATAGTCTGACAGAGAGGGACCTATAAGGCCGATCCTTTTCGTCCGGGTGAGCGCGGTCTGAATTTCATGCTCGATGTCATGCAAGGCTTTTTTCCTTGGAGGATTATATATCCTGCCGGTAACACAGAACCTGCAGCTCCATGGGCAGCCCCTCATGGCCTCGATAAGATACATATCGGAAAATTCTGTTTCGGGGGTAATGATTGATGTGGTGAGTTTCATTGCCGACAGAGTTTTCAGACAGCGTCTTCTGACTTTTCCAGGGACGTTGCCTTCACTTCTCTGTTGCATGATTGTGCCATCCGGATTATATGCGACTGTAGAGAATTGTGGGACATAGATTCCGTCTATTTTTACAATTTCCCTGAGCATTGCATCTCTCGCCGGCACAGATTTGTATGTCTGTATAAATTCCGGAAGCATCTCATCCGCCTCGCCTACAAAACAGACGTCAAAAAAACCGGCAACGGGTTCAGGATTGAAAAAGACACACACGCCTCCTGCAATCAGTAACGGATGGCGGGCGTCCCTCTCCGAGCTTCGCAGCGGCAGCTTGGCCAATTGAAGGATTTTCAGAATATTCGGGTAGTCATTTTCGAAAGAGAGAGAAAAGGCTACGATATCGAACCTGTTCAACGGTCTTTTGGATTCCATCGAAAAAAGTTCCGTGTTTGTCCTTGTATATTCTTCAATATTTCCGGTATCCGGAAGAAACGCACGTTCGCAAACGACATCGTGCATACGGTTCAGGAGTCCATAAATCCCCTGAAATCCGAGATTCGACATGCCGACATGATAGGTGTTCGGATACACAAGGACTATGTTGATCTTCCCTCCCGGATCTTTATAGACAGTCCCTTTTTCTTTCGATAATAACGAGTCTGTTTTTTCTTCCAGCCTGTAATTCACAGCATCACCAAAATGCTCAGCATGGAGAGTGACCAGAGCACATCGAGAGGAAGATGAATGCCTGCGGTAGAATCAAAAAGAAGATCGGTCCGTGCAGGGAATTCTTCGTCTTTCAGCCAGAGAATGAGGGTTACCGGTATCTTCGGCAGGGGAAAGAGTCTGATTGAGGCATCTCCATAGGTTTCAGTCTCTGCAGAGAGTTCCCCCCCCCTTTGAAAGAAAGAGGATGCATCCTTCCCGTATTTTTTAGCGAGATTTTCAAGAGGAAGGGTGTGACTTCCCCTGAAAAAAAGATCCCCGCCTTGCAAGTTTACCGGCTTCACCAGTCTTCCTGATAACGCGATGTCCTTTCCATGGATAAGATACCAGAGGCAGGAATGGATAAAAAAATAGCCGTGTTTCCGGATAATATTCTCACCGGTGTTGTTTATGCTTTGAATAGTTTTATGATCAGGGTCAACAGAAAACTCGCAGCAGAAGGATCTTACGCTGTAAGACTTTTTGGCCTGGTCAAATGACACATTGCTGTTCCTGCAAACAATGGATGGTTCGAGGCTGCTCAGGATTTCCCAGGCTTTTTTTTCTCCGGCAGAGATCATATAAGATAATACCACAATGTCCTGTTTCTCCTTGGATTTCAGGGAGGTATTCAGGGTATACTAAAAAATGCAATGCAAACAGTGCGGCGGTGAGTTGCGACTCTGTATCGGTTGAAAGACGATTACTTTTGCCTGCATGGATTGCGGGAAAAGATTCAGCCTCCAGGATTATATCGATAAGATAGACGAAAAATTGTGGGAGCGGATAGCTGTCCGCCCTTGTGACAGAGCGTAAGAAAAGCAATCAGGTGCAGACAAAAACAGTTGCACCGCAACTCTTCTTTCCTATATAATTCCTCCAAATTGTTATCTTGAAATAATAGTGTAATGCTTTCGGGAGGTTTCCATGAAAAAGCTCTGTTGCTCTGCTTTCATAGCTTTTCTTATAGCCGGATTCTTCGGGACTGTCCACTCGGCTGAAATGAAGAAGGAAGACAGTTTCTTCACAACAAGCCTGCATCATACGACACGGGGGATGGCTTACTGGTATGACAAGAGGAACAACGGACTGGAGACGCTTACCGGAATACCTTATAACAGCGACAAACTTGACTGTCTGAATTGCCATATTGCATCATGTGACCGATGCCATACGGTCAAAGCAGAAGACAGGTTCTCTTATTCCACGAAAGCAGCAAACAACCAGGATACGTGTCTTGCCTGTCATAAGCGTGCGAGGGCTATGCGGAGTATCGATTCAGCAAAGAATCAGCCGGATGTCCATGTTGCCAAAGAGATGCAGTGCATGGACTGTCATACGGCAAGAGATGTTCACGGTGACGGGAAAGAGTATGCTTCCATGAAAGAAGTAGGAGCGATAGACGCTCAATGCGAGAAATGCCATAGCGGCAGAAAGCAGAGTACTCCGCACAAGATCCATGGAGACAAACTCGAATGCAAAGCATGCCATATCCGCCGGGTTGTCAGTTGTTCAAACTGCCATATCGATACAATTGTCAACGAGAAGAAGAGGGTTGATATCAAACTCACAGACTGGGTTTTTCTGATGAACTATAACGGAAAAGTAACCTCTGCCAATATGCAGAATTTCGTTGTATCCGGCGACAAAACATTCCTCATATTTGCCCCGCAGAATAGTCATTCGGTTATGAAAGACGCGAGAAAGTGTGGTGATTGCCATGCAACGGAGATTGTGAAGAAGATTCAGGAAGGGAAAATACCACTCACCTGGTTTGAAAACGGTGAAGTGAGGAATATAAAAGGCGTAATCCCTGTTGTGGACGGTGTGACATACGACGCGGTATATCAAAATTATCAGGATGGGAAATGGATACCTATCGACAACCCTTCAGCGCCGAACTTGCAGTACGTCGGGTATGGTTCACCGCTTACACAGGAACAGTTAAAAAAGCTTGCAATGCCGGTGGGGAAGCAATAAAAGAGATATCTAAAGTCTTCCTTCACTTCTCAATGTATTGACGGTTTCCTGAATTCCCGGAAGGACGGCAAGGGCTGCTTTTTCGCCTTCAAGGACTGCTTCGTGCCTTTTCGTAAAATCCGCGCTCCTGATATGCCCAACCTTCGGCCTTATCACAAAATCAGCTTTCGCAAGCTGTATGACTGAAAGTTTTGCATACATGATACCGATTGACTGAAGGATCGTCTCAATGGTCCCTTTGGGTACTGCCGGATCGATATCTCTTGCAATATCGACAGCGATGATAATATCTGCGCCAAGCCTTCTTGCCGCATCAACTGCGACAGGACTTGAGACCCCTCCATCGATATAAAATTTTTTTGAAATCTCGACCGGTCTGAAGATGCCGGGTATTGCACAGCTTGCCCTCACCGCGGTGCCTGTGTCCCCGCTTCCGAAAACAACTTCCTCCCCTGTCTGAAGATTCGTGGCGACTGCAAAAAAAGGCATTCTCAACTTTTCTATGGGAGTATTCCCCAGAGAATGGTTTATATATCCCGCAAGTTTTTCCCCCTTGATAAAACCGTTATCAGGGACTGTCAGATCAAGGATATCGTCTTTTTGCAGGTCAAAAGACATCTTCTGAAGCTGAAACGCATTGAACCCGTGAGCATAGAGTGAACCGACGAAACTCCCTGCGCTTGTCCCGACGATCATGTGTACCGGAATTTTATTTGCTTCAAGCACCTTGAGCACGCCGATATGGGCGAATCCCCTTGCAGCTCCGGCACCGAGGACCACTGCAATTTTTGCAGGTTTGGGAGGAGGATGTATCTCCCTGGCGCAGGAGGACACAAAGATAACAATAAGGAAAAAGAGAAAAATACGCGATGTCTTCTGCATACTGTAAAAATACTCCTCATACGGTCTCTTTGTCAAAAGAGGGAGTTTTTCTGGAGAAAATTTACCACATCATGAATCCATCAGTGCTACAATTGATTTTATGAACATTGTTAACATAAAAGGGCTGACGAAAACATATGGTGCGCTAACCGCTGTCGATTCCATAGATTGTCAGATACTCCAGGGAGAATGTTTTGGTTTTCTCGGACCGAATGGCGCCGGGAAGACAACGGTGATGAGGATTATTTATTGTTTCATGCCTCCGACTTCCGGTGAAGTGACTGTATTCGGGCTGAATGTAACAGAAAAACCGAGTTCAATAAAAGCGAGAATAGGAGTCATGCCGCAGGAGGACAATCTCGACCCGGATCTCTCTGTATTCGAGAACCTGATCGTTTATGCACGNTATTTTGACATNANGAAGCAGGATGCNGAGAACCGTGCAAAGGAACTTCTTGATTTTGTTGACCTGAGGGAAAAGGCCCGTGTAAAAATAGAACAGCTCTCCGGCGGCATGAAGCGAAGGTTGATCCTTGCGCGGTCCTTAATTAATAATCCCGCACTGCTGATCCTCGATGAACCTACGACCGGTCTCGACCCGCACAGCAGGCGGTCTGTCTGGGAAAAACTGAACCATCTCAAAGCAAACAATACAACACTTATCCTTACTACGCATTATATGGAAGAAGCGGAAATACTCTGTGACAGGGTTGCTATTATGGACTCGGGGAAGATCATAACAATAGATTCTCCACAAAACCTCATGAGGTTGCACGGCGGAAATCTCGAAGAGGTGTATCTGAAACTTACGGGAAGGGCGCTGAAGGATTGATACAATGATAAGAATCGATATTAAGAGTGATACTGCATACCCCTCTTTTTTAAAGAGGGGCAAGGGGAGATTACCGGATAATTTCTTTCTGGTAATCCCCCTACATCCCCCTTTAGAAAAGGGGGAAAGTCAGGAAGAAAATCGAACGCAATGAATCTGAAACGAGCATTCAGGGTATGGCAGCGGCATCTTACGGTCTATACAAAATTGTATAAATCGAGCATTGCGCTCAATTTTGTAGAGCCGGCATTGTATCTCGCGGCGCTTGGTCTTGGTCTCGGTGCTTTTGTAAAAGAAATAAACGGTATTCCCTATATTCAATTCATAGCCCCCGGTATTATCGCGTCTTCCTCCATGTTTGCTGCGATTTATGAATGTACCTATGCAACGTATGTGAGGATGACCTTCCAGAAGACTTTTGACGCTATCCTTGCCACGCCGGTGAATCTGAACGACCTCATTGCCGGTGAGATGATGTGGGGCGCTACAAAGAGCCTGCTCTACGGTACGATCATAATCATTGTGATTTCGCTGTTCGGACTTGTAAAGTCACCCCTGATTGTATTTGTTATTCCCTTGCTTTTTATAACAGGATTGATCTTTGCTGAAATATCGGTCATGTTTACCGCTGTTATCCCGGGAATCGATTCATTCAACTATTTCTATACACTCTTTATGACCCCTATGTTCCTGTTCTCCGGGATATTCTTCCCTCTTGATACCCTGCCGCCGGTTGTATCAAAGATTGCCTTTTTTACCCCGCTCTATCACCTGGTGAATATCTGCCGGGGGCTCTCCTTCGGCAATCTGCCATGCTGTATCTGGGATATCGTATGGATCATAACGGTAGCAATTTTGCTTGCGCCTTACCCGTTCAGGCTTATGAGAAGGCGGATCATTCAATAGTTGCAGGCAAGGAAACGAACAGGCAGATATCCAAAATATTATCTCCCGTATCTCGTCTGCTACTTCCTGGTCAAGAGCCGGATGGCAATATAAACCAGGAACATAACTGCTAAGGTAATGGTAAAAGTTTCTATATCCATCGGTTACTGAAATAAGTTATATTTCCCCGTGTACTCCTCAATCATTTTCAGCAGCGCTTCATAAGTAATAATCTTCACACGAAGGGTTTGGGCCTTCTCGAGTTTGGACCCGGGATTCTCTCCTGCAATCAAGTAATCGGTTTTTCTTGAGACTGAGGCAGTAGCATGGCCTCCCAGATCTTCGATCATATCCTCTATTTCATTCCTCGGCTTCGGAAGACTGCCGGTGACAACAAAGGTAAGACCGTCAAAAGGTTTTTTGCCCTCTTCCTTCTTTTTGAAATCCGGATTCGTGATTACCAGTCCAAGCGATTTCAGTTCTTTCAATGCATGCAGATTTTCGGAATCGTTAAAGAACTCCGAGACCGAGTAGGCGATCTTTTCGCCCATTTGCTTAATCTTGAGTATCCTGTCAACTTGCACATGGAACAGGTCTTCCAGACGTCCGAAATTCTTCGCAAGAAGCTTTGAAGCATATTCGCCGACATGCAGAATTCCAAGGGCGTAGAGAAATCTGGCAAGTGTGGTATGCTTTGCTTTCTCGATTGCATCGATGAGATTCTGTGCCGACTTCTCAGCGAACCTCGGAAGACCCAGCAGAATTTCTTTTTTCAGCTTAAAGAGGTCGACAAAATTATGGACAAGTCCCTGCAAATAAAATAATTCGACATTCTTTTCACCAAGACCTTCTATATCAAGCGCTCCCCTTGAGGCAAAATGGAATATCTTTTCCTGAACCTGTGCTGGGCAGTTCAGGCCGATGCATCTGACGGCAACTTCTCCTTCTTCTCTCACAACTTTTGAGCCGCATGCCGGACAGTGTTCCGGCATGGGAAAGCGTTTTTCCTTTCCGGTTCTCTTGTCTTTGATCACTGCAATAACATGAGGGATTACATCTCCTGCCCGTTCAACGACAACCGTGTCTCCTATCCTGATGTCTTTCCTTCCCATTTCGTCCCAATTGTGCAGAGTGGAACGGGAAACAGTAACTCCGCCTATTCTTACTGGCTCGAAAATGGCAAAGGGAGTTATCACCCCTGTTCTTCCGACGCTGCCCTGAATGTCAAGTATTTTAGTAGTGCCCTGATGGGCAGCAAATTTATAAGCAATAGCCCATCGGGGTTCCCGTGTTTTCATGCCAAGCTGTTTCTGCAAATCAAAATTATTTACCTTTACCACACCGCCGTCGGTTTCAAAAGAGAAGTCCTTCCGCTTCTCTTCAATTTCCCTGATTATCTCAATAACCTTTTCAATGCCCTGCACTGTTTTTATGACAGCAGGAACAGGGAACCGCTCCTTTTTAAGCCACTGAATGAACTCCCATTGGCTTTCAAACGCAACTCCCCTTACAGCACCGATCCCGTAACAGGCTAAATGGAGTTTCCGGGAAGCTGTGATGGAAGAATCAAGCTGCCGCACCGAACCTGCTGCGGCATTCCGCGGATTTGCAAAGAGAGGTTCGCCTTTTTTCTCCCTGTCTCTGTTCAACTTTTCAAAATCACCAATGTCCATATAAACTTCACCACGGATATCGATTTCATCAGGAACCTTGCCGTCTTCAGGGATTTTTATTGGAACAGATTTTATCGTCCTGATATTACGGGTCACCTCTTCACCCTCATATCCGTCGCCCCGTGTGGACGCTTTTTCAAGCAGACCGTTCCTGTATGTCAGTTCTATAGCGAGGCCATCATATTTCGGCTCGACTGTATATTCAATATTCCGGTCAGATTTCAGAAGCCTTTTAATCCTTTTATCGAATTCTTGCATATCTTCTTCTGAAAACGCATTGTCAAGGGACAACATGGGTTCTGTATGCTTTATCTTCTCAAATTTATCGAGAGGGGGAGCGCCGACTCTCTGGGTAGGAGAATCGGGGAGAACATAATGATACTGTTCCTCCAGTCCCTTGAGGCGGAAATACATCCGGTCGTATTCTTCATCGGAAATAACCGGTGAATCAAGGACATAGTACCGGTAGCAGTGGTCGCTGAGTTCCCTGACCAGTTGTTCGATTTCTTTCTTAATAATGTCAGGTATCTTGTTTGTCATTGAATTCTTTGTGTAGTCTCTATCAGTAACTTCAATGTTTCAAAAGCCGTCTCTTCCTTGTTTTGTTCCCTGTCGCCCTGCAATCTTAATTCCTTTACAACTGTTTCACCCTCTCTGTTCACGGCAATATACACCAGCCCTTTTTCTTTCCCTTCGAGTACATCAGGACCAAGGTTCCCGGTTGTTGAAACAGAAAAAGCGGCATTTGTCAGGATCCTGAGTCTTTCAGCCATTTCCCTTGCTGCCTGTTCGCTCACAACACCGTATCGGGCGATGGTTTTAGAAGAAACGCCGAGAATCTTTTTTTTCATCTCCCCGGTATATGCGACAACTCCGGCGGTAAAAAAACTGCTCGCTCCCGGAAGTGAGGTGAGAACATGACAAATGAATCCCCCGGTGCATGATTCTGCAACCGAAAGAGTGAACCCTCTCAGTTTGAATACTTCATGGACCTCACAGACAACTTGTTCCAGTTCTGCTTTCATCTGAATAATTATAGAAAAGTTTATCAGAGAAGAGGAAAAAAGGGAATTTCCTGAGATGCTGATCTTGACATTTCGCCAATTTTATTCGATGCTTTAACCGTTGTACGGAAAGGAATCAGTTCCAAATTTAAAGGAGCTTCCTATGATCATTGGTGTTCCAAAAGAAATTAAGAAAGCGGAATTCAGAGTCGGGATGACTCCCTACGGAGTAGAAGAACTCGTATCCGATGGTCATACACTCCTGATAGAAACAGGCGCAGGGGAGGGGAGTGACTTTGCAGATCAGTATTACCGGGAATCAGGCGGCGAAATCGTTACAAAGGATACNGTGTATGGAAAAACAGAACTGATCGTGAAAGTGAAAGAACCGCTCCCTGAAGAATTCCAGCTGTTCGAAGAGAAACAGGCGCTGTTCACCTTTCTCCACCTTGCTGCAAACCCGGCGCTTATAGATGTTCTTCTCCGGAAAAAAATTACAGGCCTCGGATATGAGACGCTCGAAAAAGACGGGAATTTGCCTCTCCTTGCGCCAATGAGTGAAATTGCAGGCAGGATGGCCCCGATTATGGGCGCATATTACCTGCAGAGGTTCAAAGGCGGAGCAGGGATTTTACCTACAGGGGTGCTCGGCGTAGAGCCTGCAAAGGCATTGGTCCTTGGAGCAGGGATCGTAGGTACGAATGCAACCCGTGATTGCATAGGGCTGGGAATAGATACGATTGTTATGGACGTCCATATGGAAAAGTTGAAAAGAGTAGATGAGTTATTCCTGGGCAGGGTCAAGACTCTTCCTGTAACACTCCATAACATCAGGGAAGAAATTCAGCATGCGGATATCATCATCGGGGCAGTACTCGTGCCCGGAGGAAAAACCCCGATCCTGATAAAGAGAGAAATGCTGAAGAACATGAAGAAAGGCTCGGTAATCATCGATGTGTCCGTAGACCAAGGGGGATGTTTTGAGACTTCCCGGCCAACTACCCACGACGATCCGGTGTATGAAATTGACGGCATTCTCCACTACATGGTCGCAAATATGCCGGGGGCCTATCCGAAAACCTCAACCCTTGCCCTCACGAACGTGACGCTTCCTTATATAAAGTTGATAGCTGGGCAAGGAATTGAAACAGCAATCAGGGGAGATGCTGTTATCCGAAGTGCTATGAATACGTATAAAGGGTTCATAGTCCACAAAGCTCTTGCGGATTCAACCGGACAAGCATATAAGACTTTGGACGAACTAAGCGATTTCTGAAAATAGTTCGAACGTTTTTGTTTGGAAATCAACCCATATTACCGGGAGCACAACAAAGAATAATGAAATCAGTATTTTATTTTCTTCTCATCTTTCTGGTTTTCCCTCTTCTTTCAACCGCTGAAACACTCTCCCTGCGGACTCCTGAAGTGGAGATACTTTTTTCAAGTTCTCAGAAAAATATTGCGCAGGAGGTAGCAACACTCTACCCTGTTGTTAGTAATGAACTGGAAAAGGATTTCCAGTGGGAAATAGATTTCAGTCCGGCTGTTGTTCTCGCTGAAACCAGGGATGAATTCAGAAAAGCAGTGGGCAGCGACATAATCCTGGCATTTGCCGTTCCCGGCAGAAACCTTATTGTCCTTGATACCTCACGGGTATATACCGAACCGTTTACTTTGAAAACAACCCTGAAACATGAGGTGTGTCATCTCCTTCTTCATCGTCATATAGACCCGGAAAATCTGCCGCGTTGGCTGGATGAAGGGGTATGTCAGTGGGCAAGCGGTGGGATATCAGAACTCATGGCCGATCTGGAGGGCAGAGGACTTTCTAAGGCTGTCATATCCGAACGTTTAATTGATATGAGAGCACTCGAAAGGTTTCCTATGGACGAACGCAATCTATCACTTGCCTATGAAGAGAGTAAAAGTTTCATTGAGTTTATAGACAACAAATTCGGGAGACAGGGAATCCTTGGAGTGTTGAACTCTCTGAAAGATGGCCGGTCAGTGGACCAAGCTGTCCGGGGCGCCCTCGGGACTTCGCTGATTGAGGTTGAATCTGCATGGCATGCAGATCTGAAAAAAAAGTACACCTGGATTTCATATCTGAGCTACCACATCTACACAATACTTTTTGCCTTCGCAACTCTCGTTATGATTTATGGGTTTGTCCGGTTTATAAAACGGAAAAAGGCATATGTTGACGAAGAAGATGAGGAGAATATCAGCGATAAAAACCTCAAATGAAAATATTTATTTGCTCGAAGCGAGAGGATTTGAACCTCTTGCCTCATTTTCTAACTACTTGATTCTTCGTTAAATTCTTTTGTTGTTCCGGTCGATGGGGACAGGCTGGGGACAGAACTATCGGTGATTATTTGTTTTGCATAGAAGTAAATACCGATCGATTTTTCAGGGTTTCATTTGGTTCTTCCTTAAATAAACTGCTTTAACCCTCGTGATAATGATGCTTAGTACTTTCGGTAATACTTACTTGAATGGCTCCCTGATCGAATAATGGTTTTATACAATTACTTGAACAACTGTCATTTGTGCTGTAAGCTCTCTATTAAAGGGATAGTTGTGCTTAACTAACCGGTAACCCATGAATGAATGTCACCAATAGGAGGTGCATGATGGAAAAAGCGCAAATGAAGAGTTTTGGTAAGCCAGATGAGATAAGGGAATTCCCAAAGGGACGACTCGAACTCATCAAAATCGGTGAAGCAACATTAGGACGCGCCATCTTTGAGCCGGGCTGGAGATGGTCGACCTCAGTCCAACCAATTGTAAAGACAAAAAGTTGTGAAGCCCCTCATTTTCAGTATCATGTTTCAGGGACACTAAAAATTCTAATGGACGACGGAACCGAACTTGAATGTCATCCCGGCGATGTCTCGCTCCTTCCCTCAGGTCATGACGCCTGGGTCGTGGGAGAGGAGCCTGCAGTTGTAGTAGATTTTCAGGGAATGATCGACTACGCAAAGTCGAAGTAGGTTGTCCTTAGTGGTAAGTAAAAAAAGGTCTCAAGTAACAGGGGAGAATGATTCGAGTGGTTCTCCCCTCTTACTTAACATTAATTCCTAAATCTCAGTCTTCAATACAATAGTTCAAATAGTAGTCGATTGAAAAATCTTTATATCCCTACCTATGTAGGATTGATTCTCTATCGCTTTAGCCTGAATTATTCATGAATTTCCTAATCAAGCAGAGCAGATGCTGTATCATAGCGGCTTTACAGAGTGTTCGACGCCTTAAGGCGGAAGACACTCTGTACCTCGGAGGTCCGCAAAAGCGGGCCGAGAATGAGCGATGATACTGCATCTGTTCTGCTACTCCACACATCGTGAATAATCTGGGTTAGATCTAACTGCTGATGTTTAAAGAAAATTGATGGTCGGGGCGAGAGGATTTGAACCTCCGACCCCCTGCTCCCAAGGCAGGTGCGCTAAACCAGGCTGCGCTACGCCCCGAATTGTGGCTCAGTATTTGAGGATGTCCAGATAATCAGCGATATCTTTTTCGTCCTGGCCTTTTGCCTGTATTTTTTTGTTCTTGAAGTCTTCGCTTGCCTTTTCTTTACTCCCCTTATACAGGGGATCAAAGTCTATTGCATGAGTCATGGCTGTCGCTGCATCACCATATATACCTTTTGCATTATACGTAAGGGCCATCCCGTAATACGGCAGATGAAAAGAAGTATACCGCCGTGTTGAATCTTTGAAGGCATCAAGAGCCAGGTCATATTTGGCAAGTCTGTAATATACCATGCCAAGATTATATAATGCCAGTGCCGGATTCCGGTAAACCGGGTTTGATATCGCTGTCCTGTATGATTCGATGGCATTATTGTATTCGCCCATTTTTGCATAGGCATTCCCGATGTTCGTCATAGCCTCTGAATAGTTCTCATCAAGTTTCAGGGCCTTCTTGAAATGCTCCACAGCCTTGGGATAATCTTCAAGTTTCTGAAGATATATGATGCCAAGAGCATTATGGATCTCCTTATCGTAAGGATTCAATTCCATGGCTTTCTGAAGTTCTACATACGCCGGCTGGATATTGTTGTCATGGAAATATGACATGCCGATCTGATAATGGTAGTTTGCCTGCTTCAGGTCTTCATCCGAAACATGAGCGCATGCGGAAAGCATGCAGAGCAGGAAAAACAGAATGATTCTTTTATTCATTCTTTTCATTCTCCTTGTTGAAACCATCCTTAAAGGTATCAGAAACCATCATACAAGTAAAGAACGTTTTGCGTCGAGTTCATGCAGTATTTCTGAAACTGCATGGAGCAAAATGTCGTTCGATATCCCGTTCATGTTCAGTTCAAAGCCTTCAGGAAGAAAACGGATTGCTTGCCGGCAATGTTCTCTCAACCCGAATATATCACCGGGCTCAACGGTTGTTTCAGGAGAGAAAAGGATTCTGATTTTTCCATTTACCTCCAGAATTTTTGTAATGAGCAGCTTTTTGGCAATAATCTTCAGGCTCATAATTCCAAGGAGATTTCTTACCTCTCGCGGTATCCTCCCGAAGCGGTCTTCAAGTTCTGTGGCAACAGATTTCACAGCCTCTTCCATACTGCACGAAACAATCTTCCTGTAAATACTTAAACGGATAGTCATATTGTCAATATACTCTTCAGGAATAAAGGCATTGACTCTGAGATTGATTGAAGGGTCGAATTCTTCCTCTATCGGTTTTCCTTTCAGTTCCGCAACAGCTTTTTCGAGCATCTCCATATAGAGATCAAAACCAATGGCATGGATATGTCCCGACTGTTCAGCGCCGAGGAGGTTCCCTGCACCTCTGATTTCAAGGTCTTTCAGTGCAAGCCTGAATCCGGCGCCAAGATAACTCATGTCCTGTATTGCCTGCAGCCTTCTCCGTGCATCTTCAGTGATGATATTCTCTCCGGGTGTGAGAAAATATGCATATGCCCTGACATTGCCCCTGCCGACACGCCCCCTGAGCTGATAAAGGTCAGCAAGCCCCATGGTATCAGCCCTGTTGATAAGAATGGTATTTGCTGTCGGTATATCAAGACCCGAGCCTATGATTGCAGTTGATACAAGCACATCTGTTGCATGTTCATAGAATGCGAGCATGACCCTTTCCAGTTCCTTCTCCGCCATCTGCCCGTGTGCCACTGCTATTCGCGCTGAAGGGAGAAGCTTTGTAAGGTGATCTGCAATCTTATAAATATCCTTTATTTTGTTGTGGACAAAAAAGACCTGGCCGTTCCGTGCCAGCTCTCTGCTTATTGCATCTTTGATGAGTTCTTCGTAAAAGAGAGAAATGACACTTTTGACGGCAAGCCTCTCCTCGGGAGGAGTTTCGATGAGACTCATCTCTCTGATGTCCGAAAGGGCCATAGAGAGAGTCCTTGGTATTGGTGTCGCTGAGAGCGTGATAATATCGACTCCTTTTTTCAGTTCCTTTATCTTTTCTTTCTGCCTGACGCCGAACCGGTGCTCTTCATCAATAACAAGGAGACCCAGCTTATGGAACCGGATATCCTTTCCGAGGAGGCTCTGTGTTCCGATGAGAATGTCTGTGTCTCCGTTTGCAAGGGCTTGCACGGTAGCTTTTTGATTCTTCCCGGACTTGAACCTGCTGAGAAAATCCACCTTCACGGGAAATGCTGAAAACCGGGATTGAAAGGTCCGGTAATGCTGTTCGCAAAGGATGGTGGTAGGGACAAGGACTGCCACCTGGTACCCATCATATACTGCCTTAAATGCTGCTCTCATCGCGACTTCTGTCTTTCCGTATCCGACATCGCCGCAGATGAGTCTGTCCATGGGTTTGTCCGATTCCATGTCTTGTTTGATATCCTCTATCGCTTTTATCTGGTCAGGTGTTTCCTCATACGGGAAGAAGCTGTCGAATTCCCTGTGGAGTTCAGTATCGGAACTGAATGAAAATCCTTTGATCACTTCTCTTGCAGCATAGAGGGTGACAAGTCCCTCAGCCATTTCGTGTATTTTCTTTCTTGCCCGCTCCTTGGTATGCTGCCATGTTTTGCCGCCGAGCCTGTCAATTTTAGGGACAATCCCTTCTTCTGCATGGAATTTATGGATCCTGTTGATGCTCTGCAGGGGGATATACAATCTCCCCCCTTCATATTCGATAAGCAAGAGGTCTTCTTTGACTCCCTCTGTATGCTGCTGGTACAAACCATGAAATTTTCCGATCCCATGGTCTTTATGAACAACGAAGTCACCCGGTCTCAGGTCATCAAGCGATGTGAGCAGCTTTGACACTTTTGATTTCCTGATTGGACGGAATCCCGGTCTCTCGCCAAACAGTTCTTTTTCAGTCAGAAGCAAAAGCCCGGGCGAAAAAAACCCGGAAGAAAGGAGGCCGATGGATACAGATACCGCTCCTTCGTAGGCAAATATGTCACTCAGGGGAATAATTGGTGCGATGATTCCACCTTCATTGAGGATCTCTCTTGTCCTGTCAGCCTGGCCCTGTGATGAGGCAATAAGAATAATCCTGTTCTCTTTCGCAAGGGATT
>JGI11641J44799_10000144_pt1 | contig 19484 bp, 17 predicted proteins | sample WetSurSiteA1Bulk_FD_44799 | JGI IMG/M metagenome (IMG submission 44799) | reverse complement strand
GAAAGCCTCTTCGGGGAACAACCTCAACAAAAAGGCCATCAGGACTGTATTAGGCAAGGTAGCCGATTATCAGGTTCGAACTCCGTTAACGCACACGGGGGCCGATTGGACCAATGGTGCGCTTTATGCAGGGATGGCAGGGTGGGCTGACATAGCAGGTGATGAGAAGTATTATCAATGGTTAAGGGAAAAGGGCGATAAAAATAACTGGACATACAACCATCGGGACGATCCCAGGGGCCGCTACCATGCCGATGATTACTGTGTGGGACAGATGTATCTTGAACTATACCGGAAATACAAGGATCCCGGAATGATGACACCCATGCGGGATTACCTGGATCAGATTCTGCAGGAGCCGTCAACAGGTAGCCTGGAGTTTATATTTACGGATAGCCATTGGCCCACAGAACGATGGTCGTGGTGTGATGCCCTGTTCATGGGACCTACCGTGTGGTCAAAAATGGCAAATATCACAGGTGAGGAAAAATACCTCGATTTTATGACTCAGGAATACAAAGCCACGACGGATTATTTATACAGCAAAGAAGACAGCTTGTATTTCAGGGATTCCCGATTCTTTACAAAAACAGAAGCCAATGGGAAGAAGGTATTCTGGGGTCGTGGCAATGGTTGGGTTTTTGCAGGTTTACCGATAATTCTGGCGGAGTTGCCTTCGGATTATGCGCAGAAGACGTATTTTGAGAAAATATACAAAGAGATGGCCGGCAAGATACTTTCCCTTCAGGATGAGCAGGGATACTGGCACGCCAGTCTGCTCGATCCGGAAAGCTATCCCAATCCCGAGATCAGTGCAACCGGTTTTTTTGTTTACGGACTGGCCTGGGGCATCAATCACGGTTATTTTGACAGGAATGCATGTATGCCTGCCGTGATCAGGGGCTGGGATGCCATGGTGAACGCTGTTTGGCCCGACGGGAAGGTAGGCTGGATCCAGCCGATTGGTGAGGATCCGAAAGCAGTGACGCGGGAGATGACCGAGGTATATGGTGTGGGAGCATTTCTGCTTGCCGGGTCAGAGCTATATGAGCTTGCTGAGCGTGAAAAATGAAAAATGAAAAATGAAAGGTGCAATAATTATAAAAACATGAAAGTTGAATTAAGATATGCTCATCATCCGGAAGATGCCAGGCACTACGATACAGCCAGGATCAGAAAGGAGTTCCTGGTTGAGGAATTGTTCGTATCCGGAGAGATTTGTCTCGTTTACACCCTGTATGATCGCTATATCGTAGGTGGAGCCATGCCTGGCAATAACCCATTAAAGCTGGAAACCTTTGATGCCCTGAAGGCGAAGGATTTCCTGGACCGTCGTGAATTGGGGATCATCAACATCGGGGGTGAAGCTGAGGTAACGGCCGGCGGGATCAATTACCGCCTGAATTATAAGGAAGCGTTGTATATGGGAAAGGGGGTAAAGGATGTTTCCTTTTCTTCTGTGCGTAAAGATGTCCCTGCCAGGTTATACTTCAATTCCGCTCCGGCCCATCATGCGTATCCCACAAAGAAAGTCACCGTGAAGGAAGCCGAGGTGGCTGTCATGGGAAGTCCTGAGGCTTCCAATCACAGAACCATCAACAAGCTTCTCATCAATACGGTGGTGGAAACCTGCGGGCTTCAGATGGGATTGACTACGCTCAACCCGGGCAGTGTATGGAATACCATGCCTCCCCATACCCATAGCCGCAGGATGGAAGCTTACTTCTATTTTGAAGTACCTGCCGGACAGGCTGTTTGCCATTTCATGGGAGAACCCGATGAAACCCGGCATATCTGGATGAAGAACGAGCAGGCAGTGATCTCCCCTTCGTGGAGCATCCACAGTGCAGCAGGTACATCCAATTATTCCTTTATCTGGGGAATGACAGGTGAGAACCTTGATTACGGAGATATGGACATCCGGCAACCTGATGAACTTAGATAATACTGATGGAAATGACAACATTATTTGATCTTACGGGAAAGGTTGCCCTGATTACCGGCGGCACCCATGGGATAGGTCTGGCAATAGGTCTTTTGCTGGGCAAGGCCGGCGCAAAGGTTTGTGTAAATGACCGTACAGAGGAAAAACTGGAAGAATGCCGGAAAGCATTTGCCCGGGAGAGCCTGGGTGTTTATACACTGGTGTTTGATGTTACCGACGAGGTGGATGTGAACAGGGGCGTAACCCTGATTGAAGAAAATGTTGGTCCGGTAGACATCCTGGTTAACAATGCCGGCATCATCAAAAGAATTCCGATCCTGGATATGCCCGTGGCTGATTTCAGGCAGGTACTGGAGGTTGACCTGGTTGCTCCGCTCATTGTTTCCAAAAGGGTAGTGCCCGGTATGATCCGCAACCGCAGGGGCAAAATCATCAACATGTGTTCCATGATGAGCATTTATGGCAGGAATACTGTATCGGCCTATGCTTCGGCTAAGGGCGGACTAAAGCTGCTGACAGCCAACATGTGCTGCGAGTGGGCCAAGTACAACATACAAGTCAATGGTATCGGTCCGGGTTACATTGCCACCTCCCAGACTGCCCCTATCCGCGAGAACGGTCACCCTTTCAATGATCTGGTAATGACCCGAACGCCTGCCGGAAGATGGGGTGAGCCGCAGGATGTTGCCAATGCCGCTCTTTTTCTGGCATCCAACGCCAGCGATTTTGTCAATGGGCACATCCTGTTTGTCGATGGAGGAATACTGGCAAATTTTGGATACGTCAAAGGCGAAAATGATATCAGTGAATTATAAAAAATGAGTATTTTGACATCCTGAACAACAGCGGAGGATCGATAACAGTATTTTATACTTAAAGATACTTCCCTGTGGTCGGCATGACAAAACGGTCGGCCTGAATGCGGGTTGCATTACATAGCAGTCAACATGACAAATTTAAAAACAGGAAAATGAAAGCACTAGCAATCAAATCTGCTTTGTTCTTAGTTGCATTAATCCTCTTAACATCCTGCCGGCAGATTGGAACCTACAGGGTCAGCAATCCCGGAAGCACTGATCTTATCGACATGGCAGCAATTGTCACACGGCCGGAAGTAAGCGGATTTCTTCCTGATATCCCTGGAAATTCATTTGTAGCGGTGAAAGATGCCAATGGTGAATGGCTTCCCACACAATGTGATGATCTCGACGGAGACGGAACCTGGGATGAACTGGCTTTTCTTTGTGATCTTGAAGCCGGAGAAACGAAAGAAGTCACCTTTGAGCCTGTTGAAAACATGCCGGATTTTCCGGTTCTTACCAACATCCGGTTTGGAAGGGTTGCCAGTCCTTTTGATGAGGTCGCTGCTGATCTCAGAATGAAAACAAATGATACGAAGTATACGGCACCGGTCTACCAGATGGAAGGCCCGGCCTGGGAGAATGATGTGATCGCTTTCCGCAACTATTATGATGCCCGAAACGGAATCGACATCTTCGGCAAGAAGACCTCCGCCATGGTTATAGACAGTGTAGGGGTTAATGGCAGGGATTATCACACGATGGCCGACTGGGGCATGGATATTCTGAAGGTAGGTAATTCACTGGGTGCAGGAGCCATAGCCATTGGCATCGGCGACTCGCTTTACAGGGTGGGACCCTGTGAAGAAGGAACGTACCGGTTGATTTCCGAAGGTCCGGTGCGCGCCATTCTCGAACTGAATTATAAAAACGTTCCGGCAGGTAATCGGCTTTACAATGTTACACACCGGATTTCCATTTATGCAGGCGACGGGTTTTACCGGAGCAGGATATGGATCACCGATCTGCAGGGTGATGAGGAATTGGTGACCGGGATTGTTAACCTGCATGATATTCCCGCGGATACACTTTCGGAAGGCAGTATGAAAATCCTTTATTCACTTGGCAACCAGGGGATCAGCGGAGAAGTACTGGGCATGGGAATCATCATTCACGGAAGTCAGCTTAAGAGAATTTGGGAAGCTCCGGCAGAAGGTCCCGGAATTGTCAGCACCCACCTGGTGTCTCTCGTCCTGAGCAAGGATGTACCTGTGACTTACAGTTTTGCTGCAACCTGGGAGATGCGGGATGAAAAGGTGAAGGAGGCTGCCTATTTTACCAATCTGCTCAGATCGGAAGCCTATAAAACTGCGTTGGAAAAATGAACCATTTCAAGCTGGAAATAGATCATTGGGGAAAGACGGCAGCTTTTTTGTTCCTTTTGCTGGGCTCATGGAGTGCCAGGGCCCAGACCACCAGTTATACACAATCGGGCAATGAATTGCAGTTTGCACGGGCGATTAATGACAAGTGGGCTGCAGAGGTAATGCTCGGCGGCACTTTCAGCAATACACCATCAAATCCCAAAGTTCTTTCTACCAATATTCAAAGGTATGCTTTTGCATGGGCACACTATTATTTTTCACCACGGTGGAAATTCTCCACTTCGCTGGCTTATTATTACAACAAGGATGTACCCGATATCGGTCAGTATTTTTCGCCCGAATACCGTTGGACGCTTCAGGGAACTTATTATTTCCATAAAACCGGATACACGTTGTTGACAAGAATGCGCGGAGAATTAAGGTTTATCATGAATGCTGACAGCGTTTTTGAGGATAAGTACCGGTACCGTCAGATGATAAAATTTTTAAAACCGCTAAACAGCCAGGTACTCAGAAAGGGGGTTGTGTATTTTGTCACCACTGAGGAATTGCTGCTTAAGCCACATGCAAAAACCAAAGGTATTGACTTTTTCGATCGGAACCGGTTTGAAATCGGCGGAGGTTATCTTGTAACAGATGATATACAGTTGGAGCTCACCTATGTAAATGAATTTATGCCCCGAGATAATGGCAATGAAATGTACAATATCATATCCTTTACCGTCTCTTTTAACAATCTTTTACCAAACCTGAGAAAAGGTATCACTTCCAAACCGTCGGATGAGGATACGTCAAACTGATTACTTCTTCCTCTTCTTGTTTTCTTCCTCCCTTAAAAAACAGCCAAGCTGCTCCTTCAGTGCCGATTTATGCAGCTTAAACAGATAAGTCCGGATGCCTTCGGTGCCCATCATGTCGATCGTAGCCTCCATTACCTCAGAATTCAGCAGGTAATCCATGTCTTCCTTGCTGATGAGGTACAGCATTTCCATAACGGTGTCATTCTCCACATAACGGGTATCGTAGTGTTTCAACTCGCAGTTGCTTCCATTCGACAATTTAAGGATCAGCGATTCTTTCAGCTTATTTCCCTGCGGTCTTTCAGGAAACGGTAACGGACGCAATTCCAGGAAGTAGCTTTCTCTATCGGTCACGATGCAACCTTTTAATGATTTTGCAGATGTCCAGTAAAAATTAACAGGCTCCATATAATACTGCATCGACCCGTCAGGAGAAACACGGTTCAGTATCTGACACTGGGGAAATGATGAAATTGTGGTGAGCAAGAATCCAACTGCAATTAAGCTTCCTGTAATGATTGTTTTCATACATATAAAGGTATGAATAATTTGTTTTCCTTATGGTCAACAGGGATAATTTACAAAAGATTTCTTGTCTCCTTCATGTTTCTTTCTTACCTTAAGACAGACTAAATCAATTATGAATGATTTAAAATTTGGCAATTATGAATATCACGCAGATTTTCGAAGTAGTGGCGATCTTCCTTGTTCCTTTTCTGGTAGTATTGATTCCCGTTTATATCGGTCGTCGGTATGGCACGTACCATATTAAGAAATCGGGGGAGCTGAAGAATGCACCGGTTGGAACTGTGGTAGCTGCTGCTTTTGGTACGCTGGCTTTCTTTCTTGCTTTTGTATTTCAGATTTCTGCCAATCGTTATAATGAGCGTAAAGTGTTACTGCTGGAAGAGGTTACAAATATCCGGAGAACATACCTGCAGGCGGGATTACTGGCAGAACCCATCCGATCTGATACCAGAAGACTGCTGGCTGAATATGTTGATCTTCGTGTGAACATGGGCAAGGATAAAGCAAAGCTCAACCTGGCAATATCGCGTTCCCAGCAGATTCTTGATATACTCTGGGGTTATGCGGAGACGCTGGCAGCGCAGGATCGAAGTTCAGAGGTATATTCATTGTTTACCACCTCTTTAAATGATCTGGTAGATAATTACAATCATCGCGTCACCATGGCTTTAGAGTACCGAATACCTGCTGTAATCCTCTGGATCTTATTTATTGTCGGATTCTTTTCCATGCTGACATTAGGCTATCAGTTCGGAATCTCAGGAAACGGAAGTTCCAGGATAAACGTTGTACTCGCCTTCATTTTTGCAGTGGTCATGTTTTTAATTATATCCCTTGATCGTCCGGAGTTAGGTATAGCCAAACTTAATCAAAAACCTTTGCTTACCTTGCAGAAACAATTGCAGGCAGAGCATTTCAGCTTGGGGAAATAGAACCTTGGAGAGATGACCGATCCTGCTATGCCAAATCAACAAGAAAAATTAAGAATATCCAATAAAAAGAGGCTATCCGGATCGGGTAGCCTCTTTGTACTATTGGATTAATACTAAATTCCCGCAACCACAACACCTTCAAACACCAGGCTGGGAAGCCTTGCCTGACTGTAGATCCAGGGGTCATTGGCTACTTCAACGAGCTTATTCCAGAACTTGAGATGATTGTCGGCAATATTCATCTCGGCCACATTCTGAACCAGCTGGCCTTTGTCGAAAAGTTTGCCAATTATGCCAACGGAAAAGTCGCCGGTTGTGGAATTGGAGTTTCCACCGATGTATTCCGTAATCAGGATGCAACGTCCCAGGTCCCTGATAATCTCTTCGACACTGCGTGTACCCGGGGATATGATCAGGTTGGTAATCGATCCCGAAGTAGGTTCCCAGCCCAGTTTCCGGCTGTAGTACCAGTCGATCAGGAATTCGTTTACTTTGCCTTCCAGGAGCAGATCGCGTTTTTTGGTCGGGAATCCGTCACCGTCATATAACCTGGATCCAAGACCCCGCACCAGGAATGGATCATCCTGAACGGTCAGTAATTTGCTGCCGAACTGCTGTCCTTTTTTATCGGCGAGAAATGACCTTTTCTGTTGAATGCTCCCGCCCGACATAGGATTTAAAAGACCACTCAACACCCTGGCTGCGCCACGGTTTTCCAGAATTACCGGCAGGGTTTCAGTTGCGATCTTTTTGCCGCCCATCAGGTCCAGGGTTCTTTTAGCCGCTTCTTTACCAACTTCTTCAAGCGATGGCATATCGCCGCGATACCTGCACCCGACCCAGTGACTGCCGGCGGGACGGCGGTCGCCTTCATCCTGTGCCGTCATAGAAGCCCCTGACCAGCACTCCGTTGTCCGGTTTGAACCCTCAAAACCATTGCTGGTTATGACAAATTCTTCAAAAGTCTCATCGTATTCTCCGGCTTCAACAGATATTACCTTGCTTCCTCCAGCCTCCAAACAGGCATTCTCAACGGTTTTTACCATGGCATGCCTTGCCTCGGGAGTCAGTTCCGGCTGTGAAGGATCGGCAAGCTGCAAGTCGCTGGCAGACCTTCCGGCATAATATTTCGGATCGGGAAGGGTACGGAACGGGTCTTCTTCCATGATCCTGGCGTTATCGATCAAATCGGTGACGAATCCGGAAAGGGTTGTCTTCCGAAAGTCCGGTGTTGATTTACCGGCAAACTTATTATCGATAAAAACCTCGAGGTAAAGTCCCTGTGTGGTGGCCTCCTTGATGACCTCAGGCTTGCGATCGCGGTAGTTGATCTCAACAAAGCGTCTTTTGGAGATGCTTACCTTACAATCTTTCGCTCCGGCTTGTTTGGTCTGGTTGATTACCCAGCCTGCCAGTTCCCGGAATTCCTGCTGCTGATCTTTTTTATAGCTCATGACTGGCCTCCTTTCTGCTGGGTGCCCCCAACGGTTAATGACTTAACAAGACAGGTCGGCAATCCGAAAGATACCGGTACACCCTGACCGTTCTTACCGCATTGTCCGGCACCGCCGAAATACATTTCAAGGTCATTGGCCACCGCAGTAATATTGGCAAGCATTTTGGGCCCATTGCCCATGATGTTCACATCCTTGATCGGTGAGGTGAGCCTGCCGTTTTCAATCAATCGGCCCTGTGAAACGTAGAAGGCAAAATCACCTTCTCCGATTTTTACCTGGCCGTTGCTGACATCTTCAACATAAATGCCATTACCGGCCTGTTTGATCACATCCTCGGGAGTTGAGCTGCCTCCTAACATGTAAGTATTGCGCATGCGCGGCATGGGATAGTTCTGGAAGTCCTGCCGGCGTCCGTTGCCGGTTGGTTCAACACCATAATGTTTTGCAGAGATCTTATCGTGGATGTAACTAGTGAGAATGCCATTTTCAACCATCATGGTCTTTTTGCCGGGTGTTCCTTCGTCGTCAATGTTGATGCTCCCGGCAAGGTTCATATTGGTTGCATCATCGATAATGGTGATGAAAGGTTCCGCAACCTTCTTACCCAGCATGGTGCTGTAAGTGGAGATGTTCTTCCGGTTGAAATCGGCTTCCATTCCATGGCCAATGGCCTCATGCAGCAGAATACCGGTTACCCCGGGTCCGAGCACTACAGGTACTTCACCGGCCGGTGGCTGAATCGCATCGAATAATTTTAAAGCACTATTTACTGCTTTGGTGGACACCTGGTTAATTACATCATCGGAATAAAATGAAAAATCACGTCGTCCTCCCAGGTTCCAGAAAGATTGTTCACGTTTTCCGTTTCTTTCAGCCACTACGGAGGCATAAATAAAACCTGAAGGAACAAGGTCTTCTGCCATAACGCCATCGCTGGTCACCACCATTACGCGTTTGACAGCATTCGAAAAGCCGGCATTCACTTTTACTATTTCAGGGGAAAGTGCAAAGCACTTCTGGTTAATGGCCTGAAGCAACGGCAGCTTGGATTTCGCGGGTATCCCGTTAAAATCAGGAGCAACAGGGTAGTAGTTTCCTGTCTTTGGTGCGGTGAAGGAACCAATCACAGGAGTGGCGTTCATATCGCACAGGGTGGAAGCAGTAGCAGCGGCCGACAGCATGGATTCCTCAGTAAGCTCCTGGGTAAAACCATAGCCGATCTGGTCACCTTTCACGGTTCGGATCCCAACGCCAAGAGATATGTCCCCATAGGACTGGTTGACTTTACCATCTTCAAGACCCAGGTAGTTTGAAACGGTGAATTCAAAGAACAGGTCGGCGAAATCGCCGCCTCTTGACAGGGCTTTAGCCAGCAACTTGTGGCATAGGGTTTCGTCGATCCCGAATTCTTTCAGGAAGTAGTTGCCGGAAGGATCAGGATCAAGCAACATACTGGCTTCCAGCTCGGGAAGTAAAAGCAAGGCACCACCCGCCATGGCAGTACCCCGGATGAATTTTCTTCGTGGAATGGGTTTCATTTGAGTTGTTAGTAAATTGTATTTACTAAAGTATAAACAATTAGAAAAAAAAAGATGGAATGATCAATATTAATAACATTATTTAACAAATGAGCGCAGTTGGAACTGCGCTCATCATGATTTTGCAGCTATCGAGGCTGCCTGCTCTAAGCCTTTTTAAAGGACTATTTACCGGGTATTCTTGTCGATCAATCTTACGATCAGATCATTCAGCAGTTCCACCTCATAATCACCCACCGTTGCCGCAATATGTTCACCACCAATGCCGCTGTCGTTGGTAATAAAGACATAGGTCCCGTTGGTGGCCGCTGCAAAGAACCTGAAAAGGAACTCGGTATCCTTGTCAATGCCGCTGGCAGATATGGGAATGATCTTAATACCCTTTTCGGCAGTGGTTCTGATAATGTCATTCAGGTCATTGACCACGGATGTTGTAGGATGTGGCGGGGCATCGAGCACCAAAAACAGCAGCCTGGCCCTTGCATTATCGCTCCAGCTTAATTGGGTGACAGCTGTATTCAGTGCAGTATGTACAGCCTCCTCATAATCTCCGCCGCCTGATGCATTCTGATTCCCGATAAAAGTGAGGGTCTGGTTGAGGAGCGTGGAGAAGGGTGACACGCGGGTGAGATAATCATCTCCTTCATCCCGGTAAAAGACAGATCCGATCCTTAGCGTGAGCTGAGAATTCAAACTTTCAACCCGTTCAATAACGTCAAGCAATTCCGATTTCAGGTAATTGATCTCATCTCCCATTGATCCTGTGGCATCTACGACAAAAAGTATGTCTGCTTTCAGTTCCTCGGTACCTTTTGTTGCCATGGTGACTTCATTCATACCATCTTCGTAAACCTTTGGATCTACCAGGGTAACCACCTGTCCTTTGTATGATACTGAAATTGTTGGCTGTCCACTGGAACCCCCGTTCATGTCGAGCCACAACTCTGCCTTACCCTGGTTGTCGGTGCGGGTCTTCCACAGCACATCCCCCTGCAGGTTTTTCATGGTAACCTCACAGTCGATCAGGGGATCGGCAATATTGTCCTTCACCAGAACGGAATATCTCCTGAGGGGAAAGAACTCCCAGTTTTCCTGGGCTTTGTTGAATTCCTCATTTTGGCCCAGGTTAATCCAGAAATCCCATTCCACGAGGTCATTCCACTCAGCTGCGGTAATCTGGCCCGGATCAACCGGCTCCACTTGTGTGGAATCACCTGTATTGGTACCTGGATCGGATCCGGTCCCGGTGAATCCACCTGAGAGGCCGTCATACATGCTTTCGGAGCCGCCGTTCTTATCGGTATAACCAATGTCACCGCTTTCCTTGGTACAGCTGTATATTATCAGGGCAATAAAGACTGCCGGGATCAGGATAAAAGATTTTTTCATAAAAGAAGTTTTAGTTACAGGTTATGGGTCTTCTTTTAGATCAATTCTTCTGAGAAAAGGTTGCGCAGTTGTACATTTATTATTTCTTTTCCTTCCATATCGGCAACAGCATAATTCCCCTTGGCAGCGGGCCCCGGATTCACAATAACCGTTTCACCTATCCTATCAATGGCTATGCCTTCGTGTATATGACCAGTAAAGCAGATCACGGGCCGGTTCAATTCGATAAATTGTCGGATTGCCCTGCTGCCGACATGGAAACCTGGAGATACCTGATCGTTCAGGGTGCCATAGGGAGGTTGGTGAGAGACCAGGATCAACGGTCTATCAGGATCGGGGCAAAGGTTGTTCAAGCGTGCTTCGTATTCCTCTTCAGTATATTCCTGGGGTGTCCTGCCTGGACAGGGTAGCGATCCGCTCAAACCAAGCCATTGATAGCCAAGATATTCCCTGATCCGGGCATTCAGGGCAAGTCCTTCATCGGCCAGGTATTTCTCGGTGACAGGATAATCGCAATTGCCGGTGACGGCAAAGATTCGGGAATTGCTGCTGTGGATTTGCTGAACAATGGTTCTCATTTCGTTTTCCCTGCCGAAGTGAGTAATATCGCCGCAGAGGAGCACCTGGTGAGCCTTTTGCAGCTGGCCGGCGAGATAGGGTATTACAGATGTCCGTGCATGGAGATCGGAGAGGGCGATTATTCTCATAACAGGGCCTTTTAATAGGGATCCACATCGATGGTGTACTGCACTGACCGGAATTCAGGGTTAACCAGTTGCCCGCGGATACAGTCAACAATCTGCTGTTTAACAACAGGTAGGTTTTTACCCCTTTCTATCTTCACCAGCATACTTTTCAGGTAAAGGTTCTGAATGCGGCTTATCAGCGGATATTCGGGGCCCATTATTTTTGCCCGGATTGATTGCCGGAGAAGGTTTGCCAGAGTGCCCGCCGCCTTGTCAAGTTCATTCCTGTTCCTATGCTTCAGCGTTATTTCCACCAGTCTGCAGAAAGGGGGATAAGTGAATCTTCTTCGTTCCTCTAGCTGATCATTGTAGAGCGCCACATAGTCATTTTGTATCACTCGGGTAATGACAGGGTGCTGATGGTCGGAAGTCTGAATGATCACAGAACCCCGGCTGTTTTTGCGACCAGCCCGTCCGCTGACCTGTGCCATTAGCTGGAAGCTTCGCTCATGTGCCCTGAAATCGGGATAGTTAAGCATTGTATCGGCATTCATGATGCCAACCAGCTTGACATTATCAAAATCAAGACCTTTTGATACCATCTGCGTTCCAACGAGGATATCGGATTCCTTCATTTCGAAACGGGCTATCATATTTTCATAGGATCTCCGGCTTCGGGCAGCATCAAGATCCATGCGTTCAACCTTTGCGGAGGGAAAGAACAGAGCAATTTCCTCCTCGATCTTCTCGGTGCCAAAACCTTTCATTTGCAGGTTACTATGATTGCATGCCGGGCAGGAGGCCGGAACGGGAATGCTAAAACTGCAGTAATGGCATCTGAGGCGGTTGCTTTTTTTGTGGTATGTAAGGCTGACATCGCAATGCCGGCAGCGGGGAACCTCGCCGCATTGCTCACATTCCAGGAAAAGCGAAAATCCCCGGCGATTCTGAAAAAGAATGACCTGTTCGCCGTTTTTCAGCACCGTTCCTATTGCATCGAGCAAGGCAGGAGAAAAGTGCGACTGCATCTGTTTGCGGCGATGCAATTCCCTTGTATTGACAACGGTGATCTCCGGAAGTTCAAGATTTAGGTACCGTTCGTTGAGATTAATGAGCTGGTATTTACCGGTCATGCAGTTATAATACGTTTCGACCGACGGTGTGGCAGTGCCCAGCAACACTTTGGCCCCCTGCTGCTGAGCCAGCATAATGGCTGTGTCGCGGGCATGATAGCGGGGAGCTGGATCGAACTGTTTGTAGGTGTTTTCATGTTCCTCATCAATGATGATAAGGCCGGGATTACTGTATGGCAGGAATACCGAAGAACGTACACCCAGGATGATCTGCAAGGCATTTTCATCTTCCCTGCCTGCCTGTAGAAGTCTGTTCCAGGTCCTGATGCGATCGGTGTCCGTGGACCGGGAATGGTAAACGGCAATAGACGATCCGAATACTGCCTTAAGCCTGGAAATGATCTGGGTAGTCAGGGCAATTTCCGGTAGCAGGTAAAGCACCTGTTTCCCCTGGTCGATGGTTTCCCGGATCAGATGGATATAAATCTCGGTTTTTCCGCTGGAGGTCACACCATGCAGCAAGGCAACGTCCGATTTGGCAAAAGCTTCTTTTATTTCAAGGAGGGCTCTCTGCTGGGGTGGATTGAGCTGTGACAGGGTCGCAGACGGCAGGTCTTCTGTTTTCTTTTTTCTGAGTTTTCTGCTTAGTCTGAGGCTTTCCGGAAGCGCTGCTTTAAAAACCTCACCGGGAGTACACATATAGTATTCACTGATCCAATTCCAGAGTGTGATTTGCGTATCGAGTACAACCGGTTCCTGATCGAGCACAGCAAGGATTTCCCGGGCCTCATGTTCAGCCGGCGGCTGATCGTGCATACTCATCACAAGGGCTGTATAGGTCTTCTTTTTGCCGAAAGGAACAGTTACCCTGACCCCTGGCTTCACAATCCCTGCCTGTTCTTCGCTAACCATGTATGTAAAGGTGCCTGGTACGGGAAGGGGTAGGAGGATGTCGATATAGCGGGGGAATTCCATTGACTTAAAAATTTACCAATTTACCAATATGCCAATGAGCCAATGAGCAAACAGAAAAACCAGATCATTTGCACATTTGCACATTTGCACATTGGTCTCAAATCAGGATCTCCGCCAGTTTCAGCAGGTCGAAGTCGAGATCCTTGTGAAGTTTAACGGTTTTGCTGAGGGGGACATGAACAATTTCATTGTTGACCATCCCGATCATGATACTTTTCTGATCATCCAGCAGTGCATCAATAGCGGCAGCTCCCATGCGGCTGGCGGTCACACGGTCGAAGGCTGACGGTGAGCCGCCCCGCTGAATATGTCCCAGGATGGTAGTCCTGATATCAAGTTCAGGAAACTCGTTCCGGATTATTCTGGCAATCGGTATTGCGCCGCCTTCCTCGTCTCCCTCAGCCACCAGGATAATACTTGATTTCTTTGACCGTGCACGTTCGGCAAGGTATTTTCTGAGTTTCTCCATCTGTCCTTTTTCCTCAGGAACAAGAATTCCCTCCGCACCGCAGGCAATACCGCTTCGCAGTGCAACGAATCCGGCTTCTTTGCCCATCACTTCCACAAAGAATATCCGGCCGTGGGAGCTGGCAGTATCCCTGATCTTATCAACAGCCTCAACAACAGTATTCAGGGCTGTATCATAACCGATGGTATAATCGGTGCCGAACAGATCATTGTCGATTGTCCCCGGGATCCCGATAAAGGGAATATCAAATTCTTTTGTCATGATGCTGGCTCCTGTAAAAGAACCGTCACCGCCAATGACAATCACAGCCTGGATACCGAACCTTACCAGTTCATCGTAGGCCTTTTTTCGGCCTTCATACGACATAAACTCCTTACAACGTGCTGTCTGGAGGATTGTTCCGCCTTTCTGGATGATGCCACTGACCAGCTGTGAAGTCAGGGGGATGATATCCCCTTCGATCATGCCCATATATCCGCGCCTGATGCCGAATACATCGAATCCCTCATGAATACCGGCACGTACGACGGCCCTTATGGCAGCATTCATACCGGGAGCATCCCCGCCAGAGGTCAGAATACCGATTTTTTTTATTTCTTCCATTGAATTTGAGGTAATGAATAATCTGATGTTAAAGCTATCCTATGAACTGCATATTGCTATTCCTGATCTTAGCTGCAAACTCTTCCAGTAGCCATCTGGGTGTTGAGGTGGCACCGGTAATTCCGATGTTGACGGTATTCTCAAACCATTCATGCTGGATATCAACGGTTTCAGATACAAAATAGGTTTTATCATTCACCGATTTGCACTGTGCAAAAAGCAGTTTGCCATTAGAACTTTGCCGGTAGCTGACAAAGAGCACAAGATCATGGCGGGTGCAGAATTCTTTAAGTTTTGGGATCCTGCCTGCAACCTGGTTGCAGATTGAATTTGTACATTTCAGGGAATGATTGCCTGTTCCTGCTGCCATGGCACGTTGCAGAAGGACATCCTGCAGGTGCTTGTATTTGTCAGTCCCCATGGTTGTCTGGGCATACAGGTGAACCGGCCTGGAAAAGTCGATTTTCCGGAGGTCATCCTCGGATTCCACAATGATGGTCTGGTAATCCGTTTGTCCTGCCAGTCCGCGCACTTCGGCATGGTCCTTCTTTCCGAAAATTACAAATTGTATGCCCTGTTCATGGTTTTGAAAATAGTCATTTTTGATTTTGCTTTGGAGCCGGAGTACAATGGGACAGGTACCATCGATCAGATCGATATTGTTCTTTTTAGCGTGCATATAGGTTTCAGGAGGTTCACCATGTGCCCTGATCAGCACCCGGCAATTGGAAAGGGTGAGGTATTCCTCGTAAGTGATGGTTTTCAATCCGATCTTTTCCAGCCTTTCAATCTCTTTCTGGTTGTGAACAATCTCTCCCAGACAATATAGCTGTCCTTGTTCCCTGATAATTTCCTCCGCTTTGTTTACCACGCGGGTAACCCCAAAGCAAAATCCGGCATGCGGATCGATTTCAATGTTCATGGCAGGTTTTTTTCCATAATTCACGAAACCATTCCATTTGCTTATCAATAGTCATGTGGCTGTTGTCGAGCAATATGGCATCATCAGCCTTCCGGAGCGGGCTTTCTTTTCTGTTTTCATCTTCATAATCACGCATGCGGATATTTTCAATGATTTCTTTGAGTTCGACATCCAGTCCCTTTTCAGTAAGCTCCTTGTAGCGTCTCCGGGCACGTACGTTTGTATCTGCTGTCATGAAGATCTTCAGCCTGGCATCAGGGAAGACAACAGTTCCGATGTCACGGCCATCCATGACGACCCCTCCCTGTTCCCCAATCTTCCTTTGCAGTCCCACCATTTTCTGGCGAACTTCACTGATCTGACTTATTTTACTGACGATGGCAGAAACTTCGATACCCCTGATAGCAGATTCCACATTTTTACCGTTCAGCCAGGTATCCTGCAGTCCCGTCTGGAGGTTAAGGATAAACCGGATATTGATCCTTTCAAGGGAATGCTGGAGGTTTTTATGATCAGGATCACCGTCAAGGAGCAGGTTGTTTTCGATGAAGTACAAGGCTGCAGCACGGTACATGGCACCGCTGTCAATATAGGTGTAATTCAGTTCGCGGGCGATCAGCCTGGCAAACGTACTTTTACCGCATGAAGAATAGCCATCCACGGCAATAATACTGGTTTGAGGCTGTTTCATGGTTCAGAACTTTTTGTTGAATTCATCAAGGTTCATGCTGAAAGAGAACTGGTTGGTTCCGCCGGCGAGGTGAAAGACAGCGTGTCCATAGCTTATGCGGAACCTGGAGACTTTCAAGCCGACACCCCATGAAAAACCTACCATGCCAGGCTTGGTATCGATCTTCATTTCCTGGCGACGGCGGTAATGGTATCCGCCGCGTAAGGTAAGGTTCTTACCCAGGTTGAACTCGGTACCGACTATGATATGTCGCATAAACTTGTCAACTGCAATATCGAAATCACTTTTTGAAGAGGACTCACCTGAAAACGAATCCATGCTGCTTTCCTTTTCCTCGTCAGTGGTGTAAGTCAGGTCCCATTTTTCAAGGTGATCAGCCATGATATAAAACGTAAGAGGTGCATATTGGAGACCTTGTGAAATGCCAAGAGCAATATTAAAGGGAAGCGATCCTCCGGTTCCTTCAGCATAATATGCGTCGACCTGGAATCCCATATTTCGCAATACAAGACCTGCCGTAAACCTCGATCGGGGATTATGATAGGTTATTCCGGCGTCAAATGCTATGGCGGAGGAATTATACACTTCCAGGTCGGAATAGATTGATTTTGTTGTGAAACCAATTTGCCACAATGAATCAATAGGACGGGAATACATGATGTTTATGGAATAATCGGCAGCTCTGAAGGTGCCTGTAAGGATCCCGTTTTCATCGGCACCCTGGAATTTACCGTAGTTCAGGTAATGGATTCCGCCTGCAATGGTGCCCTTTCTGCCCAAACGTGCAGCTGCGGATGCGTATCCGTAATTTATACCGGCAAAGTAATTCACATAGTTCAGGGTAAGGTGGTGATGCATCTCCCGTGTAAGCAGGGAAGGGTTATGATAGGCCAGATCAGGGTCATCGTCTGAAATGGCAACAGCATCGCCGCCGAGGGCTGCAACCCGGGCAGAATTAGTCATTTCCAGGAACTGATAAGCTTTACCACCGGGCTGTCCCCAAGAAAAATGCGGGTTAAGCAGGTTCATCAGGCACAGGGCCGGTAACAAAATCAGCGTTTTACAGGAATTATTTCGTTTGCAGCTCATTGAAATCGGAAAACGGGTAAATTTAGGTGTTATTGTTCAGATAATTTGATATATTTCGATACAAATTGCTGACAACCCGTCACGGAAATGCCTACTGATCACAAACTCATATTTATCATTAATCCGATCGCCGGAACACGCCATAAAAAGGTCGTCTCAGATGCCATAGCTGCATCCTTCCCCGAGGGATTCTATGAGGTGATTTTTACGGAATACCGGGGTCATGCCCATGAGATTGCCCTGCAAAAGATAATTGAAGGTTACAGCAGTATTGTGGCTGTGGGAGGCGATGGTACGGTCAACGAAGTGGCATCCGCACTGGTAAACACACCCTGCAAATTTGGAATCATCCCGGCAGGTTCAGGAAACGGACTGGCCAGGCATTTGCATATCCCGATGCAGCTTTATGCATCTTTGGAAGTTATCAGGCAGCACAATATTCAGTTAATCGACGCGGGGCAGGTCAATGGCAGATATTTCTTCTGTACCTGCGGAACCGGGTTTGATGCTTCGGTGGGTAAGAAATTCGCCAGCACCAGCAAAAGGGGGATGATCAATTATGTAAGGGCAACCATCCACCAGTATATCGGATATTCTCCCAAGACCTATATCCTGAAGACCGAGAACAAGAAAGTGGAACTTGACGCTTTTATGGTGACGTTTGCGAATTCCGGGCAATACGGAGGTAATGCCTATATCGCCCCAAATGCGGTTATCGACGATGGATACCTTGACCTGTGCATACTCCGGCCTTTCCCGAAAACGTCAACTCTTGACATCGGATTAAGGCTGTTTTTCAAGAACATCGACCAGAGTCCTTACCTCGAAGTTATGCGGATCAGAAAGGCAAGTCTCAAGCGTAAGGGCAAACGCAAGATCAACCTGCATCTTGACGGCGAGCCGGAAACAATCAGAGGAAAGTTGAAGATTAAAGTGGTACCGGAAGCTTTACAGGTGATGGTGCCGGTAGTGACAAAGAAAAGGATCGCGCGGCTGAAGGTTGCAGCCCCAAAGGGATTAAAGAAGTTCCAGCCCAAAGAGCCCTGAGAATTTCTTTAACAGAACCTGTTTTACCTCAGCCATGGCTGGTTTAAATCCAAGTTCCTTTTCCATGGAGGTGACACCCTTGTCGGTAAACCCGCATGGATTGATATAGCTGAAATACTGCAGGTCTGTTGATACGTTGAGTGCAAAACCGTGCATGGTGATTCCGCGGCTTACTTTAACACCAATGGCGCATATCTTCCTTGACGGTGCTGAATTTCCGGATTGGATCCACACACCTGTGGCACCGGGGAGCCGTGTGGTTTCTATACCAAATTCCCGGAGTGTTTGTATAATGGATTCCTCAACGTTTTCAATATACTGTTTTACGCCTATACCCTGGGCGTCCAGGTCAAAGATTGGGTAACCGACAAGCTGCCCGGGGCCATGATAAGTGATATCACCCCCACGGTCTGTTTTATAAAAAGTTGCACCGATGGAAGAAAGGAACTGGGCATTTATCAGCAGGTTATTTTCTTTTCCGCTTTTCCCCAAGGTATATACATGGGGATGTTCCACAAAGATCAGGCAGGCAGGACTGCCGGGAGACATCCCGGCAGTCTTTTCTGTAATAAGCCGATTTTGAAGATCTTGCTGAAGTTCCCAGGTGGTTTTGTAATCTTTTAACCGGAGATCGATGTATTTGACCTGGTACATGGAGGTGTCGTGATCAGTTAGGCTACAGCTGCAATTGCTTTCTCCAGCAGCAGTTTGGTAGCCTTAATACCTTCCGGCTCGCTTAATTTTGAGCCTTCATATTCCACGTCAATCCATCCCTTATAACCTGATTCTTTGACGATCTTCAGCATACGGTAATAGTCCGTTTCCGTTTCGTTGCCTTCGGCATCAAAATCATGCGATTTGGCACTGACACCTTTGGCAAAAGGCATTAATTCCTGCACGCCCAGGTAGCGGTCATACATTTCCGACGGGCTGACCCTGAAATTGCCGAAATCGGGAAGGGTTCCGCAATTTTTCATGTTGACCTGCTTCATTATCCCGGCCAGCCATTTCCCATTCGATGAGAAACCGCCATGGTTTTCGACCACAACGTTGATACCGAGCGGGGCAGCAAAGGTTGCCAGCTTACCCAGTGATTCAACAACGGCTCCTGCTACTTCAGTTTCCGTACCCTTACCGGCAGCATTCACACGGATG
>JGI11641J44799_10000142_pt1 | contig 19553 bp, 15 predicted proteins | sample WetSurSiteA1Bulk_FD_44799 | JGI IMG/M metagenome (IMG submission 44799) | reverse complement strand
ATCCTGTGATGAAGGGAATGCCGGCTTCATTCGTGATTGCGGATGAGGAATGGTACACCTGGGATAAAAGCCCGCGACCCTGCGTTCATGTTCTGGCCAGTGTGGATGAATCAAGCTATTCCCCTTATTCCGACATTACCATGGGAGATCATCCCGTGATCTGGACTAATGAAAAGGTAAGGGCCAGGAATGTCTACATCTTCATGGGACACCACCCCGGACTGTTTCAGAACGGAGCCTATACCATTCTGGTGCGAAATGCAATCTTCTGGGCTGCAGGGGAATAGATGGTTATAAATCCGACCAAAGCATGAACCATGAGAACTTTATTTGCCATATTGCTGTTTGGCCCATGGATCGGATTAAACGCGCAAAGGATGCCCGGAACTTACTCTGTGGGCAGGATCATGGCGCGTGTCCCTGATTCACTTACCTACTCGGTAAATGACCTGGCCGGTTATATCAATCAGAACTTCATGGATGAGAAGGATAAAACGCGCGCCATTTTTACATGGATCACCCGCAACATCCGTTACAATTTCGACAGCCTCTTCAGCATCCGCGATTATCCTCCTCCGGAGGAGATCTCGGAAAGGGTCCTGCAAACGAGGGTAGGGGTTTGTCTGCATTTTGCCAGCCTGTTCTGTGAACTGGCCAACCAAGCAGGCATTAAGGCATATGTCATTCAGGGATACACACGGCAAAACCGGGTGGTGGATTATCTTCCTCATGTATGGTGTGCCGGATTCATAGATTCTACCTGGTACCTCTTTGATCCTACCTGGGGATCAGGTTATTATCGTGTACACCCCGAAGATCTGATCCGATCGCATATGCCTTTTGATCCGATGTGGCAGTTCCTTGAACATCCTTTGACCTGCAAGGAGTTTTATGAGAATAATTACAGGGAGCGCTGGAAAAGGCCGGTTTTTCATTATACCGATACCTTGCGAGATTATGAGCTGGCTTCGGAGATGGAAAGAAATGTTTCAGCAGCACGCAGAATAGAACAGGATGGTGACTGCAACTCCTTCACCGCGGCCAAACATCTTGTCCTTCAGGGCAACATTGAGTACCTCCGCAACAAGAGCAATGCGGAAAAGTATGATTCGGCAGTTGACCTGTATAATCAGGCAATCAGGAGGCTCAATAAGGTTATTGAATACGGCAACAGACAGTATCAGCCCGAAGCGGATTTTGCCGCGATGAGGCTGGCACTCGACACGGTTGAATTATTGTTAACGCGCACCGGGATTACGTTGTCAGGGATCAGGGATCCGATCGAGAACGCTGTTGTTTCGATTGCCGGGCTGCAGGCATCCATAGCGGGTACCTGGCAGGTATTGGTTGAACAGAGGGCCGCCCTGCAGGGCCATTTCAGGAGAAATGATTGAGCACTAAACAGTTTATGGACACAGGCAAAAGCCTGTGCTACTGCAATTCGATAAAGCCAAGGTTGAATCCTCCTTTTTCTGCCAAAACCTTCAGGGTATGTTTTCCCCTGGTGAGGTTGACACTCCCCAATGAGACGGTTTCCCAGGCCTGGCTTCCGCCGGTTCTGTCAACTGTAACTCCGTCTGCTACCGGTACATCATCCCACATCAATTTCATACTTCCTGTATTGTTGCTGACTGCAACCCGGGCAGAAATCCGAAAACTGCCCTCCCGGTTCACTGTAACGGTGAAACTTAGCCATTCACCATCTTCAACCGACATGACATTGAATCCGTTGGTGAAGCCGGTACTATCCTGGCAGATTTCAATGTCCACGCCATCATTACGGTATTTCCGGCCCCTGTTACCGGTCTTTTTACCTTCTTCACCTGTATTTTCCATGTCTGCATCATGATAGGCATATTCCGGGTAACCCATGTCGAAATCGGATGCATAGATCCGTCCGGGTATTGAATTCCCTGAGAAAGGAATGGAAGATTTATCCTCCGGCTGCCTGAACATTGCATCGATCACGTCTTTGTTGAACCTGCAATTTTCAGCTTTGAGGTTTTCGGCAATTTCGAAAAGTACCTTGGTGGCAAGCTCCCTGGTTGGCCTTCCGGAGCTCTTGTTCCAAAAGTCCACGATCTGCTGGTACTCTTTGGGGGCAACGATCAACATCGGGCATACCACCGAGTTGATCTTCTTCAGCGGCCACCAGGCCCAGCCAATGTGGTTTTTCTCCACAAGGGAAATGCAATCGGTAAACCATTTATCGGAATTTTCCCCGCTTTCGCCGAGCCATACAGGTATGTTGAATTTATCTCGCAGGGCAAGGATCGCGTTCAGTGCTTCCTGTCTGTTGGGACTCCAGTACTTGTGAAAGCTCAGCNCCATGTTCTTGTCGTCAGGACCCTCGAATCCCCTGTAGTTGTTGCCCCAGCCATTTCCCTCGATGATAATGATGTGGTTGTTGTCCACCTCCCGGATGGCTTTGGTTATTTCGGAATACAGATCCCAGAGGGGTTTGTTCAGTGTATCCTCGAGGCCGTTCTTGTTTTTCCCCTCAAATGTCCAGTTGGGCTCATTGATCAAATCGTAGCCGCCAATATTGGGTTCATTGGCGTACCGCTCGGCAAGCTTTTTCCAAAGCGCAACTGTCTTTTCCCGGTTAAGGGTGCTTTCCCAGAGCGATGGTTTGGTTTCATCATAGTCTGAAATATTGGCATCCTTGCCTTGACCCCCGGGGGCCGCATGCAAGTCCAGTATCAGGTAGAGATTGTTCGCTTTGCACCATGCCAGCAGACTGTCAGTCATTGTGAATCCACGGGTCAGCCAGGTATTTTGTCCCCCGACAGGTTCTTTCTCAATAGGCAGGGTGAACAGGTTGTAATGCATGGGCAGGCGGATGCTGTTAAAGCCCCATTTGGCAAGCGAATCCACATCAGCTCTTGTCATGTGGTTCTGAAGCCAAAGGTCGTAGAATTTATCACAGTTCTCCTGTCCGATCAGGTCGGTGATACGGGCTTTGATGGAATGCTGCATGCCTTTGTTGTTTATCTGCAGCATATAACCTTCCTGAAGCATCCATCCTCCAAGGCCCATTCCCCTTAGGATCACTTCGTTGCCTTTCCCGTCGATGATTCTGGAGCCATCGGCTTTTAAAAATCCCTGTCCGTGTATCGTTGGTGTTCCCAGGGATAAAAGCAAAAATCCGATTAACAAAAATCTGTTCTTCATGCCATTATGATTATGTTCCGTTCATTGCTGCCCTTCACCCATTTCCTGCAACCTGTGTGTCTTTTGTCCCTGATCCCTGTTCCAACTCCGGATTGATCTTGGCATACCTGACCTCATCCCACAGTTGGCCTTCTTTAAAAACAGACTTCCTGAAAATTCCCTCCTTTGTATAGCCGCATTTTTCCAGAACCTTTTGGGAAGCAGTGTTATATTCGTAAACCCCGGTATGTATCCTGGCAAAACCAAGCACCCTGAATCCATAGTCCGTGATTAAATTCACGGCAGCTGTCATAATTCCCTTGTTCCAATAAGGTTCGCCAAGAAAATATCCTATCTCAGCCGTTCTCCGGTAAACATTCTCACAAGGCGAAAGGCTGATGTTGCCAACATGCTCACCCTTGAATTCAATGGCAAAAAAGGAACTGTGGTGCATGAAATGCCGGATGAAATCCGAGGCATCCTCAATGGTGTATGGAAAAGGAAATCCATCCCGCAGGTTGCGGCCGATCTTTTCATTGTTGGCCAGTTCAGCAAGACGGGGGGCATCGGATTCCCGGAGTGGGCGGAGGGATATATTACCGGATACCAGTTCCATATTATTCCACGATTACTAATTTATCTTTCGGATATTTTACCGAATACCTGAGCACAAATTCTTTGGTCTCATTGGGCTTCAGTTGGATTTCCCAGGTAACCTCACCGGTATCTCTGTTCATTGCTCCACCGGCCAGATCAATTACTTCAACCTGTATTTCTTTGGTGGTGGAAACCGGGACCTGGTCAGTTACACGTGCCGTGATGGCATATGCTTTGTTGTTCCTGACGGTAATTTTCCAGGCCATGGATTCCTTTTTATTGGTTCCGATGAACTGGGTTTCGGAATATTCCTTCAGCTTTTCGCGCTTGATGCTGATGTTGTTGTCGATCCCAAAAGATAGTTCAAGGGTATCGCTGAATTGCCGCGTATTCAGCATGGAAGTGCCCACAAATGAGTTCTCGAGGTAAATATTTGCTTCTCCATCCATGAGCTCTGCTTTGTACCAGTCGGGAATCCTGCCCACCAGAAATACGTTTTCAGCCAGTTTTGGCAGGGTCTGGTACTCATAGTCCGCTTTCAGCTCAGTCTGCCTGAAATTGATTGTATTGAGCTTGTTGTTCGACAGGATGGTCTGCGGAGCGTCAACGGTAAACTCATTGGAGGTTTCCCTTTTGGTAGTGATGGTGATGGGTACGGACGATTTTTCCTCTTCACCCTTGGTGGTGATGACTACTACACCGTTTGCTCCCCTTGAACCATAGACGGAAGTAGCTGAGGCGTCCTTAAGTACATCAATCTGCCTGATGTTGTTCGGATCCAGGTAGGAAACATCGTCCTGTGGCACTCCATCAACCACATACAGGGGATTCCCTGTGCCCTTCAGGGAGGATATTCCCCTGACCATTACCGGACTGTTCTCTTCCATCACTTTGTCGTCAGCAATTGCAAGCCCTTCCGCCCTGCCGGATACAGCTCCCTGAATCTGAGGATAATAAAACTGCAGGTAATAGGGGATCATTTCCGGGATCTGGGCCGACTGGTCGGTCTTTGCAGTGGAAAGTACCAGGTCCACTTCTTTCCAGTCAATCCCGGTGTTTTGCAGAATATTGGCCTTGTAATAGACTGTTAGGGGATTCTGGGTGCCGGTAAACCGGATATCATAAGCAGGATACCAGGAAGCCCCGTCGACCAGGTAACTGAAATCAATCCCGGCGGTATTGGCCTTTCTGGTATCAACTGTAATGATTATGGTGCCTGACGGAAGATCGGTCCTGTTGTTAAGGGTAATCAGCTGGTTATTCAATTTCGAAATCTCTTCGGAATAACCCCTGATTAAGCGTTGTCGTCTGAGAATCTCAAGGTTGCATGTTTCCAGGTTGCTGCCGTAAAGGACGTTCATGGTTTTGAAAACCTCGGGGTTTACAGGTTGGTCCTTACCCAGAATCACCTTGTTCGATTTCAGAAAATCGAGCTTGTCTGTCAATATCCTGATCCAGGTTTCTTCATCCTCGGTTTTTGCTTTCAGATCTTCCAGGTTGTCAGTGATCTTCTGTATTTCCTCACTTTTTCCCAGCTCATCGAGGTAATTATTCTGATGCTGCACACTGAGAATGACATAGGAGCCGTCGCCGTTTACCCGTATGCTTTTCTTGTTGATATAGGGTGAGAGATTTTTAAAATACAGGATCATTTTCCCCTGCTGGAGGTCAAATTGTGCATGGTGTTCAATCTGGGCGCCACTTTTATACACGGTGACTTTGCCTATGGATGAAGGGATTGTTTTTTCAACCTGCGCTGTTATCACCAGGGCAAATATCAGATGAAGCAGGAACAGAAAGGTTATTTTCTTCATGGTATTGTAATTATGGCTAAATATAGTAAATTATGTAGGCGAAATCCCCTTGTTTGTCTATTTTCTCCCCGGAATGTAATGACCCTCCTGTAGATTTACATATATTGCATATATTTATTTTTTCAAATTATAACAACTTCTATAATTTAAAATATGAAAGAAAAATCAAGCAAAGGATTAAACCGTCGTGATTTCCTCGGGTTATCAGCTCTTGGACTGACCGGTCTTACCATTCTTCCCAGTTATGTGATGAATGGTATACGTGTTGCGCCGAGTGATCGGGTTGTAATGGGTTTCATCAGCGGTGGACAGCAGGCAATCAACGATTTTTCGGGTTTTGCCAAAGTTCCCGGTGTACAGGTAGCTGCAATCTGCGATGTGGACAGCATGAAAATGCAACGGTTTAAGAAGCGTGCTGAAGCCTGGCAATCTGCACAGGGTGTAGCACCCCGCTGCGATATGTATGAGCAGTACGAGCGGTTGCTCGACCGGATGGATATTGATGTTGTTGAGGTTTGTACTCCTGACCACTGGCATGCACTGCAAACCATTCATGCCTGTCAGGCAGGTAAGGATGTTTATGTGCAAAAGCCTTTGTCATTCACCATCCAGGAAGCCTTAAAAATGACTGATGTGGCCAATAAATGTAAAAGGATTGTTCAGGTGGGAAGCCAGCAGCGTTCGAGCAAGGAATTTCAGAAAGCCATTGAACTTGTCCAGAACGGTTCAATCGGGCATATTGTAAAGATCTATGCCAAGGTAGGAGATCCCCCGAAACCCTTTGACCTGCCCGAGGTACCTGTTCCCGGTAATCTGAACTGGAACCTTTGGCTGGGGCCGCTCAATGATGCCAAAATTCATTATAATCCTGATCTGTGCCCTCCGATTTCTCTTGAACCCGAAGAAAGAGAAAAGTTGTGGGGTGCCTGGCGCTGGTATCGTGAAACCGGAAACGGATTCACCGCCGACTGGGGAGCTCATATGTTTGATATTGCCCAGGCAGCGATCGGTATGGATGGTTCAGGACCGGCGGTAATTACACCAAAGGGATACAAAGGACAGGCTTATCTGACCTTCAGGTACCTTAATGGTATTGAAATGACAGAACAAGCATACCTCGAGGATATGCCCAATGCCCAGGGGATTAAATTTATCGGTACTGATGGCTGGATTGAAGTAGCACGTGGCTACCTGGCCTGTTCCAAGGCTGATCTTGTACCCGCTGAGCTTGCAGGAAGACGTCCGAAAAACCTGACCCCTGAAGAACGCAAGAAAATGTTCGAAGAAATGCAGAAAGCTGCTGCCAAGGGTGGCGGAAGTTTTGAAATCAATTCGGGCCACATGCAGAATTTCATCGATTCGGTTCGTTCACGCCAGAAACCGATTGCTTCCATTGAGGTTGGTGCCAGCACAGCCATTCTTTGCTGCCTGGGGAATATGGCAACCGAATTAGGCCGTCCTGTGAACTGGAATCCTGCCACGCTGAGTTTTGGAACTGATACCGAAGCTGCAAACCACAGGCTCAACTGTTATGAGTACAGGAGACCTTACAAGTTGTAATTTATCATACNGATAAAATAGCAGAGAGGNTGTCTCAAAAGCAGGATAATGATCCTATTTCGACTCCGCTCAATATGACAATCAATTGATAACNAAATGTCAGACTGAGCGAAGTCGAAGTAGGTTACAGCATTTGAGACAGCCTCTTTTATTTCAGCACTTCCAGTTCAACAGGGATGCCGGACATTTTCAGGAAGGTATCAGCAAAATCTCTTTGCATGTCTGCCGGCATATTCCTTACCCGGGCAGCAAAATGGTTGGCTCCCGGAACCATGTAAAGCCTGGAGTTGACTTTTTCTGTAACATTTACCCGGCAGGCTGACCATGTGTCCCTGTCTCCGTAAATGTAAATAAAATTATCCCCGTGCTCTGCAAGCCATGAGCTGATCCTGTCCATCAGGGAACTGTCAAATGATCGATAGGTTAATGATTTTGGCGGAAAGCTCCCGGAAGGATTGTCCGTATCGATGTAATGCAGGTATTTCCTGAACGGTCTGGCATCATAACCGTAATATCCACCCTCGGTCACTGATTGATAAAAATGCACCCTGTTATCCTGCAGTTCCTTATCTGCAAAGGATTCCAGGTCGATTATGTCAAGCAGGTGACTGACATATTCATCAGTGGATTTCCCGAGGGGAATGTCGCTGCACGATTTATACCCGACCTGCCAGAATGAAAATGGGTATTCCAGCACCGTGTATTCGAAAGCTTTGCCAATGCTCCCCAGGTAACCGAATTCAAGTCTCCGCCCCCTGGCGTACCACTGCAGCCTGTCAAGTACTTCTTTTTCGTGCTTTAACAGGTAAACCTGAAAGTCGAAGATCCGGTTGTGACATTCATCTGTGCCGATCGTGTCTAAAAAATCATAGATCCTCTTGTCTTCAAGGCCATCAATGATAGGGGCTACGTAAGGCACAGAAACCTCCACATCTTCAGGATAGTAATATTTGTAAATGATAGCCGTTTGACCTCCTCTGCTGATCCCTGTGCTGAACCACTTCCCGGTATATAATTCCTTAAAAAGCCGGTTTATACGATGCAGATCAGCAGCAACCTGCTCATAGGTAAGGTACTCCCAGGGCAGGGAGTCGGGAGCTGATTGACCGTAAAACCGGTACTCAATGTTAAGCTCATTGGCATGCAGCATCCGTACCAGTTCGTTCCTGGCCTTGTATAAAGCATACCCGTTTATATTCATTACCGTAGGACTTTCGAAACCTTTGTGGGTAAGGAGGACCTGCTGACCAAAACTCCCTTTTTCGGGATGCTGATGGTCCAGGGGTTGCCGGATTGTCAGTGCGTACTGCAGTATGGGCTCCCCGGGTTTGGAAGTCTTTTTAAAGGTCACATCCGGCAGATTGAACAAAGCCTGTTCCAGCAAAGATTCATCAGTCTGTGCTGAACCGGATAGCAGGCTAAGGAGGCTGAATAACAGGATGTAAAGTGTTCTCATACCGGCAAGGGATTGGTATTGATGTGATTTATAGCGGCAATTTATATTAATTTCTTGAAGAAAGGTATGACCTTTGTAACAAAACAACTGTTGAATCGTCCCATTGTCATAAAAACCTGTTGCTGATGCGTTCTATTTCACCCCGAATTCCCTTTTTAGTCATTGCATCCGTTATTACCATTACCAGTTTTCCTCAGAGCCTGAAAGGACGCCTGACGGACAGGAAAGATCTCCCGGTGCCCTACGCTGCGGTTTATGATGAAACAACCTATGTCGGAACCACCAGCAATGCAGATGGCTTTTATGATCTTAAGCTGGAACCCGGGAAGCATTCCATCGTGTTTAAAGCCATGGGTTACTTTCAGGTCCGGAAACAAATCACAACAGCTGACCAGACGATCACCCTCAATATTCAGCTTGACGAGCAGGCAATTCAGGTAAAGGAGGTGGTGATAACCCCGGGGAAGGAAGACCCTGCTTACCCCATCATGCGAAAAGTGATAGGCCTTGCCCCCTACCATCTGAACCAGGTAAAGGAGTACACTGCGGATGTTTATCTCAGGGGCACCATCCATTTGATCAGTATTCCCAAGATCATTGCAAAACATACTGAAATCAACGGGCAAAAGAACGTATTGAAAAGCGGTGATGTATTTTTGCAGGAATCCATTAACCAGATACAGTTCCATGCCCCCGACAAATATGATCAGCAAGTTATATCCTTTCACAGCACATTCCCCGGAGAAAATGAGGATGTGAATCCGATGGGATTCATCCGGGCAAGCTTTTATCAGCCGAAAATAGATGAATTTATTTCTCCACTGGCACCCAATGCATTCAGCTTTTATACTTACCGCTATGAGGGTTTCTTTGATGAAGGGAAAAATGTAATTTTTAAAATAAAGGTTACACCCAAACGCAACAGCCAGCAGTTGATGAAGGGATACCTTTATGTGGTTGATAAACTCTGGTGTTTACATTCGGCAGATGCTTCCGTGCATATGTTCTTCGGTGATCTGAGCTACAAAACAATATATTCACCTGTTAAGAGCAATGCCTGGCTTCCCATCAGCTACCAGTTTTATGTAAACGCTGCAATCATGGGCATTAAGGCTGATTATAAGTACGCCAGTTCGGTGAAATTTCAACAGGTAGTGCTGAATGAAAAAAACACCGTGGAGTCGCTCAGGAATAAAGAACCCGAGATGAAAGAAGAAGCACAAAAAGCTGCAGCTACTGATCCTAAAAAAATAAAAACGCACCAGGAGATTGAGGCGCTGATGACGAAGGAGGAACTGACCAACCGGGATATGGTAAAACTGGCGAACCTCATGGCCAAAGAGGCACCTGAGGACTCCGCCAGGGAGAAGTCCCTTGAAATAAAGTCAAACGAGGCAAAGGTCACTGTTGAGAAAGACGCCCTCAAAAAGGACACGGCGTATTGGAATTCCATGCGACCGATTCCTCTAACTTCTGTTGAGGCATTAATACCCGGGGTTAAAGACAGCACGCTGGTCCATCCGAAGGACACAATTCCTGCCGGGGATTCAGCCAGCACCAAAAAGACGCCGAAGAAAATTGCCAGGGTTGCCAACTTCATCACAAACGGCGCAGGATTTTGGGCTTTCGATTCGACCCTGCGAATCAATTACGAGGGGCTCATCGGGATTAAAAAGGTAGATTTTAATACGGTTGATGGCTTTATATTCAGGCAAACCTTTGGTCTTGAGCAGCGAATTGACTCTGTGCACAAACTGGGGATCAACCCCGGTATTGCCTATGCTTTCAGCAGAGAAAGGGTGATGTGGTGGACGGATGTACGGTATGGCTATTCTCCTATGCGGGGAGGGCAATTGCACTTCCATATCGGAAGCGAATCAGCCGATTATAATTCCGAGACGGGCATTAATTCTACCATCAATTCACTTGCCTCCTTGTTCTTCAGGCGCAACTACATGAAGCTGTACCAGCAAAACCAGGCGTACCTCTCCAATTACATTGATCTGGCAAACGGACTGAACCTGAGTGTAAAGGTAGGATACCTGACTGCCCAGCCTTTATCAAACCATTCGGATTATTCCTTCTTTTATGCGGAGGAAAGGGAGTATTCACCGAATGTACCCAGTGATGATCCTGAGAAGGTAGCACGAAATGTATACCACGAGGAGGCATACTGGGATGCCAGGCTGGAATTCACCCCACAGTATTACTACAGGGTCTGGGGCGGGCGGAAACATTACCAGTACTCAAAATACCCGACCTTTTTCCTGCGCAACAGAATGGCCATTCCGGGCATTGTCAACAGCACGGCAGATTATGACCTGCTCGAGGTTGGAGCCAGGTATAAGAAAGAATGGGGCATGATGCATGCTTTTTCATGGAATGTCAAAGGCGGGTTCTTTCTGAACCATAAAAACCTGTACCTGATGGATGACAAGTATTTCAACAATCAGTATCTACCGATAGTATTCGGTAACACAGAAGATGCGTTCCGGTTAATACCTTATTACGATAACTCGGTCACCCAATACTTTGGTGAAGCACATGTTAAGTTCACTACGCCTTATCTGCTGATCAAATACATCCCGTTTTTAAGCAACAAGCTGTGGTGTGAAAACCTTCTCCTGAATTACCAGAAGATCCCGGAACATCAATATTACTGGGAGATCGGATACAGCATCAGCCAGATCTACATGATAGGAAGTATTGGCATATTTGCAGGATTCAAAGGGATTTCCTATCAGAATTACGGGGTACAGGTATCGATTGACTTTTAAACCAACAGGTCAAGAACTTCCTGCCACGAATGTACCCGGACATGGTTCTTTTCGGGGAGACCATCATTATGGGGCTGTGTGAACAGGATGGTCCTTCCGGAAAAGCTGTCGAGGTTCTTGAAGTGATCATCGATCATGATATCTCCGTGAATAATGGCTTTTGAGCCACAGAATACCATCTGCTTCCAGCTCAGGAAGGGGAAGTGTTCCTGAAGCCAATCGTATTTCTCCTGCAGGCTCTGCGGAAACTCGGTTGCTGAAGACACTACAAATAAATCATATTGTGCATTCAGCTCCTTCAGGGCAGGAATGCTTCCGGGTATCACAGGGGCATCTCTGAAAAAACCCCTGGTAAAAAGATATTCTCTGAGATTCCTAAAGACCTCGGATTCAGATTTGCCTTTAAGATCCTCACAGGACCTTTTTATACCCGATTCGGATGCTTCAAATCTTGCATATTGTGCATAAATATCCGCTATAACCCCATCCATGTCTATGATTAATCTTAGAGCCATGCCAAATGTTTTTATTGAATCCTAAAAGTAATACTTTTGTCACTTCATATCATTTGGATGAATCAGCAAAATAAAGTTTGGAGCAATATTGGCTGGAATATCTATTACATGGTATTCTTCGGAATTTTATCCTATATCCTTGGCATAATAAAATTTACTATGCCGGGAGTGGAAGGTAATGTAAGCGATCTGCGGGAGATTCCCTTGCTCATCAGCGTTTTTTATATCACCAATCCTTTCTATACGCTTGGATCAGCTTTAATCTCTGCGCTTGGAACACCTCCGGATGGGTCTTTCCTTTCATCCTTTCTGATGCATGCTATCCCCCTTCTGGTAACCTGGTACTTTTATTATAACCTGAGAAAATTGAATTACGGGAATATCATCCAGGGATTAATCTGGGTGATCTTTACACTGGTATATTACCTGGTTTTGTTACTTCCTTTACTGATTATAACAAACCTGGCATTCGGACTTAACACGGATAAAAACCCAATTGATTTCTACTTTGAGCTTATCAGTTCAATTCGGTTTGAGATTGTTGCATCTGCATTAGTTTCCGCTTTATTTCTTGTTCAGTTTGAAATCAGGAATACACTTCAAGATCACCTGGCCAATCTTGAGAATCTCGTTAAAGAACGTACGCAAGAGCTGGCAATAGCCAATGATGCATTAATCCTGAGGAATCAAGAGCTGAATCAGCAAAAGGATGAATTGGCAATAACCCTGGGTAATCTGAAGGAAACGCAAGGCCTGCTCATTCAGTCAGAAAAAATGGCTTCACTGGGCACCCTGACTGCAGGAGTCGCCCATGAAATAAATAATCCACTCAATTTTATCCATGGCGGCAATCAAATTCTGATGGACCTGGAATCACAATTAAAAAACAGTCTCACTGATGAAACAAGGGACATGTATTCAAGCGCAACCTCCATGATTCAGACCGGATTTGAAAGGACTTCAGAAATCATCCAGTCATTAATGGCATTTTCCTACAGGGACAAATCAGTTCTGATTCCATCGAATATCAACCAAATTATTGATAACACGCTTTTGTTCCTGGGCAACAAGATTACGCCTGATATCGTGATACACAAATACTATCACCTTCAGGAAGAGGTGCCTGTGTTCAAAGGCAGGATACACCAGGTTCTTTTAAATATTGTTGACAATGCCATATATGCCGTACTGGAAAATGACGAAACCAAAACAAAAGAAATATTCATCCGCACTGAAAAATTAAGCAATCATGCCGTTATCAGGATCTCCAACAATGGAGCAATGATCCCTGAGGAGCATCTGAAGCAGGTTTTTGATCCTTTTTTTACCACCAAGGAACCTGGAAAGGGCACGGGTTTGGGATTGTCAATATGTTATTCCCTGATACAGGAACACCAGGGAACCATTCGGGTAGAAAATGCTGAGAATGAGGTAGCTTTTACAATCGAGATCCCGTTGGATGTGCCTCATCAGGTTTAAAGACCTGTCAGGACTCCGGAACAACTACTTTTTTCTGAATACCAGGTTAAACAAGATTAATATGACTATTGCTCCAAGAGCACCAGTAAGTACAATGCCAATCCAACCGTTACCAAGACTGATATTCAGTTTTCCCAGAAGCCAATAGCCGACAAAGCCACCGAGGATACCAACAATTACATTGCCCAGGAGACCAAGGCCGCTTCCTTTGTAGATCATACTGCCCAGCCAACCGGCTGCAGCACCAATCAGTAAGGATACAATAATTTCCATAGTCTGAATAGTAATATTTAAACGACACTTGAAAGTTAATTCTCGAGTTTTAGCACTAATTCAGCGCAATACCGATGATAAATCCAACCCACGGTTTCTTGTTATATATCCATGAAGGTCTGTCGGGGCTAAGCAGACAGTCAAATCCGGTTGAAATTCCAAAACTTGCGAAACTTGTTTCCAGAAATCCTGCCACGCCGAACTGGATTATGATTCCGTTATATTCATAATTAATCGGATCTCGTATAGTATTCGCATCTATATAAGTTGATCCTGGTCCAGCAAAAATACCGAAATCATAGCCACGGTTAACAATGGCATAATGGCGCTTACCCATTGGATTGGTCTTTATTTGTAACCGGTAAAAATCATGCCGCCATCCTGCGTACAAAGCTACATTGAAATCGGTAGTCATCTGTCCAGGAACTCCGTTTGTAGCAGGGCGGTATTTTAACAGAACGGAAGTAATATCAAGGTCCAGGCTTTTTTTGCTGAACCATATCGGTGTACTGATGATGCTGTCAGGTACCATTGATGGTATTGCCAGGAGCACCCTATTGCTTAGTTGATTCCCGACAAGTGGATATGCGTCAACTTTCTCATCTTCAACGTCCACATACACCTTATTGATTTGATTATCTGCTTTGAGCTTATAATAACCGCTGTCAAAACCATGCATGGAGGATTTTTCTATCACCCCGCATGATCCCAGCAGGAAAAATCCTGTGACAGGAATAAGGTACTTGGCCCGGAGCATCATTGCCTAAACCCTGTTAGCGTGAATGTATGCATTAAATATACTGAATATTACACAGGAATACAAGCGGGAGGAGGGATATGGCACAAAGGATTACCTTTCTTCCTCCAGACCATTTGCATATCTGGCAAATCTCCCCTTCCCGGCAGGGTGAACCTGATCGTATCTTGGCCAGGGCCAGCCGCCAAATTGGGTTTTCCGGTAATCAGAATAAGCCTGTTGTATCTCGGCAAATGTATTCATGACAAAAGGTCCGTGCTGTACAACCGGTTCATTGATCGGACGACCCTGCAGTAAGAGTAAAAATGCCGCTTTGTCTCCATTTTCCAACATTACAGGCTGATCAGGAAGCAATTCAACCGAGTAATAGGGCATTACAGGAATGCCGGCAATGCTGATGCCCGAGCCCCTGTAAAAATACAGGGAACGGTTTACTTCAAACGAAGCAGCCGGTATTGACCAATGCGCATTTGCCTCCATCCTGATAAGCCATATGGCCAGTTCGTTCGCTTCATCCGCTGCCCATGAATCAGGAGCCGGATCAGGTGCCGTTACATTTCCGATTTTTCCGGCAATAACGGTCACTTCCGTTGTTTTTCCGTGTGTATCATTTTCACGGCATACAGGAATTTCTTCAGACCAAAGCATCGCATAATGAGGCTTGCAGAACTTCTTAGCACCCGGAAGATTCAGCCATATCTGGAAAAGCTCCAAAGGGTTATCGTGTTCCTTATTCAGCAAGGGAAACATTTCGGCATGCTGCAGCCCTTCACCGGCGGTCATCCACTGTACATCACCGTTACCATATCTTCCGGCCGCACCGTGCGAATCGGAGTGATCGACATAGCCGTTCAATACAACAGTCACAGTCTCAAATCCCCTGTGCGGATGAGCAGGAAATCCTGGTATTTTTTCGCCGTGGTACATCCGCCAGCCATCTTTTACAGTAAAATCCTGGCCAAGGTTTCTTCCTGCAAGAGATTCAGCGGGGCCCAGTTCGTCATTCCCGGCCGGATAATGATCAGCGTGATGCACACAAAACAAAAAGGGATCGAGGGTTTCCCAGGTAAAGCCCAAAGGCTTAATGTTGCTAATAAGTTTATTATACATCTTCTGATTTTTTTGCCGTCGTGTCTTACCTGTTAAATTCCTGATTCGGATCACGACGCGTAGAGGTAAATACCGAAACCATACCACTAAATTAAAACAAAAACGCTTATTTTTTCCATAAACCGGGTCTTCATTATTTACTAACTTTAAACAGGTCTTCAATCCGAATCATGCACTTTCCATGAAAATTCTTATCTGTCCCGACAAATTTAAAGAATGCCTGAAGGCAGGCGATGTTGGCCTGCACATTCACAAGGGAATACTGAAGGCTGTGCCGCATGCAGATTGCCGGATCATACCCATGGCAGATGGGGGTGAAGGCACCGTAGATGCCTTGGTGGAAGCTACCGGAGGTCGAATTGTAACTGTAACGGTTCATGATCCGCTGATGCGTCCGATCGAATCATTTTACGGAGTTTCTGGTGACGGCAACATGGCCATCATTGAAATGGCAGCTGCATCGGGACTGGCATTGCTGAAGCCCGGGGAAAGAAATCCACTGGTTGCAACAAGTTATGGCGCCGGTGAGCTGATCCGGAATGCCCTCGATCTGGGGTGCCGGGAAATTCTTGTTGGTATTGGCGGAAGTGCCACTGTGGACGGTGGAGTGGGAATGGCACAGGCCCTTGGAATTAGGTTCCTGGATGAATCCGGACGGGAGATCGGTCCGGGAGGCGGTAATCTCAAAGACCTGACCCGGATTGACATGTCAAATGCCGATCCTCGGCTCATGCAGAGCAAGGTATTTGCTGCATGTGACGTTTCCAGTCCGCTAACCGGGGTAAAGGGCGCAGCAGTGGTATTTGGCCCACAGAAAGGAGCCTCACCCGCCATGGTAAAACAACTGGATAATAACCTGACGCACATGGCCAGATTGATAAAGGATCTGTGGCATCTGGATGTGGATAACCTCCCCGGAGCAGGAGCCGCAGGAGGAATGGGCGCCGGTATCGTGGCATTTCTGCATGGCAAACTGAAACCTGGTTTCGATCTTGTCAGTCAGAAGGTGAAACTGGTGGAATGGATCCGGTGGACCGACCTGGTAATCACCGGGGAGGGAAAGATGGACTTCCAGACCGCATATGGCAAGGTGCCTGCAGGAGTTGCCGGACTGGCCTCCAAGTTTGACAGGCCGGTTATTGTGTTTACCGGTGCTATTGGAGATGCACAGGATAAATATCAGCCTTTGGAATATTTTACTGTTCTTCCTATTGTTGATAAACCGATGACCTTGGAACAATCCATTGCAGATGCAGGAAGACTGTTGGAGAATGCAGCTGAACGTACGTTTAGAATAATGGAATTGGGAAGAAGGTTGTAGGCTGCAGGTTGTAGGTTACCTGCCCGACTGCCCGACTGCACAACCAAATATACTATAATTCCAGATCCTCAATCAGTTCCCGGCTGAGCACGCCTGCCGCTATTTCTCTTGCTTCACCTGTCATGCGAATGTTCCAGGCGTTGTCAATTTGTATTTTCAAGGTACCCCCCTGCATATGCATGGTGAGATCTCCTTTTACCAGGCCTCTTTTTAAGAGGACACTGGAGGCTGCGCAGGATGAACTCCCGGATGCCAGGGTATAGCCGGCACCCCGTTCCCAGATCAGAATCCGGGCATCATGATCAGACAATACCTTTGCAAATTGCACATTGATACGGTTCGGAAAAAGCGGATGATTCTCCAGCAACGGACCATACTGCCGGATCTCCTTCTCATCGAGTTCCTGCCTGATCACAACACAATGAGGATTGCCGACAGATACGCAGCTCACTTCAAATTCCTTATCACCGGCCATGATTTTTTGCCCGATGAATTCAGGTTTGTCTGAGCTGACAGGTATGTCCCGTGATGTGAAGATCGCCTTTCCCATATCTACCCCGATCAGTGCAGCCTTGCCGTTCTTCACCTCAACAATCTCGGCATATACCGTATCAGTCAGCGTTTCGACCGAAAATTGTCTTGCTTGGGCATATCCCGAGTCATATAAATACTTGCACAGTATTCTCAATCCGTTTCCGCTTTTTTCTGCTTCGGAACCATCAGGATTATAAACCCGGAAGCCGAAGTCTGCCTTTGTCGACGGAACCTTCATGACGATGCCGTCGGATCCTATGCCAAAGTGGATGTTGCACAAACGCCGGATGGCTTTTGCGGAAAGCACGAAATCAATGTTCGAACTGTCCAGTACAATGTACTCATTGCCCAGTCCGTGCATCTTGACAAAGGTGTTCTTTTCCATATGACCTCTTTTGCTGACTACTGATGAATAAATAGGATTCTTTGCTTTATGAAAATCGATTAGTTCAATATATTTGGGCAAAAATATAAAAATGGCTCAGATAAACGAAAACTATTTAAAGCTCCAGGCCGGTTACCTGTTTCCTGAAATTGGCCGGCGGGTTCGTGAATTTCAGAGAGAAAATCCGCATGCCGATGTTATCAAGATGGGGATCGGAGATGTCACCCTGCCGCTTACCCCATCTGTGCTCCGTGCATTCCATGAGGGTGTCGATGAAATGGCGAAGGCAGAAACTTTTAAAGGATACGGACCGGAGCAGGGCTATGATTTTCTTCGTGATGCCATTGCCCGAAGCGAATACCAGAGTCGCGGCGCCAACATTCATGCCGATGAAATCTTCATATCTGACGGTTCGAAATGTGATACCGGCAACATCCTCGAGATTTTTGGCCAGAACAACATCATTGCCGTGCAGGATCCTGTTTACCCCGTCTACGTGGATACAAGCGTGATGGGCGGCCGGACCGGCAGTTATCTGAAAAGTGGTTATTACGAAGGGCTTGTTTACATGCCCTGTACTTCGGAAAACGGTTTCATCCCTGAAATACCCAAAGAACGGGTGGACATTGTTTTTCTGTGCTACCCGAATAATCCAACTGGTACTACAGCCGGCAGGCAGGAATTGAAAAAATGGGTTGATTATGCCCGGAAAAACAAGGTCATTATCCTGTTTGACGCTGCTTACGAAGCCTATATATCTGATCCCGATATTCCACACACCATTTATGAAATTGAAGGAGCAAATGAGGTGGCCATTGAATTCCGAAGTCTTTCAAAAACTGCCGGTTTTACTGGTACCCGTTGCGCTTACACCATCATACCGAAAAACCTGGTAGGAAATGCTGCTGATGGAACGGAAAAGCCGTTGTACCCGTTTTGGTACAGGAGACATACCACCAAGTTCAATGGTGTGTCATACCCGGTACAGAAAGCTGCGGCCGCAATCTTCACACCCGAAGGGAAGAAGGAAGTGAAGTCGACCATTCAGTACTATATGAACAATGCCAAAGTGCTGCGAGAAAGCTTGGCCAAACTGGGCTTTACAGTTTTTGGCGGACAAAATGCCCCCTATGTTTGGGCGAATTCAGGCCGGGGCATTAAATCATGGGATCTCTTCGACAAGTTGCTGCAGGAGGCCCACGTGGTCGGTACGCCGGGATCGGGTTTCGGCCCCTCAGGTGAAGGCTATTTCCGCTTCTCCTCCTTCGCCACGCATGAAAATGTGCTCAAGGCCATGGAAAGGCTTAATAAATTAAAATGGTAGGGTAGCCTGAAAAAAGAAACCCTTCAAGCGGTCCTGAGGCTCCTGAAGGGTTTGTTTTTTATCGTATTACCAGTCACTGACTAATCCCTTCTTCCCATAAAAAGGAATATGTAGTACAACAGCATTGCCAACGATGACAAGGCAGCCACAACATAGGTGTAGGCAGCCCATTTAAGAGCATCTCTGGCCTGGGGAGCAGTATCGTATCCCGTTACATTCGCATTGTTCAACCAGGCCAGGGCACGCTGGCTTGCGTTAATTTCCACAGGAAGGGTAACCAGCGCAAACACGGTAAATATACCATAGCAGGCAATAATTACCATGAGTGCCAGATCAAAGCTGAATATACTTCGAAAAAGAAAGGCGCCGAAAAACATGGCAATGAAAATGAAGTTCATGACCCTGGCACTAACATTTTGGATTGGAACAAGCGCTGAACGGAATTTAAGCGGAGCATAAGCAGTGGCATGCTGAACGGCATGACCGCATTCATGAGCC
>JGI11641J44799_10000141_pt1 | contig 19625 bp, 21 predicted proteins | sample WetSurSiteA1Bulk_FD_44799 | JGI IMG/M metagenome (IMG submission 44799) | reverse complement strand
ATCGATACGGGAGGTATTGGCGGGATCTATGAGGGACCCGTCGGGATCCTCTCCCAGTCAAAATACATCGACTATTGGAGAAAATTAAAGAAAACCGGAAATTAGAATAATCAGCCGACAAGGAGAACATAACAGTGTGTCTGGATAACCACTTGTTTATTAAGGAAAGGAGCAGGTATTAAACACTGTCTCCTTTCCTGATTTAACCCGGTGAATCAATCTGAAATTGTTTATATTTAAGAAATAATCAGCGCATGCAAACTCCTATCCGAAATATCGGTCTGTTGATTCTGCTGGTAATTGTTTTGCCTGTAGTTATCTTCTCGGTGTTTGAAATAGGCAATATGCGCCAAAATGAGAGGGTCATACAGGACATTTACAGAAATCAGCTCGATGCCCTGTTGTTCTCGATCAACCAGTATTCCGATGATATGATGGGCAACTTCGCCAGCAGGATCGAGATCGGCGCGAACAGCAATGAAACAATCGCCTCTCCGGAATTGGAGAAACTTATCAGCGAGATACCCTCGGCCAATAGCCTCATGATGTTCGATGGAAATTTCGAATTCCTTTCTTCCGTCCCCTTTTCATACAGGGACAGTGCCCTGCTGAGCAAAATACAGAAAGAGCTTTACAAGAATGAACCCACTTTGCGCAGACTTCAAACCTATATGAGGAGCGGCTACCGGAAGATTGAGACGTTTGGTGAAACAAGCCGGGATATGCAGTGGATCGTCTTCCTGACCCATATCAGGGACAGGGAAGTGATCAATGTTCTGAATATAAATCCTGAACTATTTATCAGCCGGCTGCTCGATCCTAAAATTCAGGAGATTACCCGGGGTAAGTTTTACATTACCGCCTATTATGCCGGAGATGACGTACCGTTTTATGCTTCCAATAAGCAGCACCCCGATCTCAGAACACTGGAAAAAAGGCCCTTCTGGCTTCTCAAAGACTATGTTATGGGGATCGAGCTTGAAGGGATTACCATTGCCGATCTCGCCAGGGAGAGGATCAACAGAAATCTCATTTTGATCGGCCTGATGGATATTATATTGCTGTTCGGGGCCTGGCTGATTTACAGAAATATTACCAGACAGTTAGAACTGTCCCAGCTTAAAAACGGCTTTGTTGCAAACGTTTCGCATGAAATCCGAACACCCCTTGCCCTGATCAGCATGTACATCGAGACACTTGAAATGGGAAGAGTAAAGGAAGCTCAGAAGGTGAGTGAATATTACAAGGTAATACTGAACGAGACGGCACGTTTATCAGGTATTGTGAACAGGATACTCAGCTTTTCTCAAATAGAAAGTAATAAAAGAAAGTACATCTTCGGTAATGCTGATCTGAATGAGATTGTCGAAAATGCGTTCCTGACATTCCGTTATACCATTGAGAACAAGGGATTCCATTACTCATTTGAACCTGACAAAAGCCTGCCTGAGATTGAAGCTGACCGGGATGCTGTTGCAGACGCTTTTGTGAATCTTCTGGACAATGCCATGAAATACAGTACGGATAATAAGAACATTGCCGTAAGAACAGGTTTATCCGGTTCTTTTGTTTTTATTGAGGTAGAGGATCAGGGCATCGGGATTTCAGAAAAGAACCAGAAATACATTTTTGACAAGTTCTACCGTGTAACTGAAGAAAACCTAGCCAACAGGGTCAAAGGATCCGGACTGGGTCTGTCTATCGTTAAGCATATCATGGATGCTCATGAAGGTAAAATATATCTAAAAAGCTCACCGGGATCAGGATCACTTTTCCGGCTAATGTTCCCGGCCAAAAACACAAAACAAGCATGAAAAGAATTTTGATCGTAGAGGACGAAGTAAATATGGTTCAAGGTCTTAAGGATAATCTCGAATTCGAGGGCTATCAGGTGGATACTGCGCTGGAAGGAACTACCGGACTGCAAAAGATCCTGGGCGGTGGGTATGATCTGATTTTACTGGATGTGATGCTTCCCGGGATATCAGGATTTGACATCTGTAAAACTGCCCGGAAAGAAGGTGTGAACATACCCATTGTCCTGTTGACAGCCAAGGGAGAAGAAATTGACAAAGTCCTGGGATTGGAACTGGGAGCTGATGATTATATTACGAAACCCTTCAGTCTTCGGGAACTGCTGGCGAGGATCAAGGCCATTTTACGAAGAAGCCCGGCAGGTAATGAAGCTAATGGTGAATCAGCCCTGATCTCCATCGGGAACCTTCAGATCAGCTTTGCCCGTTATCTGGCAATGGAAGGCGGTCGTGAAATTAAAATGACCCACAAGGAATTTGAAGTGCTGCATTACCTGTATAAGAATGTCGGCAAGACTGTTCATCGTGATGATCTCATGAGCAGTGTGTGGAGTATCGATTATGATATCACCACCCGGACTGTGGACAATTTTATTCTGAAACTCCGTCAAAAGATCGAAACCGACCCAAACAATCCGAAGATCATCATTACCGTGCACGGTATAGGATACAAGATGATCCTTTCCCCTTCCGCCTGAACCAGCATACTGCAATTTATACATAGATATCCCTTCGGCTGTAAAGCCGGCAGGAGATCAAAATCATTATAACTGAGATCCCGGTAAAATAAAAGACATGCCAGAAATCAAGCCTGTATGCAGAATTTACCACGTCCATGTTGACATATTTGAACGGACTGATATACCCAATGCCGGTCGCACCCTCCGTTATCTTTGAAAGCGTATAGATAAAATAAAAGATCAACACGAGTCCGATGCTGAAAGTTGTAATTGGCCTGGGCCTTTTTACCAGGGTTGACAGAAACAGACCCATGGCCCCAAAAAGGATATTCAGCAAAAACGTATACAATGACAGGATCAGAAAGTTTCTGATGCTGAACGGGCCTGTTTTGACAATCTCAAGGCAAACAAAACCAGCCATGGCTGTTGCCAGGTTCAGAATAAATATATTGATAAACACCACGGACAATTTGCTGAAATATATCTCACCTCTGGTGAGCGGACGTGCAAGCAAATATTCAGCCGTCTTATGGTATTCCTCTTTTAACAGGATATTGGAAGACAGAACTATGGCAAAGATACTCCCGAGCACCATCATGTAAATGATGTTGTTGACCGCGTAAAAGCCCAGTACTGATAGCAGGTCTTCAAAACTGGAAATGCCTTTGAACTGAAGCGCACTTTTTGGAACAAGACTCATCATGCCCAATACCTTTGACTGGTTATCAAAAAATGTGCGGTAGACCGACATGGTAAGCGTGATCAGGAAGGTAATAGCCAGTGTCCACAGGATGAGGCTAACAGCATTCCTTCTCATTTCCTTTAAAAACAGATTGCTGTTCATTTGGGCCAGGCTGTTTTAAGTGTAATAATGCATGAAAATCTCCTCCAGTGATGGTTCCTCAATCATCAGGTTAATAATCTCTTTCGTGGTAAGCATATTGACCAATTCATTGATATCACCCGAATACATAAATACCAGGATATGGTTAAGGCTGCTTATCGTGCTTTCAATACCCGGAATGTTAAAATTCTCCTTATTCACCGGTTCTGCAAATTCAATCTGGACTTTTTTCAGTTGCTTCTTCCGGAGTGTTTCTATATCCTCCACCCTGACTATCTTTCCCTCTTTGATAATTGCTACGCGCCTGCAGAGCATCTGCACCTCACTAAGAATATGAGAAGAAAAGAAAACGGTCATACCGTTCTGGTTTTCCTGTCGCAAAAGTTCATAAAACTTAGCCTGCATCAACGGATCCAATCCGGTGGTAGGTTCATCAACTATCAGGAGCTTAGGGTTATGCAGGAGACTCTGTACTATTGATACTTTCTTCCGGTTTCCCATGGATAGTTCGGCGATTCTTCTGTTCAGATCGAGTTCAAAAAGCTCCGAGAGCCGGGTCAGTCTTTTTTCATGATGCGGCACATGATAAAAGCGCAGGCAATATTTCAGGAATTCAGCAACTTCCATGGAAGGGTATGCTGTGGCATCGGAAGGTATATAACCGACAAATTGTTTGATCTTCTTGGTCTCTCTGATAGCGTCCATTCCAAAAATCCTTGCACACCCGCTGGTCGGGAATATAAGGTTCAATAACAGCCGGATCGTGGTGGACTTGCCTGCGCCGTTGGGCCCTATAAAACCAAAGATCTCGCCTTCACCTATTTCAAGGTCAACGTGCTCAATACCCCGGGCCCTGCCGTAGTATTTGGACATATCTGTGATCTGGATAACCGGTACGCTCATGAAAGTTTTGATAACTGGCAACACCGAAGTTAGTAAAAGTAGCAACTACACGAAAATTAATCTGAGGTGGGTATCAAAAAAGATAACAATAAACTGAATAATGCAATATAATTAGAAAAATAGTTGTATTACTATAAAAATAGTTATATATTTGACCCATGGAAAGTAAAGAACTTACAAAAGCGGAAGAACAAGTAATGCAATATCTCTGGAAAGTGCAAAGGGGATTTCTGAAGGATATTGTGGAACAGTTTCCCAGACCTAAGCCGGCTTATACCACCGTTTCTACGGTTATCCGTGTTCTGGTAAAAAAGGGATTCATCGGTTACAATACGTATGGCAAAATTCATGAGTACTATCCTTTGATAGCCAAGCGTGACTACTTTCAGAACCATGTAAAATCCATTATCGATAGCTTTTTTAATGGTTCTGCCCCTGAGTTTGCATCCTTTTTTGCAAACGGACAACTGAATCTTTCAGAATTGGAAGAGATAAAAGAGCTGATTGAAGAAAAGATCAGGAATATTAAATCAAATAAATAACATGATCGGTTTTCTCCAGTACCTGCTGAAAGCAAGCATCTGCTTAATTTTGTTTTATGGGCTTTTTGCTGCAGTTTTCAGAAACCGTACTTTTTTTCTGCTCAACAGAATATTTCTGGTAACAGGACTGATTCTTTCATTTATCATTCCCTTGACGGATCTTTCAGTATTGAACCTCCGGTCGGCCCCATCCCTGTATGCAGCATTAGGGAAATTCTCGATCGACCAGGAAGATATTTTATATCAACCTCAAATTCTATTAAATGGTAAAACTACATTGAATTTTGCGCTGATTTTGCCGGTCATTTATTGGTCCGTCATTACAGCATTGTTTATGAGGTCTTTACTTTCCATTATTAAAACCATTGGCATTATCAGGGATTCTAAAACTTTCCGGCATGGTAAATTCAGGATTGTCAGGACGGATGCAGGCATGTTGTTCACTTTTTTTAATTTGATCTTCTTGCCTATAGGCGAATGCAATCCGCTGATCCTTGAACACGAAATAGCCCACATCAGGCAAATGCACTGGCTTGATCTGTTGCTTGCCGAGATTGTTTCGCTCCTGCTATGGTTTAATCCTTTTACAGTTCTTTACAAAAGATCGTTGAAGCTCCAGCACGAATATCTGGCTGATCACAAGGTAATAAAAGAGACCAACCGGATTGAGAATTACCTGGAATGCATGCTGAACCGGATTCAGTATGAAAGTTTCAACGGGCTTGTCAATCCTTTTTATTGTAAAACAATTAAAAAACGCATTATCATGATTACAAAAAATAGAACGTCCGTTAAATCACTGGGATTGTATATCCTGATCCTGCCTCTCATTGGTTTGTTATTACTTGCTTTTACAACGAGTCCATATAAAACCGAACCAAAGTCAGCTTTTCAGATTGTCGGAGGAGAAGATGGCAATATGCCGAAAATCAGTCCGGTTGACGAAAGCAAAGTAAGCCAAACCAGTGGATATGGCGAACGTTTGAATCCTTTAACCGGGAAAAAGGATTTTCACAAAGCCATCGACTTTGCAGCCTCAACCGGGGAAAAAGTTGTGTCAACCGCAAAGGGAGTTGTTATAGAGGCTAAGTTTGATACCGATAAGGGGATGGGTAATTATGTTCTGATCCGACATGATAATACCTATTCAACCTTTTATTCGCATTTGAAGAGTTTTACTGTTAAGCCGGGTGATCCTGTGGAAATGGGTCAGCTTATTGGTTATGTCGGGAATACCGGCCTGTCAAAAGGCCCCCATTTGCATTATGAAGTCATTAAGAACGGTGAACGTGTAAATCCGGCAGATTACATTCCAAAAATGAATTAATCTCTGAAAAATCAGAGGTTGCTCCTAAAAAAGACAGCCTCTGATTTTTATGGAATTTCTTGCGGGGTATTTAAAGAGTATTTAAGGTGAAAAGGCATCAAGACAGACATTATTTGTCTTTTTCCGTGCAGTTAAACATCCATTGCACGCCATATTTGTCTTTGCAGCTGCCGTAATAGCCACCCCAAAACATATCCTGCAATTCCATTTCTACCTGTCCTCCGGCTGAAAGGGCCTTGAATAACCTGTTAGTTTCCTTGGGCAAAGCAACATGCATTACGAGGTTCTTATCAGCTTCTGCCAGCGGAGGCATTTCATCCGAGGGTGGTATATCCTTGAAGCGCGAGATACCGCCCTGGAACTCACCGCCAAAAACAGATCTGTAGAAATTAAAAGCTTCCTCCGTATTGCAGGGAAAATTCAGATATGTACTGACTCTTGCCATTTTATTTTCCTGGTTAAACTGATTTTTCGACATATTTCCTGAAGTTATCCAGGATGGACTGCCAGCCCGCCTTCTGCATCTCCAGGGAATTCATCTGTTCTGCCTCAAATGTTTCAGTGACCGTAGTTTGATTTCCTTCTGATGCAAATGATAATTTTACTTTTCTGCCATCACCAAGTAAACATTCAATTTGCTTGCATGTAATAATCCTGGTATATTCACCAGCGAAGTCAAAACCCTGACTGCCATCCCGGGCCTCCATGCGCCAGAGGAAGCGTCCGCCAACACGCAAATCGTTCTCAGCTTTCGGCGAATGCCATTCATCAGAAGCATAATTCCAATGAATGATGTGCTTCGGATCGGTCCAAAAGGTCCATACTTTTTCAACCGGAGCATCGATTGAAGCTCTTACGGTTATGACTTGTTTTACAATTGTTGTCATAATCTTGATTGTTGGTTGTATGCCTGTTAAAACAATTCACTTGTATGAAAGTTCAGTCCGGTGTTACCATGCATTACCATGCCCATGTTTTTTTAAATTAACATACTATAGCCGACATAGAGGGAAATCGCGGACGATCTCTACAGGTTGTAAAAAATCCCTATGTAGGCTTTTGGGGGCCAGGTAAATTGATATTTCAGATCCTTGTCAATATCACTGGTCCCTGATATCTTATCGCCAGGTTCAAGTGTATCGAGTTCTTTAATCCATGTCATGGCTATTCCTGCAGAAATGGTGATCCTTTTTATACCATTTATATTACTTCTCAGACCAAGACCGGTCAGGACAGCGGGGATTCCGGAATTTACTCCTAAGCCAAGCTGATATAAAGGATGGATGAATGAATTGTTCAAATAGTAATTAAAGTTAATCATTGCTGAGATATTCAGGTTTCGCAATGAATTCACAGTAGGTTCAGCTACCTGCTGGTTATTTGCCGAATCGGAGGTTGTTCCGTACGTATTGTAATTAATAAAGGTATATGCAGTACCAACCGACACTTCAGGAACAAACCTTTGAAATTTCCTGATTCTGATTGTCCTGGAAAGCAGTTCAGTTGATTCGTCTTTAATAATTTCATTCTTTGGTCCGGACAGATTATATCCGCTATTCATTACTGAGATGGTATAGCGGGACATCTTATATCCGTCCGCGGGAATCTCGCCTAATTTAAAGCTCCACTTCAGGTCCTCAATGCCTCCCGCATCATTCAGTGCTTTTTCAACGGCATCTTTGAAAAGCTGATAAGCACCACATAAAATATCAAATCCCTTCTTCTTCTCATCTAACAGGGTTGTATAATCATTTAAGATGGTATTAAAAATATACCTGGTGCTAAATGGATCAGGATAGCTACACGAATAATCCTCCACTGATTTTCTGGCCTTGGCTATCAGGGTCTCAATTTTCTTAAAATAACTCGCAACAGTATCAATTCTGGCTTTTAATAGGACTGTGTCCCCAATGGTGGCTTCTTCTTCGTTGAAACTTGAATTCTGGAGCGTTGTGAATATACCGGATATATCACTTTGGATATCAGTATTTATCGGCTCCTGAATTTTCTCAATATCTTTAATAAGATCCCTGTAACGCCCGCATGGTGCAAGTAATAACCCTTGCAACTCTTGTGCATCCGATTTTACAGCTTCCAATTTGATTGAGCCGATACTATTAAGTTGTTCAATGATCATCCCCAGAGCTGACAAGGCTTCATCGTTTATTGGATCATTGATAATTTCGTTCTCTGTTTTATAGCTCGTTTTTAAGGGATTCATCGGCCACAAATAGATATTCACGCTGCTTTTTGGTATAAGGAAAATACTTGAATCCGGAAGTGTGGTAAAATCAGGGATTTCCGTGCAGGCATGCCAGCCATTCAGGACATCATATTTTAAAGTACTATCCTGGTATCTGAGGAAGATCTTTTGTCCGGGTTTAACAAGGATACCAAATTGCAAAACATCATTTGCGTTCTGCCCAAATAATGGATTAATACACATCAGAAAACAGGTAACTGAGATCATTACTTTTCTCATAAAGCAAAGATTTATGTTAATCATTTAGAACTGAAAGCATACAAATGACAAGGAATACAGCAATCAATATGACCTTGAGAAATATCTTCGTTATTTACTTAGTTATGTAACAGTTGTAAATGAACAAATATACAAGTTACTATAGCAGAAGGGTTAAGTCAAGCAAAACAAAGGAAATTTGATAAATTGCCTATAAAGTGCCAATTGTTATGCAGGAAAGGGCTCGTTGTATTTTCTCAAACATTTTACAGAAAGCCAACTAATTAGAAAACCGGGAATTATCATAACCAGTGGCGACGACGGAACAGCAACAACATGATGATAGCAGTAACGAGGCAAACCAACCAGAATGCCGGGTAAGCCCATACCTGGTCGAGTTCAGGAAAGTAGTGAAAGTTCATCCCGTAGACCCCGGCCAGGAAAGTTAGTGGTATAAAGATTGTGCCAATCAGTGTTAAAACCTTCATGATCTCATTCATACGGTTAGAAACCGAGGATACATAGGTTTCTGTCAGATCGCTTGCGATTTCACGATAGGTTTCGATGAGATCAATGATCTGAACTACATGATCATAAAGATCCCTCAGATAGATATGGGTAGTCTCACCTATGCATTCATGTGGCTCACGCTGAAGTGAGGAGATGACCTCACGCATTGGCCATATTGCCCAGCGCATCTTTAGTAAATCACGTTTGAGCTGATGAATCTCGTTGATCAGACCGGGCTGTGAGCGTTCGAGTATTAAGGTTTCCAGTTCCTCCGCACGATCACTAAAGGATTCCAAAATCGGAAAACAACTGTCAACAATAGCGTCCAGTAACGAATAGGCCAGAAAGCTGGCATCATTGCTGCGTAAGCGTGAGCCCTTGACCTTGATTCGCTGGCGTATGGAATCCCATTCAGAACTGCAGGTCTCCTGGAAGGTTAAAACAGTTTTGTGACCCAGGAAAATTGATACTTGCTCGTTTTGCAGGCGACCATCCCGGATCTGCAAGGCATGAGTAACAAGGAACAAACGAGCCATAAATTCGCTGTCTTCTCCACCATACGCTTCAAATTTGGGCCGCTGGTCTTTTTGGAGAATGTCTTCAATTGCCAGGGGGTGAAGATTATACTTAGTTGCCAGACCTTGCATGACACGCATATCCGAAAGGCCATCAACGCTTATCCATCGCACTGAAGTCCATTCAGGGCGATGTCGGCTTAAAAAATTTTCCAGATCACTGATTTTCTCAATTGAAACCTGACCAGGACTGTAATCTATACAGGAGATGCTTACCTCCCCGGTCCCACCAGGAAGGCTGGAAATTTCATCGTGCTCGATACCCGGCGCAGCTCCGGGAACGCTCTGGTCCTTACTGATGTATTTCTTCATGGCTTAATCCTCCTATATGAAAATGCAGGCTTGGAAATCAACTTAAATATATTGTGTTTCAGTACAACTTCAAACATATTCATGATAAATGATCAAGGCAATGTATTTTACCAGTGCGAGAACCAGTCTATAGGACATGATAGAACCGGCATCCCGGAATTAAATTCATAGCGGGTCGATAATCTATCGTTCTCAAACACTATCATTATCATTACCTTTATCCTTATAATTAGAAAATCATGCAAAAAGCCGCCTTCTTTCTTTTGTTAGTCTTTTTCACTGCGGGTGCAAAAACCCAACCGTTACCTGTCAACCTGAAACATAGGGTTATCATTGATACCGATTGTGCAATTGACGATATGCGGGCTATAGGTCTTTTGCTTTCACGTCCGGAAATTAACATTGAAGCAATCCTGTTAACTGATGGTTCACTGCCCCCGGACGAAGGAGTTAAAAAAGTCCGTTCACTCTTGCACGAGTTTAAGCGCGACAGTATCAGCGTCGCTCCCGGTGAGGTGCTGAAAGGGATCAATCCGCCCTGGCGTGAGTTTAACAGGCATATCAGCTGGGGTGATGAAACTGATAACGGGATAACCCATCCAAAGGCCTTGGATTGCCTTTCGGAAAAGCTAAAAAATACAGACGAGAGAATCATAATAGTATGCCTTGGCCCGCTGACGAATATTGCCCAACTGATAACCAGGGATAAAGCTCTTCTACAAAAAATTGAACGGATAATCTGGTACAATGAATCTGCAAAGCCTTTACTAGGATTTAACTACGAGTGCGATAAGGTTAGTGCTGACATTGTTTTTGAATCCAATATCAGAATTGATGTCATATCCAACCTGAACAAAGAACAGGTTTTATTCGATACATCCCTGGTTGCTGTGAGCAAAAAATCAGATACACAACTCGCTGCAGTATTGAACAAGGTTTACAGGCAACCTGCGGTTATGGAAAAACTAACCCGGAATCATTTCAGGCTATGCGACGACCTGACGGCTCTTTACCTGACAAATCCTGAGCTGTTCGATATCAATACCATGCCGTACAAGGTACACGTCAGGTACAACCAGGACTTCAATGTTCAGGGGGTCAGGGAAGCCATTTGTGACATGATTACCGGCATGTATGCTTCAGGAAGCAACGTAGTATTCAACAGGTTTCCTGATAAACGCGAGATGTTCAACTATGATATCCGTCCGATGATGGACTCCGCTATTGCCCGGTACGGTTATGATGAATGGAAAGCCAATGTAATGACTGATGAATTTCACGGGCACCTCGGCGTATTTTCAATTGTAGGAGCCAAGATGGGCATAAAAGCCAGGGAATTATTCGGAGTTGGCCCTGACATGCTCAGTGTTTTGACCTATGCAGGAAGCAGACCTCCCTACAGTTGCATGAATGACGGCATACAGGTTAGTACCGGAGCAACATTGGGAATGGGAACCATTCATCTGGCTTCGGACAGCACGACAAAGCCATCAGCCGTATTTACATACAAAGACCGTTCAGTTCGTATTAGCCTTAAAAAGGAATACCTCGAAAAAGTGGAAGCCGATATCAACGAAGGGATCGTAAAATTTGGATTGATGGATGACGGCTACTGGAAGCTTATTCGCCGGAATGCATTGAAGTATTGGTTAGAATGGGACCGGAACAATATTTTTGAGATCGAGGAAATCAGGAAATAACATGCATCCAGGGTATAACCAGAATTGAGATGCGACTAAGCGGTGTTACTCAACTGAGAACCACGATTGGATGCATGTAATTCAAATAATTTGTATCTTGGTCATTCCTATACCTATGGCTCCATGAAACTGATATTCTGTAATTTATTTCTATTTGTTGGCTTTACTATTGCACTTACGACTTATTCTCAGGTCCCTGTTGATGGAATCAGGACAAAGAGTCTTCCGGTCATTGCACAACAAAAAGTTATTAACAACAGCAGGTTGGATGCCTCCTACGTGAACGAAATAAAATTCACGCCTTATGTGGTGTTTAAGGATGAGCCCTTCAGCATGATATGTAAAACAAAGAGCAGCGATATTTCATCCATCATCGTTTACCTGGGCGACCGGTACAAGAATCTTTTTCTGGTTAATGACATCCTTGCAGACAGCCTGGTGTTGCTTGACAATGGCCAGGATGGAGATATGACGGCAGGTGACAGGATATTTACCCTGGAAAATATCCGAAGAAATCCTGATGATTTGTTCTCGGAAGAATCAAACAGTTCATTTATTGGTGTTTGTACAGTTAAATTTGTCTTTAACTATGGCTATACCTTTACCGAAGAGGTCAATATTTCCGCCGGCATGCGATATATCAACGAAGGAGAGGTCAGCATTCCGGAGGTGCGTAAAATAAATGACACCCTGCAATATTCATCGCATGTGGTAAATGTTGTGGTAAAAGTAGACATGAAAAGCCAGTGGGACTATATTGAAAAAGCTTCGGCAATTGAAATCGTTGCCAGTAAAATATACTACCGCTACTTTCCCGATGACCGGGATTTCTTTTGTAAATCGACTACCTACCCTACTCCGGGAACCAGTGCAGCCGGTTATGGCACGGTAAGCAATAATGTGATCGGCACGCATGCCGCCATATATTGTGAGAATGACATATGCATGGCGGACTGGTCTCAGATTTACGGTAGCAAAGGCAGATTAAAAGGGGTTGTCGATATGCATTATTTATATGGTGGAGAGCCTTCACTCCTTAATCATGAACTCATGCATCACTGGGCAGTGATGTTAAGTCCGGAACTGCATCTTGACGCCCATGATGAGCACTGGGGCGCTGTTGAATTTCCATGCACCGCCCTCGGAGGTTTTTCAGTCAACCACATGTATCATTATAAAGACTCAATATACAGATCCTATTCTGATACCAATTACGCGACTTATTACAATACACTTGAGTTATACCTGATGGGATTGTTGCCTATTGATTCCGTCAGCTTTCCCTTCAAGACCCTGGTTAATTTTAAATATAAAGGTTCATACTGGTTATGGGATTCCACCTATGTCCCTCCCCGTAGAGAAGACGGATTTGAATTGATTGCCGATAGTATCCTGTATGTTGATAAGGCGATGTATTTAAATTATATGCCTGCGAGAAGTCCTGATTATACCGTTTCACAGAAGGATTTTACCATGGCCCAGCTTGTTGTTTCTGACAGGATGCTTTCACCGAAAGAAATGGCATTTTATCACTATCAGATGGAGGACTATGAGAAAAGGATACTCCAGCGGTGCAGTTACAAAAACTATGTGGCCCTTAATTTTTACAGTGCCACCAGGGGAAGGGGTACGATTACAACGAGACTCCCTGATATCCCATTAGCTGTCAATGATTTCCCTATGGACGAGGAGCTTAGAATCTATCCTAATCCAATCCATGACTGGCTGATGATAGAAAACCTGTCTGATAATCCCTATACGCTCCTTCTGAGGGACATTAACGGAAGGCTATTACTGATCCGTGAAATTGAAGCGGATGATCAGGGAATAAACCTCAGCAGCTATCCGGCAGGGCTGTATCTGCTTGAATTTATAAATCTCAAGACCAACAAAAGAAAATTAAGCAAACTGGTTATTGAATAATTGCCGTTGTTTGATAAAGAACCTTCCTGTATGGGATCATGTTTGGACAGGTAATCGTGATTAACATCTTCCTCTGGCACAGGGACTATTTACCAGGAAAAGGCCCATTATACCACCCCAAAGAATGCTCATATACGGATTACTGGTTATGGCACATGACCCAGAATTACAGCCTACAAAATAATAATAAAGGAATCCTGCAAGTCCACCAATAGCAACACCCAGAAAAGGTTTCCAAAATTTCCGTGATTTGAAGAATTCCTTAATAGTTTCCGTACGCTCTTTGACCTCATCATTGTTTTCCATGGTGTGTTGAATAAATAATTACTGAATAATAAATTAAGCTGGCAGCCGGATAATTGCGCGTTATTTTTGCGCAACCAGCAAGAAAACAGGATATTCCTTACCGGTATCACGTTTTACAGTAAAACAGGTTTTATAGGTTGCATTGTTAAATCCTTTTTGTTTCAATCGATCAATAAGCAGATCAGGTTCAAAACCCAGATGTACCTTGGCATCCGGTCCATGAAACGAACCGTCTTCGGTATACAGATCAGCAATGGCTAAATATCCGCCTGGATTAAGCAAAGTATAGAATTTGTCAAAAATGCCCTGAATACCCGAAACATGATGCAGAACCATTTGATTATAAATTATATCGAACTTCCCATCAAAATCATGGTGTTCAAGATCGAACAAAAGGGGTGTAATGTGATTGGTTTGAAAGTAACGTGCTTTGCCCTGGCAAACCTGAATCATTTCCTTTGAATTGTCCATGAGGATAATCTCATCAAATTCATCCTTCAGCAGGAAGCTAAGAATTCCCGTACCTGCGCCATATTCAAGGGCCTTCATGGAATGTTTGAGCGGCATCATTTCTTTCATAGCTGCCGCAATGGCTACCGATCTGTCCGTATGGATTTTGTTTTTATCCCATTCACGGGCACGGGCGTCAAATTCACTTTGGTTGTAGTCACCGGGATTCATAATTCGGCATTAGGTTTAATCCCTGCATTCCCATTTTCTTGAAATAGACAAACCATTTATCTTCCGGTTGTTGAATTTGCAGAAGGATTTTCAGCGATTCCACAACCTCGTATTCCTCCCGCAGTGCATTTTTAGTTGAAGCAGGAGAAAGATTTATGATTACTTCAACACCGGATTGTTTTAAAAGTTCGAATTGTGCAGTAGTAGGTTGACCGCCTGCTGAAAGATATTCCGAATACCTGTAAGATTTATTAATCTGCCTAAGCTTTTCCATTCCCTTTGTTTATAAGTTTTCTGCTATTGCATTCATCAACTGTGGTTTGCTATGAACCCCGGCCTGTTTGTATTTCATTTCTCCATTTCTGAAAATCACGAGCGTTGGAACACCCTGAATATGAAACCTTTGTGCAATTTCAGCATTACGGTCCACATCAATTTTGATAACCCGAATGCGGTTACCCATTTCCGATGCAATTTCCTTTAATATAGGTGATTGCACCTTGCATGGTCCGCACCAGAGTGCATGAAAATCAACCACAACCGGGCGGTGATCCTGAATGATAGTATTGAAATTACCTTTTTCCATTTCTTATGCACTTTGAATTTGCTTAAGGAGAAAATCTTTGGATTTGACCCCGACAAAACGACCTACTTCGGTTCCATTTTTAAAAAGTACCAAGGTGGGTATTCCCCTGACTTTGTATTTCTGGGCGAGTGATTGGTACTGCTCCACGTTTACCTTGCCGACGTATGCGTTGCCTTTTAACTCTCCTGCCACTTCATTTAATACCGGTGCCATCATTCTGCATGGGCCACACCAGGCCGCCCAGAAATCCACAAGAACCAACTTGTTCTTTGTCTGACTTTGGAAGTTCCTATCGGTTAGGGTTATAATTTTTTCATGATCCGTAACCAGGGGAATGTTTTTCATGCTGGCTTTTGCCCTGAAAAGGAGGAATACGAAGGTGGCCATTACAATGCCGGATATGATCAGTGCTGTATGCATATTAAACTGTTATTAATTGTTTTTGTTTTGCTTTTAAGGCATGTAAGTAATTGGAAGCAGCCAAAGCAGCCACTGTTCCATCGCCCACTGCAGTAGTAATCTGCCGGAATCGTTTGGCCGTGCAATCGCCTGCAGCATAAACTCCTTCAATATTAGTCGACATATCCGGTTTTACAGGAATCTCACCCCGTTGATTGAGTTCAATTTTGTCTTTCAGGAATTCCGTATTGGGTAAATAACCAATAAAGATGAACACACCCTCAGTTTTAAAAGAGGAGATTCTGCCGCTTCTCAAATTCTTTATGTCAACGTGCCTGATACTTTCGTCACCATGAAACCCTGTTATCAGGGATTCCATGATGAATTGTATTTTGGGATTATTTCGGGCTTCTTCCACGGCATGTTCAAACGCCTGAAAATGGTCGAACTGGTGTACGATGGTAACCTTACTGACGTATTTTGTCAGTGATAATGCCTCTTCCAGGGCTGAATTGCCGCCTCCCACAACAACAATTTCCTTCCCGGTAAAGAAATCGCCGTCACAGGTGGCACAGTAGGAGATACCCCTGCCTTTAAAAGTGTCTTCGCCTTTTACACCCAGTGTTCTTGGCCGTCCGCCAGGTGTCAGAATTACACTTTCACCTGTATAGGTGTTGCCGTCAGATAATATGATGCGCTTAAGCTTTCCCGTTAATGCAATATCCTGTATGGACACATTCGTTCTGATATCACAGCCAAAAGCAACAGCTTGCTTCTTCATGATAGCGGCAAGCTGATAACCACTGATGCTCTCCACACCAGGGTAATTGGCAATCTCGTGCGTAAGAATCATCTGACCTCCAGCCATGCCTTCACTAATAACAAGGGTTTTCAACCTTGCCCTGGAAAGATAAATACCTGCTGTAAGACCGGCTGGTCCGGCCCCAATGACAATTGCATCGTAATGGATATTTTGATTCATTTCGTCAGGCAGTTACTGCGGCAGCAAATTCTTTATCAAGAATTGATTTTACCTGATCCCTGGTTTGAATGCTTGAAGTGGCCTTAACAACCTTTCCGTTCTTATAATAGATGGTAAACGGTATTCCCATGAAGCCTCTTACTTCAGGAATATTACGGATAACATGCGATTCTGGATTGTCAAATTCCATATCATAGAACTTCACATGGTGGTATTCTTTTTCAAACTCTTCGGCAATACCATATACTGGTATACACATGGGACCCATGCGGCCACAGATGACCATTACATTTTCATTTTCGCTGATAGCCTTCTGATGATCAGCGGCCGATTCAAGGTGATTTAAATTGGTGTACAACATAGTCTTTGAATTATGAATTATGGGACAAAATTAGTATGAGAAATGCCATGAACAAAGGATTCTGCATTTGCGGACGACAACTCCTGAGTTGAAACCGGACAGGTTTTATATTGATTTGCATTAACTTTATGCCTGCATTATTAAATCAGTCACATGAAGCCCATTCTTGAAACCGACCGTGATTTTATCTGTGATATCCAGGCACCCTGCTTTCAAATGCTGACTCCCGCTGAGGTTGAGTTGGTGAGTGCAAGCAAAACTCAGGTACTTTTCCGGAAGGGCGATAACCTTACCAAGCAAGGGGCATTTGCTTCGTATGTGCTTTTCAACATGAAGGGCCTGGCCAAACAATATCTGGAAGGAGAAACTTCAAGCAGGTACAATCTGCGGATCATCAAACCGGGAGAATTTATCGGGCTTTCAGCTGTGTTTTCCAGAAATACATTTAATTATTCTTCAGTAGCATTGACCGATTGTCAGGTATTCCTTATTGAAAAAGAAACCATAGCCAAGGTGGTGAAACAAAACGGGATGTTCGCGTTTACTATCATTAAACGATATTGTGAGCAAAACGCGGATCTTTTCAATACAGTTCAAAATCTCAATTATAAACAAATGAATGGGAGATTGGCAGATACATTGCTTTACCTTGACAACCTGAAAGGTGAAAACGCGGAAATTTTCCAGCTCCTTTCGAGGAAAGATCTTGCCGAATTCACAGGCATTTCCACCGAAAGCGCCATCAAATTGCTTAAAAATTTTGAGAAAGATGGTTTAATCGGGCTTGACGAAAAGAATATCATAATCATGAATCGCGAAGCACTGCTTCAGATAAGCAAAAGGGGGTAATTAGTCAGGTTAAAAGTACTGTGTATACTCCAATGCCCCTCCCAGTACGGTGCCATCCGGATGATCCTTTGCAAAAAGAGGTACATAAAATGCCCTTATACCTGCCACCCGGGTCCTTTGATTTCCGTTATACTCCAGACCAAATTGCCAGCTTATAAAGGGCCCGGCAGCAAAAAATGAATCGCCTTTGTTCTTTAAATCCGATTTGTAATCAGGACCGTAATTTAAACTCACGCCCAGTCCTGGTCCTGTCAGTATAGCCTTGTTATCATGCAGAATCTTTCTGTATTGAAAAACAAATTCAGGTTCAAATTGAAGCATTTGAAAGGCAAGGCCAAATAACAGAGGACGCATCACGGGCAGGTTAAAGGTAACCGAAGATTTCTCAGTAAAGCTGTATCTCGTCAGGAACATGATGTCGGCAATCGGGCCACCTTTGACTCCAGCACCGGTTGCCACACACATGCGGACATTATCATACCTGCCTCCTGCCATATACAAAATACCGTACGAAAATTCCTTTTTCACTGTATCTTGTGCCCAAGTACCTGAGATTAAGACCAATATCAGGCTATTCACCGTTAATAAACGTCTCATACTATTATTGTTATATAGGACATTCACCTGGCAAGAAAACAGGATTATCTTTTCTGATAGCAGTATTATCGGACTTTATATTACAAAATATTGCGGGTATTTTATGGCCTTAAAGATAAGCTTTAAAACACATAACCACCAACTGTATCATTATTCGCAGAAATAATTATTTTTGATTGCAGTTTCAAGTGTTGAATACATCATCTGCCAGCTAAATATCAGGCTCATTTTATTACTGCATGAAGCTAAATACGGATAACCACATCATTACTATTGAACACTTATCACATGCTTTCGGAGGTAAGACTGTTCTTGAGGATATCAATCTCACGATCAGGAAAGGAGAATTTGTTACCATACTGGGCCCTTCGGGTTGCGGAAAAACAACATTAATACGGTTAATCGCGGGGTTTCTGAAGGCTTCCGAAGGAAAAATCTCCATCGCAGGCGAAGATATGACACAAACACCTCCGCATCTTCGTCCGGTGAATACTGTATTTCAGAAATATGCACTGTTCCCCCACCTGAATGTTTTTAACAATATTGCATTTGGACTGCAACTGAAAAAGCTTCCTCAGGATGAGATCAAGAAGAAGGTGATGCAGGTGCTGAAAATAGTGACGATGACTGATTATGAGGAACGGGATGTGGATACCCTCTCGGGTGGTCAGCAACAACGCGTGGCTATTGCCCGTGCCATCGTTAACGAACCCAAGGTCCTGCTCCTGGATGAGCCCTTGGCCGCCCTCGATCTCAAAATGCGTAAGGATATGCAGCTGGAAATAAAAGCCATGCAGAAGAAGCTGGGAATCAGTTTTTTGTATGTCACACACGATCAGGAAGAAGCCCTGACGCTGAGCGATACCATTGTAGTGATGAGCGAAGGTGTAATACAGCAAACCGGCACTCCAACCGAAATCTACAACGAACCGTCCAATTCGTTTGTTGCTGATTTTATAGGAGAGAGCAACATCCTGAACGGGATAATGATCAGGGATAATCTTGTTGAATTTGCCGGACATCAAGTTGAATGTGTCGACAAGGGATTTGAACCTAACGAGCCTGTTGATGTGGTGCTGCGGCCTGAAGATATCTATATTTTCGAAATGTCGGACGCGGCTCAGTTCAGCGGACTGGTTACCTCCAGTATATTCAAGGGAGTGCATTATGAGATGATGGTTACCACCCCTGAAGGCTATGAGATTATCATCCAGGACTACCATTGCTTCGAGGCAGGCAGAACTGTCGGACTCCGTATAAAGCCGTTTGACAT
>JGI11641J44799_10000140_pt1 | contig 19688 bp, 12 predicted proteins | sample WetSurSiteA1Bulk_FD_44799 | JGI IMG/M metagenome (IMG submission 44799) | reverse complement strand
CTCCGCGAAACTGTAGGTTTCTTTGTGGCTCACGATTATGTGATCTAAGATTCTAACGTCGAACAGTTTCAACGCTTCAATTAGCTTAGTGGTGATACTGCGATCCGCGACCGATGGCTCTGTCAATCCTGAGGGGTGGTTATGAAAAATAGCTATTGCCGCAGCATTGCACAAAAGAACCTCTTTTGCCACTTCCCTTGGATATACGCTGGCACCATCGATTGTGCCTCGAAACATCAACTCAGACTTGATTAACTGATGTTGGTTATCCAGAAACAACACGCCGAAAACTTCGTGCTCCAGATGACCAATTTGAAGCTGGCAAAACTGCTTAACACTCTCTGGTGATGTCGCCCGAAGGTCTTGCTTCTGGTAAAGGCCGGAAAGGATTTTAAGGCTGGAATTGATGGTAGCTTTTTGCTTGGCGGTCAAAATATTCATTTGTTTGATACCCCTTAAGTGGCCTTGGCGAAGTGCCCGGCCTGATTGTTATCATACGCCCCATTGGGGCGTATGTCAAGAGAAATAACAATTGAGGTTGATTTAGCTAAAAATTGACCTGATTAATCTTATTTACACCCTTACCCCATGCGAATTATAACTTTCTTCGTATCGATCTACACCAACCGCCAACCAGGTTGACGCCACCGCCGCCTCCAAGCACCTAATACGATTATTCCTTGCGTCTTTCGATGTTTTAGTCCGCCAACTCTTACACGCTTCCAATGCCCGGCGAGCTTGTTTGATATGTTCTTTTTTAAGTGCATTTGCCTCTTCTGAACCCTTTAAAATCATCTGTCTACCCTAAATATTAATAATTGAAATTTTAGCCGCTAAAATATGACGCTAAAATATGAATCAATCTTCTGCACTATTAGTGGTTATATTTTTTGTCTTAGTTACGGGCTTTTTTTGCGCGGATGCAGCAAGCTTGCCACGAAGCTCTGCCGCTTCTTCTCTTGCTTGCTTTGCTTCTGCCCTGGCTTCTCTCACTTTGTTCTGAGCCGCGTCCAATTCACGGCCAGCGGCGGATAACTCGGATTGCCGTGCCTGTGCCTGATTCCTGGCGCTATCCAATTCCTGCCTAATCTGTTCACTTTGCTTTTCGACTCGCTCTAAGCGGGATTCTGCTTTAGTTGCGCGGTCAGTCATCAAATCCAGCTTGGCCGACAACACCGCCGCTTGCTGCTCTGCTGCAATGCGAGCTTTGCTTTCTGAATCCAGTGCTACGCGTAACCGCTCAATCTCTGCTGTCTGCTCTACAAGTCTTTCAGTACCTGATTCGATTTTTAGTTGTGCCTTAGCTAGATCAACCCGCGCTGCTTCGGCGGCTTGCTGTTCACGTTCGATGCGTTCTGCCTGTGCTTTGATGTCCATTGCTTGCTGCTCTGCTTTTCCTGCCAGGGTATCACGCTCGGTTGTAAGCTCTGCCACTTGTTCAATTAGTTCGTCGCGTTCAGCTTCCAGGGTTTCACCCGCGTTCGCCAACTCCACGGCTTCGGCTTGCGACTGCACTAACTTGGTTTCAACTTCTGCCCTGGCGCTGGAAGCAGCTCTTTCAATTTCTGTTGCTATAGCCGCTGTTAAAGTCGCCGGTAATTCCGGCGCTGCCACTGTAGCCCGTGGCCGTGCTGCTCTCCAAACTGTTAAATGTCTATGGATGGTGTTAGGGCTACCCGTACCGATTCGATCCCGAACAGCGTTAATTGTTGGTTGATGTCCTTCGCCGGTGATAGCGTCAGCCACTGCTGCAACTTGTTCGAATGTGACTCCTGGTCTAGCCATTTCTGTTCTCCGGTAATTAATAAAATATTGTATTTTGTATATCGTATTTCATATTATACATAATACGATACAATACACAATACATTATTATATGATATTTGAAATTGAATTAATTTGTTACGACCCCCGTTGCAACGATAACCGGACTTGTCATTTTCAGAAGACGACCGCACCATTCTTGTCCGGAAACGACCGGTTTGGGATACGACAACGATTTGTTCATTTTCGGGCCATAAGGTTGCCAGCCCATGCTATTCATAGCTTTGAAGGTGTTAATGGTGCTGTGCATATTCGTCTGTAAATATACGGTAGTATTAATCATTTTTTACGTTTATTTACAATAAGTTATACGAGTATACTATTTTCTTATTTTTTGGCATGTGCTTGGAGAACTGTTTTGGAGGTCCCAAAAATTACCAAAACCATATTGCGAAAACCACTGTCAGATTTCATTACTGGAACACAGAATTATCAATGTTTTTGTATTAACAGCGCCTTTCGGTATAGTGTCGTCATTGAAATTATTGGTGTTAACCAATGTGCGGCAGATTCAACTTATTTTCACTCCCTGAAAGTGTCAGGAAGCACTTTAACCTCAGCATAGCGCCGGAATTTCGGGTTGATTACAACATCCACCCAGGTGGTGATATTTTGGCGATCATGCCTGAAGCCAAAGCGGAACACCTGCACTGGGGATTAATTCCTTTCTGGGCGAAAGATCGAAAGATTAGCTACAACCTTATTAATGCGAGACTGGAAACAGTCGCTGACAAGCCCTCATTTCGGGCAGCCTTTAAACAGCGTCATGTCATTATCCCGGCAACAGGATATTATGAGTGGCGGCCGATAGAAAACGGGAAGCAGGCCTATCATATCACCCGCCCCGAGCAAGAGGTTTTCGGTTTTGCGGGTTTGTGGGAGCCTTGGCAACAAGGAGAGGAAGCCGTTGATTCGTGTACCATCATCACGACTGCCGCCAACGATAAGATGAAGAGCGTCCATAGCCGGATGCCGATTATTTTAAAGCCAAAAGATTATGAGCAATGGTTACAACCTAATCAACCCAGGGAATCAATGTTGGCGTTGTTGGCCAACGATTCAGCTTATGACGACATGGAAGCCATACCCATCAGCAATTTTGTCAATAATCCGAGGCATAACGGTCCAGAGTGTATTGAGCCGGTGTCATTGCCATAACCGTTCACAGGCGACGCTATAAAAAGAAGTTTCCGTATAGAGTTGTTGATTTCACCGAAAATTTAATAATCCACGGCCTATGACGCTTGAACCAACTCATTCCAGTTGGTGGTATAGCTAGGAGATTTAAAGTTTTGCTTCATCTTCCAGGGAGCCTTAAAACCCTCGCTCCCCAGTTTTAAAGTTTGTCTTCCGTAGCGCTGGTTAATGGAGTCCAGGACCGCCATAACTTTAGCGCTCTGCGCATATTTTGATTCCAAAGCATCGAAAAATAAATCCCGTTGCCTGCCTTCGACCGGCACCAGATCGTTCAATAACACGCCGGCCTTTTTGTAGACATAACCCGGTTTATAAAGTCGCCTCACTATCCATAAGGCCGTCTTTACCAATAGCCGGGTATCGTTGGTGGGTGAAGGTAACGCGACCGTTAAGCTGCCACCATAATAAGGTGACTGGGCAAACGGGCTGGTTTGAATGAAAACGCTGATACTGTTGGCGTGGCTTTGTTGCGCCCGTGCTTTTTCGGCGGCACGGGATGTATATAGGGTTACCGATTCCATCAGGCTTTCGATTGAGGTAACAGGGATCCCAAAGCTACAGGTGCTGGCAATGTTTTGTTTAGGCGGGGCCACTTGTTCCAGGTCAATACAGGCGATGCCATTGAGTTCAGCAATGGTTTTGGCCATGACGACGCTGAATTTATCGCGCAGAGTGCGGGAGTGGGCTAGTTTTAAATCGAGGACGGTAAGAATGCCTAACTGATTCAGTTTTGCCGAAAGTCTTGAACCTATACCCCAGACTTCACTGACGGGTATCGAGGATAAAATGGGGTTGAGGGTATTGATGGGTATGGCATTAAAGTTACATACTCCTGCATATTCCGGCCGTTTTTTGGCGCAATGGTTGGCCAGTTTGGCCAATGTTTTTGTACCCGCTATACCCACACAAACAGGCAACCCAGTCCATTGCAAAATCGTAGTTTTAATTTCTTTGCCGTAACGGGTCAAATCTTTATTGCCAAACCCGGACATCGAAATAAACGATTCATCGCATGAGTATATTTCCTGGCCCGGGCTGAATTGGCGGAGTATATTCATGACGCGGTTGCTAAGGTCGGCATAGAGCTCGTAATTACTCGATAAGGCAATGACTTCACCTGGTTTAAACTGGTCCTTGATTTGAAACCAGGGCGCACCCATTTTGATCCCTAATCGTTTGGCGGCATCTGAACGACTGACACAGCAGCCGTCATTATTCGAGAGAATCACGACAGCCTTGCCCTTCAACTTGGGGTTGAACACCGTTTCGCAGCTTGCGTAAAAATTATTGCAATCGACTAATGCTATTGCCGTCATCAGGCGTACTTTCTAATGGATCCCGTAACCACGCCCCAGATTTCAAAGTCCATACTCTCTGTAATTTCAATGGGCTTAAAGTCTGGATTGGCCGGTAGTAAAATTGGATTCCCGTTTTCACCCATCGCTAACTGCTTGATCGTGAACTCCCCATCAATCATCGCCATAATGATATTTCCAACCTTGGCGTTTTTAGAACGGTCAACAATGACCACATCTTTAGGCAGTAATCCAGCATCACGCATGGACCATCCAATGACGGTGACCAGATACGTGGCATCTTCTTGATCGACTAAATAGTCATGAATATTTAATCTTTTAGCGATGTGGTCATCACAGGGTGAGGGGAACCCGGCAGAAACTTTTGAGGAGTAGAGGGGCAATTCAACACGGACGTCTGGTGCAGACACTTGTCTGATGTGTTCGTAGAAAGCTATCGTACCAGGTCTATTTTTCAACGCACATTGGTTAAGGAAATCGGTAATTTGTGTAACTTTACTTTTCGGAATACGTATTGGTATGGTGGATTCCCCATAGGCATTTCTGCCTTCTGGCCTGCCAGGTTTTGCTTTCTTTTCGGTGTCAGTAGCCATGACCAAAGCTCAAGTTTTAATTAGTGTACACTAATTCAATCACGACAATAATTCATTGTCAAATAGGCAATTTGAAGCAGCGGGAGCGGTTCGACAGAAATAGACGATTTTGTGATCTGTTGATTGGTACTTTTGATGGTGCTTCACAGAAAACGACAATTAACTTGAACAAGATGTGTAAAGTAAATGGTCATTTGTTGAACACTCTAAAAAGCATGATATTTAACGGGCTGTACTTTTATTTACGAAGAAAAACCAATGGCAAAATTCAACGGCTTGGCCTTGAACAATGTTGTAAAGCTTTGATTGCGGTTGATATGTTGGTGATTTTACACATTTGATGATGTTACATCTGCAAACCAATAAGCACTACAGCTGTAAAAAATCTCAAGCATCCCCTTGATAAGTCCCATAAAGAGACCTATAGTACCCAAAATAGGACTTTTAGGTGAGTGAATGACGATCTGTTCTGCTATTGGTGATGCCTTGTTTACCAAAACCCAGCAACGGGTATTGAGTTTGCTGTATGGCAGGCCAGAGCAAACTTTTTATTTAAATGAAATTGTACGACTGGCCCATGTTGGTAAAGGCTCTGTGAGTCGAGAGCTAGAAAAACTGTGTGCGGCTGGCTTACTGACGTTGTCGCGTCAAGGTAACCAGAACCATTATCAGGCGAATGCCAATAATCCGATTTTTAACGAATTAAAGGCGATCACTCAAAAAACGTTTGGTGTGGTGGACATTATTAAGGCAGCGTTAGTGCCGCTGTTGCCACAGCTGAGCCGTGCTTTTATTTATGGTTCTGTAGCCCAAGGCACAGAACATGCCGACAGTGATATTGACCTGATGTTGGTGGGTGATGATATAAGTTATAGTGGAGTGATGGAGCTGTTAGCACCCGCAGAAAAACAATTGGGTAGGACGATTAACCCGACTCTGTACACGGTAGCCGAATTTACTGATCGTAAAACTAACCATCAACCTTTTATACAACGTGTTATGGAACAACCCAAGCTGTGGCTGGTTGGCGACATGGAACTTAAAAACTAACAGGAGACGTTAATGGAAGCATTGGATAATCTCGTTACCATAAAAGCGCTTAATCGTGAGCCGCCAAATCAGGTGGAGTTTGATGGTATGGTGTTGGCAGCCACCACTAAATTGCAGGATGTAAGGCTGCAAGGCTTATCGTCGGATAGTCAATTTTCCCTGGCTTATGGAGCGGCACATGCATTGGCTTTGGCTGCTCTGCGTTGGCACGGTTATCGCTCTGATAAGCGCTATATTGTTTTTCAATGCTTGCAGCATACCTTGGGGCTGGAAAATTCCAAATGCCGTGTTTTGGACCAATGCCATCGCCGGCGTAACCTTGCAGAATACGAAGGGCATATGGATATTGATGCACAATTGCTTAAAGAGTTGGTCGCTCTGGCTAATGAGCTGTTAGACCGTGTAAAGGCATTGGGAGTAATTCAGGAGAAGCCTGAGTTATGAATATTATCGATGCGGCATAATTTGACCTTAGTTGCGTTTTTTTCAGAGCGTCTATTACGACCTCAATTAAGGATAAGTAAATTATCGTGCTGAAACTTGAGGATATACGTAAAGACGCCGCTATTAATGGCATTGTTCCCACGGAAGTGGTTCGAGTTGTGACAATGGAATTGGTCGGCGATCATGCACTAACGGTTTATTATCGAACGGCTGATGGCAAATTGGCTGAACGTATGCTGTTTCGTTCGGACGAACCCAACTTATCGATTGCCGCAGCGGGCAGACCCTGGGCTTTTGATGCGCCGGGCGCTGAATTCAAGTTAGGTTTGGAAGCCTATCGTATCCGCTTGGCTCATTTGTTTGATCCGATGATGGCGGTTCATACCTCCAACGTCGAACCGCTCCCGCACCAAATTTCAGCTGTTTACGAATCCATGCTGCCCAGGCAACCACTCCGCTATGTTTTGGCGGATGATCCCGGTGCCGGTAAAACCATCATGGCGGGCCTGTTTATTCGTGAACTGTTAATGCGAGCCGATGCCAAGCGCATTTTGATTGTGGCGCCGGGCAGCCTGGTCGAACAATGGCAAGATGAGCTTTATGAAAAGTTCGGCGTTGAATTCAAAATTTTCAGTAAGGAACTGGATCAGACCGCGCATTCCGGCAATGCCTTTGATGAACATCACCTACTGATAGCACGTTTGGATCAACTATCCCGCAGTGAAGATTTTCAAGCCAAACTGCAAGCCACCGATTGGGATCTCATCGTCGTCGATGAAGCCCATAAAATGTCCGCCAATTACTTCGGTAGCAAAATTAACGAAACCAAACGCTTCAAACTCGGCAAATTATTGGGCTCTATTTGCCGCCATTACTTATTGATGACGGCTACCCCTCACAATGGTAAGGAAGAAGATTTCCAATTGTTCATGTCCTTGCTGGATGGGGATCGGTTTTATGGCAAGTTCCGGGAAGGTGCCCATAAGGTCGATGTCTCTGACCTGATGCGGCGCATGGTGAAAGAAGAGCTGCTGAAATTCGATGGAACTCCTTTATTTCCTGAGCGCCGGGCTTACACAGCTAATTATGACTTGTCTGATTTGGAATCAGCGCTTTATGCGGCCGTAACCGATTACGTCAAAGAGGAAATGAATAGGGCCGACAATTTGGACGGCAAACGCAAAGGCACGGTAGGCTTTGCGCTCACCCAGCTTCAAAGGCGTTTGGCTTCCAGTCCGGAAGCGATTTATCAATCTCTCAAACGTCGCCACAAGCGTTTGGAAAATAGGTTAAGAGAAGAACAACTGGTTCAACGTGGCCATCATGTGGCCGAAACCTTGGCCGAATATGACACTTACCAAGACGTTCCTGACGACATCGATGAAGCCGCCGAAGAAATGGCAGGTAAGGATTATGAAGATTGGGTCGAGAACGTTGTTGATCAGGCCACGGCGGCCCGAACCATCGAAGAATTGCAGGCTGAAATTTTTATCCTCACACAACTGGAAGAGCAAGCCAAGCAAGTGGTTCATTCTGGCCAGGATCGCAAATGGGAAGAGCTTTCCGCCTTACTGCAAGATCGCCCTGAGATGTATACCTCCGGTGGAGCAAGGCGCAAGCTGATTATTTTCACTGAACATAAAGATACCCTGAATTACCTGAATGGGCGTATTAGCGGTTTGATTGGCAAGCCTGATGCGGTTGTGGTCATTCATGGGGCAGTCAACCGTGATGAACGCAGAAAAATACAAGAACGCTTTCGCAACGATCCGGATGTATTGGTGCTATTAGCCACTGATGCGGCTGGGGAAGGCGTTAACCTGCAAAACGCCAATCTGATGGTCAATTATGACTTGCCCTGGAATCCCAACCGGCTGGAACAACGTTTTGGCCGGATTCACCGGATTGGTCAAACCGAAGTTTGTCATCTTTGGAATATGGTGGCCAACGAGACTCGTGAAGGTGAAGTCTTTCAGCGCCTGTTTGAGAAATTGGAAATCGAACGGGCCGCTTTGGGTGGCCGTGTTTTCGATATTTTGGGTGAAGCGTTTGAAAATCATTCCCTGAAAGATTTACTGATTGAAGCCATCCGCTATGGCGAACGGCCCGATGTTAAAGAGCGACTTAATAAAGTTATAGAAGGGGCTTTGGATACCACGCACCTCAAAGCGATCATGGCCCGTAACGCCTTGTGTGAAGAGCATATGGGCTTGGAACAGCTCTATGCGATCAAAGAAGAAATGGAGAAAGCCGAAGCGCGAAAACTCCAACCGTATTTCATCCGGGCCTTTTTCTCCGAAGGCTTCAAGTTATTGGGCGGTGAGCTGCGCCCCCGCGAATCGGGACGTTACGAAATTCGGCATGTGCCCGCCATGATTCGTGAACGTGACCGCGTTATTGGCGAAACCCGAACGCCGGTGTTGACCAAATATGAGCGGATTTGCTTTGAGAAACAGCATATCCGGATGGATGGTAAACCGATGGCCAGCATCATTCATCCTGGGCATCCGCTGATGCACGCGGTTATCGATTTAACTTTGGAAGCGCACCGCAATAAACTGAAGGCGGGTACTGTCCTGGTGGATCCGAATGATGACAGTACTGAACCCAAAGTCCTGTTCATGCTCGATCATCGAATTCGGGAGAGCTCAATGGATGAACCCAAGGATATTTCACGGCGCTTACAATTTATCGAGATTCATGAAGATGGCCAAACAGTTCAAGCGGGCTGGGCTCCGCATTTGGATTTACAGCCTATTGATGCCGATGACTTGAAACTGATTGCGGATGTGCTAGCTTCACCCTGGCTCAACAATAATCTTGAAAGCAAGGCTCTAGCCCAAGCTTCCGCAAAACTTGTTCCAGAACATTTCCGTGAAGTCCAGGACAGACGGCAGCGTCAAGTCGAGAAAATCCTGGCTGCCGTTAATGAGCGCCTGGTTAAAGAAATCAACTATTGGTCGGATCGCTATATCAAGCTCAGTGAAGATGTGGCTGCCGGCAAGCAACCTAGATTGCAACCGGATAACGCGAGACGCCGGGTTGAAGAACTGACTGCCCGACTGGAACAGCGCAAAAAAGAACTGGAAGCCATGCGCCATGTGGTGTCTAGTACGCCGGTGTTGATTGGCGGGGCATTGATTATTCCGCAAGGGCTTTTGGCCAAGCGTAAAGGCGAAACCACCTTTTGCGCCGATGCCCAAGCCCGTGCCCATATCGAGCAAATCGCCATGGATGCAGTCAAGGAGTCAGAACGTGTTTTAGGACATGAAGTATTCGATGTATCGGCGGAAAAATGCGGATGGGACATCACCGCCAGGCCGTCCAAGCAGGACGGAAAATTAGCTGAAGACCGGCACATTGAAGTCAAAGGCCGCGCGAAAGGGCAGGGCACAATTACCGTCAGCCGCAATGAAATTGTTTATGGCCTGAACCAGAAAGACAAATTCCTGTTGGCCATTGTTATGGTCGATGACAACGGCACTATCGAAGGGCCGCATTATCTGCGTAACCCGTTCCAACAAGAGCCGGATTTTGGCGTGGCCAGCATTAATTACGATTTAAAAGAATTACTCTCCAAAGCACTCGCTCCGGAACAAACCCTGTAAGGATTGATATAAAACATGAGTTCAAACATCAAAGCGCCAAAAAAATTGATCGAAGTGGCGTTACCATTGGATGACATCAATATTGCTAGCGCCTATGAAAAATTACCGGGAATAGGCGCTCATCCGAGAGGCATTCATCATTGGTGGGCACGACGTCCTTTTGGTGCAGCGAGAGCAATCATTTTTGCGCAAATGGTCAATGATCCGGGAGGGGAGCGGGGTTATTACGCAGGAAAAACTAAGAAACAGGCCGATCAAGAACGAGAACAACTTTTTGACATCATTCGGGAGTTATGTGATTGGAAAAATACCAATAATGAAGCGGTTCTTAACCGCGCCCGTGAAGCGATTCGCAAAAGCTGGCGGGAAACCTGCGAACTCAATAAAGGCAAGCCAGGTTTTGATCCGGACAAACTGCCGGCTTTTCACGATCCCTTTGCCGGCGGTGGTGCAATTCCATTGGAAGCACAGCGTTTAGGATTGGAATCTTATGCGTCAGATCTTAATCCAGTGGCAGTGATGATCAACAAAGCAATGATCGAGATACCACCCAAGTTTGCAGGACAAGCACCGGTTGGCCCTATTCCGGCCCATGAAAAACAAACTAATTGTTATGAAGACTGGTCAGGCGCTAAAGGGCTAGCAGAGGATGTAAGGCGTTATGGCCATTGGATGCGGAAAGAAGCTTTCAAGCGTATTGGGCATTTATATCCGCAAGTTGAGATAACGGCGGAGATGTCTAAAGATCGACCTGATTTAAGAGGATTGGTCGGTCAAAAATTAACTGTGATCGCTTGGTTATGGGCCAGAACGGTGAAAAGTCCGAACCCGGCGTTTAGTCATGTAGATGTACCTTTGGTATTGGGTTTTGTCTTGTCTAGTAAAAAAGGTAAAGAGACATGGATAGAGCCGATTGTGGAAGGTGATAACTATAGGTTTGAGGTGCGTGTAGGCAAGCCAGCAAAAGGTGCAAACGAAGGTACAAAAGTTGGCCGTGGGGGGCACTTTAAATGTTTGATTTCCGATGCTCCAATTCGCGTTGATTATATTCGCGAGCAAGGCAAGCAAGGCGCAATGAAGCAGCGGCTGATGACCATCGTCACAGAAGGAAAAGGCGGTCGTATTTATCTTTCGCCAACTGAGGTATCTGAATCAATTGCTAATTCAGCAATACCTGAATGGAAACCTGAGACGGAAATAAATCATAATCCTAGAGATATTCGAACCCAACTATATGGACTAACAAAATATGGAGACCTGTTCACTCCTCGCCAATTAGTCGCCCTTACGATCTTTTCTGATCTAGTGCAGGAATCACGGGTCAAAATCATCGAAGACGCTAAAGCCGCCGGAATGCTGGATGATGGCAAAGGCATCGATCAGGGTGGCACAGGGGCGACTGCATATGGGGATGCGGTGGCTGTTTATTTAGCTTTTGCCGTAGATCGTTCAACTGACTTCAATAATTCTTTAACGGGTTGGCGGCATGGAAATGAAAAAATAATGGGGTTATTCAACCGGCAGGCCATACCTATGGTCTGGGATTTTGGCGAAGCCAACATTATTGAAAATGTTGTTGGAGGGTTCATTACAAATGTTGAATATCAATCTAAATGTATTGCAAAAGTTTCGGCATTGGGTATTGGATATTCCATCCAGGCTGATGCGGCTAACCAAAACATATCCACTCAAAAGGTAATTTCTACCGACCCTCCTTATTATGACAATATTGGCTACGCCGATCTCTCTGACTTTTTCTATATTTGGTTACGTCGCTCATTAAAGTCAGTTTATCCTAACCTATTTGGAACTCTGGCTGTCCCAAAATCGGAAGAATTGGTAGCGACTCCATATCGCCATGGCTCTAAAGAGAAAGCCGAACAGTTTTTCATGGATGGCATGACAAGAGCTATTCACAATTTAGCTGAAAATGCACATCCAGCTTTTCCTGTCACTATTTACTACGCATTTAAGCAATCCGAAACAAAGGAATTAGGTACTGCTTCCACTGGCTGGGAGACTTTTTTGGAAGCCGTAATTCAGGCTGGTTTTGCAATTACTGGTACATGGCCTATGCGGAGTGAGCAGAGCACCAGAATGATAGGAATGGGCACCAATGCCCTTGCATCTTCTATTATTCTGGTGTGCAGAAAACGCGATAAAGCAGCCGAAACCATCTCGCGCCGACAATTTCAAAAAGAACTACGCGAAAAAATGCCTGAAGCTTTGGAAACGATGATCGGCGGTATCGAAGGCTCAACACCGATTGCGCCGGTGGATTTAGCGCAAGCCGCGATTGGCCCAGGCATGGGGATTTTCTCTGAATATCAGGCAGTTCTCAATCAAGATGGTTCACTGATGGGTGTGCATGACGCACTGATTCTAATTAATCGTGAAATCACTGATTACCTTAATCCAGACTCCGGTAACTTTGATAACGACACTCTTTTCTGTTCATCATGGTTTGATCAGTATGGTTGGAGTGCCGGGCCTTTTGGAGAAGCCGATACTTTAACTCGGGCTAAAGGCACGACGGTCGATGGCGTTAAAAGATCCGGTGTCATAGAATCTGGCAGTGGCAAAGTGAAGTTAATGAAGTGGGAAGACTATCCAGGCGATTGGGATCCGAAAACCGATCACCGAATGCCGGTCTGGGAAGCCTGTCATCACCTAATAAGAGCTTTGAACCAAAAAGGCGAAACCGAAGCAGGGCTATTACTCGCACGTATGCCGGAAAAGGGCGAACAGATCCGGCAACTTGCTTACCACCTCTATACCCTTTGCGAGCGTAAAAAATGGGCGGAAGAAGCGCGGGCCTATAACGAATTGATTACCTCCTGGCATGGCATTGTTTCGGCTTCGCATGAAACTGGTCATCGCGGTGAACAAACCAGCTGGTTAGATTAAATGCAAGGAAAAGACGTAATGACCATAAAACCCTGGCGTGAAATTGCCGTTCCCCATCAGGATGTCTTGAAAGGCACTTTTCAGGAATCCGAATTCGCAGCCGATATTTCTCAAGTGCATCAAGGCAAGGCCACACCTGAATATCAGGATCCTACGCAGTTCTTTGCCAGAACCTACATCACTGAAGGCATGGCTTTGTTGCTGGATAGTGTTGTCAAACGCTTGTCCGGACAAGGCGGTGATCCGGTAGTTCAACTGCAAACCGCTTTTGGCGGCGGTAAAACCCACACCATGCTGGCTGTCTATCACTTGGCCAAAGGCGAACGGCCGGTTGGTGAACTCAATGGCGTGTCGGTTATTGTCGATGCCGCAGGCATTACGGAGTTACCAAAAGCCCGTATTGCCGTCATTGATGGCATCAACTTTAGCGTCTCGGAACCCAAGGTTCATGGCGATATTCGTTGTCACACCTTGTGGGGCGAATTGGCTTGGCAATTGGGCGGAGAAGAAGCTTATGAAAAGATTCGTGCGGCTGATGAAAACGGTACCTCTCCGGATAAAGATACGGTCATAGAACTGCTTTCCCAGGCATCGCCTTGCGTCATTTTGATGGACGAATTGGTGGCTTTCTATCGCCAGTTTCAGGAAAGCAGAAGTTATAAAGCCGGAACCTTCGAAACCAATATGACTTTTATCCAGGCATTGACCGAAGGCATTAAGTCGGTGCCTAAAGCCATTATGCTGGCGTCGCTTCCGGATTCGCATAATGCCGGTGAGGGTAGGGGGCAAGTGGTTCTGGCCGAGTTGGAAAATTACTTTCGCCGGTTGCATAAAATCTGGAAGCCGGTTTCCAAGGATGAAGCATTTAGCATTGTCCGCCGGCGCTTGTTTGACCGCATCGATGATCAATCATCGATGGAAGACGTGTGCAGGTCTTTTGCTGATTTTTATGTTGTCAACAAAATGGAGCTTCCCAATGAAACTCAAGAGGGACGCTATTTTGACCGCATGAAGCAAGCCTATCCGATTCATCCGGAAATCTTTGATAGGCTTTATGAAGACTGGTCTACGTTGGCCGGTTTTCAAAGAACCCGAGGGGTTTTGCAGTTGATGGCGCAAATTGTTCACCGGCTTTGGAAAGATGGCAACGCCGATTTGATGATCATGCCCGGCAATCTGCCTTTGTATGACGCCACGGTACGCAACAAATGTTTGGATTTTCTGCCGCAAGGCTGGGATCCGGTGATCGATCAGGATATTGATGGCGAACATTCCCGTCCAGCCGAATTAGATAGGCAACCGATCTTTGGCAAAATCCAGGCCGGACGCAGATTGGGAAGAACTTTGTTCTTAGGTAGTGCGCCAGGTTCTGCGGGAAAAATGATTAAAGGTCTCGATCTAACTCATATTCTTTTGGGTGTCGCCCAGCCTGAACAAACTATTGGCCACTATAAGGATGCCTTGAAGCATCTATTAGACAAACTCAACTACATCAATCACGAAAATAACCGATTCTGGTTTGATATTACGCCGAACCTTCGGCGGGAAATGGAAACACGCAAGCAGCGTTTCAATGAACAGGATGATGTGCTGCCGCTATTGAAAGACCGGCTTAATCGCGTGATAGCGAAGGGCCATATTTTTTCCGGCATTCATATCTTCACCGCCTCTGTTGATATTCCGGATGATTATGGCACCGGCCCACGGCTTGTAGTGTTGCCGCCTAATGCCGCTTTCAGCAAAGGCGCTACTAAAACCGCGTATTCTTTCGCTGATGCCATTTTGAAAAATCGAGGAGATCAGCCCAGACAAAAACAAAATCGTTTGATTTTTCTGGCTCCCGATTATGATGTGGTGAGCCGGTTGCGTGAGCAAGCCAAGAGTTATCTGGCCTGGTCATCGATTGTTTCGGATATTGATTCTGAAAAATTAGTGCTGGATACAATACAGGTTAAGCAAGCCAAAAAACACAAGGAGGATGCGGACAACACCTTACTGAGAATGGTGCGTGACACTTATAAATGGCTTATTTGTCCATCCGAGGAAATCGTCAAAGGTAAGCCAACAGTGACTTGGGAAGCTGTTTCAGTTTCCACCGCTGCGCAAAATCTTATCCAAGAGATTGAAAGCAAATTGAGGGAAGAGGATTGGTTAATTACTGAATGGTCACCGGTACATCTTCAGCGCGTTTTGCAGCAATTTTATTTTAAGGATGACGTTAAGGAAGTCAGCGCCTTAAGAGTATGGCAGGATTTTAATTGCTACCTTTACTTTCCTCGGCTGGTGAATAGTCATGTGTTCGAATTGGCTATATCGCAAGGCGTAGAGACAGAAGACTTCTTTGGCTATGCTGCCGGTAAGGATGGTGACCGCTATTTAGGCTTTGCCTTTGGTCGGTCGGCATTAGTGACTATCGATCCAGACGCTCTTTTGATCGAAAAAGAAGCGGCTCATCACTATAAAGAATTAACCAAACCCAAGCCGGAAGCGGAAGAGCAGGGCAGAGAGGTGGATAGTTCTGGTAAGGATTCCATTCAGGAACCTAATCGCAAAGAACCGGTAGAGCCTACACCAATCCCTGTTCAGGTCGCAAAAAAACAATTTTATGGCACCATTGAGCTCGATCCCATCAAAGCCAAAATGGACTTTGCCACCATCGTTGATGAAGTGGTTCAGCAATTTACGGCTAGGGTTGGTGTGGATGTGGAGATTTCGGTGGAGATCCGAGCCAAATCAAGAGAGGGATTTGATGAATCCGTTCAAAGAACTGTCAGAGAAAATTGTCATGTGTTGAAATTTGGGAATGCGGAGTTTGAGTAGAACATACATAAATGTTTATATTTTACGTTGCCGCTAGATTAATCACCTTAAGCAAGGGGACTATTATTTGTAACGGCTTGCATTTGAAAACGGTTGGGCTCGCATTTAACGCTATTTTCGGCTCAGATTAATTGCAACTGAAGGGGCACCCCTGCTCACATTATCTGCAAATGAGCTTGCATTTATCAGTCCATGCTCGCATTTCATTGCCTTGTGCTCACATTAAATGCAAATATCCGAGGGTGCTGATTTTGTCTCATTTAGGTCTAGGCTTTCAAGCCGAAATGTCTCAAATATCTAAAGATAACCCTTTTAATACACGAAAGTTGTTTCATTGACGGCGTCCCGTTTGGGTATACCAAAATGGTACACTGGCGGAAATCGATCAAGAAGAATTATTCGCCAGTTTCCAGTGAACAGCTGGTCAACCTTAAAGCAGTCATTCAGCGACCGCCATTGATCGACAATCAACGGCCAAAAACTGCCGTTCATAGGCTTTCGAACTTATAAGGTAGACAAATAGCTTATATATTTTGGGTATTAGGTGGTTGCTAGTAAATAAACTATACCAACTTTGGTAATCACTTGTTATATTTCAATATTCACCACGCTCACCAATAGGAAATACCTGATGGTTGATTTCAATAAAAGACTGAAGAACAAATCTGTTCCGAAGAAAGTGAATCCGGTAGAAATTTATGATTCGCTTGATCGTCGGAGTGAGACTGGTCCACTAAGACCTTCCCAAGAAAAAATCCTTGAGGAATGGTTTTCAGAACGCAAAGAACAAAGTAACAACATAATCAAGCTTCATACTGGAGAAGGGAAAACCCTTATTGGTCTTCTTATATTGCAGTCAAAAATAAACTCGGGTGATGGCCCGTGTTTGTATGTATGTCCAAACATATATCTAGCTGAACAGGTTCGGCAAGAAGCGCAAAAATTCGGAATTCCATACGCCGATATTTCAAAAAGCAACGAGCTTCCCGATGATTTTCTCAGCGGAACCAAAATGCTTATTACGCATGTACAGAAAGTTTTTCATGGAAGAACCATATTTGGGCTAAACAATCATTCTGTAGAAGTTGGGGCTGTGATAATTGATGATTCACATGCCTGCATAGATTCCATAAAAAGTGCCCTAACCATTAAAGCACCCAAAGATCATGATCTATACAAAACAGCAATCTCATTGTTTGGTGAAGATGTTAGAAATCAAGGTGAGGGAAGCTTTTTAGAAATTGAGTGTGGCGATTACAACACGATGCTCCCAATTCCTTACTGGAGTTGGTTCGATAAGCGGGATGAAATCACTAAGGCAATTAAAGAACACTGTGGCGATGACAAAATAAAATACGTTTGGCCAGTAATCAAAGATCAAATCAAAAACTGCCAAGCATTTATCTCAGGTAATGTTTTGGAAATATCTCCATCCCTAATGCCAATAGATAGCTTCGGTTCTTTTAGCAGAGCCAAGCATCGCGTATTGATGTCCGCAACAACTCAGGATGATTCCTTCTTCATAAAGGGTCTTGGATTCGATATTACCTCAGTCACCAACCCTTTGACAAATAAGGAACAAAAATGGTCTGGTGAAAAAATGATCTTAATTCCGGCATTGATTAATGAAAGCCTTGATCGAGACGCTATGATTCATAGTTTTGCCAAGCCGACCGAAAAATTGCAATTTGGGCGAGTGATTTTGACACCCAGTTTCAATAAAAACAAACAATTCGAAAAGATCGGTGCTGTTGTTGCTACTTCGGACAATATATATGACATTGTAAAACAACTAAAAGATGGACATTACAGTAAAGCTGTTGTTTTCGCGAACCGTTATGACGGTATTGATCTGCCAGATAATTCGTGCCGAATATTAATGCTTGACTCAAAACCATTTTTTGACTCATTACTGGATCGTTATGAGGAAGATTGCCGATCTAACAGTGACATTATAAATATTCGAATTGCGCAAAAGGTTGAGCAGGGTTTGGGGAGAAGTGTAAGAGGAGAAAAAGATTATAGTATTATTCTTCTTGTTGGCGGTGACTTGGTTAAGTTCGTAAAAAGCCCCATTACGAGCAAATACTTTTCAAGCCAAACCAGGAAACAAATAGAAATAGGTATGCAGGTGGCTGAATTTGCAAATGAAGATGCGGACGAAGAAGACTCATATAAGGTTTTAAATGAACTGATAAAGCAAGTTTTGAAGAGAGATGAAGGATGGAAAGAATATTATGTTGAAGAGATGGAAAGTATTGAGGATGAGATAAAGAGGACAGGTGTTCACGAGATTTTGCAGAAAGAGTATCAAGCTGAAAGATTTTTTGCTATGGAAGATTTTGGTCGAGCGTGTACTCTTGCACAAGAACTATGTGACAAATTTACGGATGATAAACTTGAACGAGGTTGGTATTTACAGCAACTTGCACGCTTCAAATATCGCATTAGCAAAACTGAATCAATTCAAATCCAGAAATCTGCATTTGAAAATAACCTGCAATTATTGAAACCAAAAGAAGGCATAAATTATACGAAAATTGAATTCATTAACGAAAACCGGGTAACTCGGATTCGCAATTGGATGTCACAGTATCGGGATTATCCAGAGATGATGATTTCAATAGATGGCATCCTCCAAAATCTTTCGTTTGGTATGCCATCCGAGAAGTTTGAATCAGCACTGAAAGAGCTTGGTGAGGCAATTGGGTTCTTGAGTCAGAGACCAGATAAAGAAATCAAAAAGGGCCCCGATAATCTTTGGTGTGGGGTTGAAAATCAATATTTTTTAATGGAATGCAAGAGCGAGGTTGAAGAAAATCGCAAGGAAATCTCTAAGCACGAAGGCGGACAGATGAACTCACACTCTGCATGGTTTGAAAGTGTGTATGGTGATGCTAAGTGTAAGCGAATCCTTATCATTCCAACTAAATTGCTGTCATATCACGCTGATCTCACTCATTCCGTCGAAATTATGAAAAAAGGCAAGCTTCGGCTTTTGAGAGAAAATGTAAAAAACTTTTTCAAGGAATTTTCAATTTACACTTGGAATGAAGTAACTGACCGAAAAATACAGGAGTTTATTGATGCTCACGATCTGGACATAGAAAGTCTAAAAGAAAAATATAGTGAACAATATAGTAAAAGTAATAAGTAATAAGTAATAAGTAATAAGTAATAAGTAATAGCATCTAATTACCCTTGCACACTCAAAGATGATGTGGCTACACTAAACCGGACACACACTCTAAAATAACCTGAACTATAGGAAGTGTGTCGAAAATGAATCAAGAAAAACAAAAAGCAAAAATATATAGCGCCGAATTCAGGGAGTCCTCCGTGAAGCTAGCGCTAGACTCAGACCTGCCGATCGCTCAGACAGCGAGGGATTTAGGGATCAATCCCAATACGTTACATACCTGGATCAATAAATACAGCCAACCCAAGGAGCAAAACAAAACCTTGCGAACCGATGACCACCTTTACGAAGAATTGAAGCGGCTGAAGAAAGAAAACGCCCGATTAACAGAGGAGCGCGACCTGTTAAAAAAAGCAGCGGCGTACTTTGCCAGGGAACAACGGTGAAGTACGCCTGGATCAAAGAACATGTGACTGAGTTTTCGGTTAAAACCATGTGCCAGTTCATGAGTGTTTCTCGTAGCGCTTACTATGCTTGGCTGGAGCGCCCTCAGACCGCTATTGAAAAAGACGATGCAGAGCTGATTGAAGATATTAAAACTTTATTCCAAAAGAGTCGAAAAACCTATGGCACGCGTCGTCTCAAGAAAGCCTTAATAGGGATGAATCGGCATGTCAGTCGCCGTCGCATTGGCCGGTTAATGGGCACGGCGGGTTTAGCCTGCAAGTCCAAACGTAAATTTAAAGCAACCACGAATTCCAAGCATAATTTACCCATTGCACCCAATCAC
>JGI11641J44799_10000139_pt1 | contig 19781 bp, 20 predicted proteins | sample WetSurSiteA1Bulk_FD_44799 | JGI IMG/M metagenome (IMG submission 44799) | reverse complement strand
GGTAAATGAAGAGCAGCTTAAAACAATGCAATAATTTTTCTTACATTTGCTTAACTAAAATCCACATTGTTATTCACCAGCAGGCAAAACAGACGGGTCTTGGATGACCGGTATGGATAAAACGTTTGCTCACCGTCAGGTAATCACGGACAGGGTTTGACAACCTTGCACCAGACAGCATTACCTTTCAATAGATTGGATGAGTATCTTTTCTCATGCAGCCCCGCATAATCACCTTCTCGCGGAATGTGTTTCTCCCCCTTACANCGGTCTGCCGGAACCAGTGCGGATACTGCAGCTTCAGAACTCCGGTCCAGGATGGTTGCCTTATGGCTCAAGAAGACGTAGAGAAAACACTTCGCGTTGGAGCGGGTCTGGGGTGTACAGAAGCACTCTTCACGTTTGGTGAGCACCCGGAAGAAGTACCTGGATTTGCAGCATATCTCAAACAATCCGGTTATACTTCAATTCTTGATTATTGCGAGGCAATGTGTAGAAAAAGTATAGCAGTTGGTATTCTCCCGCACACGAATGCAGGCATTCTCACGTTTGAAGAAATGGAACGTTTGCGCCGGGTAAATGCGAGTATGGGACTGATGCTTGAAACAACCGCAAAAATCCCTGCGCATGCAGCATCGAAGGGCAAGGAACCGGAAATCCGGCTTGGCATGATAGAAGATGCCGGAAAACTCAAAATACCTTTCACTACCGGCCTGCTACTGGGAATAGGAGAGACTGTTGTTGACCGGGAAGAATCCCTTCATGCAATCCGTGATCTTCACAGGAGGTATGGACATATCCAGGAAATCATCATCCAGAATTTTTGCCCGAAGCCGGGAACACCGATGGCGCTCCAATGTGTACCGGGCACTGATGAGATCTGCGCAACTATCAGGATGGCACGCGATATACTCCCAAAGGATATCGCGATCCAGATCCCCCCAAATCTCACAGATGCATCTGTTCTTATTTCCTGCGGGGTAGATGATCTCGGGGGTGTTTCACCTCTCACCATCGATTATATCAATCCCGAACACCCGTGGCCGGGAATTGACGAACTTCAGAAGATCGTTGGTGATGCCAGGCTCTGTGAGCGGCTCTGCATCTACCCGCAATATGTAAAGAAAGGGTGGTTTCATCACGATTTGCAACTCCTAATAAACCGGCTCGAACAAACAGTAAAGGAAAGGAGTAATCAATTGTGAAGCAGAAGAACCTTCTCTATGCAGGCAAAGCAAAATCTGTATATTATTCCGACACGAAGGGAAAACTCATCGTTGAATTCCGCGACGATATCACAGCATTTGATGGCGGGAAAAAGGATGTGCTGAAAAATAAAGGAAGTTACAATGCAGGGGTTTCGGCATTTTTCTTCGAATACCTTGAACAACATGGGGTAAAAACCCATTTTTACATGATGCTTGACCCATACCATATGGTTGTACGGCATCTCGATATGATTCCCCTTGAAGTGATCGTGCGAAATATTGCTGCCGGTTCCATCGTCAGAAATTATCCATTCAAAGAGGGGACACCGCTCGACCCACCCGTGATCGTGATCGATTATAAGGATGATTCACGGCACGATCCGATGCTCAATGATGAGATTATCCTTGCATTAAAACTCGTAACACCCGCTGAACTAAAAACAATCAAAAAGATGGCACTCGAAGTGAACCGTCTCCTTTCAGCGTTACTGGCAGGACTGGGGATCACCCTTGTGGATTTCAAGATAGAGTTTGGCAGGCAGGGTAAAAAGATCTATATTGGTGATGAGATCAGTATGGACTCCATGCGTCTCTGGGATAAAAAAAGCGGTGAGTCACTGGACAAGGATGTGTACCGGTTTGAAAAGGGGGATGTGATGGCGATTTATAACCGGGTGGCACAGCGGATCACCAAATCCGGAAATAAAGAATAAAAATTTCTTTTTACATTACATAAAAATTAAAGGTTTTTTTAAGAATGGCAAGCGAAATTTGATACGCAGATTTGTGCAATATCGAGCACAAAGACTAACGTCTCAAATAATGAAATATATCCTTAAGAGTTAACAGACAGGTTCGGTCAGATATCATGACGGAAGAAAATGCAGAAGAAGCAGAAATGCTTAAATGGGCAAAAGGGTACGCAAACAAGCAGGGCTGGGCGCTTAATCCTGATGAGAAACAACTTTCAACAGTTATCCGGGGCCTTGTGCGGAATAAAAATAAGTTCGGACGGCCTTACTGCCCCTGCCGTCTCCGCAGCGGTGATGAAGAAAAAGACATGGCCATCGAATGCCCCTGTGTATATCATAAAGATGAAGTTGCCCACGATGGATTTTGCCACTGCCGTCTTTATTTTAAGAAGAAGTAATTCACATTTTTTATAACATCCCAATCTGTTTCTTACTTATACCATGATAGACTCCTCCGACTTGAACGCTGCCTGTCCTTCCAAGGGTCTTCCTCCGGTTCATGGAAAGTCCGTGGAGGTTCTCGTTCTGGGAAGTTTTCCCAGCAGACAATCGCTCCTGAAAAAAGAGTACTATGGGAACCCGCAGAACCACTTCTGGCGTATCATCGAAGCCTTGTTCAATATCGAACGGCATCTCTCCTATGATCTCCGGATTTTACATTTGACAGAGTATGGAATCGCACTCTGGGATGTTCTTTCCTCATGTAACCGTAATGGTAGCGCAGATGTCCAAATCCGGCAACCTGTTTTCAATGATCTTAATGGTTTTCTTAGAGTACATCCTGCAATTCGCGTTGTTGCACTCAACGGAAACACCGCCGGCCGTTACTATCACCAGATGATCATTTCTACGCAGGTCCCTACGGTAATTCTGCCGTCGACAAGCCCGGCAAACGCGCGGGTCTCTCTTCCTGAAAAAGTGAGAGCATGGAGTGTAATCCGGACACCGCCTCCAATCCAATAAAAAATACCAGTGATTACCGTTCCATACGGAGCCTTAAGAAAATTACATGGTAAATCGCATAGAAACCAACGAGCACCGCTAAAGTATAGCCGAAGATTGCAACCCAGTATATGGAATCCGGAAGGGAAAGCGGATGCGAGAGGAGAACCAGTGAGGACCCTATTACGAGGGATGCGACAACAAGCCCAATCATCAGCTTGTCACTCGCCTTGTCAAGCGCCATTTGAAGTTTCTGGATATCGGTTTCTACAATTTCCAGTTTAAACGTTCCCGTCGAGAGCCTTCGCAGCATCAGGTTAAGGTTGCGAGGCATATCGAAAAGGGCATCCGTTGCTTCAAGGAGAGATGTGGAAGCCCTTTTAAGGTATGCAGCAGAAAGGTTGCCTGCATCCGCCAGCTTGGTAAGATAGGGTGCGACTTCTTTACCAAAGTTGAATTTCGGGTCAAGACGAATACCGATGTCAAGAACCATCATAAACACCTTGAGCAACAGCATCAGGTTCATCGGGACTTTTAGTCGATAGCGCCGCATAGCTTCAGTCAGTTCGGTGACAACAAGCCGGAAATTAAGGTGTCCTACTTCGTCTCCACCGCCGAAATCATGCATCATGATATACAGGTCGTCTCTCAAAGCCTCGCGGTCCTCTTCAGCAATTACAATCCCGAATCCTTCAAGCGATCTGAGCATCAGCTCGATATCATCATTGACAAGAGCAAAAAGGAGATTGACGAAATTCTGTCGTTTCTCCGGCCTGAGGATTCCAACGATACCAAAATCCAAAAAAACGATATCTCCCTCTTTTGTGACCAGAAGATTGCCCGGATGCGGATCCCCGTGGAAGAATCCGTCTTCGAAGATCATCTTGAGGTATGCCTGGAATCCGCGTACCCCAATCTCGTGGGGATCAAGTCCCATTGCAGTTATTGCTTCTGGATCATCAATCCGGACCCCTTCGATAAATTCCATGGCCATAACCTTCGGAGAAGTATATTCCCAGTAGATCTTCGGGAACCGGATTCCCGAAACACCACGGAAGTTCCGGGACATCCGATCAGCATTTCGGCTATCTCTTGTAAAGTCAAGCTCTTTTACAATCTGATGGGAAAAATCATCGACCATCCCGACAGGGTTGTACATCCGGGTCTCAGGAAAGACCGTTTCAACACGCTCGGCCAGAGATTGCAGGATTCCAATATCTGTCTCGATTATCTCTCCAATCCCCGGCCGCTGTATTTTCAGGGCGATTAGTGTACCGTCTTTAAGAGCCGCGGAATGAACCTGGGCAATCGATGCAGAAGCAACCGGAGTTTCATCGATCCCACAAAAAATTTCATCAAAATTGGGGCAATTTTCTTCAAGAACCACACGAATTTCTGAAAAAGGGACAGGTTTTGCATGGTCCTGCAGTTTTTTGAGCTGGTCGATCATTTCCGGAGGGAGCAGTTCGGTTCTTGTGCTCATTATCTGCCCGAACTTCACAAATGTTGGTCCAAGCTCTTCAAGAGCAAGCCGTATACGCTCATACACTGTGGATGTTTCGGCAGTTTTTCCGGGTGTGGGGAGCCGGAAGCGGGCTCTCCCGGGAAATAATCGCTCAAGCCCAATATTAAAGCCGTATTTGCTGAGCACATCCATGATTTGCGCATACCGCCTGATACGGGAAACCATGCGTATGATTTGGGCGTGGAGATACTTAAGGCGTACTTTTTACGATACCAGGGTTGACAGAGTCAATGCAAAAAAATCCAGTTAAGAGATATTTTGGGGATTTATTACTGCAATCAGGATAATCAGGATTTATGGAATAGTACAATCCGGTTTGTATTGGTGCCGGATGCCATATTGTTCACACCCCATATATTGGAGGTTTTGGTGAATGTCTGCTGGTTGATCACTACTCCTCCGCAGCTGAACCCTGCATCGATTCCCAGCGGGACAACATGTTCTTCTAACCGGATAGTCCGTTTCCTCACCTCTCCCACTTCAAATGCGACATATCCACGCTGACGGGTAATCCGGTAAAGCTCCCGAAATACTGAACCCATAACACCAGTCCATTCATCCAAAGTCCGTGCCATGGTTATCTGCTCTCCTATCACTTCCTCATTATGCCCACAAAACCAGCAACGGAGCCAGTTATCCTCCCGGTATTGGACAACATCAAGGAACGGGGGCGAGGTCACGGTCAATTGCACGCTGGCATCCGGAATGGCGGGGGTTTCCCGGGCATCACCGGTAAGAAGGCGGGCTTTTTTTCCTGCCCGGTTAAGGTCCTTTTTTTCAGCATCTGAAAGCGTACGTAACAGGCTCTTTGTCTTATCCAGTATGATTTTATGAGTGTCCCTGTACTCAGGTGTCTGTTGGCGTTTCCGGTTGATCCGTCGTTGACTCTGCTGTGATACGGCTTGATTTGGCGGAAGGGTATATACTGAAAAAAATCCTTTTGAGTGACCAGTGAGCCGGTTTGTTGCCACCATCGCGATCCACCGGTCAACCATATCATCCCTGCAATCCTCTTTTCGTTTCAAAATATAGTTTCTCAGGGCCACAATTTCTCTCTCGGTATCTGCATGGTAAAACATAGAAAGATCGATTGTCGCACCATCACTGTCACGGGGAATGGCGGAGAGACGTTTCGCGACGGCAGCAATATCAGGGGGAAAGAACCTGGGTTCTGTCATGATCCGTGAAAGGGGATTTGCATCGTTTGCAATTACATTCCGACCGGAAAGTCCTGCCTCAATAATAGTCGTACCACGTCCGCTGAAGGGATCGTACACAACATCACCTTTCCGTGTCAGAAGATCGATGAAAAATCGTGGAAGTTGTGGTTTGAAGCATGCACGATAGGATATTTCATGGATTGATGATGCCTGTCTTTGGCGGGAGGTCCAGAATTCATTGGTAAATTTTTGGATGGTAACCGACCCTAGTACCATATCATCGACAAGGGTTGGGATATCGGCGTGGCTCACGAATGCACCAAGATGCCGTTTCAGGATGTTTTCTGGAACAGGGAATCTGCCGGTTATCATATCTCATGGTAGGTTAGCGGAAGAAGGTATAATGCTGACGTCAGTATCCAATGACTTTGGTTTTTTTCAAACTCCCGAACATTAGAGCCATCTTTGCACCTGATCATGTTCTATGAATAAAACACAGGATGATAAATCCAAAAACTCCTTCAACAATGTAATCCCGTATACAATCAGGTATAAAAAAACTGCCTCGGAGGACTTGTCCGAAGAAACGAAGGATTACGAGCTCGAATCTACTTTTTTACTTTCATGAATACCCATTCCCACAATCGCATCAAATGCAGCGGGGTACTTCACCGTGCCCTGAATTCCGTCAAGTGCACCAGGGTCCAGGGCAAGCACCATAAATACATCGTCGGCAACAACAAACGGTGCAAAAATGCCATTTGCCCGTGCAGGGCGAAAACCATAACGGGGATAATATCCCGGGTGGCCAATGACGATAACAATTCTGTGGCCAAGGGTCCTGCAAACGTTGAGTCCTTCTTCAATGAGCGCGGCGCCTACTCCGAGGCATTGAAAATCCGGGTGCACTACAAGCGGTGCAAGCGCAATAGCAGGAGTAATTGCCTGGGGGGATTCGATCGTTATCGGAGGAAACATGATGTGCCCGATTATCCGGTCACCATGAACGGCGACAAGTGAAAGTTCGGGATTGAAAACCCTGCCATCCCGCAGGGCATCAACGAGGCGGGCTTCATCGTAATGAGCAAATGCCTGGTAGTTTACCTCGAAAATCGCCGGAATATCTGCTGGCGTTTCCGGCCGGATAAAAAAGGAATCCATCCTGATGTATTAGTTGCCTGTGGAGATAAGGGAGATGTCTGGAGACATGTCCGAAACAGTCTCTGTTTTAAAAAATATTTAATGAAAAACGTGCGGAAAATCGTTGAAAGCGAATTGGATTCTCTGCTAATCAAAGAGTGTAAGTGTGAGCACCACATACTTTTTTATAATGAACCCGACCGTCAGGGGATACATAGATCTTACCCGTCTCCAGTTCTCCTTTGCCTGGCCTCTTCTTTTCTGTTCCGGTTACATGCTTGCGACCACGATCTATGGAAATTTTTCATGGTTCGATTTTGCAAGGGTTGCTCTTATCGGCTTTTTTGGTTTTGAAGCCGGCCTTGTCCTGAATGATTACATAGACCGTGATTATGACAAAAAAGACATCGAATCTGATAAACTTACAAAATACTGGAGGATATTTAAAACACGGCCGATTCCGGGGGGACTTATTTCACCAAATCAGGCATTAGCCGTTTTCATTGGTTTTGCCGCAATCACTACTGCTCTCATCGCAACCCTGCCGTACCCACACTCACTATTAGTGTTTCTTATCATGGTCTATTGTTATACAATAGAGGTTTTTTACCAGATTGAGAAGCGTCAGTCACAGCAATTCCCCTTTGCCCAGCTCATCGGCAGAACGGATTTTGCCCTGTTTCCGGTAGCCGGTTATCTCTGTCTGGGGAACCCTGACGTCAATGCAGTCCTCTACTTTGTTTTCTTTTACCCGTTTGCTATGGCACATCTCGGTGCAAATGACCTGATCGATGTGGCAAATGATCGTGTGAGGGGGATGAGTACCATCCCGATACTTTATGATATATCAAGGACAACCTTCTGGATTTTTGGATTTACGGTTATCCATGCAATGATGGCCTTCCTTTTTATGACCCAACTTGGTTTGCCGGCCCGTAGCGGGATTATTGCAGGTATGTGCCTTCTCGCCATTGCAAATATCGTGATCCTGAAAAATAAAACACCTGATGCTGCACTCAGGGTGCTGCCACTTTTCCACGCAGCGATGGTAATTTACACCGTAGGAATTATCGCAGACGGATTTTTCTGATAAGACAGTGGTGAGAAAAATCCATTGTAACGTTTTTTACAGCCTTACGATGTTTTAATAAAGTCGTTTTTGGTTTTGAGCTTATCATTACATTATTCAGATGCCGGGCAATATTGGTGATGGCATTAAATCAAGACAGGGTATCCAACGAGGAGTCATAACAGATCATTGGAGAATCATAGTCCGCTTTCTCATTAATCATTCCCATGCTCAGATTTTCAGTAACCGCTCATTCTCTCTCAGCCACTTACGTCGGCTCTCATAATCCGGAAGGATCTCCCGAACTTTGTTCCAGAACTTCCGGGAATGGTCCGGCTGGCCGATATGAACCAGTTCGTGCACCACAACGTAATCCAAAATGTCCGGCGGTGCCTGGATCAGGCGCCAGCTGAAATTAAGCCCTCCTTTGTGGGTGCATGAACCCCACCGCTGCTGTGCATCGGTTATTCTGATCGTTGTCGGGACATGCCCTGTTTTCATAGAAAACCACATACACCGGGCTTGTATTTCCTTATGGGCTTCTTCCCTGTACCAGCGTTTGATGTGGTTTTTGATATCGGGAAGAAGTCTGCTGGAGACATAAAGATTGTCGCTCCTTTCGATAGTTATGTTGCTATCTTGTACGATGTTCAACGGGTATTCCCTTCCGAGAAAAAGGAATATCTCACCCTCAGCATACTCATGTCCTGATGAAAGAGGGCGCAGCTTCATTTCATCGAATTTTCGCACAATCCACGAGTGTTTCTGTCGGATTATTTCCTCGATATATTCGGAAGGAGCTCGCAGTGGTGCCCTCACAATAAGGGTCGCAGAGGGGGTTATTTCGAGCGCAATGGTCCTTCGACGTGATCGGATAATTTTCTCAACCTGAATTTTTTGCATAGGAGGTTACTGCCAGTAACTACTCTTGAGCCTGGGGTAAAAAAGGTAAAGGATATTACATCAGGTATTTTTCATCGAAGTGTCAGGAACACCATCACTGACAATCTTTCCATCCCTCATTTTTACTATCCGGTGGAAATACTCCTTGTGCCATTCTTCGTGGGAAACCATAACAATCGTCTGATTCATGGACTCGTTGATCTCACGGAAAAGATCAAGGACCAACTTTGAATTTTCGGTATCAAGGTTTGCGCAGGGCTCATCGGCAAAGAGGATATCCGGTTTATTCACCATCGCCCGTGCAAGCGATACTCTCTGCTGCTGACCCCCGGAAAGTTCCCGCGGCAAATGATCGCGGCGGTCGCACAGGCCGATCTTCTGTAATATTCCGAAACTGTCCTTTTTAATCTGCTCTTCAGTGCGGTCTTTCCTGAGCATCGCTGGCAGGGAGACATTCTCCATCACCGTAAGATCGGGGACAAGTGCATAGTCCTGGAAAACATACCCGAGTTTGTAGAGCCGGAACATCGTCTTTTCATAGTCAGTAAATCGGGATATGTCCATTCCGTCGATTATAATTTTACCTGAAGTGGGCAGGTCAAGGAGCCCCAGCATATGAAGGAGGGTTGTCTTGCCACTCCCGCTGGGACCCATAATGCCGAGGAACTCGCCTTTTTCAATAGTAAGGGTAACACCGTCCAGGGCCTTTACTTCGACAGTGCCCATCTGATAGATTTTTCGCAGGTCGGTAATCTCGATCATGGCATCAGGCCCTCATCGCAGACTGGATTTCCTCGCGTGACACCTGGTAGGCAGGCACATACCCGGCAATGACTGCTGCACAAAACAGGATTACTGAATTGATGAGAAGGTCCCCTGGGGTAATATACAGGTATGCTGACCATTCCGGAGTCACGATGGGATGAACTGACATATATGCTGCGAGCAGGAGCGTGATAATAATCCCAAGGAAAATACCAAGAATGCCGAGAATGATAACCTGAAAGCCGTAGTTATGCATGATGACTTCTTTGTCCACACCGATCGCTTTGAGGATCCCAATCTGCTTGCGGCTGTTGAGAGTCTTGATAGTAATAACGATGAACAGAACAACCGTCGTAATAATGACACTTACAATGAGAGACACCGCGTTAATGATCGCAAAACTCTGGAGCACCTTTCCGATACTTTTACTCAACAGGTCCGTCATTGTCTGAACCTGTCCATTTACTCCCACTCCATAAGCGAGGAGCTCGTCCTTGATGAACTTCTCGGAATACCCGGGTTTTGCTTTCACGGTGATGTAATCTGCCTTGTCAAGCGTCTTTCCTTCTACCTGTTCCATATCAGTCCAGGTGACAAATGCTGCGTTGTCAACCGGACTCCAGCCTGTCGCATAGATCCCCTTGACCCGGTAATCTTTCGTATACCCGTTGCCGTACTCAACGGTAATCGAGTCTCCGACGCGGACTCCCCCCAGTGACGGCTGGAATTCGTCTTCCTGACGCACAGTAGGATCACCGGCAACCGGTTTCCCGATAATGATCTCACCGGTATCACCTTCCCCGAGGTAACTACCGGCAACCATTTTTGTATAGACCGGGGATACTTCCTTTTCATCCGTAGGAGAGATGGCACGCACGGAAACTCCAAGGACCCGCTGCCGGTACTTGAACGTTGCCCCCTTCGCATAATGAGGGGAAGCACGCTGTACGCCGGGCATACCATTGATCAGATCGAGTGTGGCACCAAGGTCGGGGATGTACTGTTCCCCCGATTTAGGGCTGACAAGTACATTAGAGACCTCATAATCCACCAACTGTTTGGTGATGCTCTGGCCAATCCCGCTGAACATGGATGGGAGGAAGATCATGTTGGTGAAGCACATCCCGATGATCAGGATGGTCAGGATGACGCTGGTCCTGCTCCCCCGCTGTAGAGATCTCCGGGCAAGCAGGAAAGCGACTTTTAATTCTTTTTGTCCCATGGGAACTTCCCATCACCCTTGGTCTTTGGGAGATACCAGTACCGATAACCAATAATACCGATAATAACGAGGATGATCAGTCCGACAATAATTGCACCCGTCCTATCAGTGGGGGTTATTCGGATATCCATCGGTTTGGAGATGGTATGGATACCCATATCATCGGTATAGGTGATTGTGAGATTATACGGGTAATTACCCCCTTTCAAACCTTCCAGAAGGAAAATAGCCGGAGCATCATTACCTGGCTTGATTTTCCCGATGAACGCCTCTTTTGTCCCTTCTGCCGGGAGGTCGACTTTTGCCGAAACCTGTTTTGCTTCGCCCGTCCCGGTATTCTCTATCCGGATAGTGAGATCAAACGGTGTGTTCTCGGTGACTCGTGGGGGGTTCGTGTCCACGGAGACAAAACCTAATTCGGCCTGCCCCTTCATTATCAAATCGATCCCGGTGAGCTGGGTGCGCTGGGAGCCATCGATTGCGTTATAATTAATGGATACCGGAATTCTTACAAGACCGGCAGTGGTTTTTTTGTCTGAAAGTAATGCCAGATCAACGGTCTTCTGTTCACCTGCAGCAATAGCCCCAAGGTGATACAAATCAGCACTCTTCGGGGCGACCGTTTCGCTCACGTTATCAATCCTGATGATGACATCGTCAGCAAGTGTCTGTCCCGCATTCTTGACGGTAAGGGTTACCGGGATCTCATCGCCCGGATTTACGCTGCCCGTCAGAGAACTCTCAATAATAAGGATTGCCTCCCTCTGGATTCCTACGGCTGTATTGACGTTTACCGGAATCGGATATCTAGTACTCGTCCCACCACTGGTGTCAATCCATACTTCAGGGAAGTACATCCCACTTTTTGTCGGGGCGCGAATGGAGAAGGTAAAGGATGTAGACTGCCCGGGCCCGATTTCACCAACCCTTGCAAAATCATTACTCAAAACGGTAATTCCATTCCCCTCGAGATGAACATTCTCAATATTCACATTGATGTCCGTGATTTTTGTAGAAAGTGGCTCGGTTGCGACAACCCCGGCAATCTCTTTTAAGGTTGCACTCGTTGCGGTATTTTTCACGGTGATGGTAATTGTTCCAAGACTGTCGGGCATGAGCACAGAGGGGTTCACATTATACTCAAGGATCGTTACCGTTGGATCCCCGGCGGCTGATACCGGAACAATGAACGATGCGATAAAGACGATGATTAATATGGGTGACAACACCCCAAGGATGTCCTTATAGGTCTTTTTACGTGATCCAATTCTCTTTTCTGAAAAAGATACTGATTTTAGTGGCATGAAATTTCCTCCCGGGTTATGTGCAGATATTCTTCTTTAATTTGTAGAATACCCAAAGTTATTAAACTTACCATAGGTAATATAAACTTAACAAGAGTATAAATTAAAACGCTGCGAGAATATTACATGCCCCGCATATTAACAGGATACCGGGAAGAAGTCAGAAAAAAAATTGTAGAAGCAGCATACAGTCTCTTTCTCCAAAAAGGCTACCATAGAACAACAATGGAAGAGATTGCCAGCCTTCTCGGGGTAACCAAGCCAGCAATTTACCAGTATTTTCCTGGTAAGGAGGACCTGTATGCTGCAGTTGCCGAACATGGCCGGGAAGAACTCGCAGCGATCCTTGAACGTTCTTTTAACAATCGTGATCTGCGGGCAGGGAGTGAAATTATGTTCGACACTCTTGCACGCTATACGCCACAGTTCAACAGCATGTATTCTGAAATGATGCTGCTTGCTGGACATAATGAACGGATCCGTGATCTGCTCCGTCAGGATCGTATTGAGGATATCCGTATTGTCGAGCAATTCATCGCCAGGCAGCAGGGTAGGGGTCTGATCTCAGGAAAACTCGATTCGCGTGTCCTTGCTATTGCCTGCGATGCGCTGGTAAATGGTCTTCTTATCGATATTATGGCTGGTCTTGATAAAGAAGAAGCAAAGAAAATATGGATCGCTGCGGTGACCCAGCTTACAACCATGGACGAGAAGGAAAAAAGAACGTTCCGGAAAAATGGGAATGGTCTGGTCCCAAAATAAGATGCTTCTCATGCAATATTCTCTTTTTAGAGGGGTTGACTTTTTTAATGGAATCAAATTTTAAAAGATCGTTTTAATAAAAAATGTAGGAGAAGATTCGGTAAAAACCAGGTTTATGTATGGGTAAAATATGCCTTCACGCCATCCGGTCCTGCTTTATCAATTTTTACAAACCCGACACGCTCGAACTGAACTACATTACCCAGTTCCTGTTTCACAGCGGGTTCACAGGCACCCGTTATCTCACCTTCCTGCGTGAGGAGTATGCAGGGAAGTGTATCCTGATCAGGCAGCCACTGGATGATATGGGCCTTTGCCGTACGGGCTTGTGCAAGGGAGTCCCCGGCATAGAGAAATGTCGGCATTCCGTTGTCCCATCTGATCTCGACATTAAAAAGATCCTTAAGCCGGATCATTGTGACATCTGGATTGATTTCACTTCCCGGTAGCAATACCGTACCTTTAAACGCAAGGGTACGATTACCTAGTGAAGGATTACCCGGGTGGAGCATCGCGTGTGCAATATGAGATTGTGCACCTTCAATCTGTGCCGTGACCGGCTTTGGGACAAAGAAGTACCGGTTCGCTATCGGATCAACGATCTTCTTGTTCTCGGCATAGAGATTGTCCCACGAAAATGAGATATCCGTGTCGCCGATTCCTATTGCCAGTACTGCATTCTTTACCGCTTCAGGATAAATCCCCCGGCGTGCAAGTGCCCGGAGTGTGCCAAGCCGTATATCGTCCCACCCGCTGAACGTTCCGTCACGAATACCAAGCCTCATCTGCGAAGTAGAAAGCACTACTCCTTCGATGCCCATCCTGCCGTAGTGCCGGTATACCGGCACCTTCCAGCCGAAATGGTCGTAGATAAAGCGCTGGCGACGGGTGTTGGCGATATGATCCTTGCCCCGGATCACATGGGTGACACCCAGAAGGTGGTCATCGGCAACTACAGAGAAGTTCATGAGAGGATAGACGTGCGCCTTCACCTTTGGGTGAGTAGGGGTGTCAAGAATGCGGAAGGCCGGAAAGTCTCGCATTGCCGGATCGGGATGATTGAGATCTGTCCTGATCCTGACCGTCACCTCCCCTTCCTTAAATGTGTGGTCGAGCATTCTCTCCCAGAGCTCAAGATTTTTCTCAACGGGCTGGTCCCTGCACGGGCAAGCGGTCTTTGCGTTTTTGAGTGCTTTGAAGTGCTCATTATCGCATGTGCAGACGTAGGCTCCTCTCCGTTCGATCAATTGCCTGCAGAGGTCGTAGTAAAGGTGGAGGCGCTCACTTTGCGTAACCGTCTCCGTGATTCCNAGTCCAAGCCACGCAATGTCTTCTTTTACCATTGCATAGGCTTCGGGATCAACACGTTTTGGGTCAGTATCTTCAATACGCAGGATATACCTGCCCCCATACTGTTTGACATATGCATCGTTAAGCACGGCTGCACGGGCATGGCCGATATGAAGCGGCCCTGAGGGATTAGGCGCAAACCGCATAACAACCCCATGGTCTGCCGATTCAAGATCCGGAAGTACCTTCCGGTGCTCGTGTTTTGCGTATATCGCATCATACATTTCAGGTGCACGTACCTGCAGTTGAGTAACCCGGTCGTCAGCAGAGAGTGCCGCAACATCCTCAATCGCTCCTTTTGCCAGAGTCGCGACTTCTTTTGCCCGTGGCCGGAATTCCGGATGTGCACTCATTACCATACCAACGACGGCACCTGCTTGGGGGACACCNCCATGTTTCACCGCGTTCTGCAGGGCACAAAGAAAAAGGATNTTTTTTAAGTCTTCCCCGGCCATTCTAATAACTCCGGGTCACAAAAAATTCCCCAATATCCATAAGGAGCTGACGTTCCTTTGATGAGGGGAGCAGGGAAATGTGTTTGTTGCTTTCCGTTATAAGGTTTGCAGCCACTTTTTTGACCTCATCGATGACACCGGCATCGGTCAGCTCTTTTATGGCAGCGTCGATATCAGCATCCGAAAGATCCCGCCGGTATTTCTGGAGGTCAATACCCTTCTCCCGTGCCTTGATCATGATCAGTGTCTGCTTGCCTTCCCGCAGATCAGAGGCCCGGTCTTTGCCACTCTTTTCAGAGGGGGTCAGAAGATCGATAAGATCGTCCTGTATCTGGAATGCAATCCCGGTTTTCAACCCAAATAGATAGAGAGCTTTTACCTGATGTGCATTACCGCCACCGAGAATCGCACCGATTCCTGCTGCCGCTGCATAGAGAACACCTGTTTTTTTCTTCACCATTTCAAGATATTCGTACTCATCGACGTCATTCCGGTGTGCAAAGGACATATCCATATGTTGTCCTTCGCAGATATCGTCACAGGCCTGTGCAAGCATGGACACTGCACGAACTTTTGCGCTGTCAGTCGCAAGTGACAGGCAGATGAACTTGAAGGCACGGGCATACAGCACATCACCGGCGAGGATGCCGGTTGGCATATCCCATTTGGTATGGACCGTCTGGACACCCCGGCGAAGTGTATCATCATCCATGATGTCATCGTGGATCAGGGTAAACGTGTGCGTGAGTTCGAGCGCAAGAGCCGCCTGNATAATATCCTGCGAGCTTCCCTGTTTTACCGCATCCGCTGCAAGCATAACAACCGCTGGACGGAGCCGTTTTCCCCCGGCCGCGAGAAGATGAGCGCTTGCCTGATTCAGTTCACCAACCGTATTAACAAAATACCGGTCGATCATGATATCGATCTCCCGGGCGACCGATTCCAGGTACGGTAAAAGTTCTGACATAGTTTTCACTCGCTTTAAGTGATGACAAGCCTCTGCCCGTTCTTCATCATATGTACAGTTGAATGGGCAGTATATCCGAGTTCTGTTGCAAAATCCGTGTACCCTGCTGTCATCTTAAGGTGCCCGTGTGCCGGGATGATATGCTGGGGATTTAACAAGTGAATGAACTCGTAATGGTCCTCACGATACGCGTGACCACTTACGTGAAGGTCCTCAAAGATGCGGGCTCCGGCCATTCTGAGATGCTGTTCGATCTTGTACCGTTGCCCAAAATTCATCGGGTTTGGGATGACATTTGCCGAGAAGAGGACCTTGTCACCCTTGGATAACAGGTAAGGCGTATCCCCAAGTGCAATACGGGTAAGGATCGATCCGGGTTCACCCTGGTGTCCGGTAATGATTGGCATAAATTTATCCTTGCCCGCCTTCATCATCCGGCGCATCGTCCGATCTACTGTGCGCCGGTTCCCAAACACACTGGTAGTTTCGGGGAACGATACCAGTTTCATTTGTTCGGCAGTCACCGAATATTTCTCCATTGAGCGTCCCAGAAGCACAGGTTTTCTCCCGATTTCATGTGCACATTCCGCAATTGTCTTCACCCGGGCAATATGTGACGAGAAGGTGGAAACAATAATTGCGTTCTTGTCATCCTCGTAACTGGTGATGGTATCCCTCACGAGATCCCGGGCAATCCGTTCGCTGGGACAACGCCCGGGTCGATCGATATAGGTACATTCAACAATAAGTGCGAGTACTCCTTCTTTGCCTATCTGCCGGAGCCGTGCAAAGTCGGGAGGTTGCCCAATTACCGGTGTCCTGTCAAGCTTGAAGTCACATGCATAAACGATTGCCCCGTTAGGGGTGTGAAGTACTGGCGTGACCGTGTCGATGATTGAGTGTTGAGTGTGAACAAACTCCAAAACAAGATTTTGCGAGAGAGTGTACCGCTGCCCGGCCTTAAGAGCAAAGAGTTTATTGTTCACCCCAAACTTTTGTTCACCGGAAATCTGTTGTCGTATGAGTTCGGTTGCATATGGAGTGGCGATGATAGGAGCATTATACCGGTGTGCAAGTTTCGGGATTGCCCCGATATGGTCAAGGTGCCCGTGCGAGCAGACAATCGCTTTTACGGTTCCTTCGACCGAGTTCATCATCGTATCATCGGGTATCGCCTTGATCTTGATCAGATCAAGTGANTGCATATTCTCAATCTCCGCATCCTCGTGAATCATTACCTGATCGAGGCGAAGTCCCATGTCAAATATGACAATTTCCTTTCCGCAGCGGACCGCGGTCATATTTCGCCCGACCTCGTCATATCCGCCCACTGCGATAATTTCAATATCCATTGTGTATCTCCTGTTGTTCGTGTTTAGAGTTTTTCTTAAAATATTTGCCGGTTTTTAAAGTTCGCGCTTGATGCGTGCCGGATTCTCCTTTTCGATCATTTGCCGTGTTTTTCCCACAATAAACATTCGTGTTTTCCTGAGATCTGCAATTTTTGCTGATCCGGTCAGGAACATCGTAGCGATCAGTTCCTGGTGAATTCTTTCGATGGTGAGAGCCAATGCCTTGTCGTTTTCCAACGCTGGTTTTAACAGAGGCAGGGCCATTCCGCAGAGATCTGCACCGAGCGCAAGACCCTTGGCAATATCAAGCCCGGACCTGACACCTCCGGATGCGATAACCGGGCCGCCGGTTGCAATTACCTCGGCAAGACTTACGACGGTGGGAATCCCCCACCCCATAAAATCTGCGCCGAGGGTTTGCAGTCGCTTGTCCTGAATGTTCTGGCTTTCTTCAGCCCGTACACTCTCGACTGCAGCCCAGGATGTTCCACCCCAGCCCCCGATGTCAATGGCGCTTACTCCCGCTCCCCAGCATTGCCGGGCGGTTGCTGCAGAAATACCGCAACCGGTCTCTTTAATGATAACCGGTTTTTTAAATTCCCGGCAGAGTTCCCCGATTGCAGTAATGCAACCGAGAGCATTGTGATCTCCTTCCGGCTGGATTGCCTCCTGGAGGAAATTCAGGTGGATCACAATCGCATCTGCCTGGATCATTTCAACTGCCCGTTCTGCCCACTCAATCCCATGATCACGCAGCTGGACTACGCCAAGATTTGCTGCCAGGAATGCATGGGGTGCTTCGTCACGGACGACGGAAAAGGTATCGGCAAGGGATGGGTTTTCAAGTGCAGCCCGTTGGGAACCGACGCCCATTCCTATGCCGAACCGTTCAGCTGCCCGGGCAAGACGGGAATTCACTTCTTTTGTCCCGGGGTGACCACCGGTCATTGCCGAGATAAACAAGGGGGATGAGAAAGGACGGTTCAGGAAGCGTGAGGTAAGGTCAATTGTACTCATGTCACACTCTGGAAGAGCGTTGTGCACAAACCTGATGTCCCCAAACCCGCTATCGCCGCTCTCAACTTCCTTTTCCGCGCAGATCCGCAGGTGGTCAAGTTTGCGCGACGATGTGAACCTTTTTTTATCTCCCATACTGATTAATCCCCTTTAATTTTTGTCCCGCCATGGTCGTTTCCTGAAAGAAAGTCCCCGACCCGCGAAACATGAAATATATCTGACCCTATCCCGGCATCTGCAAGGCCGAGCAGTTCATTGATCTTTCCTCTCATTCCACCGGTGACATCGGTATGCATAGAGTTGCCGATCTGGAGTTGTGATGCCATTTTTTTGGTAATTTCCGGCACAACATTTTTTCCATCCAGCACTCCCGGTACATCGGTGGCGAGCCCTACACGATCGATTTTGAGTGCAATTGCTAGATATCGCACGAGCTGGTCGCCCGATACAATGCAGGCCCCTGATGAGAGATCCATCACCACGTCACCGTGGATCACAGGAACCATCTTCAGATTCAGCATTTTTTCCAGGTGACGGTGTTCAAAGGCAATGAGCCTGCCCTTGTCCGCCACGGCCGTATGGAGCGGGTGAACTCCCAGGGCTGCGACTCCGTTCTGGCGAAGTGAATCAACAACTGCATTGTTCAACCTGCTTACTGCACGATGCGTAATATAAATCCCGTCTGTCTTACCTGCAACAGCCCCGGTATCAAGCCGGTAGTTTTTTGCCTCAGGATGTCCACACGACCCGGCTCCATGAATGATCACAAGAACTCCCGGGCGGGCACGCGATATCGCTGATGCAACGGATGAAAGCTGATCATGGTTTATTGCACAATCAGCTTTCTTATCGGTTATGACGCTCCCGCCCAGTTTTAAGAGAATGCGATTAGACATTTTTTTCCTTCCTTGCACCTTCCGTGTCAATGCCTGTCACTATCGCACGGGCCTCGCACGCTTCAATCGCATTGGCAACCCGCTGCTTGAGATGCTTGGGGCAAAGAGCAACCATGCACCCACCGCCGCCGGCCCCGGTAATCTTGGCGCCGAATGCTCCCTCTGCCCGTGCCGCAAGCACGATCTTTGAGAGTTGCGGGTGACCCACACCAAGGGCTTCGAGCAGTGCATGGTTCATGTCCATATACCGCCCCAGCTCCTTTGGGTTGTTGAGATGGTGGATCGCACTCAGGCTTACTCCTTCAATCGCATTGAGTATCGGATCTACGATCTCAGGGTGTTTCTTTTTTTGTTCCCCCACCAGCTCCACCATCTTTGCAGTACTGTGTGAAACAAGTGAATCGCCAATAACAAGGTGCAGGTTTTCCGGGGGCAGTCGTCTTCGGGAACCACCGGAGATCAGCACAATCCCGCCATACATGGAAACTGTAGTATCGGTGGGGCTCGCCCGCCCTTTCTGCACCTTTTTCTCTATCTCAAATGCCATATTTGCGATTTCTTCACGGGTTTTATGCAGGGAGAATTCATCGTTGATCGCAGAGAGTGTCGCAACGGTGACAGCGGCTGACGAGCCAAGTCCTGATGAACTCGGGATTTGTGAATTAATATATACGCTGCCCATGACACCCATTGCNTCGAAACATCCATCNATATAGGGAGACTTTGCACGCTGNGGGTTTTTTGACATTCTGACNGTAACAAANACGCGGGGTTTTATCGCCATCGCTATGCCGGGCTTTCCGTATACTACCGCATGCTCGCCGAACAAAAATACTTTGCCCGGCGCACTCCAAGTTGCCAACCTACATCACCGTAATGGCCGCGTACCCCACAACCTCGCGACGGTCTCCCGTCACATCACCACTTGTCGCATACCGCACAAGCTCTACTGTCTTTGCCCCAAGATTTTTACAGGCTGTTATCATTGCAGC
>JGI11641J44799_10000138_pt1 | contig 19899 bp, 14 predicted proteins | sample WetSurSiteA1Bulk_FD_44799 | JGI IMG/M metagenome (IMG submission 44799) | reverse complement strand
CGGGAGACAATCATTTAGCATGGCGTATGGTTTGCACAGCCGATTGGAACCGATTGGCTTTTATCTCGCCCAGCAAAACACTCCGTCCGGTATTGTGCAGCCAAACAGGGATCTCGATTTTACCAAGGCACATCATTTCGTTTTGGCCTATGAACTGATCACGGGAGAAAGCAGCAGGTTACGGATCGAACCCTTCTATCAGTACCTGTATGATGTGCCGGTAATTGACGGTTCATCCTTTTCCATGACAAATCTCGAGATGGATTGGTTTTTCAACGATTCTCTGGTCAACAAAGGTACAGGCAAGAATTATGGTGTGGATATTACATTGGAGCGTTTTCTGCACGCCGGATTCTACTATCTTGTTACACTATCATTGTTTGATTCGAAATACTCAGGTGGAGATGGCATAATCAGAAATTCCCGGTTTAATAAAAATTACGTGGCTAACTTCCTGTTTGGAAAAGAATTGAAAGTCGGCAGGAAGAAAAACAACTCATTAGGCTTTAATTGGAAATTCAGCCTGCTTGGAGGTGACAGAATAAGTCCCGTGGATGAGGTGGCCTCATTGAAAATAAAAGATGTAGTATATGACGAAAGCCAGGCATTTTCCAATCGGGAACCGGCAATATACTATCTTGATTTTACTGCATCCTGGCAAAAGAACATGCCAAGATACTCCTCGACATGGTCTCTTCAGTTCGTTAACATATTGTTTCAGAAAGAGTTTTATGGTTACAGGTATAATTTCAGGACCAACCAGGTAGAACCTCATCAGGAAGTGGTGGTAATACCGAACTTAAGCTACCGAATAGATTTTTAGAGGATCAGGCTGTCAGCAAAGACACAGTAGACTATTCAATGAATTCTTCGGGAAAATTGACAAAGTAAAGTTCATCTGTTGCCCTGGTGATGGCGGTATATAACCATCTCAGGTATTCCAGGTCTATTTTTTCAGCATTTATATATCCCTGGTCAATAAACACCGCCTTCCATTGTCCACCCTGCGCTTTATGACAGGTTACCGCATAGGCGAACTTGACCTGAAGCGCATTGAAGAATGGATCCTCCTTAACAGCCTTATACCGCTTCGTGCGGGGTTCGATGTGTGCATAATCTTCAAGAACACCCTGATAGAGCCGGGTGTTGTCTTCCCGGCCCAGGGCGGCTGATTCCGAGGTCAATACATTAAGGAGTATCCAGGCTTCCAGGTTAATATTGTAATCGATCAAACACAACCGGGCAAGGGCAAATCTGAATCCGTATCTTTCTGTATATTTTAGTATTTTATCAATCCTGACGATGTCGCCGTTTGCAATAAATTCCAGCTCTGACTGACCCGTTTGCCAGAAATAGTTATTCCTGACTACCATCAGCAGATCACCGGTGGCTAGTTCTTCCTCCCGAAAAAGGATTTGTTTTCTTATACCTGCGTTATATTCGTTCGCACGTTTATTGGACCGGCACAAAACAATGACCTCTTCCTTTCCATACTTGTTGTAAGATTTTTCAAGCAATTCAATCAATTCAGGTCCGCCGACAAACCGGATATCAGGTAAATCCCTCCTCCTTAAACGGGGAACGGTCAGGTTATCCCGGGTGATGTGGTTTCTGACAATGGTAGCGTTTTCAAGAATGCCGGAATCTTTGTTCTGTCGAACGATATCCGACAACATGACTTCACCGGCAACTGGCATATACATAGCAAGTTCATTCCTGTCGAGGGCGGGACTTATAATAATGCCGACAGGCGGAAGTTGTGCTGTATCGCCGATAAGAACCATCCGGCAATGGTTACCCTCATTGACAAAGCTTATCAGATCGGCAAGTAACCGGCCTGAGCCGAACATCTTCTCTTCCATAGCAGTATCTGAAATCATCGACGCTTCATCAACCAGGATGATTGCATTATGATAAAGGTTCTTGTTCAGGATAAATTCCCCGAATCCATCAGCGGAAGATTTCTGACGGTATATTTTACGGTGAATGGTATAAGCAGCTTTACCTGCATACATGGAAAAAACTTTGGCAGCACGACCGGTAGGTGCCAGCAGCAGGTTTTTAATCCCGAGCACATCCAGGGTTTTAACCAGTGCACTGATCAGAGATGTTTTTCCTGTTCCGGCAAAACCCTTCACAACAAATACTTTGTTGCCGTTCCGGGTAGTTATGAAATTTGATAGCGCTTCTATCAGCACTTCCTGACCAGCCGTAGGGTGATGGCCAAGATTTTGTCTGATCAGTGTCTGAATGTGTTGCGTAAGCATTGGGGTAAAGTTATTTATAAATCCAATTTAGAGGTGTTGGATTTTTACTTAAATTCGCAGTTACCATAGGAGCTATGGACAACCCTATCTGTTACGGTTGACACCAGGCAGCAAAACTCACAGGATATGCACGAGATCAACTTCATAGACAAATCATTTAGCAAAGATGCTGCTGCAGACTATTGTTTATCCCTACAGGCAAGTCAGAATGGATTAATATATTGCATATTTGACAAACAATCAGGACGGTACAACCTTTTTAGAAAAATTCGCTTCGAAGATGTCCAGCTGACTGAGAATCTTACTGATCAGTTTGCTGAAAGGCTGAAGAATGATGATATTCTCGATTTGCCCTTTTGTGCAGTCAGGTTCCTCGGATATACACGGCAATCAACCCTCGTACCCGCTGCATTCTTTGATCGCAGCACGATGAAGGATTTTCTGGCAATCAACCAGGCAGGCGAGATTGATGGCGAATTGTTCAGCAGTTTTATTGCGTCACCCGGAATTTACAATGTATTTGCACTAAGTCATGATATGGTCTCATTGGTATCCATGCACTTTAAGAAAGTGGTGTTCTTTAACCAGACAACTCCCTTTTTGAATCATATTGGCCGTGAAAATAGTATGTTTACCGAAACCGCAGTGCATGTAAGCCTTAATACAGGTTTCTTCGATGTGGCATGTACCGGCGATGGTAATCTGAAACTTTACAATACATTTCCTTACGTTAATGAAAGTGATCTCCTGTATTATGTATTGTATGTTTGCAACCAGTTGCGACTAGACATACAAAATATTCCTTTATACCTTTCGGGAGAACTGAGCTCAAAACTCAGCTATTTGGAGATTTTAAAACAATATATTCCCGGGACAAGTTATGCAGCGGTTCATGGAATTCCGGCACTTGCTCCGGCACTGGGTCAGTTAAATGTTGTCAAATTCCTTAATATACTAAACATCAACACTTGCGAATTGTAGGCGGTGAATACAGGGGTAGAAAAATAGCGGTAAGCAGGGGATTTGATTCAAGGCCCACTACCGATTTTGCCCGTGAGGCGTTGTTCAATATCATGGCCAATCATTTCACATTTGAAAATATTCGGGTTCTCGACCTGTTTAGTGGAACAGGCAGCATTAGCTTTGAGTTTGCTTCTCGGGGATGCTGCGAAATCGATCTGGTTGATAACAACAGCCGTTCGGTGCACTTCATTGCCGGAATTGCTGAAGAGCTTCATATGAAGGGCATCCATCCGGTACGCATGGATGTTTTCAGGTTCATTCCTGTTTGTAAAAAGCAATACCATATTGTCTTTGCTGATCCACCCTACGATTTGAAAAGACTGCAGGATATACCTGAAATGGTCCTGAACCATGGATTGCTGTTGCCGGGAGGATGGCTCATCCTCGAACATGGGAAATCACATCATTTCAGGGACAAACCACGGTTTTTTCAGGAGCGCAATTATGGGAGTGTACATTTAAGCTTTTTCAGGTAAGGAGTTGTTGGTCATTTGAATCCGGATGTAAAGCAGGATAGGTCACTCCTCGTTATCACAGGTGGAGTCCCAGGTAATGTACTTGGCCAGCACTTTAACATTACTGTCCATGCCGATGACAATATTCTCACCGGCGTCGGAGAAGTCTTTGTTTAGCAATGAATTTGCGCTGACAATACAATTGTTTGGAGTGACAGAACCTTTCAGAATGGTGCTGCCAAAGCATAACCAATTATGACTGCCAATAACGATCTCTTTTTTTACGTAGTTCTTTGTCTTGGTAACCGTATTGACGGTTGCCCTGAAATCCGTGTCGATGATCTGAACGTCCCATGCTACTTTTGTATGGGCTTTTATGGTAATGGATTTGTCGCATATAATTTTGGCATTCCCTCCAAAACCTGTATCCTGTCCCAGGGTCAATATGGCGTTTTTACCAACATGTACGAAGGTACCCTTTCCCAAACGTACCCCGCTTTCAAAAATTACAGTTCCATCATACAATTCCCAGATTGTATGATCCTGTTTCCGGTGAAAACCATAGGTCTTCTTACCGATTTGTACCATTCCGGTTTTAATCGGATGTCCATCAAGAATTACTTTACCCTTGTTTTTTTTCAGCCTGATGGTTCTGTATAAAATAACGGGAAATTTTGTTGCAATTGCAAAAGGGAAGTAATGAAAATTAAAGTAAACCGTTCTGAATACAGCTATATTGTTTCTGAAAAGAAATGCAAGTGACTTTAATGTTTTATAAAGGTTATTCATGTCCGCCAATTATCTGAAAGTCCATGTCGACAATTTAACGTAAGTTTATTCCTGCAGTTACAGTTAATTGACTATTTGAGCGCAATCAAGGATAAATGCAGGATATTCTGTTTTGAACCTGCAAATGCGGAACGTAAGGACAAAATTCTGACCGGACGGGTTCCGGATCTGCCTGAAAGAATTGCAACCAGCTAAGATAGCATAAACCGCAGTTTAAAACATGAAAGTCGCAACTTTAGTTGACGAAGGTGAATCTGCTTGATTTTATGCTTAAATCCAAATCAATTATTCTTTTTAGCGCCTGATGGCTTCAGATTTTTAACTGCAAAAAGATCATCTGACAGGTCCTGATCAAACTTTACGTCAGTTAACAGGATTTTTGTGCTGTGTTCTTTTTCAAGATCCTTCATTACCACTTCTGCCGCATTCCAGTATTTTCCAATTTTTTCGTACCGGTAAGCTGCTTCTTTGAATTTTTTTCCTTGTCCGTTATAGAATTGCATTGTTAACGGATACCCGTAGGATTTATCAATACTGACAACAATTTGCGAGTAATTCGATTTCGTTGATTTAGGTAACAATTTCAGGACGTATGCATCATTTCTTGATTCTAACAATGCTGGCGTATACCTGTCACTGTAAGGTGTCGTTACCATATCCTCATAGGAGAAATCAGTGCCGTTAAATGCCTGACCTTTTGCAACCATGGATATTTTCCTTGGTGTTACAAATGCAGGCATATACAGCCACATAACGTCGTCAGACAACGAAAGCGTTGCAATTCCTGCCTGGGATTCAGGTTTTGTGTACCGGTAAAGCTTTTTGTCGTATCCCTTTTGAAGCATCATGGCTTCACGAATTTTTTCCTTCCCGGTTTTGTCGGTCAGGATCATGGTAACCTTTCCCTGTTTATCTTTGGGAGAAAAAATGATCTTATCCATATTTTCCAGGATAGCTTTGGCATCCTGCGATGTAGCATCCATAACTCCTGCAAAGAATGACAGCATCGCAAGCAGGCTGATATATTTCAGAGACTTCATTGTTTGATTATTATAAATAAAAATACAAATATCGCAATTTTGTTACATGTGATTGAGATTTTCTACTTCGTCCGGAAGATAGATCTCCGTCCTCTGTGTGAAAGAATCAGGATCGCCGGCAAGAATGTCAATGCACTCACGCCTGATGCAATCATACTCAGCAATATCAGCAATCCGAAATATTTTAACGGAACCATTTCAGAGAAAAGGAGAACAAGAAATCCCGCAGAAACCGAAATTACATTAATAATGATTGCCTTTCCGCTGATACCGATCGTGTCTTTGAGTGCCTTCTCGATGCTAGCCCTGTTCATAATGGAGCTGTTAAAATGCGAGATGACATGTATGGAATAATCAACGCCGATACCAATTGCAATACTTGCCACCAGCACTGTAACAATGTTCAGCGGAATTCCTGTATAACCCATAATCCCAAAAAGAATAATAATTGCTGAAATAATTGGAATCGCTGCAAAAATACCTGCAACAGGCGAACGCAACATAGCACCCACGATAATAATTACAACGAGCAGAGCAATCGCCAGGCTTCCTAGCTGGCTATATAACAGGCTCCTATCCATTGTGACATCTATAAAAGGCATCCCGGTTATGGTGATGGTACAGGCTGATGTCGAGTTTTCACCAATGAACTTCTGCATGTAATCCCCGAATTCCTTTTTGGCTTTGATCTGAGAAGGCGAAAATTTGGAGATGATAATGGCTTCGCCCTGATCTTCAGAAACCAACTTCTGCATGCTCTCGTTGCCGTCGAGCAGAAACCACAATTGTTCAATCTTGTCTTTTTCATCCGGAATTTTTCTGCCCTCACCTAATGCTGCGTTCAATTCAACAATAAGATCAGCAATCGATTGTGTATTAACAACACCCGGGCTTTGCTTCATGTATTCTTCTGTTTTGAGCATGGTATTCAGAAACTCCGGGCTTTGTATATCGCCCTTAAACAGTACAAAAACCGGTTTTGTCCCACCAAATTTCCTGGTCATGATATCCTCGGCAACCCTGGTTGGATTTGCCTTTTTAAAATAGTCACTTATATCAACATTCCTTTGAACAAGAAAAACACCTGCTACACAAACCAGTGTAAACAGCACCCAAAATATGAAAATACTTTTCGTATGTTTAAAGAGCAATTTTTGTAAAGGGGCCAGGAAATTATCGGAACGACGATGTTTCCCGGCTAATTTACCTTCAACTGCTGCATTCTTGTTATTCCAGGAGAAGGCAGAAATCACTGCAGGAACAAAGAACAATGAAAGACCCAGGGCAAAAAACGTACCAAGCGCCGTGTACATTCCGAAATCCACGATCATGGTAAGGTAAGACCCAAAAATGAACGATACAAAACCCGCAATGGTGGTCAGGGCAGCAAGGATAACCGGAATCATAACATAGGTAAGAGCTGCGATGATGGCCTGATTCAGGTCCCCCTTTACCTGGTCAATCCGGTTCAGCACATGTATTGCATAAGCGGTGCCTACAGCCAGCAGAACGATTGGTATGTTGTTTGAAACCATGCTCATCTCCGATCCCATCAGGGACATGATGCCGATGACCCAGATGATGGCGATAATAGCCGTTAGCAATGGCAAAATTACTCCCCTGAACGATCGGAATCCGACAAAAAGGACAATAACTATCAACAGGAGCGCAACAGGGAGCAACCTCTTTAAATCGGCCGAGATCAGACGGGAGATGGAGGTAATCATCATGGGTGAACCTGCATAATAGATCTTTTCAGGGAGTTGAAGTGAATTGACTGTTTCTTTCACAGCATTGGCCAATGACTGAATATCGGCTTCATCATAAAGGGTAAAAACCACAATTGTTGCCGTTCCGTCTTCAGAAACAAGCGATCCCCTGAACATTTCCTTGGAAAAAATTCTTTCTTTCAGCCGGGAAAATTCTTCCGGTGAATCAGGCGGATCATTCTCATCCACCAGGTTACCTATTTCCATGCCAAACTCACCTTCTTTAATATCCATGATGCTGGTTAGGCTGGATACCGCTGATATGCCTTCAATCTCTTTAACCGAGTCCGTAATCTGCCTGACATGTTCCAGCACTTCGGGGGTAAATACATCAACAGATTCCAATATGATCATCCCCATCCTGTTTCCTCCAAACTGGGCTCCGATTTTTTTCAACAGTACTGCATGTGGATCATCATCGGGCAAGGAACTGATCACATCCGAATTGATCCTGATTTTGGGAATCTGATAGCCTAAGAAAACAGTTATTGCCAATACCAGGAATATGATCACCCACCTGAACTTCAATATCGTTTTGAATAGTTTTTCCATTGTTTTTATCTTTGACTTTATTGAACATAATACTGATATGGCCCAACGTAAACCAGTCTGTTCGAACCCGGGTAAATAGCCATTAAAAGAAAGACCCCTGTTAATCTATTGACCAACAGGGGTTAACTTACTCTTTCTGCGGTCACGACGGGACTCGAACCCGCGACCTCCGGCGTGACAGGCCGGCATTCTAACCAGCTGAACTACATGACCAGCTTTTTGAAGCGCCACAAAATTAAAGCTAATTTTTTAACCTACCAAAGGAAATTATAAAAAAGCTGGAAATAATTTCCGCAAGATTCGGGTTGCATAACATCTCTTTTGTGTGCACTTTTGCCGTCAAATTGCATCAACGAATGAATAAGACCGGAGTATACGGGGTTGTCGAAGAGGTCATCAGGTTCCTGGTTGCGAGTTACAAAAGGCAACCGACCCTGGAAGAAATTGCTGCACATGTGCACATGAGCCCGTTTCATTTGCAACGAACCTTTAAGGAATGGGCCGGGATCAGTCCTAAAAAATTCGTGCAGTATCTCACGCTTGAAGCGCTGAAGGGGGAAATTCATCAGACCGGAAATATGATTGCTGCTGCCGATAGGGTTGGGTTATCTTCACAGAGTCGTGTTTACGATCTTTTTATCAGCATGGAAGCTGTAACACCAGGTGAATTCAAAACCAGAGGCCGGGGAATGACCATCGAATACGGAATTCATCACTCTCCTTTCGGTAATTGCTTTGTGGCTGTTACACAACGTGGTATATGCAAAATGGGCTTCATCGACGGACAGGTTCAACAAATCCTGGATGAATTACAACAGCAGTGGGGATTGGCTGTAATAAAACAAAACCAGGAATCAACTTTCCCATTGATCAGGCAGATCTTCTATACGCATAGGAATGACGTTCCGTTCCATTTACTGGTAAGGGGAACCGATTTCCAGGTCAGAGTCTGGGAAGCTTTGCTGAAGATACCCTTTGGTCAGCTGGCAAGTTACCAGACTATTGCTCAGGCAGCCGGAATGCCAAAGGCTACACGTGCGGTGGGCACAGCAATCGCCAATAATCCGGTGGCATTCCTGATACCGTGTCACAGGGTTATCAGAAGTGAGGGGGTTATCGGGAATTACCACTGGGGTCCAAGTCGTAAGGCTGCCATGATAGGGTGGGAAAAGGCGATGAAAAGTGAAAAATGAACAATGAAAAATGAACAGTGAAAGATTTATTACTCATATCTGAGTGCTTCAACCGGATCACGTTTTGCCGCCTGCCAGCTCTGCCAGCTTACTGTAGCCAAAGCTATGAGAAAGGTGATCAGTCCGGCCAATAAGAATATCCAACCGTTCACCCTGGTTCTTGATGCGAAGTTCTGGAGCCACTTATCCATCACATAGTATGCCAAGGGAGTGGCCAAAATCAGAGAAACAGAAACCCATTTAACCGGGTCTTTTGAAAGCATCAGAATGATTTGTTTTGTTGTGGCGCCGTTTACTTTACGGATGCCAATCTCCTTGGTGTGATATTCAGTGGATGATAAAGCCAATCCCAAGATACCCAGGCAGGCAATGATGATGGCCAGTACGGATCCTGTGCCTATAAGCTTGCCCAGGAGATTATCCGATCTGTACTGATAATCATAGGTCTCATCAAGAAAGTGTGATTCAAATACAAAGTTCGGACAAAAGTTACCCCAGACTTTACCGATTTTACTGATCGTTGTTTGTATATCTGTCGAAGATATTCTGATGTTTACATAATTGTAATAGTGCTTGTCGAAATAGAACATGATCGGAGAGACACCAATTCTGGGAGACAAAAAATGAAAGTCTTTCACAATGCCTATTATGTTACCGGCTGCCTGTCCATCATCACTTACCGGAGTGCCAATTACTTCTTTCAGATCGTACGTTTTTATTGCCGCCTCATTCAGAATATAATTTGAATTCTGGTCACCGATTTCATCCTTGAAGTTCCTTCCCTGAGCAAGCTGAATCCCCATGGTCTCAAAGTAATCCGGATCAATGAAATTCTGCTGAAAATCAAGTCTTTCCTTGTCTCCCACCTTTCTTTCCCAATTGCCCCATTCTACACCCATAATCCTGCCGGAATAAGCCACTTTCTGTATTTCCGGGATTTTCAGCAATTCCGATTTAAAGAGGTCCTGCTTCTGCAGGATCTCATCATTAATTTTCAAATAGACCACGTGCTCCTTATCAAAACCGAGATCAAAGGACTTCAGGTAATGGAGTTGTTTGTAAATAATCATGGTTGAGGCGATCAGCATTATGGCAATAACATACTGAAATACGATCATCCCTTTTTGCAGAAATGTTGAATGCAGGCGAGAGGATGATTTACTCTTCAATACCGCAATGGGCGCATAAGTACTGAGCCAGAGTGCAGGATAAAGGCCGGCTATACAACCGGTAAACAAGGAAAAACCAATTACAGATAAAAGTATTTCCGGATAGTAAAGAATATTGAAGTTAATGGATTTTCCAATGAGGTTGCAAAATGGTATTTGAATGGATTCGATGATTACAGCAGCAAGAAAAAGTGATATTATGGTAATGATAACAGTTTCAAGAAAGAACTGAACAATCAGCTGTCGTTTCTTTGCTCCGACAACCTTACGGATGCCGACTTCCCTGGCCCGGTTGGATGCACGGGCAGTTGCAATATTTACAAAATTTATCCAGGCAATTGCTAAAAGAAACAACGCAATGGTGCCCAAAATGAACAGCATAGGTTTATTTCCGTGCAATGTAATGCCTTCATTTACTAAAGGTTTGGCAAAATATAAATCATGCAGGCTGGTAAGTGAGAACTTGACGAAATATTTATAGTCATATTCCATCAACTTGTCGTTGACTTTTTTCTCGAGTTCTTTCCCTGAAAGTCCTTTTTCTCCTAAGACATAAGTATAGAAATTCCACCCGTCAAATTGTTCCAGGATATCTTTGTATGTAATTTCGCGCAGACTTTCAATAGTGCCAACGCCTTTAACCTGCAGGTGAAACTTTTCAGGGTCCTTGATCACCCCGGTAATCGTAAACGGGTATTTGTTCTCGATGAAGATTGTTTTTCCCAGCGGATTCTCATCCCCGAACATAATTCTGGCCTGACTTTCAACAATAACCAGCGAATTTGGAATAATCAGGGATTTTCTGGGATTGCCAAGCACAAACTCCAGATCGAACAAATCAAAGAATGAAGAATCTGCCAGGGCCAGGTTGTTAAAACTATAAACATTGTTTTTATAATTTACACTGTAGTTGTTATTATCCACAAATACCCTGACCACCCTCTCGCAGTATGATTGCTCCCGCATAAGAATACTACCGGGAAGAGATGGTATGGTCGCCTGTCCAAAAGAAGGTTCTATTCTGTAAATTCTATCTCTCTTCGTAAGGAATTTGTCGTATTGAAATTCATTATAGATGTAGATAAATATCAGCAGCACGGCAGCAATACCGGTAGTTAGTCCAAATACATTGATCAGTGTATAAACCCTGTTCTTGCTGGTGTTTCTGATTGCCACCTTTAAATAGTTACGGAGCATTGATATCGTGTTTAAGTTTGACTATTGGAATTACAGAATTGTTCTTCTTTCATAATTCATATTTCACTCATATCTTAGCGCCTCCACCGGATTCTTTTTGGCAGCCCTCCAGCTTTGCCAGCTGACGGTAACAAGTGCAACCAGAAAAGCAATTAGACCTGCCAGGGCAAATATCCACCAGCTGATGCTGGTCTTGTAGGCATAATTCTTCAACCAGGTGCGCACAAGCAGGTAAGAAACCGGCAGAGCGATCAGGAAGGAAACGATCACCCACCTGGTGTAATACCTGCTGAAGAGGGACATAATATTTATGGCCGTGGCGCCGTTGGCTTTTCGTATACCGATCTCTTTTGTGCGCTGGGTCATCATAAAAGAAGAAAGACCAAAAAGACCCAGACATGAAATGAAGATTGCAAGGAAGGAGAATAAATTAAAGATCCTTCCCTGCCTTCTTTCACTTTCGTAAAGATTGCCGTATTCTTCATCCAGGAACCGGTATTCAAAGGGGTAATTGCCATTGATCCTGTCATGTACTTGCCCTATTTTCTTAATGGTTGCCTGAATATTTTCTGATGAGATTTTGCAGAAAAGGTACACTGGATCTTCGGATGAGCAGAACATCACCAAAGGCTCTATCTTGCTGAACATAGGTTTGAAATGAAAGTCCTCTGTTACACCAATTATTTTCAACTTCATGTCCCAAATTTCAATAACCTCACCGATTACCGGCTTCAGGCCGATAATGTCGGCAAATGTTTTGTTGATTACTATATGGTTGGTATCATTATACTGGTTTTTAGCGTAGAAATCGCCTTCATGCATGTTGATTCCGAATGTTTGGGCATAATCAAAATCAACCTCGGTATTGGAGACAAGAGGATCCACTTCAGGCGCCTTGCCCTGCCATTTGTAACCCCCGCTGTTTGACCAGATACCGGTTGGCAGGTGGGAGGAAAGACATACACCCTCAATGGCCGGATCATTTAACAATTGGGATTTAAATAGGTCGTATTTTGTGCGCAGTTCACCTCTGATGGGTATATAAAGGATGTTATCCTTTTGAATTCCAACATCTTTCTTTTGCATAAATTCCTTTTGTTTTTTAATGATGATGGTATTTACAATCAACACCACCACGAGGCCGAATTGCAGAACCACAAGAACCTCCCTGAGAAATGACCTTTTATGGGAAAAATCTGAAGTTTTTAAAACTCTTGCCGGTTTAAAAGATGAAAGAAACAGGGCAGGGTAGGCACCGGAAAATATCCCGGTCATGACCATGATGCCAAGGAACCCGAACACCATTTTCCAATTGCGGTAATCAATACTTAGTTCTGTTTTGAGGAGAGAATTGTACCAGGGTAGAAATGATTCAGTCAGAATTAGAGCAATGAACAATGACAAGCATGATAATATCAGGGTTTCTGAGAAGAACTGCCGGATAAGCACATTCCGGCCGGCACCAAATGACTTTTTCACTCCTATTTCCTTAAATCTTCTGGCAGCCATTGCAGTTGAAAGATTGGTGAAATTTATAGCGGCAATGAGGATGATCAGGGCGGCTATGATTGAAAAAAGTCTGACATTCTTAATAGGACCGCCTCCCCATATCCAGTACAGGTGCATGTTTCTCAAAGGTTGAAGAAAGAAAACAGTTTTGGATTCGGGAAAATGTTCCTTTCTGTATTGGGTGATAGCCTGAATTACGGGTTCAGTCGTTGTTCCAGGTGATAACTGAACGTAGGTCGTAATCCAGTTTCCTGTCATTTGGTCCACATCCACACCAAGTTCTTTGTAGAACTCAAAAGGAATTAGAAAATCAATGTTGATTTCAGTGTTCCGGGGTTTATCTTTAATGATACCCGTAATGGTAAATGGGAATTTCGCATCCAGCAGCACAATTTCACCCACCGGGTCCTTGTCTCCGAAATACTTGGCAGCCATCTTTTCTGAAATGACCATGGAATGGGTGTTTTCAAGTACCGTTCCCGGGCTCCCTTTCAACAAAGGAAACGAGAACATGGTGAAGAAATCAGGGTCGACCAGTTGAACTTTCTCAATCATCTTTGAATTGTTATACTGGATTAGTGCCGGTTGTTCATTGTATCGTGTGGAATGGGTGATGCTGGCAACATTTTCTTTCAACAGCTGCGACATGCCCGGAGGCGTCACCTGAACATGAAATACCTCTCCGTTGGTATAGAACTGATCCTGGATGACTCTGTATAATTGATCATTATTGGAGTGGAACCTGTCGAAACTTATCTGGAACTGAACCCACAAAAAAATTAGCATGGCACTTGTCATCCCAATGGAAAGTCCGAGAACGTTCAGTAGCGTGTATAACTTGTTTCTGTAAAGTGTCCTCAGCACAAGTTTCAGGTTGGAGATCTTCATGGTGAATGTTTTAGTGTGTCAGGTCCTGTTAATTATTCAATCCTTATGCCAGTTCTTCCATGTATTTATATTTCAAACTTATACAACATCGGGGTTTGCTAAAATCAAAACAAACTGTTCATATTGTGAACGCATATTGTTCATTTTATGAACAATTGTATTAATTTTATACAGTCACGTCAGTTTTATGGAAAGGAAAAAAGGCAGAATACTTATTGTTGATGACAATGCACAGATACTTAATGCATTGCAATTACTTTTAAAACCTGAATTTGAGGAGACTACCTGTATCAAGAATCCAAATCAGCTGTCCTCTCTTTTGCCCAGTAACAATTACGACATTATTCTTTTGGACATGAACTTCAGATCCGGAGATAATTCCGGGAACGAAGGCCTGTACTGGCTTTCTGAGATTCTAAAATCTGATCCTCTTGCTATGGTGATTATGATAACCGCCTATGGGGACATCAATCTGGCTGTCAGTGCCATCAAGAAGGGAGCAATTGATTTTATTGCCAAACCCTGGGATGCGGAAAAACTGATCGTTACCCTGAAGAACGCTCTTGAGATGAGAAATTCCAAAATGGAAGTAAAGAAGTTACAGGGGAAACAGCAGCAACTAAGTGAGTATATTGAAAAGCAATATCCCTTGGTGAGAGGCACTTCAAAAAAAATGCAGGAGATTTACAGAACCATTGAGAAGGTTGCCCAAACAGATGCCAACATTCTGATACTTGGAGAAAACGGAACTGGAAAAGAGGTAATTGCACGTGAAATACACAGAAGATCAAAAAGAGCGTCCGAGATTTTTCTTGCAGTTGATATGGGATCAATTACCGAAACCCTGTTTGAGAGTGAGATGTTTGGGCATGTCAAGGGATCATTTACAGATGCCAGGGAGGACAGGATAGGGCGGTTTGAGACAGCCTCCGGCGGAACATTGTTTATGGATGAAATCGGAAACCTGACAATTGCTACACAGAGCAAGTTGCTGGGTGCTTTGCAGAACCTTCAGATTACTAAGCTGGGCTCCAGCAGGCCGATCCCGGTTGATTTTCGACTCATTTCCGCAACCAACAAGAACCCTGAGGAGTTGGTGCAGCAGAAACTTTTTCGTGAAGACCTGCTCTTCCGGATCAATACCATTCAGATTGAATTACCCCCTTTGCGTGAACGGAAGGAAGATATTCCGGACCTGGCTGATTTTTTTCTGGCGGAGTACACCCAAAAGTATGACAAACCTTATTTGAAGATGAATGGCGCAACGTATGATGCCCTCATGAATAATCACTGGTCGGGTAACATCAGGGAATTAAAGCATACCCTTGAAAAAGCCGTGATTCTTTGTGATACTGCTGTTCTAAAACCTGAGGACCTGAATCTGAAAGGCAGAACGACAATGAAGAACGAGGAGGACACATTTCACAGTCTTTCCGACATTGAAAAGGCTGCCATCATCAAGGTTCTTGAGAAATTCAATGGAAATGTCTCAAAAGCTGCGAAAATGCTTGATATTTCCAGAACCACCTTGTATGCAAAAATGAAAGATTATGGAATCTGATTACAACATAAAGGAATGAAAAACAGTCGGTATTCCTTGGCAGTCATAATCAGGGTTGTTCTTATTGCGTTGAACTGCTTTGCACTTGTCTGGTTGTTTTCACTTGGCAACCGTCCTGCATCGACATTATTTGCTTTATTTGTGCTGGTATTTCAAACAGGCTCACTCATCTACTATCATAACCGGATAAACCGCGATCTGGCCAATTTTCTGGTTTTCCTTCAGGAAAATGATACAACCCTTGCATTCTCGAAGCAAAAAATAGAAAGAAGTTTCAAGGGATTGATCTACCATTTGGATAAAATAAACCAGAAACTCCAGGCTGCCAGAATTGACAGGGAACAACAGTTCCATTACCTGCAGACTGTCATTAAGCAGATCGATACAGGCATTCTTGCTTACGATCAGGACGGGAAAGTGGAATTGTTTAACAGGGCCGCAGGGGAACTCCTCAGTATTCCTTATTTGCAGCATGTTTCTACTCTTGTCAAGGCATTTCCTGAGCTGGCAGATCGCTTAATTCCCATTCCCAGAATTCCGTTTGCACCTATCCGGATTTCCACGAATGGTACATATCGTATATTGGCTTTAAAGACAGGTTCCTTGCGATTCAACGACAGGATTATCCATCTCGTGAGCATTCAGGATATAAAACCTGAGCTTGATGCCGCTGAACTCGACGCCTGGCGTAAACTTATGAGGATACAGCGTCATGAAATCATCAATTCCATTACTCCCATAACAACCCTCACAACAGCCATCAAAAGACGTTTCAAAAAAGGTAACGCAATCATGAAACCTCTGGAGATCACGCAGGATTCTATTGAAGATGCTTTGAGCAGCATTGAGGTAATTGAAGAAAGAAGCCATGGTCTGATTGACTTTGTTGAACAGTTCAGGAACCTGACCAATGTTCCTGAACTGAAAATCAGGAGTTTCGAATTAAAGAAAGTGATGGATAACACCAGCAGGCTTTTTCAGAAAGAGCTGAGAACTAGGAGAATAACCATGAAGGTCATGATTGTCCCTGAAAATTTGATGATCCGTGCTGATGAAAAGCTGCTTGAACAAGTCATCATCAACCTGGTGAAAAACTCGCTTGAAGCGATAAATAATCCCCGGGGTGCGCTGGTTATTAAAGCATACGCTGATCCTCACAACAACCGTGTTATACAAATAACCGACAACGGACCGGGTATTGATCCCTTGGCCATGGAGTCGATCTTTGTTCCTTCCTATACCACAAAAGAAAAAGGTTCTGGAATTGGACTAAGCATTTCCAGGCAAATCATTCAGATGCACAACGGCACAATTAATGTCCGATCAAATCCCGGAGTGGAAACGGTTTTTGAAATTGTAATACCGGAAGGTTGATTAAGTGGTGATATAAAACTATTTCTTTTTGTCAAGAGGTACTACACCGGCCATTTCCCCGATAATATTCACCAGTTCTGCACCTGAAGGAACCACTATTTTGGCATTATCTTTCAGCGCTGATTCCATCGCCTCAAGTTTTCTCAGCATTTGAGCATTCCCGATGAAATATTTATCAGCGGCTTCATTAACCAGTCTGATGGCCTCAGCTTCACCTTCGGCATGCAGGATCTTTGACTGTTTATAGCCTTCAGCCTCTTTAATCTTGGCTCGTTTCTCCCCGTCAGCAACAGTTTCACGTGCCGAAGCAAAGTCGATTGCTGCAATCTTCTCATTTTCGGCCTTCACTACCTTATTCATGGTTTCCTGCACATCTTTGGGAGGATCGATCTCCTTCAGTTCTGTTCTGACAATTTCAATACCCCAGCTCTTGGTTTCATCAAGCAGGGTGCGATGAAGGTCTGCATTGATTTTTCCGCGCTCACTGTTGGCAGATTTAAGTGTCAGGGTGCCAATGATATTACGAAGCGTGGTCCTGGCCAGGTTCACAATCTGCCAGGAGTAATTGCTGACATTATACTGCGAACCTTTCACGCTATCTTCATCCGACTTCACTTTGAAATAAACCTGTGCATCCACCTTGGCATTGAGGTTGTCATTGGTAATGATTTCCTGGGGTTCGGCGTTGACCATTTGCTCTGTGATGTTTACCAGGAACATCCTGTCAATGATCGGAATGATCCAGTGAAATCCCGGACCGGCAAACCTGTGGTACTTGCCAAGTCTTTCAATGAGTCCGCGATGTGTGGGACGTACTATCCTGATGCCCCAAAGGAAGACAACGACAATGGGAATAATCAAATAAATGTAGGTCATAGCGTTTAAGTTTTTGGTGTTGGATAATAAATTTATACCAACGAAATTAACACGGGGAATTGTAATTGCCTAACTTTTTGAACAATAAATATGCACTACTTAACTTTCTCTGCAAACATAAGTTCTTGAGGGTAAGGTTCAAAAATTCCTGCTTCAACAGGATCGGCATTCAAATCGAGCCACTTTCTTTCATTGGCTGGCGAGAGAATAACAGGCATACGTTTCTTGATGTTGTGGATTTCCTCCATCAGGGGATTGGCACGCGTGGTAATAACGGTAAAGGTACTGACAGTTTCACCCGATTCCTGGTCTTTCCATTGGTCGAACAGGCCTGCAAGCGCAAGGATGGCTTGATTGTGCACTGTTATATAGTAGGGTATCTTTAGTTTTTCCATGGTTTGCCATTCATAGAAACCATTTACCGGCACCAGGCATCGTCTCCTTTTATATGAACTTCGAAATGAAGGTTTTTCGGCCAGTGTCTCGGATTTGGCATTGAAGGTTTTCATCCTGATTTCGTCAGCATTCTTCTTGTCCTTTACCCAATAGGGGATTAGTCCCCAGGTAAAAACCCTGATTAACTCGGAACTGTCACTGCAAATTACAGGCATGCGCGGAAGCGAAAATGCATGCACACGGTCCCCGGAATGATAGTCCTCGGATCCCAGGAATTTGGCCCCGAATCGTTTCTCAAGTTCTTCCCGGGTAAAATCAATTTTAGTAGTATAACACATGTTTATAGGGTTATAAAATAAAGTACCATGCATTCATCTTTTTGTAAAATTACAGGTATTCCGTTTAAGTCTTCCTGGTTTCTTATTTAAAACAAATTTAAATAAGAAATGAAAGCGGAATTCGATTTAATTTACTTTCTTTGCCGAAATAATTGTGTTTTGCTAAATAATACGATGACTTATGATAGTTTCAGAGAATAAAGTAGTTTCACTTGCTTATGAATTGCGGATAAACGGAAAAAACGGAGAAGTTATTGAATCAGTTGACCGTAACGCACCGCTAACCTTTTTATTTGGCGCAGGTTCATTGCTTCCCAAATTTGAGGACAATTTGGCTGGACTGAAGGTTGGTGACAGCTTTGATTTTAACCTGGTAAGTGAGGATGCCTATGGTGATTTTGATGAGAGTTCAGTAATTAAGGTTCCTTTGCAGGCTTTCCAGATTGACGGCAAGGTTGATTATGAACTGGTGAAGATTGGTAATAAAATTCCCATGCAGGACAGTGAAGGACATCGGTTGACCGGATTAGTGAAGAATGTCGACATGGACTCTGTGACCATGGATTTCAATCATCCCTTGGCCGGTAATCATTTGTTCTTTAAAGGTGAAATAACTGAAATACGCCAGGCTACTGAAGATGAAATGACACACGGACATTTGCATAGCGCCGGGAGTTGCGAAGGTTGTGAAAGTTGTGGTGGTGAGCACAGTGGCTGCTGCTAACCTGCCGTTTACCGATCACTGATTATCGATTACCGGTTAGCCGGAACTCATCCCTGTCTTTCCAGACAGGGAATTTTTTTCGGAATTCATCTAATTCATGCCGGGAGAGTGTAACTGTCTTAATGCCTTCCTTGGCGGATTCAACTTCGCCGATAACGACACCCTTTGGATTAATGATCTGTGAATCTCCTGTATAACAGATGCCATTTCCATCGGTTCCGATGCGGTTAACGCCGATTACATAACTCTGGTTTTCAATCGCCCTGGCCTTTAACAGGGTGTCCCAGATATCCTTGCGAGCAGCCGGCCAGTTGGCTAAATTAACCAGTACATCATAGTCATCCTGATTGCGGCCCCATACCGGGAACCGCAGGTCATAGCATATCTGAAAACTAATATTCCAGCCTTTTAAGGGGACTATTAACCTGTTTAAACCGGCAGAAAAAGACTCCTCTTCACCATCCATCCGGAACAAGTGCCGTTTATCATACCAGGTCAGGTTCTCGAACTGGTCAATATAAACCAGTCTGTTTAAGAACCTCCTGTTTTCAGCAATTATCAGGCTGCCGGCCACAGGGCATTTGAATGTTTCTGCAGTTCTTTTCATCCACCGTACCGTATTTCCATCCATGGTTTCTGCCAGTCCTTTTGGTTCGGTACAAAACCCGGTGGAGAACATTTCCGGCAGCAATATCAGGTCAGTGTGAACATCAAGACGTGAAAGCATGGCTGAATACTTCTCCAGGTTTCCAGAGATGTTCTTCCAGAGAATATCCGGC
>JGI11641J44799_10000134_pt1 | contig 20161 bp, 14 predicted proteins | sample WetSurSiteA1Bulk_FD_44799 | JGI IMG/M metagenome (IMG submission 44799) | reverse complement strand
CGGATGATAGCGAGAAAAAAGATCTGCTTAAGATCGAGTGGGGTATGGATTTCGGTGCACCTCATGAGACAGAATTAACCAATCTTTATGAGAAACCAGTTTTTGTGTACGGCTATCCGACCGAAGTGAAGGCATTTTATATGGAACCATGGCCAGGTCGCCCGGAAATATGTAAAAGTGTGGATCTTCTTGCACCGGAAGGGTATGGCGAGATCATTGGAGGAAGCGAACGCATATCTGATCATGACTTACTACTTGAACGTCTGCGACAACACAATCTTCCCGAAGCAGCTTTCAAGTGGTACCTTGAATTGCGGAGCTACGGAAGCGTTCCACATTCAGGATTTGGCATGGGAGTAGAAAGAACCGTTGCGTGGCTGTGTGGAATCGAGCATATTCGTGAGGCCATTCCATTTCCCCGTACGATCAAAAGAGTATATCCATGACATATCAATGCGGGTCAGATGCGATTTACCTGATGTTTCTGTTAATTGCTCTAATCTAATTTATCTACTCATGCGACTTTTTTTGTGGTATAAGATAGTTGCCCTGCTGTGCACGTGTTGCTGCTTTAGCGTTCTGAGCCAACACTGATAAAATGGGGTCCAATCTCACGAAGGTGACGCGATAGGCTAGAGCCAAGGCGGATCCTGAGGTCAGGACACCAACCTGCGAAGGCAGGTTCAGAACTTCGTAGCACACGACACGGTGGGGTTAATTTAAACGGTAGGACACAATACAGATAGACATTTATGTCTGTCTGTATTGCATTTAATATTTACTTCACCCAGATCAAAAAGAGAAAACCCGCAAATAACGAAAGCGAAGCGCCAAAGATAAATGGTGCTGAAGGATTTATGGTCTGCCAAAGAATCCCAGCAATCAGTGAAGCAGGCAAGGCAGCTAAGCCGATCGCGGCATTGAATAATCCATACGCAGTTCCACGTTGTTCTTGTGGTACATAATCGGCGACTAATGCTTTTGCCACGCCCTCGGTGAGGGCATAATAGATTCCATAGATGCCAAACAAAAGCCAAATCTGTGCTCCGGTATGAGAGAGTGCAAATCCCAGATAGACTAATCCATATATTGTCCAACCGATCAGCATCAGTTTGCGCCTTCCAATACGGTCAGAGAGTGAGCCTAGGGGTCCGGCCAATATGGCATAGATGGCATTAAAGGTCATTAACATAGCCATGATTTGGAGAATGGTTAACCCACGATCCTGACCTAGAAGAATGATGAAAGAATCGGAAGAATTTCCAAGGGTAAATATGATTACAACAAGTAGAAAATGACGAAATCGAATATCGAGTGCCTTCCATTTGAATGAAAAGAGTCCGGTAGCAGCTTTTCGGGCAGTTTCGATATCCTTCACACCTAATGCCAGGATCATGACTGCTATAACAGCAGGGATAAAACTCACCAGGACAACTGCTTGAAATGTCTGCCGGGTGAGTTTGGTAGGATCGGATTGCGTCAACCAGATGATCAGGGAAGCGATCCCTAACCCAATAAATGCCCCGGCTGTGTCTCCAGCTCGATGCACACCAAAGGCTAAGCCACGTTGGTCAGGTTTAGCACTACCAGCCAATAATGCGTCTCGAGGAGCAGTACGTATTCCCTTGCCAAACCGATCCATAAACCGAACGCCAAGCACCCATTCCCATGTTGTAGCGAAATATAAAAATGGCTTGGATATCGTAGATAATGCATAACCAATAACTGTAAGGTTCTTCCGTTTTCCCAGGTGGTCAGACAATGTGCCAGAATAAATCTTGACCAGGCTGGCGGTTGCCTCTGCGATACCATCGATGAGACCGATGATACTGGTTTGGACTCCCAGCACATTAAAGAGAAAAAGCGGGACCAGATTGGTCACCATTTCTGAAGACACATCAGTAAGAAAAGATCCAATGGTCAGGAACCAAATATTCGGATGAAGGCGTTTCGTGGATGTAGGTGTGGGCTGTGATGACATATTAGGTTGTTTTTAATTTGATAGGATGGAAAATAAAATCATGAGGAATCAGTATTTAACCGGCTATACAGATAATTCAATTTTCTTATCTTTTCCTGAAGTTCCAGGCTTTCAGCATCCTTTGGCATTCTCCATGTCCAATTTCCGCTGGGATTTCCAGGGTAATTCATACGGGCTTCGTTTCCAAGGTTTAAAAAATCCTGCATGGGTGCCAGTCCAAATATTGCCACGGATGACCAAACTCCGCGAATGAGATCCCAGCTGAAATCACTGCCATCCCGGTTCATGTAGCTTCGGTAGAAATTCTTATCTTTGTCTGGAACCCGATTGTACCATCCCAATGCTGTATCATTATCATGAGTACCAGTATAAACGATGCAATTTACAGGATAATTATGGGGTAAGAACGGATCCGCTGGTGTACTATCAAATCCGAATTGGAGGATTCTCATCCCAGGGAGATCGAATGAATCACGCATGTCTTCGACATCAGGTGTGATCACACCCAGGTCTTCAGCGATAATCGGTAAATCACCAAGAGTATCCAGGATTCTTTGGAAGAAATCCTTACCCGGACCAGGTACCCAACGACCGATTTCAGCCGTCTTTGCATTTCCAGGTACTTCCCAATATCCAGCAAAACCTCGAAAATGGTCGATGCGAATTATATCCACTAAAGCCAGAGTTGCTTTGATCCGCTCCACCCACCAGAGATAACCATCCCTGGCGTGAATATCCCAACGGTATAACGGGTTGCCCCACAACTGCCCTGTTGGAGCAAAATAATCAGGAGGAACTCCAGCGACGAATGTTGGTTTCCCGGATTTATCCAAATGGAATAATTGGGGATTTGACCACACATCTGCGGAATCATGGGCAACGAAAATTGGAATATCGCCGATAATTTGGATGCGTTTCTCATGTGCATGGGTCAGCAACTGTGACCATTGGCGGAAGAAGATAAACTGGCGATAAATTTGTCGTTGGATTGCTACGTCAAATTTTTTTTGTACCTGGATTAATGCATCTGCCCGCCGATTCCTGAGGGGTTCCTCCCAGGTGTGCCATGGCTGCCCCCCGTGAATCTCTTTGAGAGCCATGAATAGGGCAAAATCATCCAACCAGACTGATTGCTTAACTCGAAATTCTTCCATCTCTGCCTTTAATCGGGCAGATTGGGAATGTTGGAAACGAATGAATGATCGGTCAAGCAGACCTAGTTTCCACGGAATAATTCTTCCGAAATCAACATGGTCATTTGGAAAAGCAGGGCGTTCATAAATATCATCTGGATGCAATAAATCATCACTAAGCAGAGCATCAGGGCTGATCAGGAATGGGTTTCCTGCAAATGAAGAAAAGCATTGGTATGGAGAGTCGCCATACCCTGTGGGACCCAATGGCAAGATTTGCCAGAGACCGCAACCAGAAGATGAAAGAAAGTCAATCCAACGATGGGCGGCTGAGCCAATATCCCCAATCCCATACGGTCCTGGCAGGCAAGTTGGATGCAGCAAAACGCCAGACGAGCGTTTAAACTTCATGAGCTAACCTTTTTGTGAGAATATAATCATCTGCGCGTACTACTTTGGCTGGATAATCACTTTCTACTACATCTGTTCCAATCACAGCGCCGGGTTCCACTACGAAACCCTCCGGTACAATACTATTCTTCCCTACCATAGTCAGCACTGGCTCTGCGGTGGTACCGCGCCCCCCTATCCTAACACTCGATTGGACATGGACTTTTTTATCGATAATTGCGCGTTCGACGATAGCATGTGGCTCGATGATTGTATCAGTCAGGACGATCGATTCTCTTATAATAGCTCCTTGTCTGACAAGCACACCTGGTGAGAGAACACTGCGGATTACTTTGGCACCAGAGGCAATTTCGCAACCATCACAGATCAAGCTGTTCTCGATCGTTGCCTCGCGTGCAATCCAGACCGGAGGGCGTTCCTCGGTTCGGGTATGGATAATCCAGGAGCGGTCATTCAAGTCAAATGGTGGTTTATCATCCAAATGGTCCATGTGGGCTTTCCAATAGGATGAAGCGGTTCCAACATCCATCCAATAACCATCGTAAGGGTAGGCAAATACTCGGTTTCCATCGGCAATCATCTTTGGAAGAATATCTCTTCCAAAATCATGACTTGAGGTGGCTAGATTATGATCTTCCAGTAAATAACTATCCAGGATCTCAGTGTTGAACAAATAAACACCCATGTTAGCCAAATTAGATAAAGGCTGAGCAGGTTTCTCGACAAATGATTTCACACGATTATCCGCATCCACTCCAACGATNCCGAAGCGTGAGGCTTCATTTTGGGGGACTACAATTGTCGCGAGGGTCAACACAGCCTGTCTTGTAACATGGGCATCGATCATCTTGGCATAATTCATTTCATATATNTGGTCTCCTGATAGAATGAGCACAAAATCAGGGGAAGAATTCTTGATAAAGCGAAAATTCTGCTGAACAGCATCTGCGGTTCCAAGGAACCAATCCGATGCTCCTCGTGCTTTATACGGGGTATAAATCCGGACACCACCCGTGAAATCACGATTTAAATCCCAAGGACCACCCGCGCCAATATGCTCGATCAACGAATGCGGTCGATACTGGGCGACAATCATCACATCAAAAATCCCAGAATTAACGCAATTGGATAAGGTAAAGTCAATGATACGGTATTTGCCTGCAAAAGGTACGGCAGGTTTGGTTCGTTTTGCAGTCAAAGTTCCTAACCTGGAACCTTCTCCACCGGCAAGAATGACAGCTCGGGTTTTCATGGGCACCTCCAATTCGCAGTATAAACATTATACATATTTTCTAATTTCATCCCTGTCTTTACGTTTATCAAGGAGAATTTTGTACTGCCTCAGGTACTCCACTGCAGACCGATCCCAGGAAAAATCTTGNTGCATAGCTTGGATTTGCATAGCATGCCATACTTTGGGATTATCAGTGTAGATCCATAGTGCTCGAAGAATTGATTCAGCNAGTGCATTAGACGTGGCTGGTTTGAAAAGGAAACCAGTGTTCTGGCTGGAGTCTTTTTGATCTTGGATCGTATCAGATAATCCTCCTGTGGCTCGTGCAATTGGCAGACATCCATAATGCATGGCAATCATCTGAGAAAGACCGCATGGCTCATAACGGGAGGGCATTAATAACATATCTGCACCCGCATAAATATGCCGGCTTAATCTTTCATTATATGTGATCCGTGTGCATACATATTTTGGATAATCCAGCTCGAGGCGACATGCTGCTTGTTCAAGCAGGGGGTCACCTGTGCCAAGGAAGACCACTTGAATGGGAGAGGCACTCAACGAATCTGATTGCAATAATATACGGACTGAATCCACAGCCAGGTCTACGCCTTTCTGAGGATCCATACGGGTGACCATTGCCAGCAATGGGATACTTGGTTTTATTTCCATGCCCAACTCATTCTGAAGGAAAGCTTTATTAGCAATCCGAGCCTCAAGGTTGGTGGGAGTAAAATTGCTTGCTAATTCAGCGTCAGTGGCAGGATTCCACTTAGAAGTGTCAAGTCCATTTAGGATACCAGTAATCTTATCCGAATGCGCTCTCAGGAAGGTTTGGAGTCCGGAACCAAACTCGACCGTCATAATTTCCTTTGCATATCCTGGAGATACTGCTACGATGATGTCTGCAGTAAGCAACCCTAAAGGCAATGCCATATCCCCTGCCCAGGCTGGGAGACTTGTATTATCCACAGGGGGTAATTCGAAGGCTCTAAGGGCGGGGCCCGTCATTGCACCCAGATAGGGTAGATTATGAACTGTCAGCACGGAGGCGGCTTGTTTAAAAAAAGGATCTATAGGTCGATTCAATGCCAGTGAGTAGATAGCTGGCGAGGTATGCCAATCATTGGCGTGAAGGATATCTGGCTTCCAATCGATTTTTTTTACTAGGTTGAGAGCAGCCTGAGAGAAGTAGACGTATTTATAACCATCAGCTTCTAAATTGGATGAATAAACCCCAGATTCCTTTTCAATGGGTTCACCCCCAATCAAGTAAATCGGTACACCTTCCATCTCAAGGGAAAATACCTTAACGAGAATATCGGAATCAATCGAATGAACTTTATATTCAGTGATCTGTTGAATAGGAAATCGATCCTTGTGGATAGCTGGATGAAATGGAATTACTAACCTGACATCCAACTCGGATGGAAGTAGATTTGCTGAGGCATTCACTGCGCGTAAGGCGCGAGGCAGTGATCCTGCCACGTCGCCCAATCCACCAACCTTGATCAAAGGATCGGCTTCTGATGCCATAAATAGAACATTTATTTTTGAGGGATTGGACATGGTTTTATATGGGATAGCATAATTTTACACGATTTAACTATTCTTGCTTTTATTCGGTATGGTCACGAAATAATCGCGAAATTATTCTCCCTTGCGCAAAGTCGGAAATTGAGTTACAAATTAGGTAATGAAAAGAAGAATCATTGCTCCTAGGTGGGGGACTTGAAATTCTAGTGTTGAGCCGAGCCATTTCAATCCACGGTCATTTCTACCAACCGCCTCGAGATGATCCGATCTCTGGGTTGATCCCATTTGAAGCAGGAGCTTTTCCATATAAAAATTGGAATGAACGGATTCATGCAGAGTGTTATCTACCGAATGTACAGCTGGGTAATTTTGAGCGAATCAGTTTTAATATTGGTCCTACCTTGTTTTCATGGATGAAAACATTCGATCCATCAGCAACTCGATTGATTGTTGAACAAGATTCAAAAAATATCCGCCATAATGGGGTGGGAAATGCGATTGCCCAAAGTTACCACCACACGATCCTTCCTTTGGCCTCAAGGGAAGACAAAATTACCCAAGTGAAGTGGGGTATAGCTGACTTTGAGTTCCACTTTGGTCATAAGCCGATCGGCATGTGGTTGCCTGAAACGGCTGTAGATATGGAGACATTGAATATTCTTGTTGAGAATGGAATTGAGTTCACCATCCTTGCTCCATGGCAGGCTAAAACTGCTCATTTAGATGTAACAGAACCATACCGGGTTCCATTATCAGAAGGAAAGAGCATCACCGTATTTTTCTACCATCAGGGTTTAAGCGCTGGAGTGAGTTTTAACCCACAGCTGACGGTTAATGCAGATGATTTTATCCGTAACGTGGTGATACCCACATATATGGAAGATAAAGGACAGCGGGGAGAACCACAATTACTTCTGATCGCATCAGATGGAGAATTATATGGGCATCACCAACAATTTAGAGATCGTTTTCTGGCGCATTTGATCAACGGAGCCAGCTCTGATGCTGCTTTGGAAAAAACCTATCCAGCTTTGTGGCTTAAAAAGTACCCAGTGAAAAGGCGGGCAAGTATTCGGGATGATACCTCCTGGTCGTGCATGCATGGAATCGAGCGATGGCGAGGCGATTGTGAATGCAGTTCAGGAGATGGTAGCTGGAAGCATCATCTCAGGCAGGCATTCAACCAACTGGCTAACCAAATTGATAATGTCTATATCGCAAAAATGGCTCAGTTACACATCGATCCATGGAAATTACGAAATTCATATATTCACGTGGTGTTAGGTGAGCTTCCAGCCAATGATTTGATTTTTCAGAATGCAGGTCGAAGATTAGATGAGAATGTCCTTGAGCAGGTCAGATTACTGCTCAATGCCCAATGGGAACGCCAACGTATCTTTACATCGTGTACCTGGTATTTTGATGATTTTTCGAGGATCGAGCCAAGGAACAGTATTGCTTATGCGGCGCAAGCTGTCCGCCTGACATATTTGGCAACTGGTGTGGATTTATCCAGTAAAGTAAAAGCCGATTTAAAAAAAGTAATAAGTCAGGAGACTGGGGTTAGGGGGGACACAATATTTATGAAAGAGTTGCAAAAGCCTCAACCCGTCAACTCATTTTAATAAATCCAAAAACTTTTCAAGATTATAACCAGCAGCTTTGGCTTGTGAAAGCAGGTCGATTATCTTCTCGTAGCATTGCAGGATTTTTTTGCCAACTTCATTGTTTTGATCGGTTCGAAGATACTGGCTTGAAATTTCCACATTTGCGATGATAAATAACCACCACAAGAGATCTTCAAATGATTCTTTATTAAACCACAAGACTGCCTGGTAACGGTTAAGACCCAGGAAAATTTGGGCATCATGGTCGGAGAAAATCTTCGTAAACATAAGGTATGTAACATTAATATCCGATTTCTTTGGATTTGCGATCATTGTTGTCCACCAGGAATGGTGGGATATCAGCAGCTTGATCAGTGTAACAGCCTGCCAGCTGGACCGCTCATCAAGGCCAAGATTATCGAAAGTGCTGATCAATATTTTGTTCAACATCCATTCATCAATCCAGCTCCGGCTTATCTCTTCATAATCAATATCTGAGATTACCTTTCCCATAGCAGACGTCGCTAGCCATCCGATGAGCACTCCCCAGGTATATGCATCGCCGTTTCTCCATTGGAAAGTATTTCTTATACTTCCATCTAGATACCTCATTGCTTGCGAATATTTCCTTGAATGGGGTAACGGGAACCTGCTGGAGAATGCTGGGAGGTACAAGCAGGCATTCAAGCATTGCATCATCGAATTTACAATCGGTGTGATCTCTCCTTCTGCATGGGTGATATGCTGNATTTCGTNAAACAGATGTTTTGATTTTTCCTCCGTTTCATTGAGCAATGCTAAAACATTTTCCTTAATCGTNAGGTGGTTCTCCAGGACCATCTCGCTACCCATTCTATTTGAAATTACCCATTGGAAGTATCCTGGATTTACCAGCTCTCTATAAGCTTGGTGGATTGGTTGCAAGAATAATTCTTTCATTGCATCGTCGATGCTTGGCACCCCTCGTCCATTCAGATATCCTGCCAGATTGGCATATTGGTGCAGCTCATTATCCAGGATTTCACGGAAAGACATGAATACCTGGCACTTATAAGCCTCCAACTCGATATACAACCCTTTCTCATGCATTTCTTTATTGTTGCGGATATATTCAAGCCCATTTATTGGATCTGAGAAGATACAATACTTATTTTCATCATTGGCCAAACCAAGACCCTCCCCCAATTGTTTTTGAACCAGGATGGTCTCGCCCATCCCGGTTTTAACCGAATATGCTGCTGATGTCCGAATCCAACCTTTGACCNTGGCGAATTTGTTGTGGTAAATTACCAGACCACGCTCACTGCCAGATTTATTTGAGTAGGCAAACACATCTTCGTTCACATATCCATCATTGGAATAAAAATCATACAATAAGAAATCCTGAGCTTGAGAAAATAAGTAACGTTTTTTGAGCAATGGAAAAACTTGCCTTATGTGACGTTCGATCAAATACTCATCCGGTTTTTCATCCCAATAAGCACGCCGGTATTCCATTCCATATTTTTCAGTAAAACCTTCTACCTGTCCATGGCCAAACATTGGTAAACCCGGTAATGTGGCCATCATTGTGCAGATGCCAAAATATTTGTCTTCTTTACCGAATTGGTCAACTGCTGTACGTTCATCAGGATTGTTCATGAAATTAACATAACGTTTAAGGATTTCAGGATCAAACTCGAGGGTATTTTTTATCACCAAACGGTATTCAGCGTTTTTCTCGTCTCTTAGCATGTTCATGAATGCACTATTGTAGACTCGATGCATTCCAAGTGTCCGTACGAAATAACCCTCCATTAACCAGAAAGCTTCAGCCAGTAAAAGGGTGTCCGGAACCTCCTGAGCTACTCTATCNACAACTTCGCGCCANAACTCTTCTGGCATGGCGGCATCAAATTGCTCTCTGGTCAGGCCATGTTCAGCGCGGGAAGGGATTGCCCCACCNGTNCCAGGATCCGGAAACCATAATCGCTGGTAATGCTTTTTCGCTAAAGTCATAGCAGCATCGAACCGGATGATCGGAAATTTGCGTGCCACGTGTAAAATAGTTTGTATCACCGCTTCCCTTACCTCAGACTTGAGGTAATTTAGCTGAGCAGTGTCGTTCCATGGCATCGATGTGCCGTCATTTCCATGATAGATATATTTTTCCTGACCTGACCAGAAATCGACACGCTTGAAAACGACTGCTGCATCGGTGTTATTAAAATAATGGTCTTCAACATAAATACCAACCCGCTCATCCCAAGATAGGTTGGGCCCATTGAATGAATATGAAGGAAATGGGCTGTATTCTTGTGAGATGAACCAATCTGGATGCTCAATCACCCATCGCGAATCGATCCCCATGTGATTAGGAACCATATCTGAAGCCAGTCGAATACCTCTAAGCCAGAGGCGATGCCTCAGGCTTTGGAAGGCGTCTTCACCGCCCAGGTCTGCAGCAATGTTATATTCAAATAAAGAATACGCAGATGCAACCGCTTCTGGATTACCCCGCAACTGCTTTATATGCTTTGATGCTTCGCTGCGTTCCCACAATCCGATTAACCACAGACCAGTAAAACCCCAATTGGATAACCTATCCAGCTCTTCATCAGGAATTTCGTCTAAATGGTGGATGGGTCGCTGGTATGTCTTGGATAATTGGTCCAGCCAGACATATGCATTTTTTGCGATCAACACCAGGCTGGGCATCCAATCTTTATCCTGGCTGTAACGTTCTGGCTCGAGTTCCGCACCGATAAATTCAACCACACGCGCAGGACCTGGACCCATAAAGATGGCTTTTTCTTCTTCTTTGATCAAATCTAAGCTGCCAAGGAGTCGAAACAGATATTTCCCCAATAATGATCCCCAACGTTGGCGAATAAATTCCAGCTGTGCAGTTAGAGAATGAGGGGCATTAATCGCTGGACTGCGTAGCATGTCAATGAGATTTTGGTTATCTGGTCCAAATGGAGGTTGTGTTTCGAAGAAAGCGTGCATCAGAGGGATCATTTTCCCATATGCGGTTTCTTTCACCAACAGGCTATCATCAAATAATTCCTGATATGGTGAAAAAGCTGGATTTGCATTTGCAAGCCATAACATCAGGAGCTCTTCCAGTGCGACCTGCCGATTGGGTATACCATCCCTATCTGAATTTAGATACTCCTGCGGACTCATCCCTCTCAGATGGATCGCCATAGGTGGGAATTCCTGGACGAACCGAAGCAGTGTATCCTCGATCGTCTCTCGACCCAACATTCCATACAACCAATCCAAAGCATCCTGCATGACAACGGGATTTATCTGTTGCCGGTATAACTGAACGACCATATGCAAGATTTCATCGATCAGACCCATCGCATTGATCTGCCCGGCACGTACAGCGCGTTCAGGGAAATTTACCACATCACGTTTTTGGTTGATCTTTGTTGCAAAGAGCCGGGCTGCATGGAAATTAGCGAAAATGACATTTCCGGATAACCCGAAAAGCATTTCATCAAATCTATATTTATCACGTGCCTGGCGTGAGATGTGGAACTCATAGTTGGGTATGAGGTTCGTTGACATTTGACTCCTGTTTTTTAACAGATTGTAGAAATCTGCTCCTTCATGCTATGGGGAAAATCGTTATAGATTTTGTTTCTTTGCATTTTATTGCCCTGCAATTAAATGACTATGAATTATCCAGTCGAATTACCCAGTAAGCAAGATATCGCAGTCAAAATTTATTGACCAACTAATTGTAATACGATATAAATAAAACCATTACATAAAAAAAGATGAAGTGAGAATAAACATGTCAGTGACCACCATCATATCTTCCGAAGAGTTAAATCTCCATCTAGAAGATCCAAAATGGGTCATTGTGGACAGCAGGTTCAAACTAGCGGATCCTAGCCAGGGGAGACGAGATTATGAAACTGCCCATATTCCCGGAGCGGTGTATGTCCATTTGGATGATGATTTATCTGGACCAATCATCAAGGGTGTCACAGGCAGGCATCCGCTTCCGAGTGTGGAAAAAGCATCCGATGTTTTTTCACGGCTTGGGATTGACACGAGCATTCAGGTGGTTGCATACGACGATGTGGGTGGTGCTTTGGCTGCCGGCAGGGTGTGGTGGTTACTGCGCTGGTTGGGGCATGAAGCAGTTGCAATTCTAAATGGAGGCTGGCAGGATTGGGTGCGTAAGGGTTACGCTATCAGCTATGGTATTGAGCAAAGATCGGAAAGTATATTTACTCCCCATCCAAGGAATAACTTGATCGTTACGGCTGAGGAAGTGGATGCCATTCGGGTAAATACCAATTATCGGTTACTGGACGCACGCTCAGCAGAGCGATTTAGAGGNGAAAATGAAACGATTGATCCGATTGCTGGACACATTCCAGGCGCAGTATCTGCTCCTTATGCGGGGAATCTCAATCCCGATGGCACTTTTCGAACGACGAAAAGTTTAGAAAACAGGTACAAGAGGTTGCTAAACGACGTGCCTGCGGATCATGTAGTATGTTATTGTGGATCAGGGGTTTCAGCAACTCATGACATCGTAGCGATGCTGCAAGCTGGGTTAGGAGAAGCGCGCCTATATCCTGGCTCATATAGTGAGTGGATCACCGATCCGAAGCGATCTGTGGAAAAATAAAACCTCCCCAGGCTTATCTTCTCGGGGAGGACATTAATTTACATATCCTGAAAGCGCGAGTCATCCAGGTCTTTCTTTAATTTCTCGGCTTCAGATTCACCCACGATAGTTGTTTCCGGGTGTGCATTGGCTAACTCGGCGGCTTCGGCGGAGCGCAAGTCAGGCAGAGAGGACGGATGAACAAAAGACCATTTTCCACAATAGGGACACCGATCAAATTTCTTTGTACCAAGGTTGATCCACCATAATCTCAATGGGAATGGTCGATTACATTTAGGACATATCGCTCCACCACCAATCCCATACTTACGCTGGGTTCCTGGTGGTGTTAAAGCTATTTTCCCTTTACTTAATAGGATAGGAAGAAATACTGAAATAATTCCCATAAGGAAGATCAATAAGACAATTGGAACGATAATTTTTACGACTGATTGCATGCCAGACCCGGCGGGGACGAATTGAATCTGGATAATATTAGAGTTCAACTCATTACCATCCGTTGTATAACCGACCGCACTCAGATTATGGTTACCCGTTGAATAGGAATCTGTATTGAATTGAAGATTGAAGGGTGGTTGTGTGTCTTCACCCATTAGTGTGCTATCTATATAGAATATCACTTTTTCAAGGTTATCAGGGGGGTTTTTAATCTTCATCGTAAAAAGCCCCTGGATGTCGTTATTTAAACCAGAATAACCAAAATCCCGACTTAATGTCAATTCCAGCGTATTGGGTGTTTGGGCACTAGCTGTGCCTGTGGCAATCAGGATTGATACGAATAAAATCAGCACGACGGATGATAATTTTTGCATAAACATGTTTCCTTGAAATAGTTAATCCTTTGTTTTCAATAATTCTATTTCCAACGGGTGATGATAGTCTCTCTTTGGAATAAACGAATGGCAAGATAAACCATCAAAATATCAACCAGAAAAAGCACCAGACACATGATTAAAATCAATGTGCTGTTGAGGATAAATAAGCCTGCAATTTGTCCAAAGAAGATCGCTAATAATGGTAGGATGACGACAGCGGATAATTGTTCGGCTACGCGTGGATCATTAACCCGTGATGAAACCATGATGCTAAAGTTCACCGAAAGAATTGCCATTAAGGGACCAGCCAGAAAAATCGCGATCAACCACATGGGGTCGAGTAAGGCTGCTGCCAGCGTGCCACCACCTGTGATGATCAATGATCCGATGGCGAATATTCCAAATCCAACCCAGGTGGCTAATACTGCCGGTATGACGGATGCCAGATTTTTCCCGGTGAGTAATTCACTGGTTGAAATCGGTGTAGCAAGCAAGGGTTCAAGGCTATGGGTTGTTTTCTCCCCCACGATAGAGTAAGCAGCAATGTTGACGGGAACGAATAATGGAATCAACATGAACATGATCATGAACTCACTCACAATATAATACTGCATGCATTGTCCAGAAGACATATCCGTCTTACAAAACTGCTGGAATTGAGCTGGCAATTCAGCATTAGCACTATTTTCGGCCGTACCCCCCATCGAATATAAAATGATCAGAGGAAGGACGCTTAAAAATAGAGGCATGAAGATGACTGTAAAAAGAACCATACGCTTCTTGAATACTTCGGCCCATTCTTTGCGAATAATTGTTTTTATCTTATTCATGGTAGTTTTCCGGAAGGTTTAGCTATTGAGATCAAGCATTTTTGACGAGTTGTAGATAGACATCCTCAAGCGAATGCCGCAGCTCTCCGACGAATTGAATATCAGCACCAGCTCCGACCAACACCCTTATAATTTCGGGATTGTGGCCTTCAGGGTCTTCTAGATTAACGATAAGCTTATTTTCATAAACTTTGGCTTCCCGGACAAATGGTAAAGCCCGGATGGAGGCGGCAATCGTTTCGTTACTAGATGATAAGTGGAATACCACTCTGCGACCAAATAATTGTGAGCGTAAATTGGATGGGGTATCCACAACGAGCAGATGGGTTTTGAAGACCCCAACGCGGTCACACAATCGATCAGCTTCATCCAGGTTATGCGTGCACAGGAAAATGGTACGCCCTTCTTTCCGTAATTCGGAGATGAAATCGTGCACCAGGTGCGATGCCTCAGGGTCCAGGGCAGCCGTTGGCTCGTCCAGGAAGAGAATACGTGGTTCATGAAGTAATGCCCGGGCAATGGCAAGTTTCTGCTTCATACCTTTAGAAAATGTACCGGCTTCATCCTGGCGCCTATCCCACAAACCCAGCATGCGCAGGTATTTTTCCACCTGCCCTTTGGGATCCTTGACTTCATAAAGGTTAGCGTATATTTCAAGGTTAAATTCTGCACTCAGGTTATCGTACATTCCTGGCGCTTCGGTTAGAATTCCGACACTCCTGCGGATTTCAGTATCTTGTTTGCCAATCTGGTAACCATTAACGAGTGCAGAACCTGAAGTAGGTCCAATCAGGCTGGTAAGCATGCGGACTGTGGTAGTCTTTCCGGCACCATTTGGTCCGAGGAAGCCAAAGACTTCACCTTCAGACACTTCAAGATTTAAATCGTCTACTGCCAGATTGTTATCGAATTTTTTGGATAGGTTTTGGGTTGTGATCATAGGTTGTTTGGTTTTATTTGTCTATTATTGGTTATATCTAGTCATTATATGTTACTGATAGCGAGTCTTCTCCAGATTTTCTGAGGTTTCTTCAATCGGTTCAGGAGTGAAGGCAGGCATTTCATTTGTACTTTGAATAGGGATAGTGACTTCAGGTTCAGGTTGATGTAAAGAAAATATGATGATGATATCCAGGATCACACTGGCAGCTAATACTGCTTCCACTACATAAACGCTCCATTGGTGGGAAATGAATACAGCCGTTGCATCCAAAGCAGCATGATAAAGTATTGCCAGTACCAGCCATCTGAGTTGTTGGTGACCTGGTTTTCGGGTGAAAACCTGCAATACAAGTACAGAAGCTGCAATTTGGAATGGAATGGTAAGTGAACGTTCTAAAGCCCCTAATATGCTTTCATACCAGGGAAGGCTCCAATACATTTGAATTTGCTGTCGGGCAATGGATAGCTGATCCGTTGAAAGGCTGAGGTTGTTCAGATCGATGTTTCGATAAGCCATAAGGTTTATATACGTTAACATGACCAGAATTCCCAGGATGATGGATTCAATGCCTCCATGCCCTGCACCTGCCATGATTGAATTCCCCCACGAACGTTTATCCTTCAACCACCAACGATACATCCCATATCGTGAGCATTCCTCGAAGATGCCAGCACTCAGCCCAAGCAGGATGGCGATGACCAATAATGCAGAACCCTCTGACATCTCCTGCTGAATATTTCCTAATATCGGATTTAATACAAACTTATTGAATGGGATGTGAAAAATCTGGGAAATGATAAAGGTGCAGGCACCAATCAACCATATTTTCCACCCGATATGTAATTTTAGGGTTAAGAAAATTCCCAGGATAACTGGTAATGCAATCATCAGAAACCAGTTAAGAAACCTGGTAAACGATCCAATATCCATGGAGAAAATTATACTAGACATTAATAATTGCTGCTTTGTACTGGTCTATGGGGTAAAACGCTATATTTTGATGCTTGAGCATGTTTTATAAACGTTAGTAATGTTGGTATAATTTTTGATATTATTTTACAACCCGTATTGAAAATTAATCATCAAGAAGGGCTGAATGGGAGGTATTTTTTGATGGAAAAAACTGAGTATGTGGATTTATTCAGACAAATGATTTTAATCCGGCTATTTGAAGATCAAGCCTCTGTTTTATACCAACAAGGAAAGATTGGTGGTTTTCTGCACCTTTATATTGGGCAGGAGGCTGTCAGCACAGGATTGGTGTCTGCNCGCCAGGAGCGGGACAGGGTTATTACCGCGTACCGCGATCACGGAGTTGCTATTAATTGTGGAATTCCAGCGAAAGTTGTGATGGCTGAGTTACTTGGTAAAGCAACGGGTTGCTCGGAGGGGAGGGGTGGGTCAATGCACCTGGCAGATGTGAGTAAAAATTTCTGGGGGGGTCATGCCATCGTAGGAGCGCACTTACCCATCGCTGCTGGTCTTGCACTCGGCGACCGATATCAGGGGAGTGATTCAATAACAATTTGCATGTTTGGAGATGGTGCAACTAATATCGGATATTTCCATGAAGCGCTCAATTTATCCAAGGTGTGGAACTTATCCATNCTGTGGGTTTGTGAGAATAACCTGTATGGNATGGGCACCGCTGTGGACCGTGCATCAGCCGTGTCGGAGATCCGCCAGAAAGCTGAAGGATATAAAATTCCAAATAGCCGCGTTGATGGTATGGACTTAATCAAAGTACATGAGGAAGCACAAAAAGCCATTGAGACTACGAGGTTGAATAAAACACCATACTTTCTTGAAATTGAAACCTACCGATTTCGGGGGCACTCGATGGGGGACCCGGAACGCTACCGTACCTCCGAGGAGGTTAAATGCTGGCAGGAAGAGGAAGATCCCATCGGTATTTATCATAAATATTTGCTTGAAAATAAGATTGCCAGTTTAGATGAATTGAATGAAGTAGAAAAATCAGCTGAGCTAGAGATCCTGGAAGCGGTGCAATTTGCAGAAAGCAGCCCTGAGCCACTAGCAGCAGATCTTTATAAGCATATCTATATGGAAGTAGAATAAAACGAGGTAAATATGCCAAGGATCACAATGCGTGAAGCAATATCGCAAGCATTATGGGAAGAAATGGAACGTGACCCGAGTGTTTTTATCATGGGAGAAGAAGTAGGAGTGTGGGGTGGAAGTTATGCTGTAACCAAAGGGTTCTATGACCATTTTGGTCCTGAAAGGGTGAAAGATACACCCATCGCTGAAGCAGCCATCATTGGTGCTGCTGTTGGGGCAGCCCTGACTGGGCTGCGACCTGTCGCTGAACTTATGACAATCAACTTTGCATTCTCAGCATTCGATCACATTGTGAACCAGGCTGCTAAGCTGCACTATATGTTTGCCGGTCAGATGACCGTTCCACTGGTCATCCGCACTGTCAGCGGAGGTGGACGTCAATTAGCGGCTACCCATTCCCAGACACCAGATGCGATTTTTGCACACTTTCCAGGATTGAAAGTTGTTGCTCCGGGAACACCAGAGGATGCTAAGGGCTTGTTGAAATCAGCTATCCGGGTCAATGATCCGGTCCTATTCATTGAATCAGCCACGCTTTACCAGGTTCGCGGAGAAGTTCCAGAGGGTGATCATTTAATTCCAATTGGAAGCTCTAAAATTCAACGGCCTGGCACAGATGTTACGATTGTGACCTATAGCAAAATGCTGGAGATTTCCTTGAAATCAGCTGACCAGCTTGCCCAAGAAGGGATTGAGGCTGAGATCGTCGACCTGCGCACATTACGACCTTTAGACATGGAACCTGTTCTCGAATCATTCAAAAAAACCAACCGGGCAGTAATCGTTGAAGAAGGGTGGAAGTCATACGGTGTTGGTGCCGAGGTGGCATCCAGGATATATGAAGAAGCATTCGATTTCGTAGATGCTCCCATACAGCGTGTGGCACAGAAGGAAGTTCCACTTCCCTACAACAAGACCCTAGAACAGCTTGCACTACCTCAGGTGGAAGATGTAGTCAAAGCAGTCAGGGAGGTGCTTTAATGGCAGAAATTGTTAAAATGCCGAAACTTGGATTCGATATGGCAGAAGGTACTCTTGTAAGGTGGGTAGTTAATGAAGGTGATCATGTCATAAAAGGTGCAGTGCTGGCTGAGATTGAAACAGACAAAGCAACCGTTGAAGTAGAAACCACCTATGATGGCGTATTGCTTCGACAGCTTGTTCCACAAGGGACGATTGTGCCGATTAATGACCCGATTGCAGTGATTGGTTATNCGGGAGAGGAAGTGAACCTGGATGCAGCGATGAAGAAACCGGAGGTCGCTGACAAACTGAAAGGGACCGAAGAACCATCTGAAGATGTACGACAGCAGGAATCTGGCNTCGAGGCCATCCGTGAGCTTAATGTCCAGGTGCCTTCAATTTCTAATGAGGCTCCCCATGCATCCCCACTGGCACGATCGATGGCAGCAGATATGGGGATTGACCTTCGCCTGGTTCAAGGGACAGGACCAGGAGGCAGGATCACCAAGAAAGACATTGAATCATTCCTACAGATGAAATCCGTGCCTGAGACCGTGAAAATTCCAGGCACAGCACGGGTGAAATCTGAACCAGCATCTATAACCGGTGTCAGCGAAACCCGCAGTATGCCATTACCGAGGTTAAGAGCCGCCATCGGACGCAGGATGACCGAGTCGAAACAGCAGGCACCACATTTTTATGTAACCCATGAATATGATGTGGCTGCATTGATTGACCGGAGAAAAGAGATCAATACCCTGCTTGCAGAGGAAGAAAAATTATCTGTAAATGATTTTATCATCCGCGCAGTGGCGCTTACGTTGCTGGAATTCCCCAATTTAAACGCCTCACTTGATTTACAAAATTCTTCGGTAATTTACCACGGTATGATCAATATTGGAGTGGCAGTTGCAGTAGAGAATGGCTTGCTCACAATTGTTTGTCGTGATCCAGACCAAAAAACTATCTTTCAAATTTCCTCTGAATTAAAGAGCCTTGTCAAACGCGCAAGAGAAGGGAAAGTACGACCCGAGGATATCGAGGGTTCTACATTCACTGTCAGTAATCTGGGAATGTTCGATGTGGACGAGTTCAGCGCAATCATCAATCCACCTGAAGCCGCAATTTTGGCAATAGCCTCCGTAAAGCAAGTTCCGGTAGTGAAGAACAATGAAGTTAATATTGGCACCCGCATGAAAGCAACCCTTTCAGTGGATCACCGGATAAGTGATGGAGCCGAGGGAGCAAGATTTTTACAGGCATTGACGAAATACATCGAAGAACCAATNCGATTATTGGTGTCATTATCATAATATTAATTCGCGGTTATTCAAGGTTTGTAATTTGGAATTATATATATANATAAACCAAGGTTAATTGTTCGAATAAATATATTGCCCTATAAGAAAAAAAGCGATGAAATCACTTGATTACGACCTTCGGTATCTTAATTCGGGCATAGAAATCCTGGAGCAATATTTGATCTCGGACGAGGTTTTTTGGCCAACAAGTGTAAGCCCTCCAAAGGGTGAACCCGACTATCCCCGTGTGACACTCGATGGGTTGCTCCTGGCACGTGCTAAAATAACAAGCCGATCCATTACTCCAGACCAGGAATATAAAGTGCGAGAGGTAATTACAAAATTTGACCTTAGCCGTTTACAGTGGAAAGTTGCCTGGGAAGATAAAGCAAGTAAGTGTTATCAAACCCGAGCACGAATGTGGAATAATTTTATTCAGGAATACCAGGACAATCAACAGGAAAACGCCGACCGCTATCATTATGAAGTACGCTTACGGGTCATGCTTGAGTTATTAAAACCAGAAATTATGCAACCATCCATAACGGAAACAGGCTTGCTGATAAGTTTGGATGGGTATTTGAAAAGCATTTTAGTGTACAGTGGATTCATATGGGATATAGATATTCAAAGCGGATTTCCTGAGAAGGATTATTGGTTTCTCTATGGGAAATTGCCACCCTTTATCA
>JGI11641J44799_10000133_pt1 | contig 20231 bp, 16 predicted proteins | sample WetSurSiteA1Bulk_FD_44799 | JGI IMG/M metagenome (IMG submission 44799) | reverse complement strand
TTGGGATGAGTTAGACGCAACATTTGTAGGTGCTATACGCAGTCTGCGAAAATCGCTTGCAATGCGCTATCAGGCCTTGGTTGCAAGTGAAAGAAAATATTTTTTGTCCGGGGAAAGGAGCACCATCCCCTTTTGTTCCAGATCACTGAGCAGAGCAGATACATCCTCAACTGAAATTCCAATAGTATCCGCAACTACTTCCACATCCTGAATTTTTTCAACAGCGGACAGATAAATATCTTTTCCCTTACCGGTTAGTGTATGGGTGATATGCTGTCCGTTACGGCCTATATCGATGTGCAGGTTCTCATGAGTAGCCCTGTATGTCATGTAGGTATTCAGACGGGTTTGACTCTTGATCTCATCGACTTTCTCTCTTATGATTGTGGACAGACTGTACTGTTCCTCATCGTTATCGAACTCGTAGGGATACGGATAATTGGAATATGACGGCATGGGGAAATCCTTGAAAACCATCGAGAAGATAGAGGCTGCATGTTTCCTGATGGAATACTGTTCAGGGTTCATGAAAACAGGGCAGTCTGTGGGCAGATAGAATTCACCGGGATAGATCAGGATGTTTTTATAGATAAGAATATGTGATATAAGATCCATCACCCTGAGATTTTCATTTAGTTCTTTATTTGACATGCCTGGATAACAGGTGAAGAGGTTGAACTGCACCGGCACCCCGAGTTCCGCAACTGACTTCAGAACCTCCACATTTTTCAGTGCGGTCACCCCTTTATTCATAAGGGTGAGCAGACGGTCGCTGAATGTCTCGATACCGATCTGGAAATGGGAGGCCCATGTCCCGAAATGGAGAACTGCGCCGAGCACATCCCTGTTCATGCGTTCCGCCCGGAATTCAGCATAGTGGAAGGTAAGCCCTTTCCCTGCAAGGAACTCCGATACCTCGAGAATTACTTTCTGATCTTTTAAGGCGTCCGAATCCAGAATAAAAAAATTTCTGAGGTCAGGTGAAATATCCTGATAGTATGTGATTTCATCCATAATCTTCCCTGCTGTTTTTGCCTGGCAGAGGATATGGTATGATTCATCCGGGCAGAAGGTGCACCGCTTCCACGGGCATCCCCTGCCGAACTCTAACGGTATGATAAGCTCATTCTGCGGAAGGGGGAACTCCTGAAATTCATACGAGGGGAAAGGCAGAAGATTCAGAGACAGATTCGGTCTGGACATGGCTTCCTGGATAGTTCCGTTTTCTCCGCGAAAAACTACATTTACGATCTCCTTGCTCCTGTCTTCGATATGATCCAGCAGGCTTAACACCGTTCCCTCACATTCACTTATGCCTACGAAATCTATACAGCTCATATTTATTAACAGCTCAGAAGCGAAGGCGCCTGAACAATCCTTGCCCCCGAAAACAGTCTGAATACCGGGATATGCTTTTTTGATCATGGAACAGAGAAGAAGAGAACTGCTCAATTGATAGTGTGAAGAACTGAAGCCCGCGAGCATTGTATCCCGGAGGTAAGGAGAGAGTTTGTCAAAGGTATATTCAAGAAAAGATTTTGTGATTTCCCGCAGCGCTTCAAAATTGCTTATCGTCAGTCCTACCGATTCAAGTCGCTCTTGAAAAATATCCTTCGAATCCTGATAGGTGTCTTCAAAAAGAATTGATGCAAAAAGATAATCGAGCCCCATGTATTCAACGCCGAATTGTTCTGATTGCGAAAGGAAATGATCCCAGATGTGCGGGTTTGTCCTTCTGATGAAGGGCAGGAACTCAATATGGAAGTGGAAGGTTTTGACTTTTTTCCCTTTTTGCGTCAGCAATGCCTGCATGATGCCGAGATTGATGTTCGGCATGTTGGAGAACCAGCGCGAGATAAACCGCGCATAGGGCATTGAAATAAAAATAAAGTCCATAGATTTTTATTATTGCTGAAAGGAGAAGCTTTTTCCAAGCTGAGATTTTCAAAATACACACTGTAGTGTATCTGATTGTTGAAAAAGGGTATCGGCTGAATAAAATCTGATTTAATCGTTCAGCAGTTTTATAATGTATAAGTTATGAAAAACATCAAGAGCAAAGCAGACCACTATCACCAGTCCCGAAGGCTCTCTTTCCCTTCTGATGAGAAGCTCCACCCCTGGCTTCCCATGCTCCTGGATGCTTACTGCATTGTCGACAAAGGGGTTTCCGAGGCAATAAAAGCAGAATTGAAGAAAGGGAGAAAACTGGCATGCAACAAAGGGTGTTCGCACTGCTGTAAAACCCATCAGACTATCCCTGTCTATCCCTTGGAACTGGTTGGTTTGTCATGGTATGTGACAGAGAGAATATCAGGTTCTCAACGCGGAAAAATCAAGAGTCAATTAAAAAATTACAAGGACAATGATCCATGCCCTTTTCTGATTGATGGTGCCTGTTCGGTTCACCCCATGAGACCGGCTGCATGCAGACAGTTTAACGTTTTTGACACACCCTGCGCAGAGGGTGAAGACCCCTATTACACAAGAAGGGAGTCTGTGCTCTCACCCTTGAAAAAATATATCGATCGGGCCTTTTTTATCATGCTCCCTTTCTATGGAGTTGAAAATGAGTCTGAGCGAACAAGGCTCATTGAGACTGGAACAGTCCATCAACTCGTCAAACTCATGCAGACATGCAACTGGAAGAGTCTGTTAACAAAAATGGATGAATATGACAAGGGAGTTACAAAGTGATACAATGGTTAGGGAAAGGAACAGAGGGGCATAAGCAAATTGATGCGAACAGGAACTCTGACCTATTTAATGCATAAATCAGGAAGGAACCTGAGCCGTGGCTTGCTGCCTGTTCTTATTTTCTTCCTTCTTGTCCCCAGCCCTCTCATTGCAGGCTCATTTGCAGAACCTTCTCTCGATGTGACCGTTACTCGGGGAGACTACCTCATCACCATTTGTGAACTCTATCTGGAAGACCCGGGACAGTGGAGAAAAATCGCACGAATAAATCGTCTGAAGAATCCTGATTTCATTTATCCGGGGCAGGTGCTCATTCTTCCTGCAAAATTTCTTAAAGGAGTGCCGATCGAGGGGACGGTAAACTATATCAGAGGGGATGCAAAAGTTCAGGTGAAAGAGGCCGCTGAATGGAGAACACTTCTTCTCAATGACCGCATTCAGGAGGGCAGCATTGTGAAAACAGGAAAAGAGAGTGCGATAGCGGTGGAATTCGAAAGTGGAGATTCCTGGACTCAGCGGTCTGAGACGGTTTTGGGGGTAACGAACGCCAGGAAAAAAGGTGATTTCTTTTTTCATCAACTTTTTCTTCAATCAGGAAAAGCGATTACGAACATAAAAAAGGCGACAGGACGGGAATCACGATTTGAGATTGATACTCCCTCTGCTGTCTGTGCGGCAAGGGGAACAGAGTTCCGGACATCGGTCGATACAGATGAGGTAACACGTTCTGAGGTTCTGCAGGGAATGATTGATGTTGAAGCAGCGCATCAACTTGTAACCGTGAGGGAGGGGGAGGGAACTTTGGTGAAGAAAGGGGAACCGCCTCAGGTCCCTAAAAAACTCCTTCCGCCTCCACAGATAGTGAACAAACAGGTGATATATAAAAAAATGCCCTTTGAACTTGCTTTCCATAAAATTGAAGGGGTAGTTGCATACCGGACTGTGATTGCAAAAGACAGGGAGATGAGAGAAGTCCTGAATGAGAAAGTGATGAAACCGGATGACGGGTTCAGCATAACACAGTTGGAAGACGGTACGTATTATTTGCAAACGCAGAGTATGGATGAAGAAGGACTGGAGGGTCTTTCGTCAGTCCCGGTGGAGGTCATTGTGCGGGTCAATCCGGTCCCGCCTTACATACAAATACCGGTTGACGGAAGGGAATACAGGGAACGAACTCCCCTCTGCAAATGGCTGAAGGTCAAAGATGCTGTCGCCTATCACCTGCAGATTGCAGAAGACAAGGAATTCCATACGATAGTTCAGGACAGAATAGATATTCGGGACACAGAAATTAAGATGGAAGCCCTTGAATATCGGGAATATTATTTCAGGGTCAGTTCGATAGCCGGGGATCGGTATGAGGGTGCATGGTCGGATACGATACGTTTCACCATAGTTCCCCCTCCTCCGGTGCCTCAAATGGACAAGCCAGATATCGAGGGAAAGAACATCCATATCCGCTGGCCTGATCTTGGCACAGGATATACGTACCACTTCCAGATGTCCGGAGAAGAAACATTTTCTTCTGTGCTGATCGATGACCACATTACGAAAGCCGGAAAAACCCTTCAAAAACCCCAAAAGCCCGGAATATATTATGTGCGGACAAGCAGCATAGATTCCACCGGCTATGAAGGAAGTTTCTCCGAACCCCAGAGTTTTGAGATAAAAAGAGGATTGTTCCTGGAGTTCCTTGCCTTAACCGGAATACTGGGTCTGATATTCCTCGTGTTGTAATATCTCTTCCCTGTTGAAGGACGATATGCTATGCAGATGAAAACTTATCAGCACTATAAAAAGATCATTTGGTATATCTCCATTATGGTTATAGGCATAGGAATAATTGTTATTTCAGACCATATGGGGTTTTTTGAAGGGATTGACAATCATCTCTATGATCTCTCCTTCAGAATACGGGGCCCGTTACAGCCGGACAAAAAAATACTTATTGCAGCAATCGATGAAAAGACACTCGAACAGTTAGGAAGATGGCCGCTCAGGAGGGTTTACTATGCCCGATTGCTTGATTCCATGAGGGAAGCAAGAGTTGTCGGCTTCGATATTATCATGGCAGAACCGGAAGATGAAGATTCAGAATTAGCAGCAGCAATGTCAGGACCTGTCAAGGTTGTTCTCCCGGTATATATCGAAAACAACGCACGTATTTCATATCCGGCATCAACGCTCTCCGCTTATGAAACCGGACATATCCATGTCGAACAGGGAATTGACGGTATTGTACGCAAGGTATTCCATGTGCTGTTTTATCAGGGGCATACCATGCCTTCCTTTGCATCAGTGCTCTTTGAGACCGCAACTGTTCCTTCCGGACATCGCTATAATATAGGGACCTTAGCTCATGAAGTGGGAAAGTCTGTCCACATCAGCCAGAGGATGCCTATGAATATTAATTTCTATGGCCCTCCGGGAACCTTCCCTCAGATTTCTGTTGCCGATATTATACAGGGGAACTATGCTCAATCCTTTTTCAGGGACAAGATAATCCTTGTGGGATTGACAATAACAGGAATCGAGGATAAGAAACTGATACCCTTTACGCAGGAAAGGAACGGCATGGCCGGGGTAGAAGTCCATGCCAATATATTAAACAACCTCCTCGATCAGAATGCGATACGAGTTGTTGATGAACGTATCCGGCTGGCTTCAGGGGGTTTCTTCCTGTTCCTCGGATTTTTGTCCTTCATAAAACTCAGCGAAAAAGCTGCTGCAATTTTTTGGTTGTCTACGCTTATTGTGATCACTGCAGGCATGTATTTTCTCTTCTCCGTCCGGAATCTGTGGATCGGCCCTTCTCTTTTTTATTTCTCACTCAGTTTTCTCTACCTGACCACCTATGTCATGAAACTTGATGAGGCAGCAAGAAAGCTTGATGTTAAATACAGGACGATCAACGACAGACTCGGTGGGGAAGTGAATGTGGATGCTNCCNAAAGAGAAGAAGCAAATACGGGCATCATCAGTTTCCTCTCACCGNNAGGTATCAATACCAAGGTTGAAAAGCTGCTTGCAGTAGAACAGCAATATGAGAGACAGCTTGAAGACACTGTCCGGAAAAGAACACAGGAACTCTCAGATGCCTTTTCCATGATCAATACCATGAGCAATGAAATGATCATGCGCCTGACAAAGGCTGCAGAATCGAAAGAGTTTGGAACCGGTGATCACATACTGCGCATCGGTCTCTATGCAGGTGAGATCGCGAGGCTGCTCGGGATGCCGAAGGAGTTTATTGACTTGATAACCTTTGCAAGTCCGATGCACGATCTGGGCAAAATCGGGGTGCCTGACAATATCCTCCTGAAACCGGGAGCGCTCACCGATAATGAATTCAGCATTATGAAGAGGCATACCCTTATCGGAGAAAATATCCTGGCAAACTCCTCTTACCCTAAAATACAGATGTCGGCCGTGATTGCCCTGAATCATCATGAACGGTGGGATGGAACAGGGTACCCAAGGGGGTTGAAGGGGGAAACAATTCCGATCGAAGCACGTATAGTAATGATCTGTGACATATACGATGCCATGAGAAGCAAGAGACCTTATAAATCAGCATTTGATCATAGGACGGCAGTGGAAAGAATCACGGGAGGTGATGACAGAACAAAACCGGAATACTATGACCCTCAAGTCCTCAAGGCTTTTATCGAGCTTACACCGGAGTTTGAACGCATCTATGCACTCCACAGGACCCCGATTTTTTAATTATCCTTTCATTCAGGAGCTGAATGCTGCCTTGTGTACTCAATTTTTCTGCAAAACGGGGGATCCTATCGGTGATCTGAATAATACAGAGCAATGGAGAACAAGAATAAAAAAGCCTCATTTATTTTCTTTTGAGCTTTAACATAGGGAAATATGGTATGCTATCGGTAAATTTAGAAAAGCCTCAGAGCTTTCAGGGCTTCGGGACTTTTTATTCCATCAAGTGAGGTTAAGACATGGGTAAGAAACTGTATGTAGGAAGTATCTCGTTCAATGCTTCAGAAGAATCCCTTCGGGAACTCTTCTCAGGTATCGGAGAGGTTGAATCAGTAAAGATAATAACTGATTCAGACACAGGCCGTTCTAAGGGTTTTGGGTTTGTTGAAATGTCATCCGAAGAGGATGCAAAAAAAGCTATAGAACAATTAAACGGCAAAACATTTATGGAACGTGCTTTGATTGTGAACGAGGCAAGACCCCAGCAGCCAAGGGAAAGGCGAGGTTTTGGCGGTGGCGGCGGCGGCGGAGGCAGGGGCGGTTACGGACAAAGCAGGGGATCAGGATACGGAAGAGGCAGGAGATAAGCTATTATAGAAATAAAAGTAGTCGCTAATGATATAGAGAAAGCCATTAAAACTCTGAAGCGCAAAGTTCAGATTGAAGGTCTTCTTAAAGAGGTCAAGACAAGAAGTTTCTACGAGAAGCCTTCAGTCAAAGAAAAACGAAAGCGCGCAGAGGCTCGCAAGAAAAGGGCAAAGGCTCAGAGCTACAGAAGATCTCGGTAAGATCCTGTAAAGGCATATTGGTTCATACATAATCTTTATCCTGTTATAATTTGATATTGATAGGGATACTTTTGTCTTCAGAATCTGTTGCAAGAGCTACCCAGGTTCATACCCGGACAGAATGCCGAGCAAAAAGGAGAACAAACAATAGCTAATCAAAAAAGAATAGTGCCCCGCAGGGATATCGATCCTACCCGGGTAAACAACCAGATCCGTCTGATTAAGAACAAACAGATACGGGTCGTTGACGATGAGGGACAAATCGGCGTNATGGATATTGAAGCGGCGCTGAAGATGGCCGGTGAACGAGAGCTTGATCTTGTAGAAATAAGCCCGAATGCCGACCCGCCTGTCTGCAAGATCATGGACTACCAGAAGTTCAAGTTCGATAAGGGTAAGAAACTTCAGAAGTCAAAAAAGAAGCAGGCGACGCTGACTCTCAAAAATATCAGAATGCGCCCGTTAATTGGCACCCATGATTATGAGTTCAAAAAGCGTAGCATGAGGAAGTTTATCGAACATGGGGACAAGGTTAAAGTGACAATCCGTTTCAGAGGGCGGGAATTGAATCGCCAGGAAATGGGAGAGCAAGTTCTGAACAGATTGGCATCGGAACTTGAAGATATCGCAAAAGTGGAATTAAAGCCCAGGATGGAAGGCCGCCAAATGGTGATGGTTCTCATGTCCCTGTAAGCACCCTGACAGGGGTTCGGGATTCACTCACTCTTTTAGCATTCGCTTCTTTCGTGTTCTATAAAATATGCCTGTTTCAAGGAGGAAGCTTTGAGAGAATGGGATATTTTTGATGAGATCATAGACTTAGGGAAAACCCGTGGAACGCTGACTTATGATGAGATACAAGATGCTTTTCCTTCAGAGTTTTTTTCCCCTGGGGAGATGGAAGACTTTTTGGATCTTTTACAGGACATGGGGATTCAGGTTATAGATACACTGGAAGAGCATATCCCTGATGAGGACACAGGCGCAGACGAAGAGGAACGAGGAGAATATGACAAAACAGAAGACCTTGTTCAGGCCTATTTCCATTCAATGGGAAACATTTCGATACTTACTAAGGATGAAGAAAAAGACCTTGCAATGAAAATAGAAGAAGGAAACATAATTATTGAAGAATCAGTGACGAAATTGCCGTTGTATAAGAAAATCAAAGCTGGTCTGGCCGCTGAGGAAAAAGGGGATGTGAATGATTTGGACAGAGCCCTTGCCATAAGCTTGACAACACTCGACAACCTTATGGCAAGAATGAAAACAGTGAATAGAAAAATTGCACAATATGGAACTCTCAAGGATTTTAAAAAATTAATACAATCGAAAAAGAGAAAAGGTGTTATTCCTGTGAAACTCGGGAATCTTGCAAAAGCAGTTGAAGCAGAATGCAAATATGTTGAATCAGAAGCCGGGATTCAACTAGATGCGTTCAACGTGCAGTATAGCAGGATTACCAAAGCAAGGGAGCTTGTTTCCCTGGCTAAAAATGAATTAATAACCCGGAACCTGAGGTTAGTCGTNAATATTGCCAAGAATTATCTGGGGAGGGGACTTTCCATGCTTGATCTGATTCAGGAAGGCAATATTGGNCTTATGAGAGCTATAGATAAGTTTGATTATAAAAGAGGATTCAAATTCAGNACCTATGCAACATGGTGGATAAGACAGGGAATATCAAGGGCATTNATGGATCAGACGAAGACTATCAGAGTTCCTGTGCATATGATGGAGTTTTATAATAAAGTTACCAAGGCTTCCAGAGAACTATTATCCCAGAGCGGGAGACAACCCGACAAGCAGGAAATCGCCAGGAAGTTAGGAGTACCCACAAAGAATATTGACGATGTGTTCAGAGCGGTACAGGATACCATTGCGCTTCAAACTCCGATTGGGGATGAGGGTTCAACAATTGAGGAATTTATTGATGACAAAGAGAATCCTTCTCCGTACCTGAAGGCAGAAAGAAATGAATTAACAGAGAAAATATCAGATATCCTCCATACCCTGCTGCCGAGGGAAGAGCAGATCATAAGAATGAGATTCGGTATCGGGTTTGACAAAGATAAAACCCTTGAAGAGGTGGGAAAACATTTTTCTATCACAAGAGAGCGGGTAAGGCAGATAGAGGTGAAAGCCATGAGGAAGCTCAAGCATCCAAGGAGACTCAAGGCCCTAAAGGTCTTAACCACCGCCTGATGATGCATGCTATAAAATACTGAAACATTGCAACCTCTGCATTCCCGACAGCACTTATATTACCATCGGGTCAACATCGACTTTTACCCTTATGTCCCTTGAGTCTTTAAACGCTTCGGTGAAGGATTTTGCCGCGGCATGAAGTTGCTCCCGGATAGCGGATTTAAGGAGGATCTTGTATTCATTCTTTCCTTTAGGGGTTCTAGAAAGATGCGGGCCCAGTATCTCGAAGTCACCGTTTTCTGGTTCTCCCTTATCGATGCATTCGGATAGCTCCCGGGAGATATCTCTTTCTGTGATGACCCGGATCAGTATGAGCCTTGAAAAAGGAGGATAAAACAAAGTCTTGCGCCGGATTAATTCTTCCTTGAAGAACAATTGATGATCGTAGGTTTTGAGGCTTTGAAAGAGATAATTTTCTGGCATCCTCGTCTGGATGAATACCCTGCCGGCCGTCTCAATCTTATCGATTACAGACAGAATCTCCTGAAAGGCTTTTTCAGCAGACCGGAAGTCGGGGATATTGAGGAGGCTATCGGTATTTAATACAGCGGCCATTGAGAATGTCCCTGCAGTCCCTAAGTGTCTTGTCATCAGTTTTGTGCCGATCAGTATCCCGCTCTCTTTTGATGAGATTGATTCAATTATCCCGCGTAATTCTGATTTTTTCTTTATCCTGTCACTGTCGATCCTCAGGGTTTTCATACCTGTAAGTTCTTCAATGTCTTCCTGAATTCTTTGTGTCCCGGCGCCGAGCAATTTCAGGGTGTACCCGTTACATCTGCTGCACCTGTCAGGAATTTTTGTCAGCACAGAACCNCAATAATGGCATTTCAGCGACATGTCCTGCTTATGAAANACAAGCGGTATCCTGCAGTGAGAACATTCAACGCTGGTGTTACAATCCGCACATTGCAAAAGAGAAGAATACCCTCTCCTGTTGATCACGAACATTACCTGCCCGTCTTTTTTGCTATACCTTGCAGCGGCGTCAACTACCGTTTTTGAGAGACCGGGCTTGAGATGTTTTTCATATCTCATGTCAACCACGCTGATTACCGGCCGTTTCGCAGCGCCACGTGGCGTGATCAAAACATATTTCCCTGTTTTGCAGTTATAGAAAGACTCAATAGAAGGACTGATTGATGAGAGTAAAACGGTTGCCTTCTCAAGATACCCTCTCAGTACTGCTACGTCTCTTGCGTTATAGCATGGTGTGTTTTCCTGCTTGTAAGAAGTGCTGTGCTCACCCAGTACCGCGATGAAAGAGACTTTTTGCATTGGAACGAAAAGTGCTGTCCGGGTGCCTATGAGAATATCGGAACTGCCGGACAGAACCCTCTCAATTGCTTCTGATTTTTCCCCACGACTCAACTCACCATGAAAAATGCACATTCTCTCCCCGAATTTATTTTGCAGAAGACAGGAAAGAGTTTCGATAGTGAATATCTCCGGGACAAGAATGATGGCGTTTTTGATCCCGGCGAGTATCTCCCTCAGCAAAGAGTATTCATACGCCGTGGATGGGGAATGAAAGAGGAAAGTATTATAAGAGCTTTTTTTCAATGAATCCCGAAGGCTGGTTACTGTGTCATTGCCGATACGAGCGAGAGCGGATATATGTTCTCCCGGTTCTTCTTTGTGATCGGGCGAAATACCGGCTCTTTTCTTCCTTTTCCTGACTTTTGTGAATACTTCTTTCGGAAGCGTGTTTTTCAGCACAAGTCCCTGTTCAGCAAGATAATACTTGGACATCCACAACAGAAGTCTGATCATATTCACAGACAAAAGAGGATGCTCACTGTCGAGGTTCTCAATGTCCCGCACCTCTGCCGGCGGGGAGAGGCACTTGCCGATTACTATCCCCTTCGCTATCCTGTTTTTGAGGGGTGCGCTGACAATCATGCCGGGTTCTATCATATTTATCAGTTTCTCAGGACAACGGTAAGTCAGAGGGCCAAGATTCAAGGGGAAGATGACATCAACAAAATCCATATGAGATTCTATCACATTGTGATCATTCTCAGCTTTGTGTCATAATTTACCATTATGGTAATGCGTATCCTTTGTCTTGTTGCCTTCATTGTGCTCACTCATTCCTGTGGTGTACGGTCGATCACGAAAATTGATGAGAAACCACTTCCTTCCCATGATGCGTACTATTTCTACGTTCTCGGGTATGACGCTGAAAAGGAAGGAAAGTGGGAGAAAGCCATCGAATATTACAGGAAAGCGCTTGATTTTGATCCCTCATCGTCTTATCTCAATACCCAAATCAGCACCATGTTTCTCAGGATGGGAAATATCTCAGAAGCAGTGAAGATTGCCGAAGATGTTCTCAAGACGGATCCTGACAATGTGCAGGCGCTTTTACTGCTTGGGGAATTATATAATGCTCAGAAAAAGACGGAGCAATCGGTTGAAATATACAAACGGATACTTCGGATAGATCCGGATAATGAACATGCAGCCCTCTTCCTCGGTCTCCTCTATGCTTCTGAGAAAAGATATAATGAATCCTTCAAAATTCTTGATGAGCTTATTAAAATGTATCCCGACAACATCATGGCACTGTACTATCTTGGCTCTCTTAGTATCGAAAAAGGAGATTTTAATAAGGCCGAAGAATATTTTGAGATGGCTGTTGCGCGGAGGCCGAGTTTTGATGCAGCCTATTTCAATCTGGGGTTGATCAATGAGAACAGGAGCAATCTGAAAAAAGCGGAAGAATATTACAGCAAAGCAGTAGAACTCAATCCCAATAACCTCCAGTATAAAGAGCGGCTCGCACAGGTTTATTTCCGTCAGAAGGAGACCGACAAGGCGATAGAAAAATATCAGGAAATCAGCTCACAAATGCCGGTAAATGTTGAAGTGCATGTAAATCTCGGCATCCTGTACTTTGAAGACAAGCAGTTAGACAAGGCAGTGGATGAATTCCGTATTGTTCTTGAAACGAAGCCTCAGATATCATCCATCCGTTACTACCTTGCCGTTTCACTTTCCGAACTGGGAAGGGATGAAGAAGCGATTGCAGAATTAAAACAGATACTCTTATATGAGCCGAAGAACATTTCAGCTTTTCTTTATCTCGGATTCCTCTATTCGAAGATGAACAGGGACGACGATGCAATCGCTGTTTATGAGGAAATTTTAAGTTTTGAAAAAGAGAAACCTGAAGTGTATCTCTATCTGGCTGCGACCTATATCCAGAAAAAAGAATATGCAAAAGCGGAAACAGTGCTGAAAGACGCCCTTGCCAGATTCGGTGATCATGACGATCTGAATTTCAACTTTGCGATTGTGTTGGAAAAAACACAAAGATTTGATGAGATGGTCCGGTATTTGAGAAAGACGATCGAGATCAACCCGGATCATGCCGATGCCCTCAATTACCTTGGTTACAGTTATGCCGACAGGGGGGTTAATCTCGCAGAGGCAAAGGAACTCATAACAAGGGCGCTTGATTTGAAACCCAACAATGGATATATCATGGATAGCCTTGGATGGGTTTACTTCAAACTGGGAAAGCACCAGGAAGCGCTTCAGATTCTCCTGAAAGCTGTTCCACTTGTTAAAGACGATCCGGTTGTCTTCGAGCACATAGGGGATGTCTACCAGTCGATGGGATTGTGGGAAAAAGCGAAGGAATTCTGGGAAAAGGCAAGAGCATCGCATGCGAAGAGCGAAGAAGAAGGCTTGAAAGAGCGGGTCGAGAAAAAGCTGCAAGAGAATAGATGAAGACTCACTCACGTTCTCCTCTGCCTGACGCTTTTTCGCTCAGGGCACCTGCAAAGATCAACTGGTTCCTTAAGATCAGAGAGAAAAGAAGCGACGGATATCATAGCATCCAAAGCCTGATGCAATGTGTTACCCTTTACGATACCCTTTGCTTTGAACGGACTGCTGCGATTGAATTGGAATGTGATCAGAATATACCGGTTTCCGATAATCTCGTGTATAAAGCTGCATGCCTGCTCAAGGAATGCACAACATATAGGAAAGGCGCACGGATTACCGTTAAGAAAAATATCCCGGTCGGCGCAGGTCTCGGCGGAGGGAGCAGTAATGCAGCATGTGCGCTCATGGGTCTCAATACCCTTTGGGGATTGAATCTCGCAGCAAATGCCCTACGGGATTTAGGCGCCAGGATAGGGTCAGATGTTCCCTTTTTTTTCGACACTCCATGTTCTTTTGTTGAGGGGCGGGGAGAGACATCAACTCCTGTTTCCCTTGATCAGTCCGCTACGCTTCTTCTTGTGAAACCTCCTCTCTCGGTTTCTACCGCTTGGGCTTATGATGCCTTTGACCAAAAGAGGATATCTGAAGGAGATACCGGAACGCTGTCTCTGTCATTCGACGAAAAGTTGAAAAAAAAACCGCTTGATATTAAACTATTCTGTCAGGCTCTCAGCAAACGAGATTTTGCCACTCTTACAGAAATGCAAGAGAATGCCCTGGAAAATGTCGTTATCGCACGACATCCGATCGTACAAGAGATCAAAGAGCGACTTCTCGATGGAGGGGCAGTAATGTCAGCAATGAGCGGCAGTGGGCCGACTGTGTTCGGAGTATTCGAAGACAGGGATAGGGCCGAACAGGCTGCTGTAACGATGAGTCCAAGCTGGTGTTGTATTGTTGAGACGCTGATTTAAATTAAGAGTTAAAGAACAAAACAAACTATTAAGAGACGACTTTCAACTTTTAACTTTTAACTTTTTTAAAGGTGGGGCGTCGACAAACGGCAAGTCAGGAGACTTTGGATCTCCCATCTGGAGGTTCGAATCCTCCCGCCCCAGCCAGCCTGAATTTGCTGTGCAAATTCAGGGGTGAAAAGTTGAGAAGTCAGAGCTGGAAGTTGTCTTGAGTTCTTTTGTTTTGAACTCTTAACTTTCAACTTTAAACTTTTTTGGAGGAATAATGCCTGAGGGTATTCAATTCTTTACGGGAAATGCACACAGGAGACTTGCCGGAGAGATTGCTGAATATCTCGATATACCCGTTGGAGAGGCTCGCGTAACAAAGTTCAGTGACGGTGAAATCAGTGTGCATATCAACGAAAATGTGCGTGGCGCAGATGTATTTATTCTGCAACCTACCTCTATGCCGGTGAACCAGAATATCATGGAGTTGCTCCTTATGATTGATGCCCTGAAGAGGGCATCGGCAGGCAGAATAACCGCTATCATCCCCTATTACGGGTATGCGCGGCAGGATCGGAAAGTTCAACCCAGGGTTCCTATCTCGGCAAAACTTGTCGCTGATATCATAACGGCTGCCGGAACAAACAGGATTCTCACCATGGACCTCCATGCAGCCCAGATCCAGGGGTTTTTCAACATACCGGTTGACAACCTGTACGCCGCACCGGTGCTCCTTGAGTATGTTCAGAAAAAATATAATTCAAAAAAGAATCTGGTCATTGTCTCACCGGATGCGGGGGGTGTTGAGAGAGCCCGGGCATTCGCTAAAAACCTCCAGTCGTCTATCGCGATCATTGACAAGAGGCGTGAAATGGCCAATGTATCACAGATCATGAACGTCATAGGTGACGTAAAGGGGAAAAACACCATTATTCTCGATGACATGATCGATACAGGAGGGACTACGGTTCAGGCAGCAGACGCCCTGAAGCAGAAAGGCGCAAAACGGGTTGTTGCGGCCTGTACCCATGCGGTACTTTCAGGCCCGGCTGTTGACAGGGTAAACAAATCAGTTCTTGAAGAACTCATCGTCACCAATACCATTCCTCTTGACAACAAGAAAAAACAGTGCAGGAAATTAACTGTATTGAGTATAGCCCCTCTCATTGGAGAGGCAATCCGAAGAATTCATGAGGAGACTTCAATAAGTTCACTTTTTGTGTAGGGTGCTACACATCTATAGGAGGATACATGGAAAGAATAACCATTCATGCAGAAAAAAGAGAAGAGAAGGGAAAGGGAGCAGCACGTACGCTCAGAAGACAGGATATGATTCCCGCAATTCTCTACAGGGCCGGAGGATCTCTGCCGATAAAATTGCCGAAAAAGGAGATTTCCCAGTTTATCAACACGACCGCAGGTCAGCAGATGATGGTGAGCCTGCAGTTTGCAGACGGTGAGAGTAAACTTGCTCTGATGAAAGAATATCAGATTGACCCGACACAGAGAGAATTACTCCATGCAGATTTTTTTGAGGTTTCACTTACCGAAAAAGTGCGGGTCAGTTTGCACGTCACCACAACCGGGGAACCGGTCGGCGTTAAAAGAGACGGTGGCATTCTGCAGAACGTCCTGAGGGAAATAGAGATAGAGTGCCTTCCTGATAAAATACCCGGACAAATCAGTATTGATATATCAGGACTGGAAATCGGTCAGGCGTTGCATGTAAGCGACCTGAAGCTCGAAGAGGATGTTAAGCTTCTTACCGATTCGGATGAAGTCATAGTGAATATCATCGCACCTATTGTTGAAAAGGAAGTCGCGCCTGTTGAGGAAGTAGCCCCTGAAGCTGCCGCCGAGCCTGAGGTAATCAAGAAAGGCAAGAAAGAAGAAGAAGCGGCAGAAGAGACCAAGTAAATAAAGAATCAATTGTCAATGACCAATTATCAATGAAAAATTCAAAATAATCGTTGACAATTGCTAAATGCTAATTGACAATTTTAACTTGATATTTGGTGTTTCATGTGGGTTATAGCGGGTCTTGGAAATCCAGGGAAAAAGTATGCTAGGACAAGACATAACATCGGATTCATGGTCGCAGAAGAAATCGCTCAAAGATATGGAATAGATTTCCGGGAACGCAGGGAATGTAAAATGGGAAGGGGTTCGATTGAGGGACAGGCAGCAGTCCTTATCGAACCCCTTCTTTATATGAACGCAAGCGGACTTGTAATCAGGGAAATTTTCAGGAAGGTTCCCGTCGGGCCTGAAGCCCTTATTGTTCTCTACGATGATCTCGATATGGAGACGGGGAAAATACGCATCAGGAAAACAGGTTCGTCAGGCGGACACAAGGGTGTTGAATCGATTATCCAGAATATCGGATCAAAAGATTTTATCAGAGTAAAGGTTGGAATTGGTAGAGGAGAGAGTATCCCTGCAGAGGATTATGTGCTAAGCAAATTCACAAGACAGGAGATACCTGTGATAAAAGAGTCGTTAATCATGGCAGCAGACGCGGTATCGATGATTATCAGCAAGAGTGTCGAAAAAGCTATGAACAGCTTCAATTAACATGGAGATTTTCTGATGCGCGATATGCTCGGCAGGGAAGAACTCATTTCTGTAGAGAGGGCACTTGAACTTCTCTTCGGGTATGCACCCTTCAATCGAACTTCCAGAACGAAAGTCTCTCTTGATCAGGCATACGGTATGATAACTTCGATGGATATTCTCTCACCTGAAGACCTCCCTTCTTTCAGCAGATCGACGGTAGACGGCTATGCAGTAAACTCTGCCGATACGTTTGGTGCAACGGATGGCCTCCCTGCTTATCTCACCATCAAAACAGAAATTTTCATGGGAGAACGACCTGATTTTTCCCTGAAACAAAGCGAAGTTGCAAAAATTGCAACCGGCGGCATGCTTCCGGAGGGCACAGATGCCGTAGTAATGTTTGAGCACACACAGCAGATTGACGAAACCATGATAGAAGTTATGAAACCGGTATCGCCGGGTGAAAATGTCATACAGGCAGGGGAGGATGCACAAAAAGGCGCTCTTGTTATCCGGTCCGGAAACAAACTGAGGCCGCAGGATGTCGGTGCACTGGCAGGTCTTGGAATAACGAAGGTTCAGGTTTTTGCTAAGCCACGGGTTTCCATCCTTTCAACCGGTGATGAAATAGTTCCTGCCCATGAACCGATACAACCGGGACAGGTCAGAGATATCAATGCATATACCTTATCCGGTCTTATCATGAACGCCGGCGGCATTCCTCTCAGGAAAGGTATTTTCAAAGATAATTATGCCACTATACATGAGAGTGTTGAGCAGTCTCTGCAAGACTCTGAAATGATCCTTATTACCGGCGGCAGTTCGGTCGGCACAAAAGATATGACGGCGAAAGTCATCAATGCTATGGGACAACCTGGTGTTCTGTTCCATGGTGTTTCATTAAAACCGGGGAAACCCATGATAGGTGGTGTTGTGAATGGAAAGCCGATCTTTGGCCTCCCCGGGCATCCTGTCGCTGTGCACGTATGCTTCGAACTATTCATCAGGCCGGTGTTGGAAGATATTGCAGGCATACAGGAGAAGCGCTTCGGTTCCAAAACGGGAACAATTCAGGCGCGGATCGGAAAGAACATTTCTTCAAGCCCCGGCAGAGAAGAACATATTGGCGTTACCCTGGAAGAACGTGATGGTGAATTGTGGGCGTCCCCTATCTTTGGAAAATCCGGTCTCATCACCAATCTTACTATGGCGGATGGCACCGCAGTGATTCCTCTGAAAAAATTCGGCGTGCAGGCAGGGGAAGTGGTAGAGGTCAGACTCTTTTAGAATTTTTTCTGTTCATTCATCAGGAATAACTATAACCTTCAGAGAATCTTTTGCTGCCGAAGCGATTCTGAATCCTTCTTGTATATGTGAGAGCGGTACTTTGTGGGTTATCATATTCTTCACTTTTATTGTGCGGCTCTCGATGAATGATAACGCTTCCCTTAAGTCGCCGGGTGATGCGCCATAAGAAAATATAACGGTGATTTCATCCCTCCAGAATTTTGCAGAAGGGAGGACGATATTGTTTTGCGGAACAGCAAAGAAGAGGATATTCCCTTTTCTCCCAATAGAAGAAAGAGCATTTTCTATTGCTTGCTCTGCAGCTGCGCAGACAATCACACAATTTGCTAATCTGTTATTGTTTATGCTTTTCAATGCATCGACAGAATAGGCCTTTGCATTGTAGACATGATCGGCTCCATATGCACGGGCCGTGTTGAGTCGATATTCGTTGATATCGATGGCAATGACTTTTGCCCCTTTTGTTTTTGCCAGTTCTATATGAAGTAGTCCTGCAACACCTGACCCTATGATAAGGACTGCCTGCCCTTTCTTTAGTCCGAGGTGCTTCTGTCCTGAAATTACACAAGCCAGGGGTTCTATCATCGTCGCTTCTTCATAGGTGACGGACTCCGGCAGGAGAAATGTACCGTGCGTCACATTCTCTTCCGGAATCCGTATAAATTCTGAGAATCCTCCCGGATCGTAATTCCCGGAATGGAGTAATCCGCATGCAGTATAATTGCCATGTATACAATGGTGACACGTATAGCACGGAACATGGTGCGAGACAAAGACTCTGTCGCCTTCCCTGAACTTTTCAACTGCATCTCCAACTGCGACTACCTCCCCCGCCATCTCATGTCCGAGGATACGGGGAGCCTTTTTTTTCCGGTACCATTCCATGAGATCACTACCGCAAATCCCGCAGGCCATCATTTTCACAAGCATTTCATTCTCAGAAATTTCGGGTATCGGTCTCTCTTCAATCCTTATGTCGTTATTGTTGTAATAGATTGCGACTTTCATACATATAAGATTCCTTATAATTTTGTAATCTCCCCTAACCCCTCTTTAAAAAAGAGGGGTAAAGATTCTTTACTAAAGTAGAGGCTTAAATCCCCCTTTTATAAAGGGGGCATGGGGGATTACTTATTTATGAATTTCTATTTTTTAGAGTAAATTTCGAATGCCTCATCAACAGAAGCACCTTTATGAACAATTGCTCTTATCGCCTTCATCATTCCAGCGGGGTTATCGCTCTGGAAAATATTCCTTCCCATATCAACCCCTGAAGCCCCTTCTTTTATAGCATTGGCAGTCATTTGCAATGCATCTCTCTCAGGGATCTTTTTGCCTCCTGCCATGACGATTGGGACCGGACATCCTTCTACAATCTTATAGAAGTCTTCGCAATAATATGTTTTGACAAAATGGGCCCCTATTTCTGCAGCCATTCTGCATGCCAGACCAAGATACCGTCCATCCCTTCCCATTTCCTTTCCGACTGCCGTTACAGCAAGTACGGGCATCCCGTATCTTTCTGCTTCGTTCACCAGTCTGCCGAGGTTTGCAATAGTCCTGTCTTCATTTTTTGCACCGACAAAAATAGACATGCCGACACCAGATGCATTCAACCGTAACGCTTCTTCTATGGAAGTAGTTATGTCTTCATTTGATAAATCTCCCAGGATACTGGGGCCTCCGGAGACCCGAAGGCAGATAGCGACATTACTTCTTGGGTCTATGGATGTTCTCACCATACCCCGTGTAATAAAGAGACAATCTGCATTTGACAGCAGAGGGGTAACAGTCTTTTTCAGATCTTTTAAGCCGGTTGTAGGCCCTTGAAAATAGCCATGGTCTACTGCAAGCATAACTGTCCTGCCTGTTTTTGGATTTATGATACGCGCAAGTCTGTTCTTCATCCCGAAATCCATAAGAATAGTCCTCCTCATTTTGTCCTGTTCAGAGTATAAAAGATGGATTGTTCCCCTGTCAAAGAAACAGTAGGGGTAGAATCATTAAGTACTATACTTTTCATCTCTGTTTCTAAAATAATTTATCATATTATAAATGTGGTCTGAAGCCACTCTGAGAAAAAATGAAGAAAGAAATGGTATAATTATTTTGTCCTCTTAAGAAATTCTAGAAAAAAAAGTTGACAAACTAAAAAACTTTCAGTTAATATTACATCTCGTGTTTGTTCTTTGAAAAACCTAAAAAAGTGCGTAGCATACCCTAGTCAGTTATCAAATAATTTTTGAGAGTTTGATCCTGGCTCAGAACGAACGCTGGCGGCGTGCCTAACACATGCAAGTCGAACGGA
>JGI11641J44799_10000132_pt1 | contig 20477 bp, 12 predicted proteins | sample WetSurSiteA1Bulk_FD_44799 | JGI IMG/M metagenome (IMG submission 44799) | reverse complement strand
AAGGAAACAGAATTGGGAGCAAAAACATATTACGTATATGACGATTTTGGTTTATTGCGGTTTGTGATTCCGCCCGAGGCAGTAATAGCCATTGGCTCAGGTGGTCTTACCGATCTCATCAGGGATACCTGGTGTTATTGCTATAAATACGATGACCGGAAACGCATGATTGAAAAAAAACTACCCGGTGTTGATGCGGTATACATGGTTTACGACAAACGAGACAGGCTTATTTTAACGCAGGATGGTAATTTAAGGGCCCCTGGCACCAAAAAATGGCTTTACACCAAATATGATGAACTTAACCGGCCGGTAGTAACCGGCCTATACACGGGTACTGAGGCAACACAGCAGGCAATGGCTGATGCCGTAAAAAACAACACTACAGTTTCATTGAATGAAGTACGTACCGCTTCAAACTACTCCACACAACTTGGTTATACTACAACAGCCTTTCCGGCCGGAAGTCCGGATATACAGACCGTAACCTATTATGATGATTATGATTTTGATAACAACAAGATCCCCGACAGAAAGTATTACAATGAAGGCCTGACAGCAGCCTATTCCGGAACAAAGAATGGATTGGTAACAGGCTCCAGGGCAAAAATTCTCGATGATACCACGCCTGTTAAATATGTCGAAAATGTGCAGTTTTATGATAAATACGGACGCGTTGTTCAAACCTTGCAGATTCAACCTATTGATGCAAGCAACGTGGACACGTTGCGCTTAAGTAGCCAGATAAATTTACTGGGTGAGGTATTGCAAGCAAGAACCACCAATAAAATTGGCAATGTGGTAAACACCATACTGGATAAATTTACCCTCGATCAACGCGGACGGATACTGGAAGCAACCAAGAAAATCAATAACGAGCCTGAGGAGCGGATTATTTCAAAAAATACCTACAACCAGCTTGGGCAGTTATACAGCGAGAATTTAGGCGTGTCAGCGAGCGGTTCATTGCAGAAAATCGACTACCTTTACAACATCAGGGGCTGGTTACGCGGATTGAACAGCACACCTGAAACATCGGATTTATTTGCTATGCAATTGTTTTATAATGATTGTTTGTCCAGCCTTGTAACACCGGGTAATGTGGCCAAAGCCAATTATAACGGCAACATCAGCGCCATAAGATGGACCAATAAAAATCTTGGAACTGTATGGAAGGCTTATGGTTTTAAGTATGATGTGCTGAACAGGTTGAATGATGCCATTTATGGCGAGTATAACCAGGCAGGCACATACAGCGGTGATGAGAACAAAGGCAAGTTTGATGAGTATGGTATAACTTATGATCTGAACGGGAACATTAAAACCCTGAACCGCCGCGGCATTGATAATCCGGCATCCCCCACTATTTTTGCATTGATCGATCAGCTAAGTTATGACTATAGCAGCAATGGCAATAAGCTCAGGAAATTAGATGATGCCATGCCTGATATAGCCGGTCGTGGAGATTTTATTGAGAAAGCAACCACTGAAACGGAATACTATTACGATGCCAATGGAAATATGTATCAGGATGATAACAAAGGCATCACCAATATTGCATTCAACCAGTTGAACCTGCCCAAACAGGTGAATTTCACTGCTGCGAACGATTACATAAAATACATTTATACTGCCGGAGGCGTTAAATTAAAGAAGATAGTAGTAAAAGGAGGCACCGTGCAGTTTACCGAGAACTATGCCGGCGCTTTTGTTTATAAAACAACCGGTGCAACATTTTCTGCAGCCACCGATCTGCAATACGTGATAGCTGAAAAGGGCCGGTTGGTTAAAAGTGGTACAAGCTTCAAGTATGAGTATTACCTGAAGGATCACCTGGGCAATACCCGTGTTGTGTTTACCGATGACAATGGCAATAGCACCCTTGAAAACAACTCCTCCGAAATACCCCAATATGCCGATTACTACCCCTTCGGCATGCTGCACAGCCGCGGCACCTCACTGTCCGATGACAACCGCCGCCTTTACAACGGCAAAGAACTCCAGTCCGAAACCTTTAACCTTGATGGTACCGCAGGGGATGAAACACTGTTTGACTGGTATGATTATGGGGCCAGGTTCTATGATCCACAGATAGGACGGTGGCATAGCATTGACCCGTTAGCGGAAAAGGATATTAGCATATCCCCTTATAATTATGTATCTAATAATCCAATATTGCTTATTGATCCAACCGGCGAAAGTACAAGCCCTTATTATGATGAAAACGGTAATTATTTAGGCGTAGATGAAAAAGGATTTTCGGGGCAAATCATGACTACAAGCCAAAAATCTTGGAAAGAGGCAGATGCGGATAAAAACAATGTAGTTAATAGTAAAACCATCGGCGAAAAGGCAGATACTAAAAAGTTTGATAATAATTCGAAACTAACTGATGATGCGAAAGTTAATGTAATAAGTCATGTTCTTTCAAATACAGAGTTGCCCAATGGTTCCACATTAAAACGTTCTGATTTTGTTCTGACTTTAAATCCTGATGTGGATTGGGGAGAATATTTTCCAATGAATTACAATTTTAAAACTAGCACTCACTATTTAAATCTTAGTTTAGGTTGTGAATGGACTGTGGAAAATGTAAGAATAATTGGAGGAATTCATGAAATATATGGACATGGTATTATGCGGTGGGGCGATCGTTTTGGCGGTGGGGGTACCCATTATAAAATCTACCAAGCTCAGATGGATAGCAAATATTGGCTAAAAAGTACAAATGCCGCAAAAAGGAATATAGTATTAAATTGGTGGAATTCCTATTATTATGATGTAAATAAAGGAGATAATACAAATTATCCTCCAAAATATATGAATAACTATTATAAATATGCAGAATAATTCATAAAATCTGTATCATATTGATATCTTCATGGGAATTGAAAATGCATACAAAGGATAATTTTTGCTAAATCTAATAATTATGAAAACAATAATAACTTTTGTTTTATTTCAATTCATAAGCATTACCGCCTATTGTTGTCAATGTAATCAATTAAATATTGATAGTTTGCAAAAATTAAGTTATAGAAGCTCTGATTTTATTTTTCTTGGTGAAGTAGAATATGTTGATACAATTAATAAAGTCAGTATTTTAAATATATTTGAGATATACAAAGGGAATATAAACTTGAAGAAGGTATATGTAAAGAATGTACATAGTTGTAATTTCCTGCCATATGATAAAGGATTATGGATAGTGTATTCAAAATTCATTAATGATAGTACAATTGAGGTCAATACTTGTGGCGCTTCCAGGAGTAATTTATATCCGTATAAGATAAGCAGTTATAATTTACCACCACCACCTAGAAATAATCAAGAAAATTCAAAGATAAAATTTGAGATGGAGTTTTTAAGTTTAAAACTTGAAGCTATTTTAGACTGGAATAATGAACTTTATAAACTAAGAAATGGCTTAATGAAGTAGACATTGCTAATTACCCCCTGCTCGCCTTAGACTTCAATCGAGGCGGCACGGCGATAGTTTTTAACTTCCCCGTTCGCCAGAGGCTGTGCAGATATTCGGCTTAGGCTGTGCCTAAGTCGAAACTATTTTTTCAGGCTTGCTGCCTGATAAAAATGGTTATATTTGTTTATCAGTAAATGCGTTATCGGTGTCAACAGGTTATAAAATAGCAGGCGATGGGTTGTTTTTTTTAACATTTCAGATTGTTGGCTGGGTTGATATCTTTACAAGGAAGATTTATCGGGATTTAGCCATTGATAGTCTGAAATACTGCCAGCATCATAAAGGATTAAAGTTATTTGCCTTTGTAATCATGTCCAACCACATACATCTTTTGGCTCAAAGTGAAGCTGGAGATTTAAGTGATATTGTCCGTGATTTTAAGAATCACACAAGTAAGAAGTTTTTGGAGGTTGTTAACGATCATCAAGAAAGCCGGGCTGATTGGATGAAAATCGTATTTGAGTATCATGGTAAATTCAAAAGCAGACAAACGAATCAGATTTGGACACACGAGAACCATGCTGAGCATATCTTCAGTGATAAATTCATAAAACAGAAAATTGATTATATTCATGAAAATCCGGTTCGGGCTGGTATTGTTGCAAAACCTGAAGAATACTTGTACTCAAGTGCCAGAAATTACGCAGATCTGGATGGCATGATTGATGTTATCAGAATTGATACCAAATGGATTACGATATCTTAAACAGGCAAAGCCTGTATGCATATATTCGACTTAGGCACAGCCTAAGCCGAACGGGGGCTAGTATTGTTGAAAAACCTGAGGAATACTTATATTCAAGTGCCAGAAATTACGCAGATCTGGATGGTATGATTGATGTTATCAGAATTGATACTAAATGGATTACGATATCTTAAACAGGCAAAGCCTGTATACATATATTCGACTTAGGCACAGCCTAAGCCGAACGGGGGTTTTGATAGAGCCTGTAAATATTTTTGTGTAAACTAGTAGCTGAGCGCTTTTCAGATTCGACATCTGTCACCAAATTTAATAATAAACTGATTAATAATCATTCCCCAATCACGGATTGCCATGGTCCATTTCAGCTGTATATTGCTAATGGCCAAATAGACAGCTTTAAGAGCTGACTGATCATCCGGGAATACAGTTTTTGTTTTAGTGTATTTACGTATTGTGCTATTGAGACTTTCTATGGTATTAGTTGTATAAATGATTTTACGGATTTCCATTGGATAGTCAAAATAGGAAGTAAGTTCTTCCCAGTTCTCTTTCCAGGATTTGATCGCATAGCCGTATTTTGAGCCCCATTTGGCAGCAAAATTCTCCAAGGCATCATGAGCTGTTTCTTTGTTGATAGCCCCGTAAACAAGCTTTAAATCAGCAATAAATTGTTTTCGTTCCTTCCAGGCCACATACCGTGCACTATTACGGATCTGGTGAACAATACAGAGCTGGGTTACTGTATTTGGATAAACAGCGTTAATGGCCTGCTTGATACCGGCCAGATTATCAGTGCAGGCGATCAGAATATCATCAACACCACGTGCTTTTAAATCAGTCAATACATTCATCCAGAACGATGCACTTTCTGTTTCGGATATCCACATACCCAGGACTTCCTTTAATCCGTCCTGTTTAAGTCCGATAATCAGGTAAATAGTCTTGCCCTGGACTTTTCCATTATTGCGGATTTTTATTACAATACCATCCATCCAGACAACAAAATAAACGCTTTCTAAAGGTTTTTGCTGCCATTGTTTAATGTTTTCAATGATTGTGTTGGTAATATTGGATACGGTTCCCTCGCTTAGCTCTATACCATACATTTCCTTGACTGTGGCTTCAATATCACGGGTACTCATGCCTCTGGAATACAATGTAATGATAGCTTGTTCAATCCGTGCAGACATGCGCTGGTGCTTGGGGACGATTACCGGATCAAAGCTAGATTCCCTGTCCCTTGGCATATCCAATGGAATATTCCCAATATTGGTCTTTAGCACTTTGTTGCTAAAACCATTACGGCTATTGACTCCTGCCTTGTCTTTTGTTTGATGTTTCTGATATCCGAGATGCTCATCCATTTCTGCTTTTAACATGCCTTCTACTGCTTGCTTGTAAAGCCCATGGAAAAAGTCATCCAGTTCAGTTTGGGATTTGATCTTACGGAGGGCTTCCTCCGGGATCTGAAAGTCATCCTTTTCTTTGTCTTTTTTCTTCATAATGCTGCGTAATTAAAAGTAAAATTACAGTTTTTCAAACCGGACAAAACAGCCTTTGAGTTTTTATGGACTCCAGTCTGTTTTGTCCTTACGCAGCTACTTTATGTTTACACAAAATTCTTTACACTACCTTTTGATATAAGTTATATCCGATACCCACACCAGCCCGGTTCCTGTTACGGTAAATTCCCTGTTGAGCTTGTTTTCAACCACAGGGTAATTATGCCTGGAATCAGTTGTAACAACCCATTTCTTGCGGATAATGCTCTTTAAATTTTGCTGTTTCATCAATCTTGCCACTCTTGGTCTGGAAACATATATCCCTTCTTCGAATAAAGCCAATGCAATCCGGGGACTACCATATGTCCCTTTACTTTTCTCATATATCTTTTTTATGCGAACAAATAAATCTTGGTTCTCAATATCTCGTTTTACAGGCTTACGCATCAGCCAACTGTAAAATGAACTCCTGCTTACTCTAAGTACCTTACACATCTTCTCAATGGGAAAAATGGAGCAGTGATCCTTTATGAATTGGAATATTTGCCATCGCTCTTGGAGAAAATGCTTACAGCTTTTTTTAAGATGTCACGTTCTATCTGTGCATCCCGGAGCTCTTTCTTAAGCTTAACAATCTCTTTTTGTTCTTCTGTCAGGATCTTATTACCCTGCCCCGGAAAACTTGATTCATGATACACTGTTGCTTCCCTACGCCATCGGTAGATCAGATCAGTACGTATATCAAGCTCTGCTGCCAATGCGGTTAGGTCCTCTCGATTATTACTGAGTTCAATTACCATTTGTTTAAACTCACGATCAAATTTTCTTCTCTTTTTCATATCAGTTAAATTAAGCATTTTTGCTTAACTTACTGTCCGGATAAAGGTAGCAGTTCCATTTAAAAAAAGCGAAGTTGCAAACTTCGCTTAGCTGGGGTACCAAATGGATTACGATACCTTAAACAGGCAAAGCCTGTATAAATATAGTCGACTTAGGCACAGCCTAAGCCGAACGTAGGTAGTTACAAACTACCATTTAAAAAAAAAGCGAAGTTGCAAACTTCGCTTAGCGGAGTACCAAATGGATTACGATACTTAAACAGGCAAAGTCTGTATAAATATAGTCGACTTAGGCACAGCCTAAGCCGAACGTGGGTAGTTACAAACTACCATTTAAAAAAAGCGAAGTTGCAAACTTCGCTTAGCAGGGTTACGCAGCGGACTGGTGCTGCATTGTCTGGAGTAAGACCTCAGCGCTTTACAAATCTCCCGGTGATCACCTGCTCCCCTGCCTGAACCCTCAACAGGTACAGGCCATTTGTCAGGGCTGATACATCCAGCACATCTCCATGGTTCATGTTTCTCACAGAAATAACTTTCGTACCGGCGAGATTGAATACCTCAAAGGTGTCAATTGGATGCCCTGTTGAAATGTAAAGCTTTTCTGACACCGGATTCGGATAAAAGAACAACTGATCTTTATGTACCTCCTGGTTTCCCGAAATCACAGATTCCATTTTCTTGCTTGTGTAGATGCGGTATTCACCTGCATTAAGCGTGATGGTTACATTTACATCTGTGACATTCAATGAATCGCCGGAAAACACTTCATACCATTTTCCTGTTCGCGTAAAACCGGCCTGAACATCAAGCGTTGAAAGTCCGAAATTTCCCATGATGACAGCATCTTCCTCAGCATGCCGCAGAACGATCTTCTTCCCTGCTACATTATTGCCAACCGTCAGGGTATAATCATCCGTATTAAACACCGGGTATTTTTTCCGCAGGTCGAGGATTTTGGCCCAGGTGAGGTATACCATTTCACGCTCCGGATCCTCCAGGTATTCCCATTTTACCGGTTTCTCCCCTACTCTTCCATTGTAATCAATGGAGATGTCGTATCCAAGCTCTCCGAACTGCCAGATCATCTTGGGACCGGGAATGGTGAGGAAGAATGCACCAGCCAGTTGCATGCGCTGCAGCGCTGTATGCTCATCTTTGATGTTGTATGAATCAACGGCATTGCCATAGGTGATGTTCTTGTACATCAGCCTTTCTTCATCGTGACTTTCCATGTACCCAACCAGGTAAGGATTATTCCAGCCCCTGGCTTTGTAAGAGATCCATGAAAAACCGGAATTGGCCAGATAGCCCATGGTAGCTTCGTTGTAGTTGTAATTGATATTGCCCCAAAGCATTAAGCCGGCATCGGAAAGTTCCTTCTCTTCGCTGTTCACTGCAAAATGTTCACAGATCATGAAAGCATCGTGGTTAACCGCTTTGATCCTGCTGTAGATCCTCTTCAATATAGCAATCCGTGAAGCATCGTAACCACCGCCGTCCCCCGGGGTATTGGTGAAACCCTTGGTGAAATCAAAACGAAAACCATCCACCTTGAATTCTTTGAGCCAGTATTCCACCACGCGATCCACAAAGTACTGTGTGGCAGCCGACTCGTGGTTAAAGTCGTAACCCCAGCTATAGGTGGTATTCGGACTATTTTCGTTGAACCATGGATTTTCGGGAGAAGGTTTCCCGGTTGCTGAGTTGAAATAGAGCCTGACCATGGAATTCTGTTCGTATGCATGGTTCAGGACTATATCCATGATCACGGCGATACCCCGCTTGTGGCATTCCTGAATGAAATCCTTGATATCCGTGTCCCTGCCATAATATTTATCCGTGGCAAAATAAAAAGACGGATTGTAGCCCCAGCTGCTGTTTCCCTCGAATTCACTGAAGGGCATGAGCTCAATTGCATTGATCCCCAGTGTCTGCAGGTAATCAAGCTTGCCTGCCACATCCTTGATATCATGCGTGGTGACGAAGTCACGTATCAGTAATTCATAAATAATAAGTTTTTGTTGCTGGGGAGGTGCATATTCCCCATCATTCCAGCTGTAAACCGGCTTACCGGGTTGCAGGACGCCGGCAATGCCCTCGGTCTTCCCGGCTGGATAGGGCTGCAGATCGGGATATACAGCTTCTGGAATATATTTATCGTTGTATGGATCGAGTATTTTTTCCGAATAGGGATCGGCGATCTTCAACTGACCGTCAACCAGGTACTGGAAGGCATACTCCTTGCCTGGAAGGAGGTTGCCAATGGCAATCCAGAACCGGTCGCCATCTCTTTTCAGCTGGTAAGTGCTATCGGGTAACCAGGTGTTAAAATCGCCCAGGACGTATATAAAGTCTTTGTCAGGTGCAAAAAGCACCAGAACGGCCGAATCGTCGGCCGGATAATTGATCCCGTCTTCCAAACCTGCCGGCAGTGATTCATCTGCCGTGGTACCCGGAACCATATACCAGGCTGTGTCAGCGGCAGTAGATCCATCCTGCAGGGCAACTGCAACCAGCCTGTGCCGGGATTTACCAGACACATGCAGTGCGGTGTCAAAGGAAGTGCCTGCAATTTTGCGGATCAGCTGCTCATCGAGAAAAAGCTTCAGGGAATCGCAAGCTGTGGCGCCGATCTCCACGGAGAGCGACTGTCCCTCCGTAACAAAGGAGAACAGGCCGGGAGGTTGAATGAACGATACATTTAGTCCTTGTTCGTAAACATCAGCAAAGATATCGGCTCCCCCGACATCACGACCTGTTTTCGTTCCGGCACCATTGCGGAATACGAAGGCCATTTTCTGGATCTTTTCACCGGCAGGTACATTGTAAAACTGCCGGATGCTGGTGGTAATATCCAGCCTGTATTCATTGGATGATATTTTGGTGAGCTTGCAGGCGGCAGTGTTGGTTGCCCAGGGTGCTTTCACATATTTCCAGTCGGATGGAGAACTACTCTTATCCGTGATAACGCCGGTATGTGCGTAGACATCGTCCCCGGTGTAGTTTATCAGACCCTGATCCCCCTGGTCGGCATGGAATGTGATCGTAACCGGCTGATCCTGGATAGGCAGGGCCGGATCGGTGGAAATTACCTGGCCGCTGGCCAAAGGTACCAGCAACAAAAGCAGGGAAAAGAGAGAAAATGATTTCATACAGGCGGTTTTTGTAAAGATAGAGACCCTGCTTCTTCAGCAGGGTCTCAGGAATATACAACTATTTTAAAGAAAAGACCAGTTAATTGATCGTACCAGTAAGGTTAATGAAGTCCAGTGAAATATCCTGACCGGCGGTGACGGCAACACGTGCCTGATCATTTCCGGTTCCACGGAATTCGATAACGCCTTCAAGAACCATGAATTCAGCCTGCCACCAGTCGCATGCAAGTGTGGTTGCGCCAGCGTACATACGCAACTCGGTTGCTGTAAGTACATTTTCGAATTTGATCACTTTATTAACATTGTCAACTGTGAACATGTATTCGGGTTTCTTAGCATCCCAGCCACCAAATGCATCACCAATACCATATATTGTCGGCGGGTTGACTTCAATCGTTTCATTTTCGAGGTCAACAACTACCATGTAGTAGCCCGAACCGGCAACCGGAACAGGAACATTGGCGGTACCTTTTGCAAACACGCCATCAACAGGATCACCGTCTTTGCCGAAATCGCCAATCCAGTCGCGTTGCGGAGCAAATTTGAATTCCCCTGCGCCATCCAGCCAAACAATCTTCCAGAACAATTCGGGATGACTGTGTACAGGGATCATGGGGAAATCAGTAAGTGCCCACTGCCAGCCGTCGGGAGTTCCGTCACTGTCACCGTCAACATTGTTCAAAGCATTACCTACCATGTACAATTCTGTGGGATATTCGGGAAGGGGTTCACCGTCCCTTACATAGGTAACAGCAGCTGTTGTGCCTTCACCCAGTGTCCAGGTCATGGAAATCTTGTAAATTGCATAAGTAGCATTGGCAATATTGGCTCCACCCGGAACCAGTGCATCAAGTGTGCCGCCGAAGTTGGTGTTAACCTTAAGTCCTGCCGTTGCAGTACCATTATCATACTCAGCGTCAAGAATTATTTTCCAGCCATCAGAATAGCGGAATTTGTATTCGTTTTCAAGCAGGGTAACCTCAGCAGCTTCGAATGTAATGGTGTTCAGATCGAAAGCGCCTTTCATCGGAAGGGGCGTACTATTGCTCCAGCCTCCCGGAGTTGCACCGCCAATGACACCCCACTCAACAGGAGCAACCACGGCAATTCCCAGTTCGGTATCAATAACAACATGATAAAGACCGTCTTCAGGAACGACGAACTTATCTGTGGTTTCCTCATAGGAACCGCGCCAGAAGTCAACCTTGGGTTCATCTATGTTACGATCTGCTTCAGCAACAACATCAAAATCGGCACCAGGACCATAGGTTTTCTGGGTTTGACCGGAGACTTCAACAATATTGAAACCGCCTGAGCCACCTTCAACAGCGATGTACAGTTCCAACAATTCACTCCTGTCGGTCTGAGTGACTTCGTTGCGTGTCACCTGCATCATGCCATCAGTGCTTAGTTCAGTGACAGCGGTACCGGCTCCAACAACATAAAAGCCATCCTCAACCAGAATGGGAGGAGTTCCTCCGTCATCATCATCCTTACAGGAGGTGATAGTAGCAAGAACGGCCACTGCCAGCCAGGAAAGCTTCACTAAAGATTTAAAAAAGTTTCTCTTCATGGTATTAAATTTTAGTAATAATTAAAAGGATCTATTGTTTTTATTCTGCATCAAGCAACAGGTTTGGATTAGCATCAGTAGCCCATTTGGGAATGGGAAAAGTCTTTACGGTCGGATCGTTACTTGTGCCGCCCTGTTCATCGCCTTTTGCCCACCAAACTTTGGTGAACTCTCCAAAACGGATCAGGTCCTGACGGCGGACCCCTTCAGCAAATAATTCACGACCTCTTTCGGCCAGCAGATCATCGAGCGTGGCATCGGTAAAACCATCAACCCCGGCACGTTCCCGGATGGGATTGATCCATTCGTCTCCATTGTTGCCAAGTCTGATCTCACATTCCGCCTTTATCAGGTAAAAATCTGTCAGCCTAAATAACGGAAGATCGTTGCTCAGATTTTCCTTGGCACCTTTTTTAATTTCATATTTTCTGATCCGGGCACCTGTGGTTCTGATTTCTGTAGGAGTAAAGGTTGCATCCATCCGGATCGCCGGGATAACCGGATCAAGATTTAAAGGAGCTCCGATCACAGATTCTATTATCGGTTTCCCCTTGCTGTCATATTGCGGTCCGTAAAGGAAATAGGCTGCCTTCCGCAGGTCATTATCCTCATAGGTAAGAAAATGCTGATAAGTGACCGCACAGCCGTTCCAGGGACCAACAGACATATCGTAAGTAAGGTTCGACTGGTAATGCAGGGTACGCATGTGGATCCGGAATCCCTGGTAATCATCTTCGTCATAAGGAATAGAAAAGATTATTTCGGAATTGCTCTGGTTCTCGGTGACAAATGGACCGGTAACAGTTCCGTCGAGCGTATAAAGCCCTGAATTGATAATGCTGTCGGCATATGCACCAGCCTTGTCCCATTGTGCAATACCGGTATAGACCTCTGAATTGAGATAGAGCTTGCTCAGCAGGGCAAAGCCAAAGTATCTGGTTGCCATGTATTTGTTGTCGATATCCTTGAGTGCTGACAGGTTATTCTCTACCGTGGCAGTCAGGCTATCGAAAATAGCGGCTCTGGATGTTTTAAAAGGTTGTTCAGGAACATCAGTGGCAGTGGTCAGATAAGGAGCATCGCCATAATTGTCCATGATCAGGTAAAAGAAATATGACCTTACCACTTCAACTTCCTTTATTTTTGCATCAATGGCGTCAGATTGCGGAAGCTGCCTCAGCATGTCAATGATTTGATTGCTGCGTGTGACACCGGAATAGAACTTGTCCCACATTCTGTTCACGCCTTCCACATCATTGTTCCAGGTGTGCTGGTACATGACGCGCCATTTGCCGCCATCATCCCAGTCCGCATCGCGGGTGGGAAATACAAGCTCATCCGATGAGACTTCCTGTGCCCAGAACCACCAGCCCTGGTCATCGGCCAGGGGTTGCAGCTGTTTGTAGGCATCGACGCTCATACTTGCTATCTGTGCCTCACTCTCAGGATAAACCGATTCGGGAAGCTTGTCGTAGAGCACTTCATCGAGGTCAGTGCAACCCAGGACCAGCAGCAAGGAGAATAATACAGGTATATATGTTGTTTTCATCTTTTAGGTTTTAAAAATTCGCTGTTACACCAAAATTAAAGGTCCTTGTTTTCGGATATACATTATACTGATCGATACCGAATGACAATCCTTCAACGGTTGTTTCAGGATCCACACCCGAATAACCGGTGAGTGTAAGCAGGTTGTTGGAAGAAACATAGACTTTTACATTCCTGACAATTTTGCCTTTCGGAATGATGTTGTATCCAAGCGAAACATAATCGATCCTCAGAAAGGAGCCGTCTTCGACATAGATATCCGCAATAGCGGGCACCTGCGTACGTCCCTGATTCTTCCAATCAATGGCATCCGGCACTGCATTTGTACTGGGGAGCAACCCCGGATAATCGAAGAACATCCTGGTGGCATTGTATACATCATTGCCAATCATGGTCCGTAGGGAAAGGTCAAGTTCAAAATGCTTGAAAAAAGTCACGGTGTTGGACCATCCTATTTCGAGGTTTGGTGCCGGACTTCCAACAATATAACGTTTGGCTTTGTTAAGTTCGCGGGTTGCACCACCGGTTTCAGATTCATACAGGAAATATCCATCGGAAGAAAGCCCGAGGTATTTCGGCAGGTAAAAGGAACCGAGCTCCTCATTCTCTATATTTCCGGTAACATAGTTAAGATCCCCGATCAGTCCCCGGCCGGTTAAGTAGCCGTCTCTTCTGACTTCGCCTTCAACATACTCTCCAAGGTCACCGATGGTTGTTTTGAAATGGGTGATGTTGAGTGATGTTTTCCAGCTGATGTTCGTTTTGTCAACTGCGAATGCCTGTATAAACAATTCAATACCTGTATTGCGCATGTTACCGGAATTGGCAAATTTTGTTTTGGCCAGATTTGGAGGAACCGGCACCTGGTACTCACCCAGAAGGTCTGATGTTTCTTTTGTATACACCTCAATGGTACCACTGATGCGGCTTTTCAACAGAGCAAAATCGAGCCCGATATTGGTTTCAGCTGTTCTTTCCCAACGCAGATCGGGATTCTCATTCCAGGCTGGCCCGAAAGTTGTAACCTGCTGACCTGTTTCAGGATCAATGGCCACACCGGTGGGCTGAAATACTACCTGACTGTGGTATTCCCCGATATTCTGGTTACCCGACACCCCATAGCTGACCCGCAATTTCAACTGGCTAATGACAGACACTGAACTCATGAAAGCTTCTTTGTCAATATTCCATCCTGCAGATACGGTGGGAAACCAGCCCCATTTGTTATTGACACCAAATTTTGTCGATCCGTCTCGCCGTATCGATCCGGCCAGGTAATACCGGCTGTCGAAATTATACTGAGCACGGCCAAAGAATCCAATCAACCTGGATTCACCAGCCCACGAACTGATACTCGAACTTGTAATATCAATGAAGGAACCCAGGTTATTGTATTTAAGGAAATCCGACTGAGGATTTTCTGCCTGGGCATAAAATCCGTTCCAGTTCTTTTGTTGCCATGAATACCCAAGCATCAGGTTCAAATTATGCTTATCAAAGGATTTCAAATAATTGCCGGTCAGTTCAAAAAGCTTTTGCTGGAGGTTGTCGTATCCTTTTTTTCCGAAACCATTGTCAGCTGTGGCATAGATAGTACCCTTGGGTCTGAAGTAGGAGCTTTCACTATCATCTCGCGTATACCCGAAGTTTATGCCGCCGGTCAGGCCGGGCAGAAACTCCATATCCGCCTTGAAATTACCGAAAAATCTTTTGGCACTCCTGAGATTATCAATACCATCGATCACTGCCATGGGATTCTCATAATTATAGGCCCTGTTGATCTTATAATAACTACCGTCGGGATTTTTTACCGGATCTGTGGGATTGTGCGAAAGCGCCTGGTAAATGACATCGTCCTTGTCCCAACCGTCATAATTCTCATAATCATTGTCCTCAAAGGTACCCGAGATGCTTCCGGATAAGGTAAGCTTGTCATTAAGTGCCTTGTGCATAAGATTGACCTTTCCGATGGTCCTGTCCTTTTGCGTTCCCTTCATGACACCCTCCCAAATGGAGTGTGTAACCGAACCATAATAACTCGATCTTTCCGTTCCCCCTGAGTAATTCAGGTTATAATTCTGGGTAAACCCTGTACGGTAAATTTCATCCTGCCAGTCTACATTGGCTCCTCCGTCTGAGAAGTTAAGATCATTATCATCCACGTACTTCCTGATTTCATCAGCGTTCAGCAGGTCCAACTTTTTTGCCACCCTGTCAGCCGAGAAATTCATGTTGAACTGCAATGTTCCTTTTCCTTCCAGGCCTTTTTTTGTCGTAATGATGATCACACCGTTGGAACCCTGGGAACCGTAAATGGCAGCCGAGGCGGCATCTTTCAATATTGAATAGCTTTCAATATCTTCCGGAGCAACCGTGGTAGGATCGGCGTTGGGGACACCATCAATTACATAAAGCGGTTGCGTGTTGGAGCTAAAACCAGCCGCACCCCTGATCTTGACAGCAAAACCAGTATTGGGGTCACCACCCTTTTTTGTAACCAAAACTCCGGCCACCTTGCTTTGAATACCCTGGATGGCATCGGTGAGTACACCGCCTCCCAGTTCCTCAGAAGTAATATGTGCCACGGCACCGGTTTTATCGGCTTTTTTCTGCGTACCATACCCGATTATTATAACCTCTTCAAGAGCAGATACGATGGGTTCGAGTTGCAGGTTGATAACCGCGGTCTTATCGACAGGAATTTCCTGCGACTGGTATCCGACATAGGAAAAGACAAGTGTTCCGGGTTGATTCATGATAATGGAATAATTACCATCGATATCCGATGTCTTTCCTGTTGTTGTTCCTTTTATTAAAATATTTACTGCTGGCAGCGTTTCACCGGTACTTTTATCCGTAATACTCCCGGATACTGTAAATTCCTGTGCCATAGCGGTACCCGGTATAAAAAGCAAGAGCAGGAGAAAGGCTTTCCAAATAGAAAAAGCTTGTCGCATCATTGCATAAGTTTTAGTGTTTAATAATTAGTTGTTAGTTATCCCGGTATTGCAACCAGGTCACCAGATTTTGATTCCTGATATTTTCCCAATAATCAGTAAATCACGGGTTAAAAATGGTTCTGTAAACTAAAACAAATTACGGGGTTCATTTTTTCATACTCAAAAAAAAGTCCTGCTAAATCGCTGAAAAACCTCGCAATCGTTTCCGCAATCGTTTCCGCAATCGTTTGTTATGTAGTTTTTTTTAATTATCATTACAGATCAAATTATCCGAGTTGAGTCTCTTCTATGAAAATCCACCAGATAACGATTAAAGATGTCGCACGCGAACTGGGTGTCTCCATTTCCACAGTTTCACGGGCTTTGAAGGATCATCCGGATATCAGCCCCCAGACCAAACAGATGGTAAGGGACCTGGTAGAAAAAATGAAATATAAACCCAATGCTATTGCACTCAGTTTACGGAACCGGCGTACCAATATCCTGGGTGTAATCGTTCCGGAAATTGTGCATCATTTTTTCTCCTCGGTGATTTCCGGTATTGATGAGGCTGCTGTGGCTGCAGGTTATAATGTCATGTTCTTCCAATCGAATGAGAGCTATGAGCGCGAGATCATGAATATCCAGTCCATTATCAACAGCAGGGCCGATGGCGTATTGATCTCACTGGCAAAAGGTACCAAGAAATTCAACCACATCAAGCAATTACTCGATGATAACATCCCTGTTGTATTTTTCGACCGTGCCTGTGATGAGATCGAAACCGATAAAGTTATTGTTGATGATTTCGAAGGCGCCTTCAATGCCGTGGATTATCTGATAAAGACAGGCTGCCGGAGGATTGCACATTATGCCGGACCACAGCACCTGCAAATCAGCTACCTGCGTAAACGGGGCTACATTTCCGCACTTGAAAAAAACGGACTGCATGTGGAGGATGACCTGATCATTCCCTGCGACTCCTATGAAGGGGCCCTGGAAGTGACCAGGATCCTGATGGGCCGGTCCAAGCCACCTGACGCCATCTTCACCGTAAACGACATGACCGCCGTTGGCACTCTCAATACCATCAAGGCCATGGGATTCAAGGTACCTGATGAAGTTTCCATTGTCGGTTTTACCGATGGACTGGTGTCCTCCGTCACGGATCCCCTGTTGACCACCGTCAGCCAGCATGGCTTTGAAATTGGCAAAAAGGCAACGGAAATCCTCATCAAGCGGATCAACGAGGAGTTTGATTCCCCGAAACCGATAACCGAGGTGGTGAAAACGGATCTGGTGATCAGGAATTCCACCAGGAAGCTTTAGGTAAGCGGCAGAGCAATGGCTGTGGCAGTAGCAGCAACAGCTTTCAGCGTCGTATTTCTATGAATTAAAGGTATAAGTTTCTCATAACATACGCCAATTATCCAGAACTCATCGCAAACGTTTGCATACTGATACTACGACATTATTTCACCGGTGTCATAAAAATTTATTAGTCAAATAGTTGGAAATAAAGTTTCTTTGCTATACTTTTGGGTTTGTATTTTCCCGACATCTGTAAAACATAGTTGATCTCTGGTTCTGTTACCCGACAGAATGCAGGGCTTTTTATTTTTATATACCTGAACGATCTCATTAACTATCCATACATGAATAAACCTAAACTAAGCTTTTGGCAGATCTGGAACATGAGTTTTGGATTTCTGGGCATTCAATTCGGTTTTGGACTTCAAAATGCTAATGTTAGCCGGATATTTCAGACCCTTGGCGCCGACATTGATCAGATTCCTATTCTATGGATTGCAGCCCCCGTAACAGGTTTGATCATGCAACCGATCATCGGTCACATGAGCGATAAAACCTGGGGAAGATTAGGAAGAAGGAGGCCGTATTTTCTGGTCGGCGCCATTCTGGCATCACTGGCCCTGATCCTGATGCCCAATTCACCTGTGCTCTGGGTTGCTGCCGGCACACTCTGGATCATGGATGCCTCGATCAACATATCCATGGAACCATTCAGGGCTTTTGTTGGTGATATGCTGCCTGATGAACAGCGTACCATCGGATTTACCATGCAGAGTTTTTTCATCGGTATTGGTGCTTTTGTGGCTTCCTGGCTGCCATACATGCTGGCCAACTGGCTCAATATTCCCAATACCGCTCCCGAAGGACAGATCCCACCCACGGTAATCTATTCCTTCTACCTGGGGGGTGCCGTGTTTTTACTGGCCGTTTTATGGACTGTGATTTCTTCAAAGGAGTATTCTCCTGAAGAATTGCAACGGTATGCAAATAAAACGGATCTGATTGACCAGGAAACGGAAACCTGTGAACCGGCAAAACTTTATTGGAGAAGGGGTATTATCTGGCTTATTGCCGGGGCCATTTTCGCGATCCCGGTCTTCCGGTTCAACCTGGAAAAGGAACTTTACATCCTGTCGGGAGGACTGGTTTTATTTGGAATACTCCAGCTTATATCGGCCGGATTGGTACAAAGCAGAAATACCGGGTCGGGACTGGTGAGCATCATCACCGATCTGTACAGAATGCCCAAAACAATGGCACAATTAGCCGTTGTGCAGTTTTTCTCATGGTTTGCCCTGTTCTCCATGTGGATATACACCACCCCGGCTATTACAAAACACCTTTACGGAACTACCGATACAATGTCAGAAGCTTATAACGAAGGAGCCAACTGGGTGGGCGGTATGTTCGGGTGGTACAATCTTTTTGCTGCGTTCTTTGGTCTGGCAGTACTTCCGTGGCTTGCCCGTCTTACCAGTCGGAAAATCACGCACATTATTTCCCTGGTGGTTGGCGGACTAAGCCTGATCTCTCTTTATTTTCTTACTGACCCGCACCAGATGGTGTTTTCAATGATTGGCATCGGATTGGCATGGGCCAGCATCCTGGCCATGCCGTATGCCATTCTGACCGGTTCACTGCCACAGCGCAAAATGGGCGTGTACATGGGAATATTCAACTTCTTTATTGTGATTCCGCAAATCCTGGCCGCCACACTCCTTGGATTCATGGTAAAAATACTGTATCATGGTGAGAGTATCTATGCCCTGATCACAGGCGGCATAGCCATGATGGTAGCAGCTGTCTGTGTGCTGCTGGTTAATGATCACAAGGATAAAATAAAAACCGTATGATCCTGAAAGCCTGCCTTTTCGATCTGGACGGCGTAATCGTTGATACAGCCCAGTACCACTATCTTGCCTGGAAAAACCTGGCCGATAAGCTTGGGTTTGTATTTACCGAAACAGATAATGAACAACTGAAAGGCGTGAGCAGGATGGAATCTCTCCGTATTCTTCTGGAGATCGGGAATGTATCCCTCTCAGAACAGGAAAAGATACAGGTTGCGGAAGAAAAAAACCAGTTATACCTGCAATACGTCCTTCGCATGACCAGGGGTGATGTCCTGCCGGGTGTGCTGGAATTCCTCCGGGAATTAAAGAATAACAAAATACTGCTCGGTATTGGTTCAGCCAGTAAAAATGCACGAACCATTCTTGAAGGCATTGAACTGGTATCTGCTTTTGATGTTATTGTCGACGGAAACCTGATCACCCATGCAAAACCTCACCCGGAGGTGTTTGCTTTGGGTGCACAGCTGCTGCATACCGATGCATCCTGTTGTATCGTTTTTGAAGATGCAATCGCAGGAATCCAGGCCGCACATAATGCGGGTATGAAATGTATCGGGGTAGGCTCCCCTGAAATCCTCAGGGAGGCGGACCTCGTAATTCCGGGGTTCAAGAATCTGAAACTTGCCGATATCAAACTTTAAGTGATACCTTGTTTCAGTTGTTGAGTACTTACTGTATGATGAAGTGAAGAAATGAAAAGATACTATACTACAGACGAATGGAGCGTGATTGAGGAGGGCTTTGATCCCACATTCCAGGAAGCATCGGAGAGCATCTTCAGCCTCGGCAATGGTCATATGGGACAAAGAGCCAACTTTGAGGAAAATTACTCCGGTGAATCCCTCCAGGGTACCTACATCGCGGGAATTTATTACCCCGATAAAACGCGGGTTGGCTGGTGGAAAAATGGCTATCCCGAGTATTTCGCCAAGGTACTGAACGCCCCCAATTGGATTGGCATCGCCGTGAGAGCCGGCAATGAAGATCTGGACCTGCACACATGCAAGGTACTGTCATTCCGGCGTGAACTGAACATGAAACATGGTTATCTCGAACGTTCTTTCATTGCCGAGCTGAAATCGGGCAGGCAGTTGCAGGTCAACACACGCAGATTTCTGAGCCTGGCTGCTGATGAGATCGGAGCTATCAGATATTCCGTCCGGTCGGTTAATTTTGAAGGCACCCTTGAATTGTTGCCCTATTTGGATGCTAACGTGGTTAACCGTGATGCCAATTACGACGAAAAGTTCTGGGAGATTCTGGAAACCGGATTTAAGGCGGATAATGCGTTCCTTCGGATGCGCACACGGAAATCAGGTTTTGAGGTCTGTTATTCCATGAATTGTACGGCAGAAATCAACGGAACTGCCAACAAAGCAAAAATGCAGCCGGTTCAACGTTCAGGCTATGCAGGTTTTAAAATTGAAACCGGAATCAATGCATCGGATGAGGTCGTTCTCTATAAATATGTTGCAGTGCTGACTTCACTCGACCATAAACCTGATTCATTGGTGGATATTAGTATTGATACCCTCATGCAGGCTTCAGGAAGGCGTTTTGACGGCTT
>JGI11641J44799_10000131_pt1 | contig 20487 bp, 12 predicted proteins | sample WetSurSiteA1Bulk_FD_44799 | JGI IMG/M metagenome (IMG submission 44799) | reverse complement strand
ATGAGGAAGTTGTCTTTCATATCGGCTGCATCTTCCGAAACCGTGATGACCGAATTCTGCCGCTGGACGCTCCCCTTGCCGTATTGCGGAACGGATGGGGTGGTGAGCGTCAATCCGAGTTTCCAGGGCCCTGTGTGATAGGATAATCCCATCTTAACCAGCAGCCTGAAAGTGTTATACTTGATGGCTTCATCATGGGTGGTGGTGCTGAAAACACTGTGTGTATCAACCTGTTTTACCTCCTGCACGTAATTGGTCAGCTGGTAGCTTTGTCCCCGGTAACTTGCATAAAAGGTTGCTCCTACGCCCAGTTTTTCCGACAGACCGTATCCGACACCCATGCCGAACCACTGCTCATTCAGCTGGTTAACATAATCGAAAACACCAATAAAACTGGTAGGTGAGGAAGTTCCGTCAGCAGAAGCACCGGCGGTATACCGGGCGTTCATCAGCACATTTCCATGATTCCGGGTAAGCATGGTGTACGAAAATCTGAACCTGCTTTTCTTTAACAGGTTTACCATTCCGGCAATGATCTGCGGATAAACACTCAGCTGGGCTGAGTTCAGGTTCATATCCTTGCCTGCCCCGTCGGTAATGACGATTTTATCCATCCGGTAAACGTTGGCGTCCACGGAAAGGCTTGGGTTGTTGATAAATGCAAGCGCCCCAGGGTTGTAATATACTGCTGCATTATCGCTGACAGCGCCAATCATGGCACCCCCCATGAGTGTGCCCGTTGCCCCGTATTGTTGCGCCCAGTAATGGTTATCCTGCGCTTCAGCCACGAAGGTTTGGCCAAGCAAGAAAATCAAAAACAGGACTCCCGTCAGAAGGGACTTATGGCACATGGCGGACCTTACTGAAGATGTTTATTTTCGGCAATAGAATCTAGAGTCCGGAAGCAGCGCCTTTGTAAAAAATCTCCAGTTCGGCATTGCCCTTTAACAGGTTGATTTCCCTTACATTTACATATTCAACTTTCAGGCCAGTACGCGATGAAATGTCCATCAGAAGCTCCTGCGATTTGTCCGGACTTAACAGCTCCAACCGGTCGTAAATAAGGGTGGTGCTGTCGTATTCCCTTTTGTTGAAAAAGACTTCGAGAAGGAAAATCGAAAGGACAATGATGCTGTTGATCAGGATCATCCCGCGAACCGGGTTGTAAAAAGTTGCCATGGCATTGATCACTGAAACACCGATCACCGTGAAAAAGTATGTCATGTCCCTGAGCGACAAATTCCTCGATCTGAAGCGCAGGATGGCGAAAATGGCAAAAAGTCCGAGGGCTATACCCAGTTGGATCTCAACCGTTTTCAGCAGGACACAAACCAGAAAGATCATTATTCCCATCTGGTAAAATGAGAATACTTTTCTTCCCCTTTTCGTATAATGGTAATAGATAAGTCTTATGAGGACAAAAAGTACCAGCAGCGTTGAGGAAAAACGTACCAGAACTCCCCATAAAGGGTCCTGGTCAAAAGCAAACGTATCTGCAATCATATCAAGCAAGGTTCTGAGGTTTAATAATCTTTACAGTCATGAAGAAGCTCATTTACAATGCTGTTCCGGTTGTCGAACCCATTGAAGAATTCATCGAGGTAACGGACCATGTCTTTTTTTGATTTTTCGCTGATCAGGCTGAAATCCCCGATTACCTTGTAAAAGGCATCTTTTTTGTCGGAGAACTCTTTGAGGGTTTTCTGGAATTCCTCTTCGGTCCTGCATCTCCCCAGGTAAATCCGTTCACGCACCGATTCGATGCCCAGCGACTCATGTGGAATGGCATAATCCGTATTCACGATCCCCGAATAGTCAAAATCATACGGAACGATCATGCCTAAATCGGGTCTCTCCGAAAACTGCTGCATCAGGATCTTGCAGTTGTGCTGATTGGGGACCGACCAGTCCGTATTCCCGATCATGTAATTAAAAACGGCCATTCTGTCCATCATTTCCGGCAGGATATTCTTCTGGGAAAGATTTACAGATTCTATCGGCATGCAATTCAGCCTTTTTGCCATGAAATCGGTGGGCTCAATAAAGAAAGCATAAGTCTGAATGGGCTTTTTGGCTTTGTAGGTGTTGTGATAAGTGATCCGCAGCAATCTTACCCTGAAACTGTTCTCGGTGAGTTCGTTATACAACCGGTATACCAGGTATTCCCTGAAAAGATAATCTTCATTTCCTGATTTACAGTGTGTTACCAGCTTCACCTTTTCCAGTTGGTTCAAATCATCTTTCTGGAATTCAGTTTTTTTGAAATTCAGTACCACCGGCGGAAAGTCACAGAAGCCATTCCGGAATTCACCGCGCGACTTCAGCCTGATCTTCTTGTTAATGGAATCCTCGGGTGTAAGGTAGTAAGTTAGAACAGCGTCGAGGTATTGTTCCTTCGGCTTTTTCCTGGTATACTGGGTTATATCGAACCACAGCGAAAGGTCAAGTACCTCTGAGTTCGTGAACAGGCCGAAATCATTATCCAAAGTATCCGAAATGGAATACAGTGAATCGGCGGGTTCTTCCTGGCTGAATACCGGCATTACCATGAAAAACGCCAGCATACACTGAATGCAGCATCTTTTTCGAATCATATCCCAATTGAATAAGGTTAGAATAAGTTATATTTGGGTAAAAGATACAAAAAATCCGACATAATGACAAAACCTGCTTACATGCTGTTCCTCGCCCTTTTTGTTTCCTCCGGCCTGAATGTTGTGGCGCAGGAAAAGAAACAATCCTTTTCGGCGTTTCGGGATAGCCTGGACCATGCATTGGACATCAGCGACTGGTTGATCAACAAGAAAGGACTCCTGCTGGTACCGACGATCATTACGGAACCTGCAGTTGGCTATGGCGTAGCAGCAGCAGCCGTGTTCTTTCATTCATCCTATTCCGACAAACACGGTCCTCCAAGTATGACGGGAGCTTTGGGGGGAGGGACCCAGAACGGGACCTGGGCGGCAGGAGCCTTTCATGCAGGATTCTGGAAGGATGACAGAATCAGGTATTTGGGTGCTGCAGCAAAACTATATGCCAATCTTGATTTTTACGGATCCGGTAACAACATTCTACTGGGTGATGAACCGGTCAACCTGAATCTTGATGCCTGGTTTTTACTGCAGCAGATCAAATTCAGGGTGGCACGGTCGGATTTTTTTATTGGAGGCAGCTATCTGCTGTTAAAAACAAACAATACTTTTGAAATACCGATTGACATCCCTGAATTCGACAGTATCGAGTTCGAATCCACGCTGAGTGAAGTTTCCCTGAAACTTGAGCTGGATTCGAGGAATAACGTTTTTACCCCCACACGGGGTGTATTTTTCGGACTATCGGGAACTTACAGTGATACCTGGATGGGAAGTGATGCTTTATACGGGAGGCTCGGTCTAACCCTGATCGGATATTTGCCTGCCGGTAACAGGTTTATGGTGGGTGTCCGTCATGAGAGTAACTTTTCACTGGGTGATGTCCCTTTTTATGCGCGACCCATAATTAACATGCGTGGTGCACCTTTGATGAAATATCAGAACACAAATACACTCCTGATGGAAGCAGAAGTTAGTTACAATGTTTATAAACGTTGGTATTTGTCAGGTTTCACAGGCATGGGCAATGCCTTCGCAAATTTCTCGGATTTTGAGGAAGGAAAGAGTGTCTCCACGTTGGGCATGGGATTCAGGTATTTGGTGGCCCGCAAGTTAGGGACCAGCATGGGATTGGATTTTGCCCTCAGCAATGATGATTTTGCCTTCTATGTCATCTTTGGAACTGCCTGGCTGAGGTAATCCTGCCATTTAAAAAAAATCCGGCCAGTCGTTCACTGTCCGGATTATTCATTTGTTGCAGCCGGTTTTTACTTTAATTCCGGAAGCGGAAGATCTTCCAGCACGGAAAGTCTGATTCCGGAAAGAATATAGCCCTCCAGCTGATAGAATTGCAGAGCAACAACAGGATTGGTTGCCTTCTTGATCTTATTGTAATAGGTGATCAGCAGCGCGTCGGTTTTTTTACCCAGATCGATTACTTTCGAAGTCCAGTCATCAGCAAACTCAATGGTCAGTTTATCATAATTCTTAGCATATTGCTCCAAAAGGTTAATTCTTTCCTTTCCAAGCTCTTTGCGGGCAGTTTCATACTCATCATAAAGTTGCCAGAATGCCGTTTTCTGTGCTACATCAACCTTGACGAATTCCTCAACCATGGCTTTCTTTTCCATGCCAAAGGCGGCCTGCATGAGATCAACTTCTTCCTTGTTGGTCTGGGCGTTAACAATAGCAACCATAAACAGCGCTGACAATAATAATGTTACTTTTTTCATAGGTTATTGATTTATAATTTACACAAAATTAATTTATTTCTGCATGAAACACAAATCAGTATTAAAAACGGGAACAGACGGTATGGAAATGGCCGCGATGAAAGAAATATAGCTTAAATTTGGGAAAAGCGATCCCTTTCATGTACTTTAAACGGGTTCTGACAGTTCTTAAATACCTGATCTTCTGTCTGGCACTTCTGTTTGTATTGCTCCTGATAGGGGTTAATCTGCCGGTCAGTCAACGACTCATTACGGGAAAGGCCAATGCATTCTTCCGCAACAAGAACTTGCCGGTACAGGTAGACAATATATCCCTGCTGATCAATGGCAAAATTGGATTAACCAGGCCCCGGATCATCAAGGAAACGGGGGATACAATTGTTTTTGCCCGGCAGATCAGGGTTTCTGTCAGGATGTTTCCCCTGCTGTTAAAAAAGGTGACGGTAAACAGCGTAACCATCAACGATGCCGCGGTTCACATTACTACAGATTCTACCAGTGGTAAACCCGACCTGGTCTCCCTCTTTTCACCGGAGCGTAAAATTCCGAAAAAGAAAGGGAACACGGGGAAAAAATGGGACATAAGTGTTCATACGGTGAGCCTCAAAAATATCCGGTTCACCTACAATGATCAGGTACATGGAATTCAGATCAGCCAGTACGTCGGGAAGTTGTATGTTAAGTTTGATAAATTCTCCTTGGCAGGCAAACAGTTATTTGCTGCCGTTGTCAATATGGAAAAGGCCCATGGCGGAATTGTTCTGAAAACTGCATCCCCGAAAACCAGAAGCGAAAACAAACTTCCTGCTGCATGGAATTTTAAGCTCAGGCAATCCTTTCTCAAGGACATTCAGTTCACGCTTCATCAACCTGATGATAACAGTCGGGGTGAGTTCTCGCTCTCCAGGGGTTTCATTGAAGAAGCAGGCATGGAACTGGCCGGCCGGCGGATTTCCGTCTCCGGCCTTGTACTTGAAAAACCCGGGGCTCTTTTCTTATCCTCTCCTAACCCGGATAAACCGGCAACAAAATCCAAAAATAATTCCGGCGCGGATTTCCCCGGAGCCTGGACAATAATGAGCGGCTACCTGAAGATCACCCGTGGAGCAGTTCAAACACAACCTTATCTTGTCGCCTCCGCGCATCCTGCGGATCGTTCCTTGCAGATCGCTAAAATCAATGTCACCCTGAAAGATTTATTGTTAAGCCGCCAGGCATCAGAATTCAAACTTGACGGGCTTTCACTGCTGATGGGGAACGGAACTCAACTGATCAGGGGCAGCATGGAAATGCGTTCTGATTCAACGCGGAAGACTTTGCTGAAGACGTCTGTCAGGACTAAATCCAGCCGTATCAATCTGCGCATGGAAGTACAGGATGAACTGGCAGCCATCCTCAGATCCTATCATTCCGTGCCTGTATCATTAGTAATCGATGACACGAAAATATCTGCCCGGGAAGTTCTTGCTTTCCTGCCAGACCTGAAAGAACAAAAATCGTGGAAAGCACAACAGGATCTTTTACTGGGCGTAAACTGCAGGGTCACCGGTACAGCTGATCTCCTGAAAATTGAGAATTTTTCCCTGAATACACCCTCGGGATTTACCTTTTCGGCTGCAGGACAGCTGACACGGATAACCAATCCCCGGTCTGCGCTGTGTGATGTTGCCTTCCGATTGGGAGAAATCACCCGTTCAGAAGTAGCGGAGCTGATGCAGATTGCCGGTTCATCTGTGAATCTGCCTGAATTTGAACCGCTGACTATTGCAGGAAATATTGGCAGCAAGCTGCTCTCCCCCGAGTTCACGCTTACCTTGCAAAGCCGTTCGGGGAACCTGGCCGTTACCGGATTGGCTGATCTTCCGGACAAGCGTTACGACCTTAAAATGTCCTGGGACGGCCTGGAGTTGGGCAAAATCTTACTAATCCGTGATCTGGGCCGGTTTTCCGGAAACCTTACTGTGACCGGGAAAGAATTCTCGCCGGACAGGATGAGAATTAAAGCTTCCGTTAACCTTGATTCAGCAGGTTACAAGGGCTATCATTACCACGATGTTCATATTGCCCTGGAAGGGGACAAGGGTCTTTTGTCTTTCAAGCTCAATTCGGCCGATCCTGCATTTGAATGTGACCTGGCCGGGACGGCAGGACTCCATGATTCCCTGAAGCAGGGAAAGATATCGGGGACCTTCAGCCTCGATGCCGGACAAAGTCATTTGTACAAGGATATCTCCATCGGGGGGGCTTTGGAAGCTGAGATGGGAAAGACGTCCGGTAACCTTGATGCGTTCGTTTCCTTAAAAAACATCGTTCTCAGAAAGGCCGGTGCTGTTGAAGACCTGAAAGAGCTTACCCTGAGTTTTCAATCATCGGATAGTCTCGTGGCTGGTAAGATCGATGCCGATTTCGTGAAAGCAGATATGCATTGCAGAGGTTCTCTGGGCGATATTCAAAGAGCATTTTCGAAGGGCCGGTTCAGGGGCTTCGCACTCGTCGACTCTGCTGTAGAGAACCGGATTCCTTATCTTTCCGTCCTGCCCGACATGCACATCTTCGTTGAATCGACCTATGATCCGTTTCTGGGACTGCTGCTGAACGATAGCATTTTTAGCTATCATCAGGCCATGCTCGAACTGGTAAAAGATACTGCAGGTTATGGCCGGGTGGAAGTATCACTGGACAGAATCAATTTTGGGAATACCCGCGGATATGGCACTATCGTACATATTGAAAGTTTTCCGGACAGATCGGATCTCCGGGTGCTGGCCGACAGCATAAGGTACAACATCATGGTCATGACTGCTATAGCAGTTGACCTGACAATCAAACCAGATTCTGCCCTGTATGGTTTGAAGGCAGGAGGTAAAAATGGCCGTATGCTTTATCAAATGGCTGGTCTGGCCTATAGAAGCAACGGGCAGCTTAGGCTGAGATCCACACTGCCACAATGGACAATAAATGGTTTTGAATGGATCGTTTCTCCGGAAGATTTTCTGGTGCTGGAGCCACAGAATAAAGATTTTACGGCTGATTTACATTGGAAAAACGACCGTCGTGCCATTGACATTTATGGCCAAAGATCAGCCAGGCTGAATCTGGAGATCCGCAATGTATGGTTCAACATGCTCGCGGTTCCGGGGATGAATACTTTCGGATACGACGGTGAGCTTACCGGAATTATTGATTATGAAGGCTATAATAAGAAGGAGGTTGGAATTCAAATGGATATCAGGCAGATGAAAATGGCGGAAAGACTGCTGGGTGATTTGAAGGTTTCCGGTACTTATTCATCCGATACCCTTGGTACCATCGAAAGCGATCTCAACGCCGTCCTGAATGATACATCAACTCTTGACCTCATTGTCCGGCTTGGAAAGCATGCCGAACAGAAAAGCGTCCGTGCCGAATTTTCAGGCATCCCCCTGGACATTGTTGAGCCTTCGGTCAACAAATACATCAGCGGATTACATGGCAAAATAAGCGGGGGACTTACCCTGACATCCATTGGGAACAAACCCCGGTTGAATGGCAAGATAGCGATCAATAAAACAGCGCTGAAGATCATCCCCCTGAATGCCCGGTTTTATTTGCCGGATGAGGTCATCCAACTGGAAAACAATCAAATGCGTTTCAGGCAGTTTACAGTGCTGGATTCCCTGAATAAACGGCTCAGTGTCGACGGATTCATTGACATGAATGATCCGGGTAATATAACAGCTGATCTTCAGATCACATCCGACCGACTCCAGGTGATGAATACAACGGAAAAGGAGAATCCGGCATTCAACGGATCTGTATTTGTTAATTCAGAATTGACCATAACAGGTCCTGTTCAAAAGCCTTCTATTGCCGGCAATATTGTACTTGCGGAGGGTACGGTTATCAATTACAGGTACACGGAGAATCTGACTGTTTCAGAAACGGAAAAGACACTAACTTTTGCGAGTCTCAACCGGGACGAATCTTCCTCGGAAAAGTTTATGGCTTCACTAAATACTTTATCGAAAGCTCCCAATATTGAGGCGTCGATTGAGATAAATCCGAACAGCCTTTTTACTTTTCAGATATCCCGCGGATATGATATAGGCGTCAGCATAACCGGGGGGGGCTTTCTGAATTATGCCCTGATGCCGAACAACGCCATCAACCTGAGTGGCACATACGAGATTCAGCAGGGCAGCGCTGAATTGAAAATTCCCGGTTGGCCACGTAAGAATTTTATAATAACACCGGGCAGTTATCTGAAATGGAACGGACCAGTGGAAGATCCGGAGCTGCTCCTGGAAACAACAAGCAAGGTCAGGGGCTCCTATTACAACCCGGTGGACGGTCAAAACCGGGAAGTAAATTTCCTGGTATATATGAAACTGTCCAACAAGCTATCACAGCTCGAAATCTTTTTCGATGTCGGCAGCAACGACCAGTACATCACAAGTGTATTCAATACGTTGTCAAAGGACGAACGGATGCGCCAGGCTATTAATCTACTTATCTTTGAACGGATCGAACTTCCCAACATGGAAAGTTCTTCCGATTATGTTACTCAGCAAATCAATCAGTTTTGGGAATCACAGATCAACCAGTTCACCAAATCTGCCATTAAGAACGTGGATGTGTCCTTTGGTATCGATACATATACCGGTGCTTCCGAGGGAGGAGGCGAACAGCAATATACCAGCTTTACCTATGAAGTAAAGAAGGAAGTATTCAACGATCGGGGTTCAGTGCTAGTTTCCGGCCGGATGAATGACAACAGCCAGGCCGGGGCACCAGCCAACAATATGTTCGAGAATTTTATCTTTGAGTACGCGCTTGATACAAACAAGATAAAATTTCTTAAGGTTTACCGGCAGCAGAATTATGAAGACCTGCTCGAAGGAGAAGTGACCAAATCCGGAGTCGGTTTTATTTACAGGAAAAGCTATGACAGGCTTCACGACATCTGGCGGAGGAAGAAGAAGAAAGATTAAAAATTCTGGAAGGAAGATGGCAGATTCTGGAAGGAAGATGGCAGAGAAACTGGGAATTATGAATGAATGAGCAATGGATTGGAAATTGTCCACATATGGCCTTTTAACAATCGCGATAATGGCGATGCTGGAATCATGCTCCAATACAAAATTCCTGGCGGATAATCAGTTATTGTACACGGGTAAGAACAAAGTCGTCATCAGCCAGGGGAAGTTCAGGAATCCGAAGGCTAACCAGTTGATTGAATCCACAACTGCCTTTAAACCAAACAATGCCCTGGCGGGCAAACGATGGTTACCCCCGGGAGGTCTGTGGATATACAATTATTGGAAACCAACCAAAGAAGGGAAAAAACCGGGGTGGATTTACAGGACTTTTTCGACCGAACCGGTGCTGGTATCGGATGTTAATCCCGAAACACGATGTCAGAAGCTGGAATCAGAGCTTTTTAGCATCGGTCTGTTTCATGCCAGCGTGTGGTCAGTGCTTGATACCAGTGCCCGGAATCCGCACAAAGCCGGTATAACTTATTACGTAAAACCCGATGATCCCTTCCGGTATCATGATATATCCTTTGCACCCCCTGCTGATGCTGTTGATACCCTGATCAACAGTTTTCAGGATGATCTTGCCCTGAAGCCTGATGATGTTTTCGACCTGGGGATTGTCAAATCAGAAACCAAAAGAATAACTGCGCACGCGCTGGATGAAGGCTACTTTTATTTTAACCCGAATCATGTGAAGTGGATTGCAGATACTACCCGATTGCCATATCAGATCGATCTCAGGATTGGTAAAAATACCGACCTTCCGCCATACACCCTGCTGAAGTATTCCATTGACGAAGTTACTGTGAAGATAACCGGTCAGATTGACTCGCTGGTGGTCTCCAAGGCTACGGATACTGTTTTTTGTGACGGTATCCGAATCATTTCCCCGGGTGGATTTGTCAAACCCGAAGTAATTTCCCAGGCGATCTACTTCCGGAAAGGCGACTGGTATTCAACCGTAAAGCATCAGCAGACCATGACACACCTGAACAGCTACGGGATTTTTAAGTATGTCAATATCCAGTTTATTCCTGATCCGGATAGTCTGGTAAATCAACTGGATCTTTTGGTGGAACTGACAAGGATGAAGGAAATCAGTCTGGATTTGGAGGCCAACGTGGTAACAAAATCCACCGGTTTCTCAGGGCCCGGATTTGCAGCCACCCTGGCTCACGGAAATCTGGCCCGCGGGGCAAACAAATTACAGCTGAAGCTTAACGGAGGTTTTGAATGGCAATGGGGAAAAAGTTCCGGCAGTACGCTCGGCACTACATCCTATAATATCGGGATGTCCACTTCCATCATCCTCCCGAAGATATTGAAACCTTTTAGTCTTTTTAATATCAACCGTTTTCGCCTTCCTCAGACAACGATGACCCTGGGATTTGAATTTATGAACAAGATACAGTATTACCGCATGAGTTCAGTGAACCTGGGATTTGGTTATCAGTGGAAAAAGTCGCAGAAAATCACGCATATCTATTATCCGCTGTTTTTCAACTCCATTACTCTGCTTGAAACCACCCTTGAATTTGACTCCATACTGAATGCCAATCCTTATATCCGGAAAAGCTTCGAAGAGCAGTTCATCGCCGGCATGAAGTATGATTTTATATTTGACAACAGCGCTACCAAACAACCCAACGGCTTTTACTTCCAGGCCGGCATCAGTTCGTCCGGAAATTTTATCGATCTGATCTGGCGTTTTATTCCCACCGAACAGGAAAGGCCTTACAGTTTGGCAGGAAATGTGTATTCCCAGTTTATGAAGTTCTCCACAGATATACGGTATTACAGGAATATTCAGCAACATAGCCTTGTATTCCGACTGTATTCTGGTCTTGGAATTCCCTATAGCAATTCAGTGGTCATGCCTTATGTAGAACAATTTTACAGTGGAGGGTCAAACAGCATCCGTGCATTTACTGCCCGTTCGCTTGGACCGGGAAGCCTGAAGCCTGATGAGACATCAGAAATCATCGACCAGACAGGTGATATAAAAATTGAAGGCAACGTGGAATACCGGTTCAGGATGTCAAAGGTGCTACACGGTGCTTTTTTCGTTGATGCCGGCAACATCTGGTTGTTAAATCCAGATGAGAACAGACCTGGAGCTGAATTCCATTTCAATACATTTTTAGATCAGCTGGCGGTAGGAACGGGGGTCGGGTTCAGATTCGATTTCAATTTTTTTATTCTGCGTACCGATTTTGGATTCCCCCTCCGTATGGCCTATGCTGCTGATGAATCCAACTGGATTGGCAGTACGAAGGATTTCTTTGACGGCATGATGTTTAACCTGGCAATCGGATATCCATTTTAACAGTAATGTCTATTTTAATTTCCCTGACAGATCAAGCAATTCAACTTTTCTGAATTCCACGTTGTGGCTCTCAGCCTGGAGCGCGATATAACCTTCCTTCAGCAGGGTGCCGTCAGGCACCGGATATGGTTCCGGCCGCATATCCGGTCCGATTCTTGGCCTTGAATAGGTCAGAACCGTATCCCCTTCAATCACATGGTGAAAAATGCTGTCGCCCCATACGATCATTTCTACGGTTACCCACTGGTCTCCGTCATATGTTTTAGAGGAAGAATTCGTGCAATGTCCTTCCACAGCAATGCCATTGATATCAATATCCGTTCCCGGTGTACACACGTTTGCAGTGGTCCGCTCACCCTGTCCCAATCCTCCCAGGAACTGCGCCTCGATGGAAACTGGGAAATCCTGGTCGAGGCCCATACTTTCAGCTGATTGTGAATGCAGCATCGCTCCGCTGTTGCGAATAGCCCATCCCGGTCCGCCCGGACACTGCTCTCCGGTAAACCGGTATTCCACCCTTAGCTTGTAATGCGAGAACTTCTGTTTGTAGAAAATATGTCCGAATTCACCCCTGAAGCTGTCGAGTTTGCTGTAAGAAACTTTCAGAATGCCGTCCTTTACGCTGAAGATATCCTTATAATTCTCATTCAGCGGGAAACCGGAGATTTTGATATCCCAGCCGGAAAAGTCCTTCCCGTTAAACAATTGCTTCCATTGAGCATCTGCTGCCAGCCTGGGTGTTGGTTTACACGCCCAAAGGACAGTCAGGGCCATCAGAAATAAATGTGGTCTCATAAGGTTTTGTTTTATTACCTTAAAGATACCCGCATTTAAGTCAGGATAAAACCGGTTGTGCCAAAAAAACTGAAAATCCGGTCAAAATAAAATTCCGACCGTTATGCCGCCACGGGGGAGTACACCGCTCAATTTCGGTGTTTCAATATCTCCTTCCTCCTTACCGAAAACATACTGGGGGCCGATGTATGCCTCAAGACTGATGATATTGCTGAAAACAGACTGATGCCCGATCAGCAGGCCTGCTCCGAAGTCGGAATAAGTGCCTGTGTTTACAGTTCCATCTTCATAGGCATCGGTAACATCAAATTTATCGAACCGGATAAAGGGGGCAACAAAGAATCCGGCCGGGGCATTTTTCTTTTCTGACACATACAACCTGAACTCGGGAATTATCCCAAATCCATCTGTTTTGGTCTGCGGATCTTCCTCCTTATTGGAATAGCCTGTATAATAGGCATGAACCACAAGGCCCATGTTCTCATTCAATGTCCTTTCATAGGCCAGGTTAAATGTTTTGATAAAAGGACTCAACAGGTTCAGTTTGATCGCGTTCTTTTTATCCTGGGCATGTGCCAGCTGAAACAAGCCGGCAAACATCAGTGCCACCAACAAGATTATTCTTTTCATTTGGTTTTTGTTTTGGTATTGTCGATTATACGATAAGCAGGGAATTCAGTTTCAAACTATTAAGAATTTATCAGTACCGATGGAATCATGCAGGGCTGACTAAAAAGAGGGTGCATCGACGATACACCCTCTTTTTAAAGAAGATCGGCCAGGCAGATTTACTGAATTTCCCAGCCTCCTCCTAGTGCTTTGTATAACTGTACAGTTGCCTGCAGCTGGTATTGCAGCGCCTGTGCTGCCAGCAACTGGGCATCGAGTTCCGTGCGTTCATTTTCCAGGAGCTCAAGGTAATTGGTATATCCCGAATCATAGCGTTCCCGGGATAACATGGCCGCTCCTCCTGAAGCCATGGCCTGCATCTTCCGTGCCTCATACTCGCGGCGGTAGGTTTCTGTAGAAATCAGTGCATTTTCAACCTCTGCAAAGGCATTGAGAACTGCTTTATCATACTGCAGCCGGGCCTGTTCGGTTTTTTCCCGTTCCATTTGAACCCTGCGCTTATTTTTGCCAAAATAGAACAACGGACCGGTTACCGAACCCACAGCATAACTGATCACCGATCCGCTTGCCGTTATATCCGAAAGATCCTGACTGGCGGCACCAAAAAGCCCTGTAAGGCTGATAGCCGGGAAGCGCATGGCCTGGGCAACACCGATCTGTTCATTCTGTGCAATCCACTGGTCTTCTGCCTGCCTGACATCGGGCCGGCGTGCAAGCAATTGAGAAGGAAGTCCTTCCGGTATGGCAAGAGGGAATACCTGAGAAACATTGTCAAGGCCTCTTTCAACATACCCCGGATTCCTTCCCAGCAAGACGCTCAAGGCATTCTCTGTCTGGGCAACCTGTCTTTCAAGGCTTGGAACCAGTGCTGCAGCAACGGCCTCCTGCGACTGGGCCTGGAATTTATCCAGTTCTGCGACTTCTCCTCCAGTAAACCGTTCTGTGATGATCCGTGTGGACTCCCTTCTGACGGTGAGGGTTCTCCTGGCAATTTCCAATTGCTGGTCGAGCCCACGAAGCTGGAAATACAGCGAAGCAACCTGGGCGACCAGGCTGGTGGTGATCAGTTTCCTGGATTCTTCTGAGGCAAGCAACTGGGCTCTCGCGGCTTTGGTGGCGTGCCGGTATTTTCCCCAGAAATCAAGCTCCCAGGTCATCATACCGAAGCCCATGTAACTATCACGAAGCAGGACTCCGGATTCAGCTGCTTCGCTGTTGGTCTTATTTAGGATGCTCGCATTTCCCTGATAGCCAATCTGAGGGAAAATATCAGCTTTTTTGTATCCGACATTGTACTGCGATTCCAAAATCCTGGATGCAGCGATTTTCATGTCGCGGTTCTCAACCAGCGCTGTACGGATCAGTGACTGTAAAACTGTATCCTGGTACACTTCCCACCACTTCAGGGTTGTAATGGAATCATGGCTGGTGGTGTCTTTGCTGTATAGGTATCTGGCTTCGGTTTTCCACTCCGATTTCTGAAATTTTGGTCCGACCATGCAACCCGATAGCACAGCAAAGGTCAGCAGTAATGGAAGTAATCGTCTCATGATTTCTGCCCCTCCTTGGCTTTCCGGTGGCTTAGTTTTTCAATTATTACAAATAAAGCTGGGATTAATAAAACGCCCAACATGGTAGCAATAAGCATTCCGCTGAATACGGTCATCCCCATCACCTTTCGCCCCTCTGCCCCGGCTCCGGCAGCCCGGACAAGCGGTACCACGCCGAGTATAAAGGCAAAGGCAGTCATGAGAATGGGACGCAAACGAAGCCTGGCTGCTTCTATCGTAGATTCAATCAATGGTTTCCCTGCTTCCACGTTGGCTTTTGCGAATTCAACAATCAGAATTGCATTTTTGGCTGCCAGTCCGATAAGCATCACGAGACCGATCTGGGCGAATACATTATTTACGTAACCGGGCATGAAAAGACCCGCCAGCCAAAGTCCCGTAAATGCTCCGAATACCGCAAACGGTGTGCCGAGCAACACCGAGAAAGGCAGCGCCCAGCTTTCGTATTGTGCGGCCAGGATCAGAAAGACAAATACAAGGGCCATGAGGAACACAACAGATCCGGTTCCTGCGGCCTTTTTCTCCTGGTAAGACATGTAGGCCCACTCGTAACCCATATCCCTGGGAAGCACCTTTGCGGCTACCTCCTCCAGTGCAGTAAGGGCCTCATCGGAACTGTAGCCCGCTGCCGGAGCACCTCCCAGCTCTGCAGAACGGTAAAGGTTAAAGCGGTTGCTGAATTCCGGTCCGGTGGTTCTCCTTACCGTGGCCAGGGCCGACAAAGGCACCATATTGCCGGATGATCCGCGGACAAAGATCTTATTCAGATCTTTCGGGTCAACCCGGTAATCTCCTTCTGCCTGCAGGAAAACTTTGTATTGCCGGCCGAACCGGTTGAAGTCGTTTATATAGGAAGCGCCGAAGGCTGCCCCGATGGAAGTATTGACATCCTGCAATGACAATCCCATTTTGAATACCTTGTCACGGTCTACATCCAGGTAGATCTGCGGAACATTGGTACGGAAAGTGCTGTAGATCCTGCCGATTTCCGGACGCTCACTGGCAGCCTGCATAAACTTGGCAGTCTGCTCAGAAAGGTATTTCGGATTGTTTCCGCCCCTGTCCTGCAACATCATTGAAAATCCGGCTGCCGTTCCCAAGCCCTGAATAGGGGGTGGTCCGAAGGCCATTGCCGTGGCTTCGGGAAGTTTTGTCATAAATTCCCTGTTTATTTTCCGGATCAGGACTTCTGCCGTTTCATCTCCGCGTTCCTTCCATTCCTTAAGCGAAACAAAAAAGAACCCGATGTTGGAGTTGTAGGTATTGGTCAGCAGACTGAATCCGGATATGCCGGTATAAAATTCAATACCTTCCTCTTTGCTTAGCATCTTCTCAATCTTAACCATGACGGAATCTGTTCTTTGCAGCGAAGCTGCATCGGGCAGATTCAGGTTGATCAGGAAATATCCCTGGTCCTCCTCCGGAACAAAGCCGCCTGGTATGTTTTTACCCAGCAGCACGATCAGAACAACGATCACGCCGATCATGATCCCTACCCTGGCGAGTTTCTTCAGCAGGTGCGAAACCACATTGATATATCCTCCTGTGAATTTATCAAAAACCCTGTTGAACCCGTCGTAAAACTTTCCGAGGATTCCGCCGGTCTTTTGCCCGGGTTTCAGCAGCAGGGCACTCAGTGCCGGGCTTAATGTCAATGCATTAAATGCAGAGAACAGCACGGAAATCGCAATGGTGATGGCAAACTGCTGGTAAAGCCTGCCGGTTATGCCTCCCATGGCGGCCACAGGTACAAATACCGCGGTCAGGATCAGGGCAATGGCAACTACAGGACCGGAAACCTCTTTCATGGCTTTCAGGGTAGCTTCGCGGGGATTCAGACCATGCTCGATATTGTGCATAACTGCTTCAACCACAACAATGGCATCGTCTACAACAATACCAATGGCTAGTACAAGACCCAGCAGCGAAAGGACGTTTATGGAGAATCCGAGCAGGGGAAACACCATGAAGGTACCGATGAGTGAAACGGGAACGGTCAACAAGGGTATCAGGGTTGCCCGCCAGTTCTGCAAGAATATGAATACAACCAGGATGACAAGAACGACTGCTTCAAACAGGGTGGTTATGATCTCACTGATCCCTTCTGAAACAGCCAGCGTAGTATCGAGCACCACATTGTACTTCAGGTCCTGGGGGAACCGGGCCGACAGTTCTTCCATAGCTTTTTTAATATTTGCTGCGGTTTCCAGTGCATTGGATCCCGGAACCTGGAAGATGGCAATGGCTGCTCCCGGTTTACCGTTCACCTTGCCAATGGAGTTAAAATTCTCCGTGCCCAGTTCCAGTCGTGCCACATCCTTAAGCCTCACCTGCGACCCGTCGGGATTTGAACGGACGATTATATTCCCGAATTCTTCCACCGTAACAAGACGAGACTGCAGCATGGCCGTGTAGGTAAACTGCGTTCCGGCAGGTGCCGGATTGCCGCCAAATTTACCGGCCGGACTGATCTGGTTCTGTTGTTTCACAGCGCTGATCAGGTCGTTCATGGTAAGTCCCAGCTTGGCTATTACATCGGGTCTGACCCAGATCCGCATAGCGTAATCAGCACCTCCGAACAGCTTCACATCACCAACACCCCGTATACGTGAAAGAACGTCCACCACATTGATATTGGCATAATTTGACAGGAAGTTATTGTCATAGCTGCCATTAGGTGACTGCAGCGATACGATGATCAGGGGAAAAGGAAGGGCCTTTTTGGTGACCACACCATACTGTTTTACCTCACTGGGTAAAATGGCTTCAGCCTGATTCACACGGTTTACCGTGAGCATGTTGGCGTTGTCCAGATCGGTTCCTACTTCAAAAGCGACACGAAGGCTCAGCGAACCGTCACTGGCATTAACCGATTTCATGTAGAGCATCTCTTCCACGCCGTTTACCTTTTGCTCAATGGGGGTGGCAACAGCCTGCTCTACGTCGAGTGCATTGGCTCCCTGAAAGGTTGTTGTTATCAAAACCTCAGGAGGTGTAATCTCCGGATATTGTGATATGGGTAGTGATTTCATGGCTACCAGCCCCACGATCACAATAACGATGGAGATTACCATCGCGACAATAGGTCTTCTTACGAAAAATTCTGACATGGCGATGGTTTTTAAATATTTGTGGAATCAGCCTTCACCGGCACCGGCGTAACAACACTGTTAACCTTAATGGCCGTATTACCCAGCAAGGCGACTTTATCTGTGGGTTCCAGACCGGAATTGATGATCCAGTATTCACCATATTGCTGACCGGCTTCAACCATTTTAACTTCAACCTTGTTCTCGCTGTTCACCACGAAAACCTGGTAAGTTCCCTGCAACTCCGTAACTGCACGTAGCGGTATCAGCATGGCACCTTTTCTGATCTCAGTGGTGAACCTGACTTTGGCAAACTGGCCGGGCCTTACCGTTTCTTCGGGGTTGGGAACCGTGGCCTCCATGGTCAGGGTGCCTGTGGCGGGATCTATTTCGCGGTTGGCCAGGTTGATCTGACCTTTGTGGGGATGAACACTACCATCACTTAAGATCATATCGATGGACCAGTCCATTTTATTCCTGTCACCAACCCTTTTCCTGAATTCCAGGTACTCTGCTTCCGTTACAGAAAAACGGACGCGTACGGTTTTTGTGCTGGATACCGTGTTAAGGTTGAACGATTGGATCGTACCTACCAGATCACCCACTTCGAAATTCGAAATCCCGATGATCCCGTCGATGGGTGAAGTGATATGCGCATAGCCCAGTTCAATCTCAGCATTCTTCACCATGCCCCTTGCTGCCTCCTGACCACCCATGGCTGCATCATATTGGGCTTGTGCAGCAACCAGGTCGCGCTGGCTGACAGCGTTTATAGCTGCCAGAGGCTTAATCCGGTCCAGGTCACTTTTGGCCTTTGCAAGCTGAGCTTCAGCTGAGGCTAGCTGTCCCTTTGCCTGATCCAGTTTGGCCTGATACGGCAAAGGATCAATGGTATACAACAATTGTCCTTTCTTTACAGACGATCCCTCCTTAAAATAAATGCCTGTCAAAAAGCCCTGCACCCTGGCGCGGATCTGGATATCTGTACCACCAAGGGTCTGACCAACGTACTCCTGCGTAAGCGGGACGTCTTTTATTAGTACAGCGGCTACAGGAACTTCCGGAGCAACTGTTTCCACTGCCTTCTTCTTATCGCATGAAAACAGGAGCAATCCGACCAGCAATACCCAATAAAGATTCGTGATTTTCATAGTGTCTGGATCTAAGTTTATATTAATTCAAAGCTTGTTTCAAGATTGTAAACTCAAAAATACCAATTTATTTATAAATTACGTGAACGGTGCCGTGCATATGCAAAATGTTTTCATTCGATTGCCTGATATATAAATTCCCGGTTCAACCAGGCTGGCGTAATTCATCTTGAATATTTTCCTAATTTTAATCACAAATTAATGCCTATGAAAAGAATCAACTTCGGTAAAGCTGTTATTTGGGATACGCTCCTTGTAGTGTCCGTGATATTTGCGGCTTTTGTTTTCCCCATGCTGCCACCTGCATGGCATCGCGGCATATTTACAGTGTTGTATACCGTCATTTATATTACAGCGATCTTATCCCTGGAAAAATTGAGTAATTATACACTTTTACTTTTCGTGATCACTGTAGCAATGGCCTGGATTGCAGATATGCTTCACATGCAGTTGATAACCACCCTTTCAAAAGGAGTGAATATCCTCTTTTTCCTGGTTATTGTTGTTTCTTTAATAAAACAGATCGTTTCAGCCAGGGAAGTCACGGCAGGCGTTATACTCAGCTCAGTTGCCGGATACCTGCTGATGGGACTGATCTATTCAATCTTTATCGCCTATATTCTTCAACACGATCCGGCTGCCTACACAACAATTAACATAGAGGACACTGGCGAGGGATCAGGTGCTAGTCCTTCCCTGTATTATGGATTTGTAACCCTAACCACGGTGGGATACGGCGATATTGTTCCGTTGAAGCCCTATACACGTTCACTGGCCACCTGGATCGCCATTTCAGGCCAGTTTTATATCGCCATTATTGTTGCCCTGCTGGTCGGTAAGTTTTCAGCAAAGCAAAATGCCTGAACACCCTTGTTAGGAACATTTGAAAATAAACTACCTTTAGAACACAAAATAAATAAAAATCAGCCCCGGTAGAATGTCTTTCAAGCGTATAGATAGTCCAGGATCGATAGTCCCTTTGATTGTGTTGTTATTTGCCATTACCTTTCCTGTCTTCGGCCAGGATGCTCTGACGGTTAGTGCTGACTCAGGGTGTATTCAAAAGGATTTACCTGATGTGATCCGTCAGGCGCTTCATAAACCTCCTAAGAACAAGCCGGCGGAATCAGGTTCTTTGCTCCTGCTTCCGATTATCGGCTCCAACCCGGCTACCGGATTCATGATCGGTGTGGGAGGTCAATATGCCTATAAGATGGCGGGCAGTTCCCTGTATTCCAACTTCTCCGGCAGTGTGCAATTCACCACCAAATCCCAGCTGATCATCATGCTGAAGAACAGCGTATATACCAAAAACAACAAGATATACCTGAACGGTGACTGGCGGTACCTGATCTATTCACAGTCCACTTACGGTTTAGGCACCACTGCACCTGAAGGCGGAGTACTGGATTACCAGTACAATCTTTACGGGACCGAAACCACCGACGATTCATTGACCCAACCCATGAAATTCAATTTTGCCAGGATTCACCAGTCAGTTTCCTTCAAAATAAAGGAAGGATTTTATGCAGGTCTGGGCCTATATTACGATTCCTATTTCAAGATCAAGGATGAGAAACTCC